>JAAUYK010164024.1_pt1 | contig 13381 bp, 12 predicted proteins | sample 7278021 | NCBI WGS metagenome assembly JAAUYK01 (sample SAMN14350223, study PRJNA611818) | marine sediment metagenome | isolation source: surface marine sediment (1.8m) | place: French Polynesia: Moorea | collected 2018-08
CCTCCGGCCGGTCGAAGCGCGGGGCTCGGTCCACCTTTGCGCCTTCGGGGGCAAGGTAGGCGACGTGCTTTTTCATGTTGCCGGCGAGCCGTTCGGCGAAGGCAGCGGCCTCGAGGAGGTCGAGGGCCGCGGTCTCTTCCCGCAGCACCGGGTCGTCGAGATAGCTCTCCGGCCGGTAGCGCAGCGGTTCCACGAAGCTGACCACGGCCAGCCCGGCCTGCTCGACCAGGCCGGCCAGCTCCGGGACGCTGTAGGCACGGTCCCGACTGTGCAGGAAGAGGTCGACCAGCTCGGCGTCGCCGCGCTTGTGATCGCCCAGGAAGGGGTTGCGTTTCAGCCAGTTGGTGACGGGCAGGGCGTCCATCAGGCGCCGGGCCAGGCCGACCCGCTGGTCCAGCGGCGCCGCGCCGCCGATCTGGCGCAGCATATCCTGCATGGGGTAGACGCCGGTCCGGCCGTAGGGGGCATAGACCATCACCCCCAGACCGCCGCCGGGCGCCAGCGCCCCGGCGAGCCGCGCGAGCGCCAGGCCGGGATCGGCCAGGTGGTGCAGCACGCCGCAGCAGTCGATGTAGTCGAAGCGGCCGAGGTCGAGGCCGGGCAGGTCCTCGATCGTCCCGGTGACGAAGCCCAGGTTGGTCAGGCCGCGCACGCGGGCGCGCGCTTCGGCGACCGCCCGCGCCGCGGCCGAGGGATCCAGATAGACCACCTGGCCGGGGCCGCCGGTCTCCGCCAGCTGCTGGGCCAGCATGATCGCCGCGTCGCCGGTGCCGCCGCCGGCGACCAGGGCTCGGAATTCCTTTGAGAAGTCCCGCCGCCCGCCGAACAGGTAGTGGTTCAGCTCGTCGCGGTGACTCGGCGAGCCGGTGATCAGGCGATGGGCCTCGTCGGCCGGGTCGCGCGCGGGATAGGGGTAGGCCTCGTACTGCTCGCGGACCGGGTCGTCCATCACCGAGTGGTCAGCACGACCTTGCCGGTCGCCTTGCGGGCGCTCAACAGCTCGAGGGCCGCGGCCGCCTCGGCGAGGTCGAAGGTCTCGGAGACGCGGGGCCGGAGCTTGCCCTCCTGAAGCCAGGCGAAGAGGTCGCGGAACTGGGCCGCGACCAGGTCGGGCGCCTTGCGCCGGTACGAGCCCCAGTAGAAGCCCAGGACCGAGAGGTTCTTGACCAGCACGATGTTGGCCGGGATCTGCGGCAGGTCGCCGGCGGCGAAGCCGATCACCAGCAGCCGGCCGCCCCAGGGTACGCAGCGCAGGCTGGCCTCGAAGACCTTGCCGCCGACCGGATCGAAGACCACGTCGGCGCCACGGCCGCCGGTCAGCGCCTTGACCCGCTCGCGGATGTCCTCTTGCCGGTAGTCGATCAGATGGTCGGCGCCGTGCGCCTCGGCCACGGCCAGCTTATCCGGGCCGCCCGCCGTGGCGATCACGGTCGCGCCCAGCGCCTTGCCGACCTCGACCGCCGCCAGGCCCGTGCCGCCCGCCGCGCCGTGCACCAGCAGGGTCTCGCCCGGTTCGAGTCCGGCGCGCCAGACCAGGGCGCCGTGGGCCGTGCCGTAGGTGATCGGGAAGCCGGCCGCCACCGCCGGATCGACGCCGTCGGGCAGCGGGAAGACGTCGGCCTCGCGGGCCAGGGCCTGCTCCGCGAAGCAGCCCCAGTCGGCCAGCGCCATGACCCGCTGGCCCGGCTGGACCCGGGTGACGCCGGCGCCAACCGCCGCGACCGCGCCGGCCATCTCCAGGCCCGGGCTGAAGGGGAAGGGGGGCTTCTCCTGGTACTTGCCCGCGGTCATCAGGGTATCGGCGAAGTTGACCCCGGCAGCCTCGACCGCGACCAGGACCTCGCCCGGACCGGGCACCGGAGCATCGATCTCCTCGAGCGTGAGCCCGGCCGGCCCGTCCCAGCTCCGGCAGACGACCGCGCGCATCGACTAGAAGGGGGCGGCCGCGGCGGCGCGCACGGCGCCGACCACGTGGCCGGCGCGGTTGCGCACGGGCTGCTCGAGGACATTGCCGAGCTCTTCCGCCTCGGTCTCGGACAAGACGCCGAGCGCCACCAGCAGCCGGCCCATGACGAGTTCCGCCGCGCGGGTCGCCCCGTCGTCGACCTTGAGGGCGACCCCGAGGCCGAGCTCCGGCAGCGCCGCGCAGTAGACGCCCTCGGCGCCGGTCTTGACCAGCGCCCGCTCGCCGGTCAGCGCCATGACCCGGGTGCAGAAGCGGCCGGTGCCGGCCACCATGAAGGGTTCGGCGGCCACCGCGCGGCGCAGGCGCGCCGCCGCCGCCTGCCGCGGCTCCGGCTGGTCCGAAGGATCGCCGAGCCGCGCCATGGCCAGCGCCAGGTTGCCGAGGGGAATGCCCAGGGTCGGAATGCCGCAGCCGTCGATGCCGCGCGGCGCCCGGCCCAGGTCGAGGCCGGTCATCTGCTCGAGGATGCCGAGCACGCGCTGCTGGACCGGATGCTCGAGCTTGATGTAGCCGGCGGTATCGGCGCCGAGCTGGCGGGCGACGGTCAGGAAGCCGGCGTGCTTGCCCGAGCAGTTGTTGTGCGCCGCCGTCGCCGCGCGACCGCTCGCGAGCAGCTCGGTCGTGGCCTCCTGGTTCGTCGGCAGGTGGGCGCCGCACTCCAGGTCGCCGACGCCGCAGCCGATTCGCGCCAGCCAGCGCTCCACGGTCTCGACGTGGCGCGGCTCGCCGCTGTGGCTGGCGCAGGACAGGGCGATCTCGGCGTCACCCAACGCGTGGGCCTCTGCGGCACCGGTCTCGAGCAGGGCGAGCGCCTGGAGCGGCTTGATCGCCGAGCGCGGAAAGACCGGGTGCTCCAGCGCGCCGCAATGGCGCACCGCGCGGCCCTCGGTGTCGACGACGGCGAAGGCGGCGCGATGCCGGCTCTCCACCATATCACCGCGCGTGACCTCGACCAGCAGCGGATTGACCTCCGCGCCGGTTGCCGGCGCGGCCGATTCCCCGCCCGGCCCGGTCGGCGCATTGGCGGAAAGACCCATCGATAAAGTACCTTCGGTGGCGCGGGAGGCGCGGGCGCAGCCGCACAATCCCTGCAAGCTTGCCTCGCGGCGCCTGGCCATGCAAGGTCTCGCGCCATGCGCGGATACTTCGCAATCGGCGTCGAGGGCATCAGCAAGCCCATGAACCTGGGCAACCTGCTGCGCTCGGCCCACGCCTTCGGCGCGAGCTTCTTCTTCACGATTGCGCCGGCCTTTCAGGCCCGCGAAGTGGCGCTGTCCGACACCTCAGACGCGGCCAAGCACCTGCCGCTCTATACCTACGCCAGCGTCGACGCGCTGACCCTGCCGCGCGGCTGCGCCCTGGTCGGCGTCGAGCTGACCCCCGATGCCGTCGAGCTGCCGTGCTTCCGACATCCCGCCGCGGCCGCCTACGTGCTCGGACCGGAACGTGGCAGCCTCTCATCGGCACTGACGGAGCGCTGCGACTTCGTCGTGCGCATTCCGACCAAGTTTTGCGTGAACGTCGGCATTGCCGGGGCCATCGTGATGTACGACCGGGTGATCAGCCAGGGCCGCTTCGCGCGCCGGCCGGTCAACCCGAGGTCGAGCGCCGAGCCTCTGCCGCCCCACGTGCACGGGCCGCAGGTACGGCGGAGCGGGCACGACCCGGTCCGCGAAGGGGCCGCTCCCAGCGCAAAAGCCCCTACCCGACGCGGGTGAACTTCTTATATTGTCCCCCGGGGCAAGGATCGCGGCAGACGACCCGCAGATGCAAGCAAGGGTAAGGCGCAATGCAATCAGTTGAATCGAGCGAAGACTTCGGCAGGCAGACAGCGGACCTCCGGTCCCGTCGACGGGGACCGGCGGGCCTCGGCCTCGCGGCTCTGGCCTTGCTGCTCATGGCCTCGTCCGCTTCGGCGGCCGACGTCAAGACTCTGGGCAGTTTCGGCAGCGGCAAGTGGCAGGCCCACACCTACGACGACGACGGCGGCAAGGCCTGCTACATGACCGGGCAGCCGATCAAGGACGAGGGCAAGTACACCAAGCGCGGCGACATCTACGTCATGGTCACCCACCGCCCGGCCGAGAAGATCCGCGACGAGGTCAGCTTCTGGGCCGGCTACGACTTCAAGGAGGAGAGCCGCGTCGAGGTCGCGATCGACGGCCGCAAGTTCGAGGTCGTCCCGATCGAGGAGATCGCCTGGGCCCCCGACGCCGAGAGCGACCGCAAGCTGGTGGAGGCGATGAAGGCCGGCAACACCATGGTGGTCCAGGGCACGTCCCAGCGCGGCACGGATACCAAGGACACCTACTCCCTGAGCGGCTTCACCAAGGCCTACAACACCATCAGCGAGGCCTGCGAGTAGGGCTGCCGAAACGGCAGCGGATCCCGTTCGGCCGGTGCCCGGTCCCGGCCGAAGACACCTCTTGCGCACAACCAGGACCGACGCTGTCGTTTGCGGCGGGGCGCCGACCTTGCGGCGGCGCCGCCGGCGGTCTATGTGAACGGCCATGACCCGCAGCACCCACGCCGACCACTTCGCGCCGCCCGAGGACGCAGGCGCCCGCCGCAACCTGGTCGGCCTGAGCCGCGACGAGCTGGCGGCCGAGTTCGCCGCGCTCGGCGAGCCGGCGTTCCGGGTCGGACAGCTCTGGCACTGGATCTATCACCGCGGGGTCACCGACTTCGCCGCCATGACCACCCTCGCCAAGACACTGCGGGCGCGCCTGGCGGAGAGCTACGTGATCGCAAGGCCCGGCGTGGCGACCGCCCAGCAGTCGTTCGACGGCACGCGGAAGTGGCTGCTGCGCTTCGGCGACGGCCAGGAAGCCGAGAGTGTCCATATTCCAGAGGAAGACCGCGGCACGCTCTGCGTCTCCAGCCAGGTCGGCTGCACCCTCACCTGCCGCTTCTGCCACACCGGCACCCAGCGCCTGGTGCGCAACCTCTCGCCGGCCGAGATTCTCGGCCAGATCATGGTGGCCCGGGACGCCCTGGGCGAATGGCCGAGCCCGGCGGAAGGCCGCCAGATCACCAACCTGGTGATGATGGGCATGGGCGAGCCGCTCTATAACTACGACAACGTCGCCAAGGCGCTGAAGATCGTCATGGACGGCGAGGGCCTCTCGATCTCCAAGCGCAAGATCACGCTCTCCACCGCGGGCGTGGTCCCGGCCATGAAGCGCTGCGGCGAGGAGCTCAACGTCAACCTGGCGGTCTCTCTGCACGCCGTGACCGACGAGCTGCGCGACCACATCGTGCCGCTCAACAAGAAGTACCCGCTGAACGAGCTGATCCCGGCCTGCCGCGACTATCCCGGCGTCCACAACGCGCGGCGCATCACCTTCGAGTACGTCATGCTGAAGGACGTCAACGACTCCCCGGCCGACGCGCGCGAGCTGATCCGCCTGCTCTCGGGCATCCCGGCCAAGATCAACCTGATCCCCTTCAACCCCTGGCCCGGCGCGCCCTTCGAGTGCTCGACGCCCGAGGCGATCCAGCGCTTCGCCCGGATCCTCAACGACGCCGCCCTCTCCGCGCCGGTGCGCACGCCGCGCGGCCAGGACATCATGGCGGCCTGCGGCCAGCTCAAGAGCGCGAGCCGGCGGCTCAAGGCCGCCGAGCGGGCCGCCGAGGGCGCCAGCGCGCCCTCTCCCGCCTGATCAGCCGGCGCACTTACGCTCCCTTAACCCAGTCCTGACAAGTTGGCCGATCTTCGGAGACCAGGGGAGAACCCTTGGAACTGGGCTTGACCACTTATCTTCTAGCCTTCGCGATCGCCGTCATCTGCGGCTTCGCCGCCTCCGCCTTCATGTTCTGGGCGCTGCCCCGCCGGTCGCTGACGCCGCCGGTGTTCAAGGCCGTCATCGCCGGCGAGTTCGTCGTGGTGACGGCCGTGATCTTCTACGTCGCGATCAGCCTGGCCGGCCTGTCGCGCGTGGCGGTGCAGTAGGTTTCCCCGCAGACGGGCGGACAGCTTAGAGCGGATCATGTTTTGACGGAAACGCTTCGCGGTTCCGGCGAAGACATGTGAATCTGCTCGATATCAACTTTTTAGAGCAGATTCACCGGGTTTGATGGATCGCCTCTGGCAATTCATCAAACCCGGATCTGCTCTACGTGGTGTAGCTGACGTTGGGCAGCTTGGGGCCGATGTGGCCGACGATGCCCTTGCGGGTCTTCCCTTCGGGATAGAAGAACAGGCGCCAGGGCCCCGGCGTGATCGGGACGTGCCAGGAGAACACCCGGGTCTCGCCGTCGGGGCAGCGGAAGCTGTGCTGGGCCTCGAAACGCTGAAGGGTGACCTGGCTCTCCGGGTCGCAGTCGGGGATCGCGCCGCGCTCGAACGGCCCGTCACGCCAGGCCACGAAGCAGTCGTTGACCTGACAGAGCCGGCGGAGGACCTGGCGCAGGTGCGGGTCGCCGCGCTCGATGCCGCGCAGCTGATCCTCAACCCGCGCGCAGAAGTCCAGCCCCGGAAACAGCTCGCGCCGCCGTTCCCAGAGGTCGGCGCCGCTCTCGAGCTCGGCGCGTTGCCGGGCGCCCAGCCAGTCCCTGTGCCCGGCGACGTGGTCGGGGGCGCAGGCGTGGCGGATGCGGGCTTCGCCCTCGACCAGGTCGGCGGCCTCGTCCAGAGACAGCACCTTGACCTCGAGCGTCTGCTGGTTCCAGTCCTCGCCCGAGGGGATGCTGACCGCCAGCCCGTCGAGCACGTGGGCGGCGGAGAGCCCCTTGGCCTCGCGCTCGGCGTGGAAGTACTCGGAGATTCCAAGCCGCTCCTCCGCCTCGGCCCCCAGCACCCTCTCGGTGAAGGGGCCATAGGTCGCCATGGCGAGAAACTTGCGCCGGAGATCGATGTCGACCTGGGGATCGTGGGTCCAGTGCCAGAGGGAGTAGCCGTCGGACAGCTCCTGCTCGACCGCGTTCTCGGGCAGCAGCAGCATCCGGCTGGCCCCGGCGCTCTGGGCCAGATGGCAGGTGTGGATCAGCGCGAGCATCCAGTCCCGCGCCGGCTCCACCGCGGGCGCCGGATCGAGGGAGAGCTCGTTGAGGACCAGCTCCGCGGTCATGCCGCGCTACGCGACCTGGGGGGCGGGGAACAGGAGCGCGCTGGCCGCCTTGTCCCACTGGTCGAAGAAGCCGTCGGGCCAGCGGTCGAGGCGGCCGTTCTCGTCGATCGCGATGGCCGTGACGGCGGCCTGGGCGACGTCGTCGACCGCCGTGCGCTCGAAGAAGTAGAGCTTGATCTTGTCCGGCGCCGCCGAGCCCTCGTGGACCGCCAGGCGCATGCCGTTGAGCAGGTGGTCGCTGTGGGTCTCGACCAGAATCTGGACCCCGCCCGCCGCGGCCCGCGCGAAGAGCATGCCGAGACCCATCTGGCCCTGGGGATGCAGGTGGGCCTCGGGGTTCTCGATCAGGATCAGGGATCCGGGCTTGGCCGCCAGGACGGCGACCAGGATCGGCAGGGTGTAGGTCAGGCCGAAACCGACGTTGGTCGCCCGAAACTCGTTGCTGACCGCGCGGTCGGTGACGAAGGAGTAACGCAGGTGCACCAGGTCGATCTGGTCGATCGCCTGGGTATGGATCCGGGTACCCGGCGAGATGGTCGCGGTCCAGGCCTCAACCTGGTCGGCCAGGGCCTCGGAACTGGCCTCCGGGTGAGCCAGGGCCGGCACGCCGATTGGCTCACGCCCGTGGACCTCGAGGAAATGGGCCGTGAACTCGCCCTTGGCGCCCAGCTGGTGCCGCCGCCGGACCTGGTCGTCGGAGACGCCGAAAGTCGTGCGCGGCCCCAGACGCTCGGCCTGGACGTACTGGAAGTCCGAAGTGAAGAGCGCCTGCTCGAAGACCTGGTCGCCCGCCTCGGCGTCGATCAGGTCGAGCATGTCGTTGCTCGCCCCGGCGTCGAAGCGCCAGGCGGCCTTGCCGCCGTCCGCGAAGTCGAGGGCGATGCCGATCTCCTCCTCGGCGGCGCCGGCGAAGAGCGCATCCTGCGCGGTGCCGATCCTAACCAGGGCGCCGTTCAGGGTGACGCCGGCCTCGGCGAGCAGCGACTGGTCATGGGACTGGCGCAGCAGGAGCAGGGACTGGATGACCGAAGACTTCCCCATGCCGTTCATGCCGGCCAGAAGTGTCAGGTTCTGGAGGGGAAGTTCTTGCGACTCGAAGCATTTGAAGTTGTTAAGCTTCAAATGTGAGATCATTCGAGCACTCCCTGGACTAGATGTTCTATTTCTCGAAAGCGCTTTTTTACGTTTGCAACACTGCCAGTTGCTTGGGATAGCGCTTTGTTGAACGCGTCGTTATTCAATAATAGCTTGATGAATTCCTGGTTAAGCACCTCGCGCCGGCCGATCAGCTTTTCCAGCTGATCGGCATCCAGCGCGGCGAGGCAGACGCTCCAAACCTCGAACAGCGCTTTGTTGAAAGCCGCCGGCGGGTCTTGGCGCCGGAACGCCAGGTCGCCGAAGATCGCCCGGGCGGCGGATAGCGCCCGCTGGAAATCGCCGCGCAGCCGCTTCAGCGTCGTGCCGTCGACCTCGTTGAGGCGGGCCATTTGCTCGGCCAGGAAGGTGTCGAAGTCGCCGGCCTGGTAGTCGCTCCAGGGGGCCATTCGGAACGCCAGGAAGCGCAGGACGCAGGCCTGATCGCTGAGCTCCCGGTCGGACAGGCCCTCGCCGGCGACCGCCTTGAAGTCCTTGGAACCCGCGAGCAGCTTCAGGAAGCGGGTCGCCTGACCCCGGTGCAGGGCGTGGCGGATCTGCTGGGCGCCGAGCGGCCGGCCCCCGGTATTGATCCGCCGGAACAAGTTGAACTTGACCGTCGGCGGACAGCCTTCGCGCAGCAGGAAGGCGGTCACCTGGGTCTCCAGGATGCGCCGCTGGAAGTGCCGCGGCAGGGCGTCGAAGGTCTTGCCGTTAAGGTCGTCGTGGTACTCGAGGCCGCGCAGCTTGAGCTTCTTCTCGACCACGAAGGCGCGCAGGGTCGTCAGGCGTTGCAGCCCGTCGACCACCAGCCAGTGCCGGTCGTCGCTGGCGTCGAAGTAGAAGGCCGGTATCGGCAGACGGATCAGCAGGGACTCGATCAGGCGGCTCTGGTCGACCGCGGACCACAGGCCCGCCCTGGGCTGGAAGTCGGGATAGAGATCGATGCCTCCCTTGGCCAGCCGCGAGACCAGCTGATCGAGGGCGAGCGGCTTGCCGTCCATGCGCAGGCGCGTCGCGTCCAGGGGCTCGACACCCTTGGCCGGACCGCCGCCGTCAAGGGTCTCGGGCTCGACGTCGGGGAGACTGTCGGGGGCTTCACTGCGCCGCATCAGCGCTCGGACCGAAGGTCGTGGACGAAGGGGCCATCTGGCCTAGCGCGCGGTAAAGAAATCCTTACCGGCCTGCCGGGCCAGGAGATCCCCTCGCTTGTCTCGCCGCCGCCCTTGCCTATACTCCCGGCCGGTCCGCGCCGGCGCGGCTAGATCTGGTTGGGGGGTAGGTTCGATGAGCGAAGTAAAGAAAGTCGTGCTGGCCTATTCGGGCGGGCTCGACACCTCGGTGATCCTCAAGTGGCTGAAGGAAACCTACGACTGCGAGGTCGTGACCTTCACTGCCGACCTGGGCCAGGGCGAGGAGCTGGAGCCGGCGCAGCGCAAGGCGGAGATGTTCGGCGTCAAGGAGATCTTCATTGAGGACCTGCGCGAGGACTTCATCCGCGACTACGTCTTCCCGATGTTCCGGGCCAATACGCTCTACGAGGGCACCTACCTGCTCGGCACCTCGATCGCGCGGCCGCTGATCGCCAAGCGGCAGATCGAGATCGCCCGCCAGACCGGGGCGGACGCCGTGGCCCACGGCGCGACCGGCAAGGGCAACGACCAGGTGCGCTTCGAGCTCAGCTACTACGCCCTCAACCCCGATATCAAGGTGATCTCGCCCTGGCGCGAGTGGGACCTGACCAGCCGGACCCGGCTGATCGACTTCGCCGAGAAGCACCAGATCCCGATCGCCAAGGACAAGCGCGGCGAGGCGCCCTTCTCGGTCGACGCCAACCTGCTGCACATCTCGGCTGAGGGCAAGGTGCTGGAGGATCCCTGGCAGCCGCCCGAGGAGTACGTCTTCTCGCGCACCGTGGCGCCGGAGGACGCGCCGGACAAGCCGACCGAGGTGGAAATCGGCTTCGAAGGCGGCGACCCGGTGTCGGTCGACGGCAAAGCGCTCTCGCCGGCCGCGCTGCTGACCCGGCTGAACGAGCTGGGCGGCGCCCACGGCATCGGCCGGCTCGACCTGGTCGAGAACCGCTTCGTCGGCATGAAGAGCCGGGGGATCTACGAGACCCCTGGCGGAACCGTCCTGCTGCACGCCCACCGCGCCATGGAATCGATCACCCTCGACCGGGGCGCGGCCCACCTCAAGGACGAGGTCATGCCGCGCTACGCCGAACTGATCTACAACGGCTTCTGGTTCTCGCCCGAGCGCGAGATGCTCCAGGCCCTGATCGACCGCAGCCAGGAGCACGTGACCGGCACGGTCCGGCTCAAGCTCTACAAAGGATCGGTCACGGTGCTCGGGCGCAAGTCGCCGGTCAGCCTCTACAGCGAGGCCCACGTCACCTTCGAGGAAGACCAGGTCTATGACCAGCGCGACGCCGAGGGCTTCATCAAGCTGAACGCGCTCCGGCTCCGCCTGCTCAACCGGCAGAAGGGATAGAGCAGATCCGGCCTCACCCCGGCGGCAGGGCGGGGACGCCGAAGATCGCCGGGTGCAGGTGCAGCAGCACGGCGTAGAGCGCGACCGCCACAAGCGGGCGCCACCAGCCGATGCCGGCCCAGTCCATGGTAGTGCGGCCGCTCGCCAGGGCGGCGAAGGGAATCGCGCTGGTGGTCAGGGCCATCGGCCCCCAGGCGGCGCCGAGCGTGGCCTCGCGGCGCCGGTCGATGTGCCGCATGCCGCCGAGCGAGAGCACCAGGATGCCGCCCATCACGATCACGTTGGGCGCCTCGCCGTTGGCGGCCAGGTGGCTGGCCGCCCAGAGCGCGCTGCCCCAGAGAAAGGGGTGACGCGTGATCCGGAGAACGCCGGGCGCCGGATCCAGGCCGCTGGGGTCGGTCAGGCGCGCCTCGCCGCCGACCAGCGTCGGGCTGCCGGTGGTCAATCCGGCGACCGCGAGGAACAGCGCGACCGGCATCACCAGGGCTGGCGCCCAGGCCAGGGCGGGCGGCGGATCCCAGAGCAGGATGACCGGCGCCTCCCCGTAGGCCTGCAGCATCCAGACGAAGGTGATCAGGGCGAAGACGCTGTAAAGCCCGCGAAACGCGGACTGGGCCCCGCTGAGCGACGCGGAGCCGCCGGTCAAGCCGGCGATCACGCGTTCCAGGGCGCTGGTCAGTGCCTGGCGGACGGGGAGGCTGGACAGCAGGAAGTGTCCGGCCACGAAGAACACCGTCGCGGCCAGGAGGTCGTTCAAGGACTCGGTCATGGGCGCCCGTCCGCCGTTTGCCTGCCGTCCCGCCGGCGCCGCGCCGTCAGGCGGCGCTGTAGATGCCGGCGGCCTTGACCTCGGCGTCGACGTAGGACTCGAACTGCTTGAAGTTGGTCTCGAAGCGCTTGGTCAGCTCGCGCGCGGTCTGGTCGTAGGCCCGCTTGTCGCGCCAGGTGCTCTTCGGGTCGAGCACGCCCTCGGGCACGTCGGGGCAGACCGCGGGGATATGGAGACCGAAATCGGGATGCCGCGAGGTCGCCACCTCGGCCAGCCGGCCGTCCAGGGCCGCGCGCACCATGGCCCGCGTGTGGGCGATCTCCATGCGCCGGCCGATACCGTAGCCGCCGCCGGTCCAGCCGGTGTTGACCAGCCAGCACTTGGCCCCGGTCTCGGCCATCTTGCGGCCGAGCATCTCGGCATAGACCGAGGGGTGGCGCGGCATGAAGGGAGCGCCGAAGCAGGTCGAGAAGGTCGCCGAGGGCTCGCTGCCCATGCCCTTTTCGGTTCCGGCGACCCGCGCGGTGTAGCCGGACAGGAAGTGGTACATCGCCTGCTCCGGCGTCAGCCGAGAGATCGGCGGCAGAACGCCGAAGGCGTCGGCGGTCAGCATCACGATGTTCTGCGGCGGGCCGCCTTGGCCGCTGGTCTCGACGTTGGGGATGAAGTCGAGCGGGTAGCTGGCCCGGGTGTTCTCGGTATATCGGTTGTCGTCGAGGTCGAGCACGCGGGTCGCCGGGTCCATGGCGACGTTCTCGAGGATCGTGCCGAAGCGCCGGGTGGTCGCGTAGATCTCGGGCTCGGCCTCGGCGGACAGCTTGATCACCTTGGCGTAGCAGCCGCCCTCGAAGTTGAACACGCCCTTGGCCGACCAGCCGTGCTCGTCGTCGCCGATCAGGCTGCGCGTGCCGTCGGCCGAGAGCGTCGTCTTGCCGGTGCCGGAAAGCCCGAAGAAGATCGCGGCGTCGCCGGCCGGGCCGACGTTCGCCGAGCAGTGCATTGGCAGGACGTCGCGCTCGGGCAGCAGGTAATTGAGGATCGAGAAGATCGACTTCTTGATCTCGCCGGCGTAGCTCGAGCCGCCGACCAGGACCAGCCGCCGGGCGAAGCTGACCACGATGAAGGTGCCCGAGTTGGTCCCGTCGAGCGAGGGCTCGGCTTCCAGGCACGGGGCGTGCAGCACCGTGAAGTCCGGCTCGAATTCGGCCAGCTGGTCGTGTCCGGGGTGGATGAACATGTTGCGCGCGAAAAGGCTGTGCCAGGCGCTCTCGCTGACCACGCGCACCTTGAGACGGTATTCCGGATCTGCGCCGGCGAAGAGGTCCTGGACGAAGAGGTCCCGGTCCCGGAAGTAGCCGATCACCTTGGCGTGGAGCCGCTCGAAATGGTCCTCGGACATGGCGACGTTGACCTTGCCCCACCAGATGCTCTCGGCGGTGGCGGCCTCCTCGACGATGAACTTGTCGTTCGGCGAGCGCCCGGTGTGCTGCCCGGTCAGCGCCACCAGGGCGCCGCCATCGCTCAGGGTCCCGTCGCCGCGGCGGATCGTCTCCTCGACCAGCCCCGGGGCGGTCTCGTTCCAAACCGCGCTGCGGTATCCCCGGATATCGTGCTTAGAAAGGCCGTAACGGCTGACCACCGTACCGGTATCGCTCACTGCAAATCTCCCCCACTTCGGCCTTGCCCGCCTTCTCATCGGCGCTTCGGCCGGCTTTCTCCAGTTCGGGCGGTCTCGCCCGGCGTGGCCGGTCGAGAACCACGAATCGCTGGGATACTAGACGGGGCGGGTCGGGGGTTCAAACAGACTCGCCGGCCGCCGGCGGACTCGGGCCTTAGCTCGGGATCTATGGTTAACCGGGGGCCGAAATCCGCGCCGGGCGTCAAGCATTTGAGAGCCTTCTCGTGCCATGCTTCGGCCCGGCGGCTGCCCAAAAGGCGCCACAGTCGGGC
>JAAUYK010148552.1_pt1 | contig 13376 bp, 5 predicted proteins | sample 7278021 | NCBI WGS metagenome assembly JAAUYK01 (sample SAMN14350223, study PRJNA611818) | marine sediment metagenome | isolation source: surface marine sediment (1.8m) | place: French Polynesia: Moorea | collected 2018-08
CTTGTTCGTTCTTCCCTCCTTCCTGATGTATGTTGTTGAGCTGGGTACAGTTCTTCATCGAATGGGAGACACGTACGTACTGCTATAGTAGACCTTTTCTGTACAAAACTCGCTACGACGGCGGGAAAAGCACAACGCAACGGTGGCGGCGACCTCTTTACGCGAAAATGGCTCTATCCTGCAAAAATGATCCTAGTGCGGGGAAGTTTTATAACGCAACAAGAATAGCCACTGCCGCCACCGTCGCGGCGCGTCGTCCGCCAAGATGGCCAATACACAGCGACGAGCAGTCCTCATTCTCGTACGTATAACGGGCTGCGTGGAAGTATGTAGTAGTAAGTCTTGAAACGCATTTCGACTCCTTTCTCGATCGTACGTAGTTTCGTAATTTCTTCTCTTTTTGCGGAGAACTGCTACACACGTGGCTGGCTGCATACACCGTTTTTTTTGCCGCCTAGCTACCTCCGCCCCTGTGGGAAATATATCCGCAAAGGAAAACACGGCGGTTGTACTTGTAATAGAAAGCGAGCTCCTTTTCTATCTCGGTCGAGGGCTTAAGTAGAGCGGGTTGAAATGTACGTATCATTATTTGATTCGCGTGAATAAAAAATGCGGGAATTAAGAGATCACATATGCAGTGGGGTTTGTATGGGAGTGGGAGGAGGATTTGGAATTGAGCCAGCTGTCTGACCGTGTTTTTTTCGTCCGCGTAAATCTCGGCCGGCGTTTTATTCGTCCGGAGTATAAAGAAGAGAGGCCGGGGGACATTGTTCCACATTGCGGACAGACAGTCGAGCGCGTGGGATGTTTGACGTGTAGCACTTGCTTGTCTGCCCGTACATAGCAACAGGTGTGTGCCTCGGCCGGTACGTGGAAAAAACCTCTCGCTCTCTCAGCAAACCGATTTTCTCATATCAATGTTGGCACAACCCAATTTTATCCGAACTACTACACGTTTAGATCGACGAACGCACTACTACGTACACATCTGAATGGCACTGCGAAACTTCAAAACAGCTGCCGGGTAGCCAAAATACGGGGTGGGCTAGATTAACATGTTTTGCCTATTTCTTCGCCTTCCTGCTTTCTCCCTTCCATCTTCTTCCTTCGTGTTTGTTTCTGCAAATCTCGCACGTTTTTCCCGTCCGCTCCGTCTGCTTCTTCCGCCACTCTATTCCGGGAGAGGGAGACGACGACGCCGCAGCGACCGTGACAATATTTGCGTCGTCTTCGTTTCTCCAGATTTTTTTGGCGTCGAACGAACGGAGGCGGAAAGAGGAGGGCCTCGACTCTGCGTCATCGCTTTCGAGACGGGCGGGAGGAAATCAATCGGGCAAAGTGGGTTCTTTTTTGAGCTGCCAGCGGCTTTCCTGCGTAGTGTAAAGTGCCACGTCTCCGTTAAGGCACTGCTGTCTGTAGAAGTACAGTACGTATAGTTGTAAGTAATATAATCTTACGGTAAGGAAGAAACCAACAGGGGTTGCACGTAGTATGTAGTACTAGGGGACGATCGAACGCGAACGAGTATCATCAATATTCTCGAGTTTTTACTTTCCTCTTGCATTGACACCTGCTCGTATCTACGTATCAGCAGTTCAGTCCTCAGCGCTGAAAGTCTCCATCTCTCACTATCTGCGAAGTCTCAACTCTTCTTCACGGAAAATTATAGCTATAATGTCTGAGTGATTCGCCTCACTGAAACCGTCTACAGGTGGAGCTCCCTCCACTTCCTACCCGCGAACTTCTTGCAGCCTCGCCCGGCCGCCGTGATGGCCGAGGCGGCCGTGGAGGCGGCGGCGCTGGCGGCCGACCCGGACCCCGAAGAGACGGCGTCCGAGGAGGAGGCGACGCTCGCGCTGCCGCCCAGGTCGCTAGTCGACGACTGCGGCGGCGGGGAAGAAAACTGAGTCATGGACAGCTCCTCTTGCGGCTGTTGGGGCTGCTGCGGCTGCTGCTGATGCTCGTGCTGATGGTGGTGGTGATGGTAGTGCTGGTGGAGCTCCGGGACCACCGACGCGGGCTGTAGCGGCGGAGGGGGCGGCGGCGGCAGCGGCGGCGCGGGCGGGTGCGAGGTCATCGTCATCCTGCACTGGCACACCACCGTCGCAGAGGTCGAGGCGGCGGCGGAGGCGGAAGCAGCGGCGGCGACGGCTGCCGCCGCCGACTGCTGGTCCCGCCATCACATCATCGTCTCTAGCGGACACCCGTTGCTCGCCGCAGACGCCGCCGCCGCCTCGTAGACCACGTTGCCGTTCCGGTGGTCGTCCTGCGCGCGGACGATGTCCGTCGTGAGCATGTCGTTGGAGGCCGTCGGCCGCAGCATGGAGGACGGGTGGCAGTCGCCGCCGCGCGCCGACGACGCCACCGCCACAACGGAGTCGTACTTGTGACTCGTGAAGCCGCCGGAGTCGGAGTGAGAGAGGAGCGAGGAGTCCTGTTCAAGCAGCTTGCGTTAATTGAGTCACAATGAGAAGTCCAATTTTCAATCTTCAGTCCAGAAGTAGTCTGCTCGCTTAGACAATTACTACTTAGAACTTTAAACGTTGTGACTCAATAAATACTCTTCCTGTCGCTGCATTGAGATGTCCCCATTCCCGACGCCGGAGTCGACTCCCGTGGCTCCGATAGCGCCCATCGCCGGCAGTCCGATGCCGGCCACTCCGGCACCTCCGCCTCCCATTGCTCCACCGGCGCTGCCGCGCTGGTCGCTCGCGTCCAGACTGTACGAGTAGTACTTGTCCTCAGGCGAGCACTGGTTGCGGAACCAGGCGACGGCCACGATGCCGATGAGGATACCGAGCACGCAGATGCCGATCCCGAAGAGGGCGAACTCGGTTGGCGTGTAGCACTTGTTCGACCAGCAGTACTGGTTCTGCAGGCTGGCCGGGTAGAGCGTGGGCGGCGGCGTCGTGAGGCCCTCCAGCTGAATGGTCCGCTTCAGCTGCGAGTTGGACTCCATCAGGTGCTGGATGCGCGCCGCCTGCTGCATCTTGTAGTTCTCCAGGTCCTCCACGTTGTTCTGCAGCTCGCGGATCTCCGTCAGCGCGATCTTGATGTCCTTGCACTCGAACGGGTTGCGCGAGTTGGCGAACTTCCACAGGTTCGCGGTGTGCTCATTGAACCGGTCCGACTCCACCTTGCTGTTCTTGTCGTAGAAGGTGTCGATGAAGACGGCGGGCAGGGGGCTGCTGAGGCCGTACTCCTGCCTGAAGAGCTTGTTGAACTCGGCGGCCCACCACGTCTCGACGATGGGCGGGCTCGAGCTCCGCCTCAGCGCCTCGTTCTTCGGGTGGTAGTTCCAGTGGGTGGCCTCCAGGATGGCGTTCTCCCAGAACTCGTCGCCGAACATCTTCTGGAAGAGTCCGATCATGGAGCGCAGGGAATGCGTCATGCGGTTGTCCTGCTGCTTGAACGCGATCACGAACGCGTGGATGAACTTGATCTCGTCCTTCAACACGTTCACCAGGCTCTCTATGGTCTTCTCCTCCTCCACGAGGTTGTTGCCGAAGCCGGGCGTGTCGATGACGGTGAACATGGGCGCGCTGTAGTTGCCCAGCCAGTGACCCTCGTCCGGGCAGGTCTTCTTCGTCACGGAGCTGCCGCCGTTGTTCAGCCCCATCACGCGGAAGCAGCCGTGGTTGTGGCCCGACCCGTCGTAGTTCTTGTCGCGGCCCAGCAGCACGTTGGCCAGGCTGGACTTGCCGACGCCGGTCGCGCCGAGGATCACGATCCGGGGACTGTGATATCTGAATGCAAGGAAGAGAAGCGAAGCGAATTAAGTCGGGTGCTCCGAAGACGGAGACGTGATCGATTCGTTTGTGACGCTCGAGTGCCCTGGATTAAGACACTCAGTAGGCGCAACCTTGGCCAATGGACACTCAAGGCCTACCTACCTGCGTTAAGTGTCACGTTGCATAAAGGTCATCTCGTTTTAAAGGACTTTACATCCTCAGGGCAACAAATACTCTACGAAATCGCATTATAACTATATCTATTCCAAATGGCTACCTGGCAACCCTGAGCCCGCCAATCCGGCCAGATTAGGCATTATTCGCGTCACATGATTCAGACAGCGGCTGGTCGATCGGCCGGCAGCTAGGGGTTCCCTTGGGCAGCGAGGCCCAAAATTGAGACTGACGTGCATCCAGCAACAGCCATATTGACCAAGCTGCTGGCCGGGCAAGGCCACATGTTGCGTAATGCGTGCAATCAAATCCAATCAGTGCGCGACTCCAGGAGATCCCCTGAGTGCTTGAGCGAGCGAGGCGAGCGAACGATCGACCTTCTTGCTGTCAGCGAATGACACCGAGCGAGAGGAGAGAGGGAGGGGACACCACGCCAAACACTCGTTTCCCAACGTGATATTGACCCTCTAATCCGAGCAGATCTCTCCAGCTCCTCTCGTCGCGTGCCTAACTAATTCATCGCAGAATGCCCTGAGAGAGAGAGAGAGGGAAAGGTCGTTAAGTATTAATGAGTCGGGCGAGTCCGATTGGGATCGGTATTGCTTCTAGCTGCTGCAGCTAGAGGAAAGAGAGAGTACAAGATAGCTAGGTCAATCAACCTTATTATCGCAAGGCCGGGAAAAGGGATTGGTGCGTGCGGATACAAAAAATACACACGAAGGCCGATCGAGGAGGAGCGGGGGAGGACGGCCGGCGGCTAAAGGCAAGCCGCGCCCCTCACTCACTGCAGCTAGCTCCCTATTACCTACGCACTTCCTGTCTAATGTCTATGTGTAGTAAGCTAGTCGGGAGGGAGGCAATAAAAAAGGTGTGTACGTCAGTCAGTCATTCAGGCAGTGTTCCTCCTCCTCCTCCTCCTTTGCCGCATGACAGCTGCTTAATTTGAACAACTCCCCTCGAGAGAGAGAGAGTGAGAGCGCACCTGCTGATCGAGCATGATCGACTAGCTGCTCCTCGTATTATGTGACCTGCATTCTTTCACGAGTATATGTTTCGAAATATAAAGAACAAACGTACCTGTCCTCGTTGGTGACGACCACCGGCTTCCGCCTGCTGTAGCCGCTGCCGCCGGCGCCGCTGAGGTACGAGGTGGTGCCGTCGGCGAGGCAGAGCACGCACACAACGGTCACCAGGAGGACGTGGTGGGTGAGGAAGGAAGACGACGTCATGGTGATGATGGCCGGGCAGGGCTACGCTCTAGTCATGGGGAATACAGTAGAGGGGTTGAGTGGAGTCTCAGGTGCGAGGCGCGCGTCCCGTCCGCTGCTGCTGCTGCTGTCCAATGATGGATGGCTGGAAGGAGAGAGAGGCGGGAAGGGGGTTATAGCATTCATAGTTTAAAGGAAAGTATCACGCGTACGTGGGGGAATTTGTACCTCCCATCGGACCGGCATATGTAGGGAGGATCTCTTCGTGTCTCGACGCGGCATGCGGACATAACAACAGGAGCTAGGCGCGGCATTCATGTGATACATACACATACACGTAATCCCGCCTACGCTTTCTAGACCATTCATTGTACGTATTATTCGTGGTTTAATAATGCTAGCGTCACTTGTACGTTAAAAGCGCACAGTGTGTGTACGTAAAGAAAGCCCTAACATACAGTGACATGACACTGAGCAAAGGCTCCACATGCTCTCTCTTCCAAACTGTCAACATAGTGCAATAAACGACGTGCTACATAGCAGGAGGGTCAGACCCAAACATTGGGCAGGCAAATGCTGGGGCTTATAGTAAATCTTGAACAGCGGGGAATTCCCCATGGAAAGTGCAGTTTCGTGCGGCGAAATCGAGTGCGTGGGACGGCGAGTACATACACTACGCTGTACTACCACAATGTACCCGCGACCGACCGGCCAGCCGGCGTGGGAACGGAACGTATGAGGAGGTAGAGACATCTTTTTGCCGCAGACGTATGAGGGGAAAGGGCCCAGGTAAACGCGCAAAAAAGTGCTGCTGGTCGAAGACTCTATTACGTTGGCCCCTAGCTACTACGAGTACGTATCCTTTCCCTTTCTGCCCCACTTATACGCAATTTTCAGGCTCATAACAGTTCCGCTCCGACGTGCAGCAGCGGCAATGCAAGAAAGCCATATCAGTTATCGTTGAAGAAAGAGAAGAAAAAAATACAGCCTTGCCGCCGGCACCGACGCCACACTCTGAAATATTAATGCAGCGAGCTACATAGCTTGGCGAAAGGGAGCCTGGCGCACGTACACGCGCGATATACATTGTACGTAGGGCGAGGTGAGCGTTCGTTCGTTCGAGCGAGCCTTTGCAAGGCTGGCAGGCAGGCCCCTCATTTCTCCCGTATTAATCATCGAGTGGCCCATTCCAGTCCCTCTCGCTCTCTCGGGGACGAGACTAGGTCACGGCGCCACCGACCGACCTACAAGTACTATACATGGAGAAGGAGGAAGGAGCGTGCGAGCGAGACGACGAGTGGGAACGGCGGTGTCTGCTCATCGGCGGCGGCGGCGAGCGAACCCACCACAAAAACTTGGGCAATGCATTCTGCGCGCTGGACACACAACAGCATACGTACGACGAATGTCGACTGGCTGTAAAGAAAGCTTGTGTTCATTATAGCACGCGGCCCTTTACGATGGGTACGTATTTACGAAAAAGTTGCTCGCCAAAAATCGGGTCACGAATGCCTTAGAAATTGACGCGCGTGTGACCTACTTTGTCGCGCCGACAGGTCAAAACTTCTGAGAGCGAATGAGAAACTAGCCAGCCATAGTATGCATATTCGATTCCTACTGGCTAGGTGCATATATGAGTCCCATCTGGTCTTCGAGAATGTGTTTACGTGGGCGGTCGGAGGGACGTACGGCACGGGACACAATGCTTCGCAAGCTGGGGGAGGGAATATTATATACTGAGGCCGTCCGTCCACAGCACTTTCTTAAATTGGGTGATAAGTGCGCGGCGGCAATCGAGCAACTATTACTTTGTGAAATGAGCTTTTGCCGGGCCAACGTAGTGCAATTAGTACGGACGGACAGGGACAGGGCGGCGCCTTGTAGAAGCATTATATTGCGAGCCGGCTGGCCGGTCGATCGAGCAAGCTAGGAGTGAGTGTCCAATTAGGGAATTTGCACGCGGCGGCGGATGCAGCAGCTGGCGGCATTGCAGCCAGGGGAGAACGAACGAATGAGCGAGCGGACGAAACGTGCAACGGTGGTGCAAAAAAGGAACTGCAAGGCCGGGACGGGAAGCTAGCTGTACTTGCATTAATAGGCTCTTTGCACCCCAAGCTCCCCTCCGCTCCCCTACCGGTACGGATATCGAGTCAAGGCCACCCACTATGTACGTACACCGGCCTGCCTGTTCAACATCAATGTTGCAGAACGAATGAGTGTACTAGCTACGAATGGACGACCGGACAACAGATGAAAGTGGCTGCTGCATCAATGGCGATACTACTACCGCGGCTCTGGTATCGCTCGCGGTGTACCACAATAAGTCCCGTCCCGTCCCGTCCCGTCTGGCGGCTAGCTGCCCGGCCTCGCATGACAAGGTCATGCGTACGTACGTACGGCAACAATACTTAATACCGACAATGCTACAGACGTGTGTAGCAGCTATTGGATCGTGCAGGAGTAATGAACTGGCGTCTGCGTAGAACCGAGTGGCTGGGCGAAATTATTCAGACTGCATTACGCGGAAGGAAGGAAGAAGGACAGAAGCGGATATTTCGTAAATGTCACGGCCGGCCGGCCGGCCGGCCAAATCCGTTTGTCCGGACAGGGCAGAAAAAGGCCAAGAAGTTTTGACGCGTACTCTCCGCCCCTCTTTCACTTTCACGTACGATCGAACCTTGATCACCTAGCCCTAGCTCCCTTCCCCTTCTTTTTGCCGTCAGCAGCACGTGTCGGCAGGTAAAAGACGCGGCGGGACACTATTTATACAACAGTGTTAACATGCAGGGGTTGCTCTGTAGTCGCGTATCGATGTCACAAGCGACAGGATTCTGGCAATGTATGTAAGCAGCTAGCTAACGGTGATCGGCCTACGGACTTATGCAGCTCGATCGGCGAGGGAGGTGACGCTTAGGACGGACGACGACAAAGGAGGAGTTGTGTAGACGCAGTCGTACTTGGTGGGGTACTTGGCTTTGGGAAGGGGAAAGGGAGAGAAGGGAGGGCGCTCAAATAATGGTAATTGCCGGTTTTGCTTTGAGGTCGGCGCGGTGGTGGTGCCAAGGGCGGTCGGGCAGCCGGCCCGGCCTTCAAAGACAACTCAAAGGCCTTCGTTGCCTCTCCTCTCCTCTCCGCTGCAAGGCGAAGGACGGACCGACCGACCGACCGACGCAAGCAGGTAAAGAGGTCCCAAAGTCAGACAGCTCAGCACGAGAAAAAGGGAGAAGGAAGGAAGGAAGGAAGACAGACACAAAACTTCTATGACTGACTGAGCCGGATACGCGTGTCGTTCTAAGCAAACATTCCTCAGGAGAGCGCTTGAATTAGGAGCCGTCTAGGCAGATAGGAACTCCTGAACCGCCCGGCTCAAATTAGGAAATTGCACAGATAGCAATCGAAACGGCGGCCGGCCAGGTTAATCTGAAATGCGAGACACTTGGGAAAGCAACTTGACTGGCTGCCGTATACGGTCAGCGCCAAGACCGGAGGCATTAATTCCCTCTTAGCTTGCGTTAACCGATCCACGACGAGTATAGATTCTGGAAAAAACAAGGGGAAATGGCTCTATAGACCTAAGGCGAAGGCAATGGTAAAAGGAAGATGGTATTGGATCCAATACGTAAATGGAGCCCATCAGGGGAACGGGGTCCACCATGGATAGGGGATCCACCATGGGTATGGGCTCCACCATGGGTATGGGCTCCATCATGGGTAGGCCAGTTACTATGAGTATACGTAAAACAAACTGAAAAAACTTAACTTCAGGGGTAAAAGTCGACAAGAACAAGCATGGCAGCAGAAGCAGCAGTAGCTGACGAAGACGCCTAAAAAGACCGTTCTATGACCTGCGGCTTCGCCGTAGGTAAAACACGAACTGTGCTTGCGTATGGCGTTGTTAGTACGTTATACCTCCATGAATAAGTGATAGTGGGAAATCGACCGGAAGCGGGATCGCAGCCGAGCAACAGGCGAAGAAAGCAGCCAAATAACAACACACAGCCAGTCGACAAATATCGGAAATGCCTTTCTAGCTCTGCCTCCATCTCAGATCATTCGCCTCGCTCTCCTTCTTTTCGCTGACGTGCGATCCGTCGTAGCAGGAAGCTAATCCGGGTGAATCACAAAGAGAAAGGAGAAAATACCACGTCTACGTAGCGCGCGTACAAAGCTGCTCACTCTCTCGATCCCATCCTCCAGTCATCCTCCCCTTCGGGCACCGCCTAGCTGATTATGAATACAGCAGACCTGGCTCAAAGGAGATACTAGGAAAGGAAAGCACAACGCAGGCAGCGAAAATAAACCTGCAATTCATGAGGCTTAATACACTAACTACGTACACGTATTCACAATACGTGCGTACATCTTAAAATTCCCAGACGGACGCATGCAGCAGCGTGTCTGGATTGCGAAACGGATGAGGCTCCTGGGGGACAAATAGAGCCCCTCGTTCAGACGATGGCTGCTAATTAATTGGACCGTAAGCGAGGGTGATACTGTACACGTCAGACATCTGCTCGATTATACTAGTACGCAAGCCTCAATCGATCAATTCGCGCGCTCCTCCGCCATTCAATATGCATATCTGTCGAGGCGTCTGCGAGAAATACGCGCTATTTCTCCATCCACTAGGAGATCAATACTTAAAAGAGGAAAATGGTAGCATCTGAGAAAGGGATCTACGCAGCATACTCACACGTTGGGATACTACGTAATCTTTGAAGGGCGCCTGGCAACAGCTTTCGCAAACCCCTGGAAGATTTTTTGACGGACGCAATATCCATCTAAAATTTATATTGCAACGGCGTACGACAAATACGAACCATATCGAACCATACGATATTATTGCGAACGTTCACATAAACGTGTAAAGGGAAACCCTGAGCCATAAACCCCACGCGCTCACCCACCACTGCCACGCGCCGCCGGAGGGAGGACTAGACGCCAGCTCTCTCTCCCCTCCCTTTTTCTTTGTTCCGGCATTCGCCAGGGTGGTGGGCGGTGACATACCCGACGGACGGGGAAAATAATCACCTCCATACGATATAGTAGAACTCACATAATTCGAAAAGCATCCACATCTGGCGTCCCTGGCTAAACCGTATCCAGCTGCGGCATCACCGAAATAACTCCACTTTTTCCTCGATGCGACGAAATAGAAAAGGAATTAGCAGAAATTGATGACGTGGGTGATTAAAAGTTAAGAATTCCAGTCTCGCTGGAGAACTTGTAGGCTCCGCCCTCGCCTCGCCGGCTCTCCCCCGCAGACGCGTTAAACTTTACAGTCGGGAGAAAAAGTTTCTTTCCTGCCGCCGCCGCTGCCCTGTCGCCGGCAGTAATCGGAGGAAAATACGCCGCGGCGGCCGCCGACGCAGACGCCATATGCGGAGTACGTTTGTCGCGAGCCGATACGCAATTAGGGAGTAAAAAAGCTCGATCGTCGCTTGTTAAAATAGGACACGTACTGTTGGGGGTGCATACGTACATACGCGTGCTCGACAGCGGAAGTCAAAACATCGTTTTGGGCTGGCAATTGGATTTGTTAAACATAGCTCGCATTTCTCTGCGGGCAGCAGGTGAGAAAGCGAAAAAGAACAGCTGAGGCTATATGTCGAGGCAACAGTGGCATTTTTGCCCGAAGCAAAGCGAACAACCATGCAGGGTTGATGCATCATGGCATCAAGCCTACGCATAGCCAGGGAATGAGTCCCATAACAGCGGGAAGTTTGCCTCAAAGGACAAATTATTCGTCTAAACAGCCCGAGAGACGGAAGAAATTAAGATAGTTCCTCAGTCGACCGAGCGAGGTAGTAAACTATGCGTGGCAGCTAGCGAGCGGCAACTTTTTTACACGCTCTTTCGCCAATCGATGGAAGACGGCGCCGCGGCTAGTCGCGTCGCGTAGCGTCGACGAGAACTTTAAATGAGGTTAAAATGCGATCTCGGCCATCTCTTTCTCTCTCTAGAAGACGACGCTGGCTGATGTATCCACTATGAGAGAAAGGCAGAAAGTAAGCGGGAGGAAGAAAGAAAGTTTTCGCGAAAGAGGCGGCCGCGGAAAAGGAAGCGCGCGCGGATAAAAACAGGCGCATTGCACGCGCGGAAAAAACACACAAAAAACAGCATCATATCTCCTGAACAACCGTGGGCGGGGTTCGTGCGCATTGACTCATTCGACCCAGATACATATAATGCCGCCTTCACCTACGTTGAGATGATCGAGGTACAGCTTCCAACCACCCTGAAGAGGCGCTTGTGCTTGTGCACTGCACACAGTGGGAATCACAGCCATCTGGGGAGAATGCGCGTGCAAAGTTTCGGCGTAACTTACTTTCGCCTCCTACGCGCTCTACCGTCCGTCCGTCCGTCCGTCCTTGAGTTGCTCAAATTATCAACTGGGCCAGAAGAGATTGGATTTCCCCCAAACTTGCCGCCGCCGCCAGCAGATCGAGGGCAAAAAAGCGATCCCTTCTTCTACGGATCGATAGGGAGTTAATTTAGGAGGCAGCAGCGCGTACGTACGTACTACTACGTAGCTCGTTTGTTGCTGCGTTCGTTTCTTCAAGGCGCAAATTGGCTTCATCGCGCCGACCGGAGAACGAGCGGAAAGACACGAACAGGAGACAAGATCGAGGCAAGGGTGGCGAACAAAAAATAGTTGGTCCTAGATACAGTTTTCGCTATTGCCAAGTACTATATCCCGTCGCCCCTGTGCAACGTTGCCTTTTTGCACCTCCACGCGACCCTTGCTCCTCCTTTTTGCGGTATAGTAGGGGCGGCGGCAGCCACGTAGGCGCGAACTTCCTTCCACGGAATCGGAGCAACGTAACAGCGAGTAGCTTTATATAGCGTGATTATAGCAGCCGCCGCATTGTTCGATCGTTCCTTTTCGCGTCTTGCTGACAAGGGTCGAGTGAGGAGGTTGGGCAGAGCAGAGATAAGAAAGCACCCGGGGCAGCCAGCGTAGCGGCTCAGGTTAATTCGGATCAACCGCCTCTACGTATAGCTGTGCGTTGTTGATATCGCGAATAACGTAACATGGCGCACGTCGGGAAGCCAAAATAACTTGAGATATGGCGGACAGCCGGGATTAGGAAAATTCTCGTCAGTGGGTACGGGATTCCAGTACGGACTCGGCGACAGCCAGATAACTTAAAATCTAGACACTGAAAAATTTTCCCTGCAACTCTATACCGGTCTTCAATTGTCTTTTGCGACCCTATATGGGACTGCTCAACCTAAGCACTTTCGAACTGCACAAAAATGTGTATCGTGCATAGAAGAAGAACACGAGTACTTAATTAAGCGTTTGCCCCCAAAAGCCGGTGTGTTTGCCCGTCATATTTTAAGTATGGCTGCACCAGTTTGTTTTACGATAACATCTTTGACTGCTGCATGTAGTCAGTCGTACGTTCGCTTCGTCCCCTGCCCCAAGCTGTCAGCAACTTTATACCTAAGGGCCTCGGGTCGTGCGCGCAGCTTAAAATATTATACTGGGATCAAGACTTTTTCAACAGCCACGATTTTGTCTTTCAGTAATTTCGAAGGACACATTTCTGGCCTCATTGCCTCTGACAGCTAAAAGAAGGGCCGCAGCGGCGATCGAATGAAAGGGAGGAAGGGACGACGACGGAAGGGGAAGATATCAATCTCGAAAAGGGCCACGTAGTACGTACTATCAACGCTTCTGGTCGCTCCCGTGAGCGAGTACGTGTCCTCGGCTCAACAATGCGGACCAGATCGAAAAGCCAGCCACCAACGACGAACGCTTGAATGAACAACGTAGTAGTATATGTAAGGTGAGGAATGAACGCCCGTGCAAAGGAGGAACTTTCTCTTTCGGAAAGCACGTGTTCTTTTCGTTTGTCCTTGTCGATCCTCCTCCTCCTCCTCACTGACCGCAACGAACGAACGAAGCGAGTCGGGCATACGAAAATGCACGTACACACGACAAGTGCAACCGCAGGCAAGGATCCTTTTTTCCGACGACCGACAATCAGTTATTCGCCGTGTCCGACAAACGAAAGTGAAGGCGAAACTTTCTCCTCTGTGTACTAGTCCGCGGCGGCCACTTGTCGCTTGTAAAAAACGACGACGGCAGTTAAAGAGACTGTAGTAGCTTGCAAATCCAGCAAGACATACGGCACTGAACAATGTCCACCGGGAGATGAATTTGCTTTCGAGAATGCGGCTAATTGCTCGTAAATGTACTACAGGCTCGGGCGGACACTAGGACGGACGGTGACACTTGCCAGCAGCGCGGCGC
>JAAUYK010116556.1_pt1 | contig 13366 bp, 15 predicted proteins | sample 7278021 | NCBI WGS metagenome assembly JAAUYK01 (sample SAMN14350223, study PRJNA611818) | marine sediment metagenome | isolation source: surface marine sediment (1.8m) | place: French Polynesia: Moorea | collected 2018-08
GAGCAATTTTGCATTACATTGAGGCAGATAATTTTCCGTAATTTTGGGCCGTGCACTCGATCTTATATCTAGTATTAAATAATGTTCGCACTAAATCAGGTCGAGGAATATGATGTTAATTTTAAATAATTTACTTTTGTTTTATTTCCAGTTATGCGGACATGACGTGCAGTAAACGCAATTCTCTTCAGGACCGTAAAAACCAACAAGTTTGCTAGACGGAAAAAAACTTGACTGGCTTTTTCGAATTAGGAATGGAATCTAATTTCTTCGCAGCTAATTAAAATGTTTTTATTCGGGTAAATACTGCATTGCATATTAGAAAGAGATTTTTTACTTTCTAGTTACTTGTATGTAGCACGTACATACCACATCGTACGTGACGTTTCATGCTGTTCAAAGTCAAGTGCTTTTTTTTAATTTAGCGAAATAGAACGGAAGGATACAAGATTCCCCACATCCTGACAAAGTGTCAGCTTTTACAAACCGGTTTTGCGTCCAACCTCAAAACTAGAAAGAAATCGCCTGTTTCGCGCCAAGATGAGAAGAACATATTTCCTTATTGTCGTTGCTTTCATTCTAAGAATTTCCTCTGCAGACGACGGTGAGTACTTTTTCGAATTATGAAACTACACACCATGTGCGTACGAATTTTTATCATAAATGCCATAAACTAACTAACTCAATGCAGAATTTAAGTGCACGGAAAAGAGTGGGTTCTATGCCGACCCTAACCAATGTGATCTTTACTACGAGTGCAGAGACCACATAGGTAAGAAGTGTACGTATATGTACGTATATCGTTTGTAGCTTCCCCATTTGCTTTAGCTGAAGCAAAGCTATGTCCCGATGGATTACTTTTTGACGACCAGAATCCGAATCAAGAGAAATGCGACTACCCTTTCAATGTTGACTGTGGCCAACGAGAATACGTCCGTAAGTACTTGCGCTCAATATTGGTCACTTTATAAACTTTCATATTTATACATGGCAATTTCAGAAGAGCCAGAGGAGGGAATTGACCCCAGATGTTACCGAGCAAATGGTTTCTTTAATCACGACGACACAACTGTCTGTAATAGGTAAGAAAAAAGATTGCCGTTTAAATTAATTTTATATACGCGTAGTAACTGCTTGCCAGCGGTTGCTTTGCCCACCGTCCAAGTCACTAGACAAAATCCACTTTTCGAGGGCTCACAGTGACTTCTCAAAGAGAATTTCGTATTGTATATGAGTCAATTTTATCAAGATAAACACTTTTATACTTCATACCAAAGTGCCTAAAGTCAACAGGCTAGGAGTTATATAGGCTTGAAAATAAAATGTTCAAAATATAATTTTTAAGAAATCACAGTGGCTTACCAAGGAGAATTTAGTCAAGTTTATTGGTTAATATGGGTCGACATCAACAAGCCTACGTTTTTTACTTCTTATCAATGTCTCTAAAGCCAACCGTTTAGGAGATGTTTGAGGCCGAAAATGGCAAAAAACACTTGGTAAATTCACAGTGACTTACCAAGTTGAATTTAGTAGTATTTTAGTCTAAATGGGTCAATTTGCTCAGGATAAGCATTTTCTTTTACTTCATATCAAAATCTCTAAAGTCAGTGGTTTAGGAGTTATTTGGGGGTGGACATGGCCAAAATGCACTTTTGAGACAACCACAGTGGCTTCTCATGGGGAACTTAATTGGGTTTCTTGGTTTGCATGGGTCGAATTTGTCAAGATAAGTACTTTTTTACTTTTGGTTAATATCTGTAAAGCCAACGGTTTACGAGCTGGAAAGGGGTGAAAATGGCAAAAGCGCACTTTTTCAGGCAGTCACTATGAATCACCAAGTGGTTTTTACCTGCGGCGAAGCCATAGGTCATAAGACGCCATTTTGCCTTGTTCATACCTCTTTTCTTGACTTTTACTCTTTTTTCTCCATTTTACAATCATTCGCGAACGGGCAACCTAGTCTTGATGGTCAGTCATTGGGTTGCCATCTTTACCCGTGGACCCTTTATACACCATTTACCTCATACCTATGTTGGACCCCATACCCATGTGGTGGAACCCTTGCCCATGGTGGACCCCATACCCATTTTGGACCCTAATCTCATGGTGGACCCCATACCCATGGTGGAACCTATACCCATGGCCGGCCCAGTAAGAGTTCACACTTGAGTCCTTCCATTATGTAGCTGTCTTTTGCCTGTTCCATAGCCTTGGCCGTAGGTCAATAGAGTCATTTCCTCTTGTTTAAAACATTTATTTTTTTGTGCGGAACCGTCAGGCCGCCGTTGGTAATCACCTCTGAAAGTTTCGTCCAAATCCGTTTAGCGGTTTTGTCAAACACTGGTGACAGACGCCACCAACTTTTATGAATAAGAGCTGCCAAAGGCGAAATAAAGACGTGGGAAATATTACAGATTTTACAACTGTGTCAACGGTGTTCCGTACGAACTTCCTTGCGCAACTTCATTAGTATTTGATGAGGCTCAAGGAACTTGCGTACGCGAAGATCAAGCGTCGGAATTTGCGAGGAAGTGCCAACACAAAGTCGAGAAAGGTAAATTAAGAGTTAGCTTTAATATTACGTACGTTGGACGGGTGCACAAAATCTACTTTTTAACTGCAGAAAAAATAGGCGGATTTGTTTGTCCAGACGAAGAAACATTGGGTCCTCATGGTCAAGTAAGATTTGCTATAACTACGTATGGGTACAGTGAGTGCTGATTTTTATATGAACTATTTTTCAGCCCTTGGCGCATCCAAGCTTTGCGCATCCCATTTCTTGTCAGAAGTTTATCACTTGCTACTTCTCAAAAGATATTCGTGAACTTGGGTGTCAAAAGGGACAAGTATTTGATCACCGAGCATTGAAATGTTCACTTCCCGAAGAGGGGCCTGATGACTGGTAAACTAATGTTTAACTTGGGAAATTCAAAGTTTAAATATCCCCTTTTATTTTTCAGTCGATGTTGGTAATTAGATACACATACATACAGGTGACTTTTGTTTTGACGCTATAACTAAACTTTTTTTCCACACAGGTACGAGTGCCCGTCAGATTCTGCATGTCCTTACGACTGTAGAAGCGACTGTTCGTGTCCCTAACGAGTTAATGAAAATAAAGACGAAATTTATTTAGCCTTGGAATAAATTCGGGTCAGCCAATAAACGTACAAAAAATTACTAGCTCTTAAAGTAAGGAGAACTTAGCTTCAACGTCAAGCCGTAAAATCGTACTAGCTGTATTAATATGAGAGCATACCAGTTTATCACGGTAAGAAACACGCTCTAGTACATAAAATGTGTACGAGATTCTTTATTCTGTCTGTTGTCGGTTACTCATGATGTTGTGGTCTACTTAAAAGCGCACTTTCGCTGATTTGGAACGGGATTTGCTGGCGTGGCCCCTGAAACTTCTGTCCTCCGCCTCCGCCTCCGCCTTGCTGATCCCGATCCCGATCCCGCCTTCTATTCTCCCCGTTTGCCGACTGCTCGTTGTCCAACTCTGGCGGCGTCGTCGTGGGCGGCACATCACAGTCTTCCGTCGGCGGGGAGACGCACCTCTTGCGGGTCTTGTCGAAGACGAGCATTGCTGGGCAGCGCTGAAGCCGGGGGTAGCCGCCCTGACACGCCCAGTAGCGGTTGCAAGACTTTCCAAGCGGAACATTGCCGTTGGCGTCATCTTTGCAAAGGGCTATGTGACATCAATTCGCTATTAATGGTCGAATCCAATCCAGTCAGTCTTTCTCACTTACGGTGCTTTTGACATCCTCCTACGTTCTGTGGCCAATCACAGGCATGAGTCTCTTCGTTATACAGCAAACCTCCGACGCAAAATTGTTCCGTAGCTGTTCCATTCCAGCAAGTCCAATATCTGGTGCAAGAAGTCTCGTGGCCAAATATGCCATACAACCAATCGCAGTGCTCAGTGCTTATAGGAGGATCTATAGAGAGAAGAAGATTAGCTCGAGCCGGAATAAAAATATGTGCACAAGCATACTACGGTATGTATGTGTACGTTTAAACTTACTTGCCAAATCTTTGTTTTGACATAAACTTGGGTTTCTCCAGGGATAATCGCACCCGTCAGCAATTCCTCGGTTTTTCCCTACCCAAACCAGCCCATTTGGACAATCGTATAATTCCGGGGTTTTCTGAATGCATTCCCAATACCGATCACAGTAGGTTACGTCGGGCACAACTTTGGATTTTGTCTGGCAGGGGTCTTGCTGTTCAATGATTTTTTGGCCCAAAGCAGCTGAAAATAGAAGAATAGGCGGCACATTACTTACTGTGTTTGTCTTTCTCTCCACAGTTTACGTTGTGCGGGTAGTCGCACACGCCAATCAGTCCGGATCGTCCGTTTCCAGTATAGAGCAGTCCGTTCGGACAGGATCGCAAGAGGCGCTCGTCGTCTTCGCATCTTGTTGTGTGGTAGTACAAGTCACAGTATTTCTCGTGAGGCATCGTCCGAGTTTTTACTCGACAGTCCGAGTTAGTCAGCGTGTTCCTGTTCGACTTCACGTTCGGCCGGCGCTGAGATTGCGTAGGAGAGACGTAGTCGTAGTCGTAATCCAAGTAAGACGGTCGCGGATCCTTCACCGATCCGGATGACAAGTTCGGTACGTCAGATCGTCGATCGGACGAAGGAGAAAGAAGTCGTATAGGAGAGGAAGGGTTTAACTGCGAAGACGCTGAAAAAAGTCGATCGATCGGTCGGTAGGTCGGTCTATCGTCAAAGGTCCGAACTGACGGTCGTACGTACTATATATCTATGTACTTATGGAAGTAGATTATATGAAGCCAAGTCGATCACTTACCTGAGGCAAAGAGAAAAAACACTAGTAAAGCTTCCATTTTCCTCGAACCGGGCAGGTATTTTGACGCTTCTCTTCTGCTAGCGCGGCATTCAAGGAAAGAATTAGAAAACAGCCCCAGGCTACGGTTTCTTTCTTCAGGTGAAGATGACGACCGACGTAAATGCCCTAAATAGTTATATTATTTTTTAACCATTGGCTACATTGTCCTTAGCAGCGACGAAGATTTTTCTACTGTCTTAAATATCACTTATATTTAGTTGAGTTCAAGTACGTCGCAAAATGAAATTCAAAATAATACCTAAAATACGCAGTAATATAATTCTAGTACAGAAAGATATTTTTGCCTACTTATTTATTGCATTTAGTTTCTAAATAAAATATTTATTATTTTAATTACAAAATCAAATGTGATCTCAAGGTAAAATTTCCTGTTTTCGTTGTGTCCTTCAAATTACTCAAAGAGGGCTCGCAAGGCTAATGTAATCACGCCAGAAGGACTAGAAGCAGCCTCTCGCCTCACGCGCGAAGCTAGATTACCTTGTGCAGCTATACGTACACTTTCTAATTTTCGAAAGGTTGCCGTGACAAAATGAAACCCTTGATCTTCATTTTCACCGTATTCCTGGGAAGCACAATAGGTCAGTACAATGCGGAGAATTGCGGACAATTGCATATATACATGTAGTACTTATTTTAATCCGCCTTGTTTTTGTCTAGGCCAAAAATTTATCTGTCCCGAGCCAAACGGAACATTCGAGGACACTCGACAATGCGACAAGTAGGAAAAAATATCCAGTTATTTAAGACATTCAGGTAATCCGAGCTTTCTTTGTTCAGGTACTATGAATGCTACGACGGCGTCGCCGAGGAGCGGTTATGCCCCGACGGTCTAGTGTTCGATCCATTCAGCCGCAAAAGAGAGCCCTGTGATCACTACTTCAATGTCGATTGCGGAGATCGGCTGGAACTCCGTACGTATATTCGTAGTTATGCAGACTTGAAAAAGTCTAATGAAGACCGACCTATTCGGAACTGCAGAGTCTCCCCGTGGCCCGAACGACCTCTGCCCTCGGCTGAATGGCTTCTACGCTCACCCAGACCCTGCCGTGTGCAATATTTTCTACGCCTGTGTCGAGGGCGTCGCCGAGGAGTACACGTGCTCGCCCGGACTCTGGTTTGACGAGTACCAAGGGGTCTGCAACTGGCCGTCAGAGACCGACCGGAAAAATTGCCAAGCAGGTAGACTTTTTCAATCCTGAGTTTTCAGCAAGGCCGGATATAGTACGTACGTACGTGCTTCTTTTTTTTAGAGACCGAGACCCTCGAGAGTGGGTTCAAGTGTGCTGCGTCAACTCAAGCTGATGCGTTCGGAGTGTCGGATCCGCACCCGAAATACGCCGATCCGGCAGATTGCGCCAAATTCTATATCTGCCTGAATGGCGTCACCCCTCGCGAGCAAGGTTGTGAACTGGGCCTCGTATTTAACACGGTGACAGCGCAGTGCGATTCTCCAGACAATGTTCCGGAATGGTAATTCATTACTTAGAAATAATAACTTCCATATGTGCATGTCGGTGTGTCCATTTCAGCAAGGATTACTACGCTTTTCTGGAAGAAGAGGAAAAGGAAGACAAAAGGAAACAAAGAAGGAGGTAGAAGGAAATATAGCTTGACTTTAAATAAAAAGTTGTGTATGATCTCTATGAAGTCGTGATACAAATAAATATATTGTTTCCTGTATTTTCTACCCACTTCGCGTGTTTCCGGCCTCCTTATCCTGCTTACCGCCTTTGTAGGCTAGTTATACTGACGCCGTTCAACTTACTAAATCTTATCGATTTCTTGAGTTTTTATTTTAATTCATAGATTTTTTAATGTGGTACGTAATTTTGCGGTTCACGTTTTTCTCAGAACTTTCCGAGCACCATGCAGAGAAGCGCCATCCTCACATATAGCCCGTTCTCTGCTTGCCTGAAATATGCCGCCCTCGGGTCAGAGTCGAACTCAGTGGCGATCTCGAAGACTCTCGGCAGCGGGTGTAGTACGGCCATCCTCGCCTTGGCGCCGCGCATCGTCCGGTCATTGACCATGTAGTCTCTGCATGCGTCGGCGTACGCAGACTCGCAGGTGAAGCGCTCCTTCTGGATCCTCGTCACGTAGAGTACGTCCGTCTCGGGTATGGCAGACTCCAGCGTGGAGAACACGGTCTGATCGACGCCTTTAGAGTGAACAAAGGATTTGACGTCCTCGGGCATCTCCAGGCCGGGCGGAGAGACGTACCTGCGGCGTCGATCGATCGATCGTGACACCACCCACGCTGCATACATATTTCTTTGTACGGATACTACCTGAGCTGCACTCCCTCGTAGAGGGTGAGAATCCTGGCCAACGAGTGCACCGTCCTGCCGTGCTTGAGGTCTCCCACCATGGTGACGGTAAGGTGCTTCACGGTTCCGATCTCGCTCCTGATGGTGAAGACGTCTAGCAGCGCCTGCGTGGGGTGTTCGCCAACGCCGTCACCAGCGTTGATTACGGGTCTGCCTCGACACACCTTGGCGGCTCGCTCGACGGCGCCGGGCTCAGGGTGGCGCAGCACGACCACGTCAGAGTAGCTGGCCATCACCTGCACGCTGTCCTCCGCAGTCTCGCCCTTCTTCGCCGAAGAGCTGTACTCGTCCATGTAGATGACGCTGCCTCCGAGGCGCTGCATCGCAGACGCGAAGCTGCACGAAGTGCGCGTGCTCACCTCGTAGAAGATGGAGGCCATCACGCGACCGGTAAGGATGTGGCTGAGGCTGTTGCCCGCCGCCATGTATGAACGGAACGTCTCGGCAAGGTTGAAGATGGCATACAGAATGTCCTTGTTGAACATGTCAACCTGAGGTCAGACGGGAAGGCACAAATTACGTACGGTTCGTTCACATTGAGTCTGTACAGTAATTCGTGTACATGTACGCACCTTGAGAACGTGCCTGCCGGCCAAACCGTGAGGCTGCGCCAGGCTGACTGGCACGGTCGGGAAGAGCAGTGGCGGCGGCTGGGAGGAGGGCGCGGTCGCACTCTGCTGCACCGCTTGGGAGCCACTTACCGTGATGGTTGGCACCGCCGCCGCCGCCGCCGCCGCCGCCGCCGCCGCAGGCACCGCCACAACAGGAAGGGCGGGGCTCAGAGCGGAAGTCTTCTCGCTAATCAGTCGCTTCCGTATGGGTCCGGATGCATTTCCTGGCGAGGCCATGATGGCCTTCGATCTGGAGAACGATCCCGTCCTCGTCCTCGTCAGCTCCTCCTCTCCGGGAATGACGATTGAGAGCGACTTCTTCGCCTCGACAGTCTGCTGCTGGTGTCGCTGCTTCCACGCCTTCACGTCCTGGCCGTATCCGGGTTCGGCCAGCACCATTCCGTCTACGTAGGCCAGCTCGCCTCTGAGCACGACGCGCTTCAGCTTCCCGACGACCTTCCTTCCTGCGAACGGCGTCCACCTGGCCTTGCTGAAGGACGGCGCATCCGGCACCGTCCACTCCTCATCCAAATTCACCTAGGAGCGAATTAAGGTATGGCTAGGTGCAGCTAGCGGAGGAGAGAATTAAGCACGCATACGCACCTCAATGTAGGTGTCCGGCTGCTCGGGTAAGCCAAAGATCCTTCTAGGGTTGTGGTGCATCTTCTGCACGAGCTCCTCTAGTTCAATCTTGCCCTCGGCGACGGCGGTCAGCATCAGCGGCAGCATCGTTTCGAGGCCGGGAAATCCGGGAGGGGCGTTCGCGCCAATCTTTTCCTCCACGGTATGCGGGGCGTGGTCAGTCGCAATCACGTCGATGTACTCGAGGTTCTCCCAGAGGGCCTCGCGATCGTCGGCCGAGACCAGGTTCGGACGCACCTTGAAATAGTGTACGTGTAAATACGAGTACATGTCCTACGTATACGTATACTATAGTATTTCTTTAGCTACATATGCGTAGTATACGGTACGTACTTGCCCCATCCTTCCCAGCCTGGCTTCCACATCGTCCTCCGTGAGAAAGAGATGGTGGGGCGCGACCTCGCACGTGACGTCGATGCCCCTCAACTTGGCCATGCGGATTACCTCAATCTCCTCCCTCCTGGCCACGTGACAGATGTGCACGGGGCGGCCGTGCAGGCTCGCCAAGAGGATAACCGCAGATGTCGTCCGACCTTCGGCGTGAGCGCAGATCGGCGCCCAAGCAGGCCAGTTCTCGAAGTGCCTGATCCAGTCGCTCACGCTGTCCATGCGCAGCGTTGTAAACGTCTCGTTCAGGTACATCTTCAACCCGGACACTTCAGACGCGAGGCTGCATGTCGAATAGATTATTTCTACATTAAAGCTCGCTCATTTGACAACCAGTTAAATGCCATGCCAGACGTACGTGGGTATGATTTTGGCATTGTTTGCCGCTGCTCCCATCATGAGTGCGTAGTCGCACCTGGCTTTCTGCTTGGCGCACTCCTTCGCCAGCATCAGCGTCTCCGCGTCCACCACGGACGGGTTTGTGTTCGGCATGGCGCAGACGAGTGTGACGCCTCCGGCGAGCGCCGCCGCCGTGCCGGAGGAAAAGTCCTCCTTGTGAGTGGCACCAGGGTCGCGCATGTGCACATGCACGTCCACGAGGCCGGGAAGGCGAACTATCCTAGAAGACGAGATGCAGTCGACGTGCGTCTTCACGGGCGGCGCGCGCTTCCGGAGCGTGTTCAGAGACTCGATCAGCAGCTTGGCGCACTTCACGTCCGTGATCAAGGGAACACTGTAGTCGATAGCCATGCGACGGGTCCTGAAAGTTCAATATTATATAACGTAGCTATAGATAGATTTAGACACTACGTACTCGTACTTACCTGTAGCCATATGTGGGAATGAATGAGCTGACTCTCCTGGCCCCGCTCGTTCTCATAGGCAGGTTTATGACCAGATGGAAGTGCTTGTTACTCAGGTAGTCCGCCATGGAGACCATCTGCCCGGCCATTTGGTCGATCTTCATAAAGGCGTCGCCCAGGTCGCCAAACGTCCACTCGATTGGCTCCACAGGAACGCCGTGCTCATTGAAGAAGTCCGATGTGCCCATGCTTCCGTAGAGCTTGTAGCCGAGCTCTTGAAGCACTACAAACGCAAGCATACGTACTATGTACAGTATTTATGGCACAGGAAGTAGCAGGATGACTAATTTCGTATAGGGCTTATCTTCCTGTAGCAGGCGTCGACAGATATTAGTACAGGTGTACGTTGCACCTGGAACATGTAGTTTATAAACAAAAAAATCCTTTCGTACCTTTGATGCTCGGTAATATTTCCATTTTGTGCTTGTAACTGCCCACAGAGAGAAGGATGTTCTTCTCAGGCACTCTGAATCCTGTGCTCATCATTGCCTTCAGATAGGCCTCGTGCCGATTCTCTCCGAAGCAGGCAACCTCGCCAGTAGAGGACATTTCAACGCCCAACTGCACGTCAGCACCTGATCGATCGAAGAACAATTATTTATACGTACGTATATGGAATATTAAACAGGAGTAATACTCGCTCCGCCCAAAAAGCTGCCTTGCGCGTACCTGCCAGTCTGGAGAAGGAGAACTGTGCCACCTTGACGCCGACCCTGCCCTCTCCGTGCAACACGTCCACAGGCTCGACGTCATTGCCGACGATGACGTTGCTGGCGGCAGATATGAAGTCATGCCCGAGGGTCTTGGAGACGAAGGGGAAGGAGCGCGAGACGCGCAGGTTGCACTCGATCACCTTCAGTTCGTTCTCCTTGGCGATCAGCTGCATGTTGAATGGGCCCGTCACGTAGAGAGCCTGAGCGATGCTGCGCGTGATGGCCCTGAACATACAGGAGCATTAATTAATTAATGTACATAACAGTTAGTAGGCGTGAATTGCCTGATCTTTGATAGTGTCTCTTCGTTTAGGTCCCTCGGAGGAGTGACGAGCGTGGCATCTCCCGAGTGCACGCCTGCATTTTCCACGTGCTCGGAGACGGCCATGCAGACGATCTCTCCGCGCGAGGCCACCGCGTCCACGTCGATCTCCTTGGCCTCGGTGATGAACTTGCTGATGACCACCGGGTGGTCCTTGCTCAGTCGGACGGCGGTCGCCTCGTCGAGGAAGGCTTCCAGGTCATGGCTGTTTGTGGCAACGTTCATCGCGGCCCCGCTCAGCACGTAAGACGGCCGGACGAGACACGGATAGCCGACCTCGTCGCAAAAGTCCTTGGCAGACTGAAGGTCCTTCAGCTCCTTCCACTCAGGCTGGCGGATGCCAATCTTGTCCAGCATTCTAGAGAACTTGTAGCGGTTCTCGGCGCAGTCGATGCTCTCGGGAGAAGTGCCGAGCACTTTCACTTTTTGCCTGAAAAAACAAACGTATCGAGTACGTACGCGTACATGGAACACGATCACATTGAATTAAACATACGTACCTATAGAGGCTCATGGCGATATTGTTTGGCAACTGGCCGCCGACGCTGAGAATAACGCCGTCTGGCTCCTCCATCTGGTAGATGTCCATGACTACCTCGAAGCTGATCTCGTCGAAGTAGAGTCGGTCGCACATGTCATAGTCCGTGCTCACCGTCTCGGGGTTGTAGTTGACCATGATGGTCTTCTTGCCGAGGGCTCGCAGCTCGCGGATGCAGCCAACGGCGCACCAGTCAAACTCCACAGAGCTGCCGATCCTAAGGAAGAAGGAATTAAATAACGCTAGAACAAGCCGATCAATTGTCGACCTCCCTCCCTCCCTACCTCCTCATACCTATATACACCCGACCCTATGACCATGGTGTGCTCCTCCGGCAGGAAATCGACGTCATGCTTGCTGCCGTTGTAAGTCATGTAAAGGTAGTTGGTGGACGCTGGCCACTCGGCCGCAACCGTGTCGATCCTCTTGACAAACGGCGTAACGGAGAGCTCCCCGCGACGCTTCTGGCGGATCACGTTCTCAGAGCTCTCCATGATCTCGGCAATCTGGCGGTCGCTGAATCCCAGCTGCTTAGATCTGCACGGTAAGTAATTTAGAAGGATGAAATAGGAGCTAAACGAAAGTTTGAAATAAAACACGTTCCTTAGCATGGTTTCCCTTGTAAGCCCCGAGGCTGTGTTGTTCTCCAGCTCGCGGTACCAATCAATGATGTTTTGAAACTTGCGCAGAAACCAGCGGTCAATCTTTGTCAACTCGTAGATTCTTTGGACGCCATAGCCGGCCTTGAGTGCGGCTGCCAGCACAAACATTCTCTTGTCAGTTGGCTCGCGCAGCTCCTCGTCTGAGACGGGCTTCCGATCGGGGTCAAATCCCAGGATGGACTCCTCGACCATGCGAAGCGCCTTCTGGAAGGCCTCCTCGAACTTTCGCCCGATGGCCATGACCTCGCCCACGGATTTCATGCTGCTGCCTATCTTGGTGCTCACCCGGGAGAACTTACTTAGGTCCCATCGCGGTATCTTGACGACGCAGTAGTCGAGGCTGGGCTCAAAGCACGCGGTCGTGTTGTTAGTGCCCGTCACAGAGTTGCGAAGGTCAGGCAGAGACTTGCCCAGGGCTAGTTTAGCAGCGATGTAGGCAAGAGGATAGCCAGTTGCCTTGCTCGCCAGAGCCGAACTGGAATTAATGGAAATTAAGGTACGGAAACAAAGGGTACGGTACGGTATATATATACACAGCAATTAACACCGTTTCTCGTACGAATGAAAGCAATTAGCCTCAGCTCGATCACCCACCTCCTTGACAGTCGGGCGTTCACCTCGATGATGTAGTACTGCTCCGAATTCGGATCTAGCGCGTACTGCACGTTGCACTCGCCGACAATGCCCAGGTGGCGGATGATTCGGATTGCAGTGGTGCGGAGCATGTTGTACTCTCTGTTTGACAGCGTCTGGCTCGGCGCGACCACGATAGACTCGCCAGTGTGGATGCCCAGAGGGTCCACGTTCTCCATGTTGCACACCGTGATGCAGTTGTCATACGCGTCACGAACAACCTCGTACTCAACCTCTTTCCAACCCTTGAGAGACTTGTCGATGATCACCTGAATGAAACAGGGAAACTTCGACTGGCCTCGAATTCATTCTCGCCCTACTTGCTAAGTAACGCTCAGTGCACGTACGTTAATTGTGCAACTAACATGTCTACACCTCAATCTTCGTCGTGTTCTACGTGATACAATTAAGCGTGTAATATTATAAGGTGCACTGCATTCTAAGGAATTTTCGTTTTCAAGAATGCATGTGTCCACTGTCCAGGTACCACTTTTAGGTGGTCACGAAGCTGCCCACTATGCTGATATTAGTCTATACTGTAGATTAATACGTCTTTACCGGCGTCGAAACACCGGTCTATAAGTGACTCTTTCTCCAGTACGAGTCCTTCTTTTTGCCTTCATTTTGAACGATGAAATACGCGTATTTAGTGTTAGGCTATGGTGGACCCCAAACCCATGGTGGACCCCATACCCAATGTGCACTACATCCCCATGGTTTGGTAAGGTCTCCCTCCACGGCACTTTCGTCTCCCTCCGCGGCAGCCGTGGAGCGAGTGCCGTGGAGGGAGA
>JAAUYK010172402.1_pt1 | contig 13365 bp, 18 predicted proteins | sample 7278021 | NCBI WGS metagenome assembly JAAUYK01 (sample SAMN14350223, study PRJNA611818) | marine sediment metagenome | isolation source: surface marine sediment (1.8m) | place: French Polynesia: Moorea | collected 2018-08
CAGTCAAAAAGCACTCACAAAAAAATTATGGTTGCCTTGCAGATGCACGGTGTCGTGTATTGGAGCTCCAATTCCTCACGCACTCCGAGCCACCTTATCACATGGCAGGACCAAAGGTGCGACGCCGAGTTCCTCGCCACTTTGCCCAAGTCTTCCACAACGAGCGCCCTCAGCTCCGGGTTCGGACTCGCGACGACGATCTGGCTGGCGAGGCAGCAAAAGGGCTTCCTGGACGGCTACGACAGGGCGGGCTCAATTCTTGACTACATCAGTAACACCTAGACTGACATATATTATAAGTACGCGTACGCCAGCTATGATCCCTTTAGCATGCCGATTGACTGGCGATTGGTCTTCCGCGGTGAATATGGGCCCACAAATGGCAATGTCCTGGGGCTACTTCGATCCGGTGACTGGAAAATTCGACGTGGAAGCCATCACTTCTGCGAAAGACATCAGGCCAAGCATGATACCCAATGTGGTCGCAGAAGGAACCAACATCGGAGTCCTATCGCAGGACATTGGGCCATTAAAAAGCGATGGATCCGTCCATCTCCACTCTGGATTGGGCGATTGTCAGGTAAATATCCTTTTTAAGTAAAAATGAATTATATAACTCTAAGTATAAGCAACTTCAGGCCTACATAATGTCCATGCTACGGGACGGAAATTACCAATCCGCGTGCCTCAACGTCTCCACGTCTGCCCAAGTTGCGGCCGTGGCGCCACCGAACTTCTTGTCAAAGACCAAGCTTCCGCCAACGGTGCATCTTTGGCCGTTCGAGAGCAGCTCGGGGAGGATGATTGCTATGGCGGCGTCCCTTAATGGAGGAAACGTACTAGACAGCTTCGCCAAGACTGTCAAGGTAGCTATTGCGCACTTGTCTTCGCTTTCAGATGTATAACAAACTTCTTTATATCAGTCCTGGTGCGAGGACATCACTGGTAAGACTGTCAACGAAGCCAACGTATGGTCGGCCATTACGAGGTACTGCGGTACGGAGCCGGGTGTACAGGGAATAGAAAAAGCCATAGTCCGTCCTTTCGGCGAGAGACACGATCCGAGGAGACTGGTCAACCTGGACGGGTGCCCAGCGAGCGGCTTCGTCCCGTTTCAGTGCATGGTCAAGTGAGGAGGCATTCATATCTAACGCGTCTATTTGTGGCTGCATGCATCCTGTTTCAGGACCATCTGCGACGGCATCGTGTCCAACCTCGCCACCATGATGCCTGTTCAATTCCTCAAGGACTTGGGCATAGATCGCATCCTCGTTTCCGGTGGTTGCGCGGCCAGAAGTCCAGCTATCGTTGAAGCAATAAGAAAATGTTTCAGCGGCCTCGAAGTGGAAGTGGTCGACGAGAAGGCAACGGGAGCCAGCTCAGCCATGGGGGCGGCCATATTCGCAGCAAGAATGTGATTTATTACGACCATATTACGGACAACAAGAGCTGCGACAATATCAGACGTATTTATTCGCAACTGAGTCCGATGGAGCCTGCGGTGGCCCCCGGGAACGCCTCCTGGTCGTCAAAGTGCGACTTCAGGAAGCAGTTCTTCTTCCATCCCTCCACCCACACCCAGTAGATGCAGCGGTCGCGCTGGTAGCACTCCACCGCGCAGTTGTTCGGGCGCTCAGTCTCGATGCCCTCGCCGCCCTGGGAAAGGGGCAGGTCGCCGCCGAGGAGGTTTGTTCCCTGCAAAGTTTACAGTCAGCAAATCCGTGCATTCCATTAAAAAATGAATCCTGACCTTGAAGAAGCAGACATTGTCCGGTTGGCTCTGCGGGTTCTTCGGGGCCACCTTCCTCCTCGCTATCGAGATGACCTTCTTGGCCGCCGCGGCCGGCGGAGCCGCAGTCTCCACCTCCTCGTCTGTCTTCTTCGGCAGCGACGCGATATCGACCGACCCCGCGTCGCACCGGACGCCGATGGACCCCGAGGTGGCGCCCTCCTTCTCGCTCTGCTCGTCGAAGCTCGCCTTCAGGTAGCAGTTCACCTTCCATTTGTCGACAAATGTCCAGTACTGGCACGAGCTGCGCTTCTCGCACTCGTTGGCGCACTGCGCGGGGTCCTCCGTCTCGAGGCCGTTGCCGCCCTGCGAGGTGGTCAGGTCGCCGCCCTGGTAGTTCCTTCCCGGATAGGTGCAGTGATCCTTGCGGTTGTTGGTCGGTGCGGTGATGATCTGAGGTCGCACGGAGGGAGTACGGCGTCTTGACGACGTCCGGGACGGGATGGACGGGCTTCGAGGGGACTCCGGGAGGCTAGAGGAGGCCGAACTCTGTAGCGATGTTGCTATATGAAACGAGATGATGTATTAAAAGCGAATGTCTAATACGGCTGATTTAAATACGTACCTCCTGGCAGGCATCGTAATCCGACTGATCCCGACGTGGCCTCCTCCATCTTCCTTGGCGTGGCGCTCTCTCCTGACTTGAGGTAGCAGTTCACCCTCCAGCCGTCGATGCTGGTCCAGTGGTAGCAGAACGGCTGCTTCACGCACTTGAGGCGACACTCCTCAGCGCTGGACGTGGCCACGCCGAGGCCGCCGTAGCGCTCGGGCAGGTCCGCTCCGTCGAAAGAGATTCCAGTGTAAGCGCATTCTACGTAAGAAATAATGTCCATTGTCGGGCTGTGTGTGTGAGAGAGAGGCCAAATTTGACGGTTACCATGTTCGCTTTGCCGGGGCTGACCAATTTCTCCGAGCTCTTCTTCCGCATCCTTTTCTGATGGCAAAAAAGAATTTCATTCTACATGAATGAATCTATCGCTCCCTAGTCATCAACACTTACCGCAAGAAACGAACAGGGCTCCCGAGGTGGCTCCCTCCATCCTCCTGCCCGGTCCGCGCTTGTCCTTCAAGTAGCAGTTCACCTTCCACTTGTCGACATAGGTCCAGAACTGGCACTCGTTCCTCCTCGCGCACTCGTTCCGGCAGTGGTCCGGAGAGTTGGTCTCGATGCCGTGGCCGCCCTGCTGCGAGCTGAGGTCGCCGCCCAAGAGGTTGATTCCGGGATAGCGGCAGCCGGCGCCGTCTTTCTCCACGTCGTCGCCGGTGAAGTCGGTCGTGATCCCGCCGAACGTGTGGCCGGTGGGCGGCGCGTCCTGCGAGGCGGCAACCGCAGCAGCTCCGGGAGAGATGGCATCTGTAAACAGCATAAGAGCATAATTCGCTATAGAGGATTAATTTATCCTCCTTATTCTCACCGCACAGAGATCCGTAAGTTCCCGATATGCTCTCGAACTCCACTTTCTCTCCTAGCTTGGACTTCAGATAGCAGTTCACTTTCCACTTCTCCACAAATGTCCAGTAGTTGCATTGCGGTCTCTTTTGGCACTCCTGGCTGCACGCCTGGTAGCTGGCGGTCTCGATGCCCTGACCACCCTCGCCGGCCGTCAGCCCGCCACCGAGGAAGTTGGATTCCGGGAAGAGACATTCTGCGACAATCATAGTACGGATATCAATTCAATCAGGCACAAAAGTGTGCGTTTAATTAATACCCTTAATTCCAGAGTTGATTTGAATAAGCGGAGCCGAGGGTCCAGACGATTTCAAGGTTAATGCCTCTAAAAGATATTTTCATGTTTTCGTGATCCCAATCGAAGAATCTCAGGGAAATGTGTTACCGCAATGTGGTGTGTAGGTTCCCGACACTCCTCCCTCGAATTCTGCCTTCTCTCCCAGTCTGGACTTGAGGTAGCAATTCACCTTCCACTTCCCAACAAAGGTCCAGTAATTGCACTTGGGCCTCTTCTGGCACTCCAGGCTGCACTCCTTGGTGTCCGCCGTCTCAATGCCCTGGCCTCCCTCTTCGGCGGACAGACCGCCACCGAGGAAATTCGTGTTCTCGAATCGACACTCGTTCCCATCCTGCGAAGATCGAGCTCAATTAACGTAAAAAAGCGATAAATGTGAAAGTCCGTACTTGTTGCACTCCTGATGCGACTGGCGAGAATCGCGATGCGGACGACGTGTCCGCCGCTGGCGGCCCTCCTCCACCTCCATTTGCGGTATCTGCAAGAGGGCGTAGATGGCCGGTGACTGAGCAAATTCTCCGAGCTGGCGGCTTACTCAAACAATTGTGTTGCAGTTACCGCAGTGCGCGCCGTACGTGCCCGACACGCCGCCCTCGTACTCCGTCTTCTCCCCGAGGCTCGACTTCAGGTAACAGTTGTCCCTCCAGGCGGCGACAAACGTCCAGTGAGTGCATTTGGGGCGCTTCTGACACTCGGCGCTGCAGTCCTCCTTGCCGTCGGTGGGGATGCCCTGACCGCCGTCCTCTTTTCCCAGACCGCCGCCCAAGAAGTTTGTGTTCTCGAACACGCACTCTGTATGTGTATTAAATACGATGAAATATAGGGCTACAGCAATAAAAGCATATTAAGGCAACCTTCGCCAGACAACGACGACGACGAAGAAGAAGAAGACTGAGCCGAGGGTGTGAAGACGGGTGCTGGCCGCCGGCTCTGCTGGCTACTCTGCAACGACGGCCGCCGACTTTGCGATGTGGGCCGCGGCCTCCGTCTGCGCAACGCGGTCCCTGGCGGCGGCCTCACTGCAGCCTCGGCAACGGGCTCCGGCCTACGCGGCAGTGTTTGCTGTGGTCGCTTAAACCTCTGTGATGTGGTCGTGGGAATGACGCCGCTGGCACCCTCGCCTAGATCGCATATTTCGTTGCATGAGCATCAGCTAGAATCGGCAAATTTAATCCCACTTACCGGTCAGGCTCTGCAGTCTGTTTCGGCTTATCCTGTCGCACGGCTCGAGCGTCCCGCTCACCGCGCCCACAAAGGCCGATTCCTCGCCCATGCCGGACTTGAGGAAGCAGTTGAGGTCCCAGTCGTTAACGAAGGTGAACGCCTTGCATCCAGGCTGCTGGCGACACGAGGTGCGACACTCGACAAACGAGCGGACGGTGACGCCGTCGCCGTTGCGGTCGCGGGGCAGGTCGTCGCCGAGGAAGGCAACGTCGTCGATGATGCAGCCTGGAAAGGGAGTGCGTATGCGCATAGGTACATAGTGCGCAATATTGCAATGTCACGTCCAATTACCCTGATTGTCGAGAAGTCCGGACGCCTCCGGGGTCTTCTGCCTCTTGGGGCTCTCGCAACCGTCGCCCTTCCATCCCGTGGTGGAGCCGTCGAGCTTGCGCTCCTCTCCCGCCTCAGCCTTTAAATAGCAGTTCACCTGCGAATTAGAATTAAGAGAGAAAATTAGCCTTGGCGACGGAGTGTACAAATTGGCCTGCTCTTGAGAGCGTGTGACGTTGGCGCAACAGTTTCACATGCACCGCCACGCCACCGGTGGCGCTTTTTCTGCTGCTCCCAAGGCCGTGCATGATTTCGCCGCCATCTCGGTGGCATAGTAATTAGCCCCAACTTTGAGGCCGGGTGTCCTCACCTTCCACTCGTCCACGTGGCTCCAGAAGGTGCAGTGGGCGCGCCTGTCGCATTCAAACTGGCACTCGGCCGCGTCCACCGCCGGGAAGCCTCCGCCGCCGTCAGACTTGGGCAGGTCGCCGCCGACGAGGGCCACGCCGCGGATACTGCACGCTGAATACAAGATAAATATTAGCGTGGACAAAAATATATAAGGTTCATTATACTCACGTAGAGCGGGTTTGAGCTGCTGCGCACTGACCACGTACACGGTCAAGAAAGTGCACACGAGGACAGAGAGGAGACTGCCAGATGCATCTAATCCGAAGCACAGAGACCGGCGTCCTCCTCCGTGCCGCCCTCGCCGCCTCCACATGGCTGCCTATCTAACTCCTTCCAACCTCAGATGCGACTGACCAACAGATGAGATACGTTCAATTCTGACGTCCGTCCGCGACGCACACGTACACGCTCGCCTCCTTGCTATTGTTTTCCTCCCAGGACTGGCCAGCCAGCTGCGATTTTTTTTCTTCACTGCCTTCTGTGGTATCCTTAGCGCGCTTGGAAGGCGCAGGCTACGTAGGACGAACGGTCGGACGGATGACAGGTCCGACCTAGACCGCCAACGCACTCGACTCATGGCGCGTGCCCCTTGCTCACTTACCTACTTGCACGCCTCCTACCTGGAGAACGATCGGGAGGTGGCCGCGGGGAGGGAGCGATCGAGGGAGGGAGGGGACAAAGCGCAACCCGCAATAAATCTCTTGTGTCCGATCGAAGAAGATCTTTGCCAACGTAAATCATTTTATCAGGATGCTCTGAAATTAGTTTGGATCACGTAATCGACTCATTGATAATATCTACCACAATTTTCTTGTAGGATTGCAAATCCATCACCTAGCTACACGTATTTGTTACATTGTACGTACACTCTTTCTTAAGAACACATCGTGTGTAGCTCGGAGTCTCGGACTTTTTTAGCTACCAAGAACTCGCGCTCGAATCGTCCAAAACGCAAGCGTCGCGTCGCGTCGTACTCGCATCTTCATTGCGGCCTGCGTACGACCGGCGGCCGCCGGGTACGCAAGCACGCGGCCAACTACAATAGGCCAGCCGAATGATCAAAGTCGTTTCTGCCGTACGAGTAAAGAAAGAACTTGCATCTTCTCAAAAATGCAGCGAGATGTGCGTTCTGATTCCTGTTGACATTTGCTCTACTATAGTCCGGCCAAAAATATTACACTTCAGACAATATGCTGGTGACAAGAATAATAGGTTTTACCACAAAAGAAATTAGCGGAACATCAGTGAGTCCGACTACAACGCTGGCGAATCCGTTCTACGAGGCTATGTGAAGACATCCAATTGACATTCGACACCGATACGAGGCTATAACTTTTTAGAATTGCGAAATGCCGAATCCATGTGAGTGGAAACACATAAGCATACGTATACGTGAATACTCACCCTGAGGCTGTACGAGGCCGCCTGTAACATATGAATTGCGTACCTAAAATAGGTTTAGTCCGATCATTAATTAATCTTACATATATGCGCGCAACGATCTGCTGGCGTCTCTCAACCTTGCGCTTTCATTCGAGCGTGAGCGCCACTCTGTACTAAGAATCCTTGGGCGGCAGCGGAGGAATTGGCAGATTGGATCGCCGGCAGGCCGCGCATGCATCGCTGCACCAACTACTAGCACTATGTACCCTGACTTAAAACGGAGAGGGAGTGCCTCCGAGCTTCCTCTCTCGCTCGCGCTCTCGCTCTCGCTCTGACTCCACAGGTGTAGGTGGTTGCTTGCTTGTCACGGACAGGCAGCCAGGTAGAGAATCTAGTGATTACTGTATACCTGCCCGCCCGACCGGCCGGCCCGACTGGCTGACAGGGCAGGTAGTGCCGCGGGAAAAAGGAAAATATACTGGCTTTCACAGTTTCTTAGAGGGCGATCGCCGTAGGAGGTTCGAAAATACATATTTTTTGCGCTAGATAAGCAACGTTTCGTGCTTCGAACCCGACTGCTTAAAGCCGCCGCCTCTTTCAGTTGACTGAGTTGAGTTCCATTCGTCTACGTACGTAGAGGAGAATCTCGGTTCTCAGCTTCCTCGATCTATCTCGTAGCTACCAGCCACCTGAATTGAACCGACCGTCCGACCGACCGACCGACCGACCGAACCACCGGAGCACGGAAGGAAAAGAGAAAGAGGAAGCCCTATATACTATCGAGGTCTATCTACCGGGAAGTGAATGCATCCTGATTAGGATGCTCTAAGCCACGATGGGTAACTACCAGACCTCGGGCTACTTCATCACGCACTACACTGCGGTCGAGGGCCCCGAGTTCGACTACAACCCGAACTACAACCAGGGCCGCATCCACGCCGACTACACCTACTTCTACGCGGGCATCTGTCTCTGCGTGCTGATCGCCGCCCTCGTCATCCTCGTCAACGTCTTTCTCGGCTGCTGCTCGCCCTGGAAGAAGTACTGGTCGAACCGCCACACCGGCAACCGCCTCGTACTCCCGCTGTTCGTGACCCCGCCCAAGGACCAGCAGCCCATCCTGCTCTAATTGATTGATTGATTGATTAACTCGCTCGATCCATCCAACATGTTTCTCGCCTACTGGCCCGTCCTGGGCCTCGTCGTCGGCCTCGTGCTCGCTGCCGTCTTCACCGTGCTCCTCCTCGCTGGCCGCGTGTGCCGCGCGCGCCATGAGTGCCTCCCGGAGCGGGATATCAGCACCTACCTGCCGGAATCGGTAAGATCGAGACACCTCTCGAGTCTCGACGTACTTACCTACCCACATGTAATGTCAAGTGCCAGTGCCATATGCATGTAGAATTGTAGATTTTCTGTGAGGCTTGGCCCACTTGGGCACTAATTAAGTGGTTGGTGAACCGGTCCCCGACCCGCCCGCACGGACCACGGAGTTTATTTCGTGGCATTATATAGCGCTAAAAGTAAACAAATTATTCCCGGCCGACAGAAACTCTGGAGAACTCCGATATCAGCAGCGCTCAGCCCAGCTACTCAGCTAGTGCTCACTGCTCAGGTGGTGTGGTGGGTGGCTGGCTGATGGCCTGGTTGGGGCTGGTTGTGGACTTGTGGTGTAAAGGAATACCGGATTACCGGTAGCTAGTGGTAATTCCCTGTCAGACAAAGGGCACGCAAGAACAAGATAGTCAGGCACGCATCGCAGAGGCAGAGCTAGCCTTTTTCTACCGTAATGTAGTACAAACTACAAGTGCAACATATTATATTTCAGGAGGAGCAACCTTACCTTCCGGACCTCGACCATCCCGACCAGGTTCCCGACATCCAGCTGCACCCGCAGGGCGCCGGAGGAAACGGACAAGGAGGATTCGGAGGTGAAGATCCGATGTCGATGGGCGGCGTCGGAGTCATGGGCGGAGGAGGAGAAATGCCGCACCAACAGTACGAGCCGGGAATCCCCTACAGCCTCGACGCATCCATGAGTCCCGAGGGAAGGAAAGAGTTCGGAGTGTAACAAACGACAAGCAAAGAGAAGACAGACCAGCAACAGTGTCAGACTGTAAATAGTGACAATTTGTACGAAGTGCAGTGATTTTTAGCAGTGAGCTTCCATTATGGCCGGCCCCACTGAGTTCTCCCTGGAGGCCGTGCGCCAGTACATGTTGGCGCAGCCCGAGGGCCGCGTGACGAACCACGAGCTGGTGAAGCACTTCAAGGCGTGGCTGACGCACCCCACGGAGAAGGAGGCGGCCAGGCAGAAGTTCAAGGAGTACGTGAACACGCTGGCCACCATCAGGCAGGAGAGCGGAGAAAAGTATCTCATGTTGAAGAAGAAGTACTACCCCAACTTTGACGACAACTCACCACCGCCGTTGCAACAGCAGCAACATTACGGTCTTCCTCCACCCCAGCAGCAACAGTACCGTCCTCCGCCGTTGCCGCCGCCTCCCGGTCAGCAGCGCCAGTTTGTCGGTCCGGCGAGCGGCGGCAGCCCCAGCCTGTTGGACGAGGTCATGTCCAACTACCAGTCGATCTCGTCTTCCGTCGGAGGCGGCGGTGGCATGTCTCACCCTCCCGCTCCTCCCCCTCAGCATCATCACCACCACCACCAGCCTCACCACCCTCAGCCCCCTCCTCCTCAGCGCCGTGTGTTGCCTCCAACGCCGCAGAACGCGTACCAACAGCCGCAATACCCTCAGGGCGCCCCTCAGGATCTCGGACTTCCCCCCGGCGTCGGCCAGTACGGCGTCGGCCACCACAATTCACCAACGCACAGTCAGAGAAGCAGCTACGCCTCGCTTTCTTCCGCGGGCAGTAGCGGCTCCGCACTGCCTCCTTCCTCCATGCAGTACGGTCAGCCTCCGCAACAGCATCAGGGCAACGGTGGCCGGCCCCTTCCTCCGTACCGGCCCCCTCCCGTCAACTACGGCCGCGGTCCGCCTCCCCCTCCTCAGCAACAGCACCGTCGACCCCCGCCCCCTCCCGAAGATCTCGGCCTGCCAATGTCTCACGGTCCTCCGCCTCCCCCCTCGTCACAGTATGGACAGCCGATCCCGCGTTCGGCGCCGGCACCCTCCGACTACGGCCTCCCGCAGCCGCCTCAGTCGCTCTCCCGTCAGGTCAGCGGGGGGAGCATAATCTACGGCGCTCCGCCGACGGCACCGAACTCGGGCCACTATCAATCTGCTGCCGCGGGCCCAGCCTCTCTGATGGGCCTGCATCAGCCTCAAAACCTGCAACAACAACAACAGCAGCAGCAATACGGCCGACCTCCGCAGCAACGGCCGCCCGTGGGAGGCGAACCGCCACCTCTCCCGCGTCGAAATGATCCCCCGGTCGGTCTTCCCGGTCACAGACTGCCGCCATCAATGCATCAGCCTCCTGGTCACTTCCAACCACCTCCTCAGTCTCAGTCACAACTCCAGCAACAGCCTCAACAGCGCGGCCTGCCACCGGCACCTGCGAAGACAAGGACGACCCCTTCGCCGCCGAAAGAGCAGACTCCGCCGCCACCACTCCCGTCGTCGATGCCGCCGACGCAGCCTCCGTCGAGCAGTGCAGCGAAGACGCCATCGCCCGGCGGGAGCAGCAGCGACGCGGACAACAACAAGGAGAACTCGACTCCTCCGCGCTCCGCGACCGCGTCCGCTTCCGAGTCCCCCGACGCCACTGACGAGTCTCGCGGCTCCAGCCAGGAGCCTACGTCGCTGCCGCCCGTAGACGAGAAAGTAAGCGTGAAGGAGCGGACAAAGACGTTCAACCGGATGGCGTCCGAGGTGGACCTTGGCGACCAGTCCGGACACGGCCTCGGCTTGGGCATGGCGCCGGCCTCGATGATGTCCTCCTCTCGCTCGGCGCACCACCACCGAAGTGTTCGCAAGGCCTCGTCTAGCACGTCGATCGTGAAGAGGAGAAATTCGAGGGCGACGTCGGACAGCAGGCGCGGATCCGTGACGGCGGCCGGAGGCAGACTGGACGACAATCGGAGCGACGATTCGGGCTCCATCACGACCATCGACCAGGTTGGTAGAAATACTTTTGTTCCAAAGGCGAATCTCTGAAACCTGTTACACTTGAACAGAACTCAAAAGCGTGGATGGTCCGGTCAGCACAGGGTGACTACATGGCCATGATGAAGCTGCTCCGGGAGGACCCCCGCCTAGCCAAGACGCGCGACTTCGTGTCCGGCTTCACGGCGCTCCACTGGGCGGCGAAGCACGGCAACTCCGACATGGTGAAGCTCCTCGCCGGCAACTGCGGGGCCGACGTGAACGTCAAGTCACACGGCGGCTACACGCCGCTGCACCTCGCCTGCCAGTTCGGCCACATGGACGTGTTTGACCTGCTGGTGAAGGCGTACGGCGCAGACCCGCTCATCCGCGACAACGCCGGCAAGACGCCGAGGCAGTACATGGTGCTGGGCAACCAGGCGGGCGTCGACGGAGGCCAGGTGGTCGGGCTGTGCATGTCCAACGACACATTCAGGCAGCTCAAGGACAGGAGGAGAAGCAGGAGACAGGTGCGTGAGAAGGATATAAACGACATTTGACATGTGACCGGAAATAATTGCTCAATCCCTTTCCAGGCATCCGAGAAGAATCCCGGCATCCTCCGGTTCGGTTCCCTCAGCGTCAAGGTGAAGAAGACGACGAACGCGTTCAACAACTACTTCGGCAGCACGGAGAAGAAGCACTCGCTAGACTCAAACATGAACACGAACAGCAGCAGCGGAGGCGCGCCCTCCCTGCCGAGCCAACTGGGAGCCGGGCTGAGCGACGCCCAGCGAATGCCGCCGCCGAAGATGCTCGCGCCGTCCAAGAAGCGGAAGAACTCCATGATGGCGAAGCGGCACTCGGTGGACTACGGCAGCCTGTCGGCGGCGGGGGCGAGGACGAAGAGCGCGCCGACCACGCCCACCGAGCCGAGGCCGCTCTCGTCAGCCGCGAAGTCGGACTGCGACAGCGACTCGGAGTACGGATTCGACTCGCAGTGGGGAGCAGCGAAGTAGTGGCTGTCTGAGACCAGTGAACGCTTGCACTGAATCTCCGAACGTTATTCTCAATTCACCATTCCGGTAGGCAAAAGAACTCTTGTTCATTCCGAAACATTGTGACTATATAATATCTCACTCATTGAAGCTATTGCGAATATCTGTCCGTCTGTAAGAGCGCAATGTCAACCTTTTTGCCAAACCTTTTCTACTCGAAATACAGTACTATGTCTATGCTATGAGCCTGTTCACCCTCCTGAAGACGCCCTCGTACATATCCTCCATGTACTCGAGATTCTTTTTTACCCTGAGCAGGTTGCTGTCGATCTTCCTCAGCCGGTCGCGCATCTCGTCCAGGATGCTGACGAACGCCCGATTAACGTTCATGATGATCTTGAGGTTGGCTGCGAAGTTCCTCTTGGTCCTGTAGTGGACGCCCTCGCAGATGCTGCACTTGACCGGCTTCTGCTCGTGCGGCGCCGGGTAGGCGAGGCGGCGGGCGCGCAGCTGGCGAGGGGTGGGGTAGAAGTGCTCCTCAGATCGACGCCGCGACGCCGCAGCAGCCTCCTCGTCCTCGATGTCCTCACCGTCGGAGTCGCTGCCGTGCTCGTCGCCTGAGAGACATGCATTTGGAGATCATTTTTATCTGGAATAATTTACTTTACCCTTCTTCCTTTTCCTCTTTCTCTTTCGCTTCTTCTTTTTATTCTTGTCGGCCTTGTCCTTCTTGGACTTTGCCTTCTTCTTTTTCTTCTTTTTAACTTTTCTTCTCTTGGCTGCTTCTATGAGAGCTTTTCTGGCCCACTCGGCGGCGCTCCTCGGAGACAAATCTGCAAAATGCGGCGCGTTACTTTCCGAGGCCCTCTGCGGCTACTTTGCACCTGGGGGCGGAGATTCCAACTTCTCCAGCTCGGACACATCTTCCCCGTCTGCATCTTCCGCAGCCTCGTCTCCACGGCGACCCATCCTCACGCTCTCGATGTCTATGTTCAGGTGCTTTTTCGCCTTTTTCTTTTTCGTTCGCTTCTTCGGCTTCTTCTTAGTTTTGCGTTTCTTTTTTCGCACCTTACGATCGTCCTCTACCATTAATTGGGATTAATGAAAGTATGAAATCTTCAAGTAACGCACCATCTCCACTTCTTGACGACCGAGACCCTCTTGACGTCGATCTGGACGTGGAGCTCCGGAAGCCCTCTTTAGTCTTGCGACTATGTTTCTAGTACGCAGATCCGAACAATAAAATCAATAAACAGGTACACGTAATGCATCTTGAAGTAACTTTTGTTCTCGGCGACTGCCGCTTTTCGACCCTCCCTCCCCTGCTGTGTCTCCTCGCTGCAGTAACTTCGAGGCGGCTGGCAGCCTCAGATGGACTTCGAAGTCCGGGGTCGTCCACGTCCTGTAACAGAGAAGTCGAAGTCGTATTAGGTACGTAGCCAGAGAAGAAGCCGCTTAAATCGATTTTACTTGCCAGACTTTTCTTGAAGCTCAACCTGTAC
>JAAUYK010198565.1_pt1 | contig 13364 bp, 10 predicted proteins | sample 7278021 | NCBI WGS metagenome assembly JAAUYK01 (sample SAMN14350223, study PRJNA611818) | marine sediment metagenome | isolation source: surface marine sediment (1.8m) | place: French Polynesia: Moorea | collected 2018-08
CCGTAGTAACTGCACGAGATAGGGAAGGAAGAGGGAGAGCGAGCGAGAGGAGAAAGCGAACGAGCGAGCGAGCAAGCGAGCCTGACGTCGGTCGGTCGGTCGGTCGGTCGACGTACCATTATACTGGTAGCCGCTCGCTGCTGCGCTGCGGCGTCGAGCGGCGGCGGCAACGGCGGCGGCGGAACCATCGGAGAATCGCTCGCTCGCTCGCTCGCTCGCTCACTCGGTCCGTGGGGAAAGCCAGCCGCGGCCAACCGGCCCTCAATAGCGGCGAGCGAGCGAAAATAGGCTTTACTATATACGTACGTAGTACGTACATGGAGGCTAGAACCGCGCTAGCCATTCGCTCGACCAAGAAACTTAAATGCGCGCCGTTGCCGACTGACTCTCCTGTGGCGGCAGAACTTCGACGTTGATTCAGAGGTCACATATGTACTTCAGACTATACTTAATTTAGTTGGCTAGACGCTTTCCCCAAGTGCGTTTCCCCTCTTTGCTCTATCCTGGTCAAGTTGGTTTTGCTTTAAAAGTTGCCGGCTTCTTCGGCTGGCCAAAGATTGAACGGACGAAATAAGAGAAAGAAATAGGGGGAGGAAAGGATTGAGAGAACGCGGGCGAAGGGATGGGATGGCAAGAGCGGAGAAGCGACCAACAGACAGACAGGCGGACACGCGGAGGCAAAAATCCTACAGAGTGCGTATCGCGCTTTCACATCTGCGGCAGATTGAGAAAGCAAGCATTATATACCATATGTAGCAAAATTTAATTGCTGTATCATGATTCATAGTTAGCGCACGCTACGAATTTAGTATGGCTGACTATCGCAGGGGCGCGCGATTTGTCAATGCGCGGTCAGGCCTCGCTCATGCGGCCAGGTAATCGGTCATTGACGCCGCAAAATAATGTTCGCTGGCGGGCACGGAGTGGGGCCGGCAGGCGGCAGGACAAAGGCCGGCGACCGGGCGTGGGCGCTAGGCCGCGCTATTCGAGCTAGTTGGGATCGCTAAAATTCAGAGGTGCCATATACATGACGAGACTAAATTCTTCATTCTTTCGCATTTCTTGCAGGAGCGGAGATCAGACTTTGATCGACTGGCAACCCCCACTCCCTTTTCTCGCTACGCCGCTATGACCAGGGCTCGCGACGCCTTCATCGCTATTGGAAACAGCAGCAGTATCTCGATCGCGTCGTCCGCCCCCGTGAAGCATGGTCTTGGGGCAGCGTGGTGAGCGTGACCAGCAGGGAAAAAGCGGAGACCAGCAGCAGCAGCAGCCCGAAGAACAGCAGAAGAGCACAAAGAGAAGCGCTGCAGTCGAAGAATCCGAGCAGGGACAGACGACGACGACGAGGCAGCTCAGGAAGAGGCAAGAATATTATTAACGAACATGTGTGGGGCCCACTTAAACTTGAGGAAGATTAACAAGAAGGGATTGTTTATACCTTAAGTTCCTTAACCAGAAAGTTGCATGCATGGCATTGCAAAACGCAAATCGCTAGATTCGTAGCATATACGCTTATAGTACGTAAATCGCGTTGCGGCGCGGCGCGGCGCGGTCACCTGCGTGCGCGTGCGCGTGCGGCTTTTAACACGCTCTTCTCTCTTCTTCTGCAGGATCGCTTCATCGAGCGGCGGATCGGATCGCGATCGCAGCGACGACGAAGACGATCGACTGGACGAGTTGACGGTGCCGGTGAAGCCGCGCACCTCGCCCTCCTCGTCTTCGCTCCGCCGCCGCCCGGCCTCCTCCAGCCCGACGCCGACGGCAAAGAACTCGAGCGCGTCCGCGTCGCAGCTGTCGGTCTCCTTCCCGCCGCTGCCGTCGTACGAGCTCTACCAGGCGCAGAAGCGCGCCAGAACCCCATTCGTCTGTCCCGAGTGCTTCGAGGACGAGAACGACGCCGACGGCGACGCCGCCGACCGTCCCCAGGAGCGGCGCAAGTTCACGCGCTCCAGCCTCGCGACCCACGCGCGCAGCAAGCGCCACCGCAAGCAGCGCTCCCTGCCCGTCGACTGCAACGTCTGCGGCGGCCGATTCGACGAGCAGGAGGCCGCCTTCGAGCACTTCGTATCCAGCCACCGTCTGTTCGTCTGCACCGCCTGCGGAGACGACTTCCCCGAGTTCGAGAAGCTCAAGTCGCACCTGAGGGCGGCGCACAGGGCGGAGTGGCCCTGGATCTGCGGATTCTGCGACCAGCCGCTATTATACGAGCTTGAGTTCCAGGTACGTACTTGCTCTTTGATGATAATTGTGAACATACATATAAAAAGATCTGTTAATTTTCAGGCTCACGTTAGGCAGCACACGGACAGCGCGCCTTTCGCCTGCCCGCTCTGCAAGAAGGAGTTTGACGAGACGAGCGACCTCACAGATCACCTCGCCGAGAGCCACCTCCCCAGGATGACAAAGACGACCTCGGCCGCCACCATAGAAAGGAGGACCAGGATGAAGGACGACGGCGCCGCGAAAGATAATGCTTCGGCCGCGGCCGCTTCCTCCAGGGACGAGAACGCCGTCAACAGGGAGATCGCGACGCTGCTACTAAACCTTCATTCGTCGAGGAGCGACCCTCTGCCGGCGCCCGGCGCTTCGGCCACGACGCCCGCTGCCGCCTCCTCCGGTCTTCCCAAGGCGGAGGACCTGTCCGTCAAGTCGGCGGAGAAGGCCATGGACCTATCGGCGCATTCGGCGACTGCCAAGCAGCAGACGGTCACGCTGAACACGCCGCTGCCGGCATCGATCACGAAGCTGGTGAAGCAGCAGTCGGCGACCAACGGCGGCGGATCGCTGGACCTGAGCGCGAAGACGAGCAGCGCGCCCAGCACGTCCGGCGCCAATGTGTCGCTTCCCAACTCTCCCAACTACTCCTCATTCTATCCGAATCTCGCGTCTCTCTCCAGCAGCCTCAACTCGTCGACAGCACTGGCGATGAACTCAAACTACCTGCTGCAGAATCTCCTTCTCGGCAAGATGCAACAGATCGCGGCTGCGAGCGGCGGAGACCCGGCCGCCATCTCTGCGGCGGCCGCGGCGCTCGCCAACACAGCCACCACGTCGACGGCGGCCTCTTCCGCCGGAAGCGGCAGCTCCCTGTCCTTTCCCACGCAGCCCCTGCCGGCGCAGGCCCTCAGCCTGCCCGCCTCCACAGGAAGCCTGAAGCCGCCGCCCGCCGTGCTCAAGACCGCCGGCGGCGCCACCATCACGAACGGGACCTCGCAGCAGTCTACGGCGTCCGCCGCCAGCTCGGCCTTCCAGCAGTTAAAACTCACCGAGAGCGACACGACTACGAACATCCCCCTGCTGTGCGGCCAGATCGTGGCTCAGCTGAACGGTCTGCTCTTCCTCGTGCACGGCCTCAACAACCAGCAGGTGGAGCTGAACCTGCAGAAGCAGCTGGGCGCCATCTACACGCGCCTGCAGGACGTCGTCGCTGTTGTGGAGCAGGCCAAGAAGCAGCAGGACACGATCAAGGACAAGACGCTGAAGGAGCAGCAGACGAAGCTCAAGGAGGAGGAGAACATCGCGAAGCAGCTGCAGGACTACCAGAGGGCGCTGCTGCAACAGCACCAGGAGCAGGCCGCGGCTGCCGCGGCGGCCAAGCAGGTCACGCCTCTGAAGGAGACCGCAGCCTCCACCGACGTCGTCACGCTGCTCAAGAAGCACGCCGGCCTCACCGCAGAGGAGATCTTCAACGGCGCGGCCGTCGACCAGGAGGTGCAATCTTCTTCCGAGGCGAGACGGCGTAGGGGTCGCCCGCCCAAGAACTCCAACCTGGATCTGAGCTACAGCCCGCCCGACAAGAGAGCCAGGGGCTCGACGGACGACGTAGCTCTGATCGTGCCCGCCACCAGCTCTCTCAACGGGTCCGCCCTCGACATGGCATCCAAGGTCAACCAGGTGGTTGGCAGCAGCGGGGCGAACGGCGCGGCCGGCGGCGGCGGAGGGAAGGGCATCCGGAACCGCGTCTTCTGCGGCGAGTGCGCCGGCTGCCTGAAGAACGACGATTGTGGCCGGTGCAGGTACTGCCAGGACAAGACCAAGTTCGGCGGCCAAAACCGTCTAAGGCAGAAGTGCCTTCACAGGCGCTGCCTCATGGACACGCAGAGGAGGCGGTCGACGAACAGCGCGGCCGGCGGCGCGGTTCAGTCGAGCAACGCAAACGCCGCCGCTGCCGCCGCCGCCGTCGCCGCCGCCCTGGCGACCTCGAACGCTGCCGCGGTGGCTGCGGCCGCCTCCAACGGCGTCTCGATCACGGCCACCTCGTTTCCGGACATGCACCGCGGCGCGGACGGCGCGCAGGACGGGGATCGCTCACCGAGTCCGGCAATATACAGCGGAGTGGACCTGGCCAGGCTGGCAGCGGCCGCCGCCTCCCAGGTGGAGAAGAGCAAACTGACGCAGAATGGAGAGAACGGTCATAGCGGTAAGTTACTGGCATGTACATAGGTGAAGAAGGAGGTCAAGAACTGCACGTATTGTTTTAATTTCAGACAATGACTATACTGCTGGAGAGAAAGATTTGCCTAGAGATAGCGCGGCGACCATCGAGCCTGCGCCGCGACGCAGCTCCCGCCACAGACAGAAGAGCGCCGAGGCGCAGGCAGTCGCCACCATCGTCCCGGCTTCCAATGGCAGCGCCAACAGCGACGACGACTCCGACGACCAGAAGAGCGCCGACAGTGGGAGCGGGATTGCCGGCGGGAAGACGCAGTCGCGCATCGACAAGTGGAAGGCCAAGCACGAGGCCATGCTCAAGCTGGCGGACGGCGGCGAGGGCGGGAAGCAGCCCAAGCAACAGGCGGAGATCGTCGGCGAGCACGTCGGGGAGGTCAAGGATGAGGACGAGGACGACGAAGACGACGAGGTCGAGGCCGTTGCCGTCACGACAAAGTCCGACGGCAAGAAGACCGCCTCCGCCTCCGCCGATGATGCCAAGGAGAAGGAGATGGAGGAGGACGATCCCGAGATTCCCAACATCGACGGCTCCAACGGCGTCTGCATCGACCTGGACGATGCCGTCGGCGGCGCCGCCGGGTCGGGCGGCGGCAGGAAGAAGGGCGCGGCCGCGGCAGCCGCGACGGCCACGAAGCCGCACACGAGGCACTCCGCCGTGCAGCAGCAGGCGCTCAGCGTGTGAATGATTTAAGCGATCGATCTGATCGACCACACCGAAATTGTAACAATTCGAAGATGGAGGAAAGAAGGAAACTGTTCCCTCGCGACGATCGTTCCACCGATTGTTCGAGACGAACAATCTCTCATATCATAAATGCAACTTGCGCGCGTATGTCGATCGAAAGTAATCAGGGCCGGGTTGAAAATATATCCGAAAGCGTAGCTCCCTCTCCCAACACCATACAATTATCCACTTGGAAATCCCAGCATAATCAAATAAGGAAACCGCATTTTCGAGAGAGAGTAATAATCTTCAGCAAACCCATTCATATCGATCTTCTTCGACGACCTCTGAACGAACGAACGAAGGCTGGTGAGAGAGAGACCGCAATATCGAATGAAGGAACGAACATGCACACATTGGAAATGAATTAAAATATTCACACCATGGGTCACAACAGGATAGCAATTATCACAAATTTACCAATATATAGCCACTTTCAACCTCACTTCCCCGCCAAATACGTACATACATCTCTTGCCTGCTGAAACTCACGTACGGCATCGGTCAGCCCCCATATCTTGAAGAAGGAGTTGCTGATATTACGTACTACTATATACTACACTTCAATGAAGTAATACTGCGAATAACTGAAAGATTGAGAGACGTGTAGTAGTATGTATCTTAGTACTCGTAGATGCGTGCAAGACATCCCGAATTCACTTACCTGAGTACAATTAGTAAATTTTAAGCCGACGATCGAGTTGATTGGAAACTACGTATACTACATACAATAAGCATGATGGAAGTTCTTTCAAACACTCCTACGTAGTATACGTTACACTATACTACGAATGACAGCCCCCAAAGCAATACTGTACACACGTCAAGTACTACGTACATACTACTAAGTATACACATATTAGGCAGACCCATGAGATATACTCCGAGTTCATCACAATATCAAGACACCCAATACCACCACCACGAACTAATACGACGCCATTGAGTTTTTAATGATTTCTTGCTGTGATCACCTACCACATGAGTTTAACAATCCCCATTTGAATAGTAATAATTACGTATACTATAATACAGAGAACGCAGGTGCGAAGAGACGAGGAGGGCCTTGAGGGGGCGGGCGGCAGGCAGGAAGAGAGAGAGACAGCAGCGTTGAACGCGTTGGCCGCCAGAACACATATCCTGAAAAGTGCCTGCGGCGGGACTTTGCCGACATTGTACGTCGTCGATTATGTAATTGCGAGTACGTACTAACGACATTCATTCAAAGTTCTTCCCAGTAGTGAGCAGCCCTACTACACATATATTCATATAGGCATTAAGAAGAAGTACGCACGCGTACTACGTAGCAGTTCATATTCGAAGCGCTCAACACACGTTTTTTCGTCAGCCGTTACAATCGAGACGCGGCGTTCGCTCGCTCTCGACCGCAACACACGTAAATCTTCCGAAGTGAATCCACAGGTACACACCGCCTCCCTCTTGCCACCCAAGCAGAAGGTGCTGTGGTCAAGATTGAATTAAGAATGATCGAATACTTCCCGAAATGAAAGTAACGAGAGCGTACGCAAGAAAAAGTAGGTGAGCAACGACGGCCTCCATTTGACGATGTGACGCGTGGACTCAATACGTACACATATTATGATTAATCCACACAGAATTTATTTAATTACTGTAGCGTACCTTACGAAAGACAGTCCCCGCCCGCCCGCCGTTATAATTACGTACCTCGATTCCCTCAGCGAAAAAAAGACCCCAAGAATGAATTCAGATCAACTATTTGCGCAGTTACCCCCTCGCCTCCACGTCGATTGTCAACACATTCTTGCAGGTCTGTCTGTCGCTCACAGCCTTCCCATGATCACCCACCCCCACCCTTATCTCCGACCCGATCGAGAAGAACGAGCGCGGAGAAAAACTAACTCTTGTACAAATGTCTTTAACTTTTCAAAGGTCAATAATAGAGTGCCATAGACTTATCCCAAGTTAACACGACGCCTTTATTAATTCGCGCGTTGTAAATATAGTGTAGCGCCAGTACATCGTAGATTAGGCGCAATATAATAGGCAAATTAACGAAGCACACCTTTCATACACGCACTAACTATATTGCTCTTGGTACAAACGAACAAATCAAATCCCTACATCACTCACTCGAGATGGGCGATTACGACCATGATGGCGACGCCGGCGAACAGCGCGAGGATCTCCTTGCAGCTCTGTTTGAGGTCGGAGCTCTGCAGCAGCTCGGGGAGCACTGAGACGGTCGCGATGTAGACGAACCCGCCGGCGGTGAAGGGTAGGATGTAGACGGTTGCGGCGTCGCCGGCGCCCTGCGTCAGAAGCGACATGAGGCAGCCGAGGAAGGCGCCGACGGCCGTGACAAGCTGGAGGAACTTGGCCTTCCGAGGCGACACGCCGCTCTTGATCAGGATCGCGTAGTCTCCGATCTCGTGCGGCACCTCGTGGAAGAGGATGGTGAGCGTGGTAACGATGCCGATCGACTTGCCGGCGAGGAAGGAGGCGCCGATCGCCAGGCCGTCGGTGAAGTTGTGGAAGAAGTCCGCCGCGAGATTCAGGTAGCCGGCGACCTCCACCGTCTCTCCGGCATCCTCTTCCTCCTTCTTCTTCTCCTCTTTTGCTTTCTCTTTCTTTGCCTTGATTTCTTTGCTCTTCTCTCCTTTGTCCTTGTCGTCTTCGTCGTCCGTCTTCCTCTTCTTGTCACTCTCCTCCTTGGCATCCTCCTTCGTGTTCTCTTTCTTCTCCTCCTTCTTTGGCTTGGGAGGAGGACCGTGGCTGTGCCCATGAGCTCCGCCGTTGCCTTCGTTCAAGATCCTGACCAACTTCTCGACAATGAGGAAGGCGATGATGCCGGCAAGGATACCCAGACCGACGGACAGGTCGTGGACATGTCCTTCTTCACTCTCTTCTCCGCCGCCGTGCGAGTGGCCGTGGGTGTGACCGTGAGAGTGAGAGTGGCCGTGATCGCCGCCTCCGCCGTGAGAGTGGCCGTGACCGCCGGCCGCCATGGACGCATGAGGAATCTGTTGAGATACAATTGGGTTCCAGCACTCCCACTTACTAAATGCTTATCATAGTTACCAGATGGAGAAAAGCGTCTCCCAAGAGTCCTCCCGAGGCGAAAGCCAGCAGCACCTTCAGCCTGCCCTGATTGGCCTCGCTGTTGTCCACCCCGAGGAAGAAGAGGATGACGAAGGGGGCGAGGCTGATGGCGAGCGTGGAGGAGAGCGCGTAAAGCCAGACGGACCAGTCGGCGCTGCCCACGCCGTCCTCATCCTCGTCCTCGTCCCAGATCTTGTGCAGCCGCTCGCGACGACGGGCCATCTCCTCAGGGGTCGCCGTGTCCTCCACGTGGTCGTGGCTGTGGCCGTGACCCCCGTGGCTGTGGCCGTGGCCCCCGTGACTGTGTCCATGTCCTTGGCGATGCTCTCGAGTGACTGAAAGGCGGAGTTAAAGGTCCAATTCACCGGGTTGTGTATGCGTAAGTGTGCATGGAATAGTGATTGCTGATTAGTGAACTTTACAGTTACATGCACGGCTTTGCTTCTTTTCTCCACCCACGCTTTTCTTTCACTTCACCCACGTAACCACTTACCCGGCTTCTCGCTGGAGTACTTTGGCGGCAGGTCGACGATGTCCTCCTCCATGATCTCGTCCTCGTGGATCTCGTTGGCCTCTCGGCTGTACTTGAACGAGGGGTTCTCCCCATTGCCGTGACTGTGGCCGTGACCGGACACGGACGACGACCACGAGACCAACACCAGCAGCATCACGGATGCAGCCGCCAAAAAAGCTGAAAGAACATACATTTGTGGCACGCGTATTAATCAAGGTATGGCGAGTTCCTTACCCGTTGCATTCTTCATGATGTCCGACAGACAGAGTCGGAAAGAGCTCCGGGAAGACTCCTGGCTCCTGTGGTGAATCTGCCGGTTGGTTGCAGCCCTGTCGGAGATTCCCTCAGCCTCAGGTACACGTAGTTTTAGTGCAACTGGTCGGCTCGGCTTCGGTTCAGTCGGTGTCGGTAGCGCACAGCTGCTCCGAGTCCGAGTGCGACTTCGAGAAAGAGAGCAAGAGAGAAGAGACCGAGCTGAGAGCTATAGGTATATAGACTTTATAGAGCGCTACGTCAGACCAGAGAAAACAAACCTGGATCGTAGAGATGAGAAAATGCATGGGAAAAACAGTTGTCAAGGCGTGCTACATAAACTTTGGTGAAGTCGAAATTGAAAGGTAAACAAAGTACCGGAATGCTAAATTCTTGTACGAAAAGCATTTGGAGTCAGAAGATAGCGAAAATTTTACTTAGCGAGTAAACATTTTGAAATTCCATTAACCTTGTCATTTCAGGGCATCAATTGATGTGGGCAAAAGAACGCTAAAATATCCAAATCCGCATGAAGTGGGCCAAGTAGTGGCTAAATACTATATTACCTAGGAACTCCTTAAAAAGTTTAAACTTTAAATATGAGTTAAATAGAACACACTTTTAGATAAATTTACCTTTAACAGGCGATTCATGAGCTCAATACGTTCTGTATTGACGCATCTCTACACATTTTTACGCAGAGTCGAGCCACTCGGTGCCAGGCCAGCGGTGCGGAGGCCAGCAAAACTACAACTAGGCGTCTGCTCCAAGCTGCGTCAGTCAGATATCAGTGAGTTAACCTTGTCAGATGCTTAATTCTGTCTGTGGTAGAAGTAGAACAGATGAGTATGAGATGAGATGATTGAGATCATAACAAACACCTTTTTGACGTACCTGCGTCGCGATCGAGGTGGATCGAGACTCCATCGAGTATGTGTTCGCGGAGGAGGAGGACCGAGGACGTGACATGACAGCCAACATGTTGCTCGAGTGACGATCCCCGCGAGATCGTTTGTCCGTCCGCGTCCTTCCGGCCATGTCGGCTCGATCTCCCCGCGCGCGTCCTCCTCGGGCTCCGTCGTGCACAACGTGTCCGTCGTTGCCGCCGCTGATGGCGAAACTCCTCTCACAGATGGAGTCGCTGCTCGCACTCACGGGAGGAAGGTAAAGGATTAAGAACAATGTCATTTGTTTTTGCTAATTGCGTTCTGCCCCATGCAGGTACGTGTTCGCGGCCTCCGCCTCGTCGCTGTCCGTGTCTCTGGGCGTGACGCGCCTCGCCGCCGTCCTCGCCGACCTCCTCTCGGACGGGTCTGTGCACGGAGTGAGGAGATCGCGAGGGGGCGATTCCGACCCGGACTGCGTCCCGTTCGTCGTCCAAGTGACCGGCGCGGACGGCATCGCCGTCGGAAGCGAGAAGAGATCTCCGAAGACGCGGGACGACGTGGAGCGGTTGCTGAGGGAGCGCACCATCGAGGGGCGGCTCGGCCAGACGATAGAGCCCATCTTGCTCGCAGACCCGGCCATCTTGGAACGGCACTTTGAGGAGGGGGCGTTCTTGCGGCAGGCGGGCAACGCAGTCGCCGTGTTGGAGGCCGCGAGGTAATCGAACCGAACCTTTCAAAATTGATATTGTACTTCAACTGTAACGTTTACAGGGCTTTTGAGAACAACGACACGCGAGCTCTGACCAACCTGAGACTGGGAAGATTCTCGGGGGCTTCGGAAGATCATGCGGCCGTCCGGCGCACGTTATCGTTGCCCTATGGCGACGGCGGCGTTGCGACCGCGGAGGGTAACTTCGAGAGGCTCGGCGCGAGACCGAAGCTAGTCCTGAACGGAGAGGAGGCAGCACGAGAAGGGGAGGCTGTATCTGAAGATGAGGCCGACGGCGGTCGGGTGAGCGTCCTCGGCTCTGAGATCAGTCTCGCTCGGAGGCCGCCGGGAGGAGGCCACAGGAGGACGGCATCGGACTCGTCCATACAGGTGGCTTTCTTCGGTTCGTCGTCGGTCGGATCGCCCAATTTGCAGAGGAGCGACGAAATGGTATGAGTCCTCTCTTAATACCGCTTCCTCGCCTCGCATTATGATCGTCGTCGTCGTCTCTAAATATTTTAGTTGAGTCCCGCGCCTCTGCCGCTTCCCGAACCTCCCACGAGCGGTTGGCGTCTTCCGCGCCCCGAGTCGAGCGACCAGACGCTTGCCAGCTACATCTCGTCGGGGAGCTTCAGTCGCCACCAGGCGCAGCTCGATCGAGAGAACGCGCACATGATACTCGCAGAGGCCATCATACAGACCATGAATAAGCTAAACTTCGAGACCAGGAACGGATTGGACGCGGTAGGACCTGATTTCCATTTTAATTCAGTTTCAATAGGTTCTATGGTCGATTCACTCAGGGTCTGGCGTCGCCGTCCCGCAACGCCCTAATCCCATCGCCGCCGCCGTCGATGTCAGATTGCCTGCCCGTGTCCGCTGCTCCGGCGCCGCCGTCGTCGTCTTCGCAGAGCATCCAAGATTTGGATGACGTCGCCAGCATGGAGGAGGAGGAACTCATAGCCGCGGAAGTAAGTCAGGACGACGAATTGCTCGACGTCGAATCTGCCATGACGGACGCGACGGAAGAGGATGACTTTGAGGCGTCTCCCTTGCCGTCCGGAGCGTCAGCGGCAAGCACGAGCAACAGACCGGCCAGGGGACACCAGAGGTACAATTCGGCCGAATCTATCGCCCTGTCGCTTCTCCAAGCTGGGGTTGGCGCGAACGAGCCAAAAGTCGCTGATCTAGAGTGGCTCGTCGGCGATGGGGACACACCTCAGAAGGTACGTGTGCGAATTACATATGTACACTTTACTAAACGTTTCTTCAGACACTTCCACTCCCGACCGACTTTTCGCCCACCTCACCAACCTCGGGGTCTGCAGCCACCGCCGCCGCCATTCAAGACGCAGAATTCGGCGACAGCACCGAGCTTCGCGGCTCGCTGGACTGGGCGCCGCCCAGAGCCCAACTCATACTCAAGGTTCACGAGAAGACAAAGTAAGTGCACATGAAAGACTCACTCTGCTGCAATCAATAATTTATTTCTTCCCTATTAACATCAAGGGTTGCGTCCGCGATGCGATCTCAGAGCTTTCGCTGCGCCGGCTGCTCCCTGCCGGTGGAGGTCAAGTACATGAAGACGTTCCGCTTCTGCGCCTACTTCGGCAAGTACTTCTGCACGAGCTGCCACGCCGGCAGCCGCGCCGTTCTTCCCGCCCGCGTCGTCCACAAGTGGGACTTCGGGGAGCAGCCTGTGAGCGACTTCGGCGCCTCCGTGATCGCCTCGCTGGCCGACGAGCCGCTCTTCTGCATGGACGACCTAAACCCGGCTGTGGTGAAGCGAGTCAGTCGACTCAGGCAGGCGTTGCAGTGGCGGCGAGACGCCGCGGTCATTTTCCCTTTCATAGTCACATGCAAGGAGGAAGGAGAGGGCATCAAAAGGTGGGTGCAGCAGAACAGGCAAATCTTTCGTCCCTTGGAATATCAGATTCGTTCATTTTCAGCCTCCTAGAGAAGACAAAGAGCTTCACCATCTCTCAGCCAGAGGTGCTCAGTCTGACGGAGCTCAAGTCGATCAAGTCCGGCTCGTACGTCAAGACATTGAAGGAGGCCGTCGAGGAGAGCAGGAGACACGTTCTGGGATGCAGGGTGAGTATTGAGGATTGTATTGAAGTGCCATGTAATTATATACGTACTCATGGATTTCGCGTTTCAGCACTGCCACCGCCTTGGCCACATCTGCGAGGGCTGCCACTCGGACGACGTGCTCTTCCCCTTCCAGCCGGCGTCGGACGTCTCGCAGTGCGAGCAGTGCAAGGCCTGCTTCCACACGCCATGCTACGAAAACCTGCCGCTGGTGATGGACGCCGACGGCGACGACGAGAGGCGAAAGTGCTCAAAGTGCGAACGCATCAGGGCCGTCAGAGAGGCGAGGAGGAGGGCCCTGCCACATGAGGAGGAGGAGGAGGAAGAAGGAAATGATTAGAAAGCTCAGTGTCGCCTACTTGAGATTGCCCAGCTAGTCAACCAGTTGGAGTTCTGATACACCAAAGAGTTTGAATTGACTTAATCTAAGCAAATGTCTTATAGTTAGGCTCCCCAGAACACTTTCACTCATTGTAATGTCTGTGATACTATTAAACCGGCGACAATGAGCAAGGAGATATCGTAACGTGATAGTTAAAGAAGTTGTTGCAGAGATCTGATCTAAGACGCATAATCGTTGAAATTGTGATAGTACTGCCTTCGACCGGCGGCAATCTCTATTGTTTTATCCGATGAAAATATATATTTCCC
>JAAUYK010112280.1_pt1 | contig 13357 bp, 12 predicted proteins | sample 7278021 | NCBI WGS metagenome assembly JAAUYK01 (sample SAMN14350223, study PRJNA611818) | marine sediment metagenome | isolation source: surface marine sediment (1.8m) | place: French Polynesia: Moorea | collected 2018-08
AGAGGTGAAGTAATTTAGACACGCGATCATCAAAGGCATCACTTTTACTTTCCTTTTCCTTCTGAGTGGAGAAGGGCGGCGTTGCAACGTTGTCGTCCGTACTCTGGGAGGCTGTCTTGCCGACCTATAGAGGTGAAGTAATTTAGACACGCGATCATCAAAGGCATCACTTTTACTTTCCTTTTCCTTCTGAGTGGAGAAGGGCGGCGTTGCAACGTTGTCGTCCGTCTGGGACTTTGTCATGCCAACCTGGTGAGGTTCAAGATATAGATGATTTTGATTCACGTATAGCTATAGCTAGATAGATACTTTCCTGATCATGAGGGATAGGAAGGGGCAGGGAGCTGTTCCTTGACGGTGTCTTGAAGAGGTCTGAGAGGTCTGGCGGAGCGGTGTCGTGTGGCGGGAGCGTACCGTTGAGTTCTTCGGTTGCTTTACTTCCACCGACATCGTCATGTTCACCATCATCGAGGCGTTGGGTCTACTTAATGTATATGAGTTCAGGATTACCTCGAAAGGTCGTCTACTTACGTCCTCTTCGTTGGCATGATCCTCTCCCTCGTGGCCGCCGCCTTCGCACTCCGAGAGGGCACTGCTGTCGGAGGAGTTGTTGAGGTCGGTGTTGCTGTCGCTGTGGCCCTCCTTTTCGCTATGAGCATCGGCTTGGCCGGAACGGGGGGTATGGGTCTCACGCTCTGTGTCCGTGTAGGATGATGGCGTGTCGGGGTACTTGTTCGCAGTCCGCTTGTTTGTGACCCTTCCAGTGTCGTAGCAGATGCCGGCCTTCACTTTCCGGGCTTTACTTTCTAGAAGCGTGGCGTAAGCCTTCTCCACGTCCACGTTGCAGGCTAACAAGTTGCGGTACTGCGTGTTGAGGTCCGAGACGATCTTGTTGAGTTTCAGGGTGCTGTACGACGGCTCCACCTTTGCAAATACACGGCACGAAAACTTATAGACGGATGTGAAGGCAATGTCGTATGGCCGCTTTCGTCGTGCATTGTTCAAGAATGACTTATCCAGGTCCTCCTTCCTCTTTATGTCCACGATCTTCTTTGCGTCCAGGGTGGCGAACGGACATCTTGCGTGAGGATCGTCTACAAAGACCAGGTATCGATCGTACGACCTGGACTCAACTTCAGCAGGCGGCCGAACGGCCGGTTCTTCGGGAGGCACGTCGGCATCCTTAGCAGCCTTGGACTTCCTGGCGAAGACAGTGGGCCGCGCTCCCATTCTCTTCTTGGAGGCCATGCCGTGGTCCTCGCCTCGATCGACACGCCGCCTCCTCAATTGCGCCTCACTCAGGAGGCGAAGACTGTTGAATGTTGTTAGTTACCTCCCGAGGTATACCGCAATTGCCGCCTCTGTTAATGAAAGGCGAAGCTTGTTTATTGTTGTCATTCACCTCCCGAGGTAAGCCTACGTTGGTTGCGCAGAAATCAGTCTGCCCAATCTGCCCAGTCGGCCAACTGTATATAGACTGCCTAGGTAGGTTATATGATTTAGCTCGGGAAACCTGAAAATGAAAACAAAAGAGAAAAGTCAGAATTACTGACTCGATCAGAACTCGAGAAGTGAAGACCAGATCAGGAGTGGGATCTACGTCATCGTGAAGATGATCGGCCGCCGCGGCGTCGTCAGGGAGCTGCAGAACCCGAACTATGAGTGGGCCATCATCTATTTGCCAGGATTCCAGACGGCGCCCTTTCTCAAAGTGCCGCTCGTCGTCGGCACGTACCTCTACGCTCAAGCCTGCTTCGGCCTCGAGAAGGAGGCCAGATTCCCGGTGGTGAGAGGAAGCATCAACAAGGGGGTCGTCGCCTCATACAGGCTCTTCATGCTCGCCCACAGTGAGTTCTTGAGGCACCTCGACAAGTTCGTGGAGATTCTGAATGGCTTCCACAAGTACTGCCTCACGACGATCGACAGTACGATGCCGCCGGAAACGGCTTACGCCCTCTGCACGTCCATCCTCCCCGGGACCACAAACAAGAAGCAGGCGCTGGAGGTCTTGCTGACCGAGGCCGAGTTCGACGCCTTCACGGGGCTGGCATTGTCCAGCCTGAAGTTCTCCCCGACATCGCCTGCTACTGAGAGCGTGGAGAGGTACAGTTACTTGAAAAGCATAGAAAACCTACAATTTTCCTCAAATATTAATTTATGTATAGGCGGGCCATGGAATCTTCACTTGCCGAGGCTGCTGACAAAGTTCGCCGCTCGGCCGCGAAGGTGAAGAAGCTCGTCGCGCCACCGGAAAAGGTCACGGAAGAGGGAGAGGTTGGAGGAGAGGTGAAAGATCCCCGTGCCCCCCGCCATGCCAAACCTGAAAACCCTCTCGACCTGCCTCTACCCGGCTTCTCGAAAGACGTGCCGAAGCCTGATCCTCCTAATCCCGAAGACGAGATCCTCCTTCTCAGCGAAATAATAGACTTCGGCTCGCCTCACGTCGGTGACGCAGGTGCGGAACCTCCTGGCAACGTTGCCGGAGATGAACCTCTTCAAGTTCCCGGAGGTGAACCTCTTCAAGTTCCCGGAGGTGAACCTCTTCAAGTTCCCCCCCTCTCGCCGGTGACACTTGAGGACATCCCACCTATCCCCAGCATGGAGGGGCTTGATCTCATTCCTGAGGTCGAGCCACCTCCCGAGGTGGCTGTCGGCGGCGGCGGCGCCCAGGATCAGCACGATCGGCCTCTTCAGGCGGACTCTCCTGCCAGCAAGCAGCCTGCAGAGGAAGAAGCTGAGCACGCCGGGGAAGGGGAGCAAGACGAACATGAGAAGGTAAAGATTGAAGAATATCATATCAGAGTATTACTAAAACATGGTGCATTCTAAGGTTGACGACCCTAAGGCTGATTTGCCTGTCGAGAGTCTCGAGAAGATGATGGAACTCATCCGCAAGCTTCAGGAGGAGAACGTCAACCTCAGGAAGCAGTTGACCTCAAAGGAGAAGAAGAGGAAGGCTTCATCATCATCGTCTGAACCTGGAGAGGACGTCGAGGAACCAGAGCAGGGTGGCAAAGCTCAAGAGGAAGTCGTCATAATCGAGGCCGACCAGCCTAAGGACCTCAAGTGGCGCATTATTGAGTCAGCCATCCCGCTGTCGAGTAATGAGGGCTTCCTGAACATTCTCGGGGACGGCGAAGGAAGAGAGATCCTCTCCAAGATCCTGGACGAAGAGATCAGACGTTTCGCACTTCTTGAGGCCATCTCATTTGACACATCGGCGACTGCAAAGGGCGAGCCGAGGCTTTCCAGGACCTTCGCAAGCAAGCTCGTCCACGTGCTCTTCTCGGAGCACTACATCTTCACGTACAAGTTCTACGACAGGCGCGAAAACTATAAGCAGAAGCCCGGGACTGCGATGCATGAAGAAGTATATACCTGGCTGGAGTCCGTGGTCACAGAGAGCATCAAAGAGTTCCACAGGGTGAGGGACCGCGAGAATCCCTTCAACTGGGACGAGTTCCTCGTCAACGACCTCCGCATCGTATGGAGGTGGACGAGGTCGAACATCACGAAGAAGAGGAACAAGCTTAAGCGCGCGAAGCATTAGAAGAGCTACAGCTATACGTACGTACCTAGGTAGGCAAATTTATTAGATGTACGACAAATCTGACTGCATATACGATTTTCCTCGGGTTACCTCGAGAGGTAAATTAACAGCCGCCCACACATTAGGTTGCGACATCAAGCAAGCCTCGATTGTCGATTTTAAATAATCAGTTCATCTGACCTTGCGACACCCCTACAAGAACAGACTCAACCTCTACATGTATGAACGTTAAATTCTGTTTGAACCTATATAGCTGCCTCTATATATATGTCTTGCAATTTGAAGCACGCACTCTATCTATATCGATCGTTACAAATTTCATGTATATATCTATATACCTACCGAAGTATGATTATATATTACCCACCCGCGAACGTTAAATCGTCATGCATAATTTATTAAATAGACAGAGGCTTCAACTTCTACATATGACCTTTTATTAACAGTTATAATGAACACCTAATCTGCCTCTTGCAGTTCCATGTCCGATACTTTGACAAGCACGGTTTTATCTTCCAATTCCACAGCAATAACTTTACCGAGAACCTCTCGAACATGAATGGACTTCTTTAAGTCAGACACGTACAGGTACTTGTTCACGCCCACGGCTTCGAAATCCAATTTAGTTGGTAGTTCAGGAAAGTAGGTAGTGGTGACGACGCGCTTCACGACGAGTTGCGAAACCTCTACAGGTTCCTCTACGATCTTGAAAATTCCTTCTTTGGTATAGACCAAAGTGTCATCTGAACGAGGCGTAGTGTGACTGCGATACTTATAGCTTTTCTTACAGACGTGACCCTCTCGAGGTCGAAGATACGACGCGCGCATAGATTGCAAGCCAACGCTATGTGTTCCTGGCCTTTGAGCTCGTCCGCTAGCAGCAAAGGAACCTTCAAATGGGAACGCAGAGATCGTTGAGAAAGGCCCATGAATGCGGATTCTATCGAGGTGAAGAAAGAGGTGAATGTTGTAGCGCATGTTATTGGACCCGAACAGGTGGTGGTAGTTTCTGTACCACTTCTTTGTCAACTTGTCGAGGTCGTCAGGGTTCAATTTCTGGAAGCTGTTCTCCTCGAGAGTGTACGCGCGGGAAAGATAGGAGAATTCTAGCCACATTTGCCTTCGTAGGCCCTTCTGTAACCTTGACACGACAAGGGGGAAGAAATATAGCACTAGCGATCTCCACTCTGACGCTTTCCAGTTCTTATAATCCATAGGTCGGGGACGTCGATTTACCTCGGAAGGAACACGCTGCTGCACTAGATCGCTGTCAAGTTCTTCCGTCGGTACTCTTCTCACTGATTTATCATTCACAACTCGGGCTTCACCGACTTGAAAGAGGAGCTCGAACAGACACCTCGCGATGCCGAGGTACAGCAGATGCATCGGGTCAACGGGTATGCCGTTGATAAAGTCAAAGCCGGGAATTAACTCCAGTAGCTCACACTTGGCGCGATACCCATAGTCCGCAAGAGGGCGGCCGGTAAGATCATGCTCTTCATAGTCTTGGAGGAGACGGGGCATGGAGCGGGGTTCTTGATTTATAGTGGTTAGGCCCCATATAGGTTTTTTTTCGTGACGAGCTCGGCCGTAGCAATAGTCACAAGCCATGCGGCCACTATGGCTCTTCTGATTTCTTAAGAAAGCTCTCATGGGAGCATCCGCCGTTATTAGTTTCAAATCGAGTCCCAGCCTCTGAAGGTCCTTCACAACGGCTCCAATTAGGAAGGTAACGGACAACAACTTCTTCCCGTCCTCGTAGGGTATAGCATTCACTAACTGATAAACATTTCTACAGTCTGTGAACTTCATAGAGACGATGATCTGAGAGCGGCCAGTTCTTCCAATGGGTACACCGTCAACATTTAAAAGAACCTCTGGATGTAGAGATCCATGGTGTAGAGAACGGTGAAAGTCACAAACATCGTTCAGCGCCGCGCGCCACACTTCGTAGAGTGGCTGCCAGGCCGACCTGACCTCGTACTTCTTTACCGGGAACTTCTCGAGGTTTCTCTCTGTTACGTCCTCGCCCGTTTCCCGATTACGATGCGCTATCTCTAGTCGGAACTGTGGTAGATCCTGCATTGCGTGCCGTTTTATTGTTGAAGCCGACGGTAGAGCCTCGGGAGGCATAGCCTGTAGTACTGGTAGTATTTGGCGGAATGCGGACCACGAGGCGGCAAAGGCCCGATCAGAAATGTTGTGCTTTATCTTCACACTGTATAGGTGTCTCGTGGCATCATTCACTGTCCACAATGTAGTATCTTCTTCTTCTTCTTCAACATCGCTGTCCTCTTCACGCCGTGCGGCCACATTCTCGGGTTCAACATCACCCGATCCGTTGGAGAAAACGGCGGCATCATCATAGTCAGAAGACACCTCGCTAGGCGTGAGAGAGGCGTGATGAAAATGATCTTCTTCTCCTAGGACGTTTGAGGCTGAAGATTCATTGTCCGTGCCCACCTCCAAAGGTTGCTCATCTTCTTGAAGGCCGCCCTCGTTTTGAGGCCCCGTATCTTGCACCACCTCAGTCAGTGACTCAGGCTTAGTTCTTTTCGTCGGCTTGGGCACCCACGGCCGAGAGGTCGATGGCCTAGGAGGTCCATTTACGTCATACGGCAGGGGACCGCTGCCTCCTTCTTCAGGCGGTGCAGGCTGTTGAGAGTGAGCAGGATCGTGAGGCGGTATGTAATCGTCAAGGTGAGGTGGGCATTCAGCAGACGAGGACGTGGAGTCATTCAAAAAATCTTCAAGCCGAATCCTCTTTCGACGCTTATAACGCTTTCGAGGCTCCCCCATGATAAGGAAGTGGAGGACCTTGTATGTCACCTAACGAGGTTTCGTGTGTTGTTGAACATGCTGAGGCAGCATAGCTAGCTAGGTAGCTAGCTAGCTAGCTAGCTAGCTACCTAGATAGGCCTGCGACGCAATTTCTTGTCTAGCCGCTGCGCATCTGTCGAATCAGCATCACTTCCTCTTCCTCTCGCTTCACGTCAGGAGGTTAAACCATGAGCTGCTCCGAAGACGAATCCGTGCCAATCGTGGCGTTCTGGGACACGCCCTACCTTCCCAAGTACGGAGGCACTCCCGGCGACCCGCAGCAGTTGTCCCTAGTCGACCAAGAGGTGATCTACAACGGCCTCGAGAAGCTCACCATCAAGGCCGCGGGCGATACGACCGGCGTCCCCTCGGCCGACATCTTCGACGCCATAGAGAGGCCGGACCACAACCTACCCTTCCCAGACATTGTGAGCAAAATATGTGGTTGGTATCTAAGTATGATAATGAATCGAACCTCTATAGGTCCACCAATTCATTTCCCGTGTGAACTGCTATGCCATCGACGCCCGAGAGGACAACTACAACTGGCACGCCTCATCCGTGAAGGGCCTGGGTCCCTCAAGAAGCCTCTCCTTCCTACCTCAAGAGGTAATCCGCGGCTCCACCATGGATGGTTTTCACAGGAACGAGAAACCCCTCCTGGGCACTCTGAAGGAGGACGGCAAGGAGAAGTACTTGGAGTATAGTGGCTTCCACTGTGCTAATCGCCGCTACAGGGTAAGATATTATGCTGTACGTCTAGAGAGATATAGATCTACATATATAGAGAGAGAATCGATACACTCAAATGAATATTTTAACTTCTACAGTTCCTACAAGCGCCTACGTACCCCGTGCCGGAGTGGGACGGCAAAGGGCCACGCTATCATCAACTGGGCGTGTCCGACCTGAGCGTCGAGGCGCGCCTGCACTTTCCGAGGGCGATCTGGCCGGCACACCGCACGAAACAAGAGAACGAGGATGCTAGACTCGGCCGCGTCCGCTTCGAAGATTGCTTTATGTAAGTTAAAGGAATGTTTGCACATATACGTTATATATGTTTACATGAAGAGGTAATTATAATTCATCATATATGTATTTCAGGTGCCGCTCGTTTGAGATCCTCCAGGAGGTTGGCCTCATGAGGTTTCGCAAGAAGTCAAGGATGAGGCACTCTGGCTTCGTCATTCCCAATACCGCGAAGAAGGCTGACCCCAGGAGCCCTATGTACATGTCGTCGAAAGGCACACAGACGGAGGAGACGTGGTCGGACCACGAAGAAGACCTCGCGAGGCAGAGGAACTCAAGGAAGGGCAGCGCTCCTCCTCCTCCAGACAACACGCCAATGAGAGGTGGTGAGAAATGTACTCTGAAACCACCCAGAAGGAACCTCGTGAGGTCGGCAGAGGAGACGCCCCTTAAGAGTCGTCACCGCAGCCTCTCTGTGGAGAGCCCGAGGACAAGAACTAGACGCTACGCCGAGATCCTCAAGACGCCGCCGCCTCCCCCGAGAGCTGGAAAGTGCCACCAGCAGAGGTCGGACATTCGAAAGTGCGTCTCTTTCGCCTCCCGCAGTCTTTCCCTAGAGAGCCCTGTTCGCACCTCCACCCACCAGACGCCGCCGCCGATCACCTCTAGATGTAAAGATCGAACTCCCACACCCGGACCGTCCGAGAAGCAGGTGCAGAAGCCCATGAGAGACACACCGGAGAAGGAGAAGGAGAAGGAGAAGGAGAAGGAAGAACGCCTCAAGAGGGACGGCCAAGCCCTCTACGATGAGATCGTACGCGAGGAAGAAGAGGCAATGCGTGAGCACCTGCAGAACAAAGAAAAGGGTATCTACCACCCCTGTCCGAACTTAAACTGGGACTACAAGAATTCGTCAAACTATGAAAAATACCGCAGGAGGCTCGCCCTAGAGGGCATCGACCACGACACAACGGACTCGGACATGGAACTCACTAACTTCTCCTGCAATTCCACTTGCGAGTGCAACAGAAATAAGAAGATCCTGCAGAGCCTCGAAAGGGAAGAGGCCGAGGCCGAGGCCGAAACTTCCAAGTCAGACGTGGACGCATCGAGGACACCCAACTCCACGTACCTCTATACGACATGTGAAGAAGAACATGGCAACGTCAGCAAGGACGAAAGCCCCGCCTCACCACCGGCCACCCCAATGGCGACTCTGCCAGCAACTAGCAAGTTTCCGGTGCGCCCGATCACTCAGAAGATGCCTTTCGAGGCCGAAGACGGCGACGATGCTGACACATCAACGAACCTCGATAGTACCCCTACTCCCACCCAAGGTGCGACTCAGAAACCTACCGACGATGGTACTGACGAAGACGAAGAAGACGACGACGAGGAGGAGGAGGAGGAGGAGGAGGACGACGACGAGGAGGAGGAGCAGGGGCCAAAGTCTACACAGGCACCGAAAGAACCTCTAGAGGAAGCCGTTAAAGAAGATGACGATGAAGCACCTGCAACGACACAGGGCGCGAAGAAACATCCCGAGGACGACGTCCCGAAAGTCGACCCTGCTGAGGCCTCCATGCGCCGCAAGTCTGCTCAGCACCTATATGAGGTGAACAAGTCTGGCGGCGAGCTCGACCTGAACCTTTTGCCTCCCAATATCATGATGTTAGGGTACAGCCCCAATGGCGACCTCACCTTCCGCACGACGTCCATGGACTCAAACACCGAGAACCTCTTCTCCACCGAAGAAGTTTTGTCTCCCCTCAAAGGTGCACCTCCCAAGGAAGGACGTGAAGATGCAAAGCCGACTGACGCCAGCAACGTATCCGCCGAGGACAAACCTAAAGAGGCTTCATTGGTCGCGACGCCCAAGAAGAGCAGCCCGCCGAAGAGGCCGCACTCATCTCCTTTCAAGACGGCCAACAAATCCAAGAAAGTGCAGACCGACCTGGACGACAGCGAAACTCAAGATTTGACATTCACACAGTCGTCTGACTTCCCTGAGTACCTAACTTCCAGGGACTGGGAAAGGCAACTCAAGAAGTAGATACAGCACTAAAAAACTAAAAAATTCAGGTTAGAAAAAACGTTCTATCTAGTACATGCCAACGTTAAAAAAGAACTCAACCATTCCAACTCTGTGAAAAACGTACGATCTCCCTAGCTCATGTGTACATTTCTATCCCACCCAAACCTTCCCACGTCAAAGCAAAGACTATACCCCCAAACGTAACCACATTATTCCTGTTCCTAGAAAGATATATATATACATATGTATACCCAAATGCCTCTAAACGTACGTACTAATAAAGATTTGTGTTCTAGAATTCAGTTCATCTTTCTATTCAGATTTTCCTTCTTACGTTTCATAGCTAATTTAGCATGCCTAGGTACATCTGCATCCACACAGATATAGGAACACGGTCACGTACGCATTACACAATTTAGTACAGCTATATATAGGTAGCTAGGAATCGTAGTAAGGTCTCAACGAAAGCGTTCAAATTACTCAATGGCTTATGGCGGTACTGCACCTCTCGAGGTAATTACTACTTCTTCGCCTTCTTAGTAGCCGACTCTTTCTTCTCCGTGTCCGTCTGAGAAATCTCCTCGTGCTGGCGACGACGGGCCTGCTTGCCGTCCAACCCCACGGCAGTGATGTCAGTGGACTTTGACGCCGTCACGGTCCTCGAGCGGAGGTTGATGTTGGTCGTGTTCATGGACGACTCGAGGTTGCCTTGGCCGGCGGGAAGCAGCGCCACATCATCGATCCCTTTCAGATCCTCGAGCTCCTTGACGTAGCTCTCGTATCCAGACCTTGTCATGTACCTCTGCATGAGGATAGTCTGCTTCTCCTGAGCGACGACGCCGCGGGCCCTCTCGAGGAGCTGGCTGGCTGGCAGAGACGGCATCTCGGCGTCCATGGGAAGGATTTCCGAATCACGGAAGAATCTCCGGATATCCTTCCAGTACTTCTCGAGGTCGAACGCCGCGTTGAGTACCACGGCTGCACGACCCACCCTGTGCATGAACTGGATGATCGCCTTCGGGACGTAGGGGTAGGACGTGGACACCTCGAGGTTGTCCTTCGGGATGGCGTGCTCCGACCTGTACCTGTCCTCGAAGAGAGTCTTCATGAGGAAGGTCACGTACTTGTCGTTGTCCGTAGACGGTTGTAGGTCGCCGGGTATGTTGAGATCCAAGTAGCCGACCAGGTACTTGTCCACGTCCTTAATACGAGTCAGGCCCCAGATCTCGAGGTCGTTGCTGAAGGGGACCACTCCATGGATGTGGTTCTTGATGTCCGAAGCAGACATGTTGACGTCGCCCTCCTGGATGTCCTCTAGGATGACCTGGGCTGGTACCTGGGAGCGGGGAACCGGCGAGGGCTGAGGAGGCGGCGGAGGTGGCGGCAACGACGTTCCGACAACCTCCTGAGGTGCCTGTCCACCAGGAGAGGCCAGTTCAGGGAAGGCCTTCGTCATGTAGTTGCGGAAGACGACCAGCTCGGCCTCGGTGCAGTTGTTGACGAATTCACGAAGCTCGGCGACCTTCCTCTCCATCGTGTTGACGATCTGTTCCTTCTAGAACATGATAAGGATTACGTCGATGTGAACCTAAAGAGGTGGCTTCATATAAAAAAACTTACGTTGGTGGCCAGAGTCTCGCACACGTTCTGCCTCATGTAGCTGACGCTGGTATTAATTGAGCTCACGCGTGAGGTTAGCAGCCTCACGTCGTTCTCCCTAAGGCCCTTCAGCTCGGCGATGTCCTTCTTCACCGCCCTCGAGAGTTCACCCACCGAGCCGTTCATGGCCTTGACGGCGGCCGTGAGCGCTGTGAGCGCCTTCGTTAGGTCCTGGGTCTGGACCGTCGTCCTCTTTGGTTCCTCTTGGCCCTTGGAAGCCATCTTGATGATGGTGGACACGACGAAGTCGATTGATTGGCAGGGCTTGGGGGTGTGAAGGCGACGAGAACTAAGAACGGAATGATTGACTGACAAACTTCGTAATTCAATTTCTTCACTGAATGGAAGAAAGTCGAGGTTTCTTTTTTTTATTTTGGTAATCTGCGCTTTCATTAAATCAAAGACATCTACAATTCATATTCCTTACATGCATAGGCTTACGTAGAGCAAAGACATGAAGAAAGTTAATGCGAGCCTGTGGTCAAGTGTTTTGTATAGCCTCTAGAGGTGATACGCCTCTTCTCTCTCTCAGCGACAATCGACCTCAACAAGACGATCGCTCTCTACACCTCTACAGCTCCTCTACAGCTCTACAAGTGCGGCCGTTCTCAACATGTATCTCTGCTCTCGCTGCCGCAACGAGTCCAAGAAGAGGCTGCGCTTCAAGGACGGGTGCTTCCACTCCTTGTGCCCGACGTGCACCATCGACTTCCTGTGGCGCTCCCCTGACAGGCACGTCCTCTCGTGCTGCGGGTCGACTTACTGCCCCCTCTGCATCCAGCCGGCTACGGGATGCATCTTCGATATCTGGCCGGGCCCGGCGGACTCACCGGCCAGCCTCAAGAAGTCAGAAAGCGACGACGGGAAGTCCCTCGCGAGGTCCGATAGCCTCATCACGCACATCGGCGATCCTGATGTTGGCGCTCCAGACTCAACTGAGTTCGTGAAGCGCACTGAAACACTCCCGAAGTAGCTGCACCTCACCTCACTAGACTCCTTCACATACTGTATATATATTGCTGGCATCGAATACAATGCCATTATCGAGCTACCAAGAATAAAGAAGGAGACCAGACCACCTCCAGAGGTAAAGTCGGCGTGAAATATGTTTTTAATTTCGAGTTTCGCGCCTGCTTTTTTCTTCCTCTTCACTTGCTTTTTCATTCATCATTTAATTATTTCCGATTATACAACAACGTAGAAAGATTTCCCGATCTCATCGACCTCGCCATGAAGTTCCTCTTCACAGCCATGCTGTCGATCGGCGCTCTCCTGATCACCGTGATGTATCCTGCCAACGTCAACCCGTCCGACCACACCAACCCGACGCACAGCTACGATGACAGGTTCAACTGTGCGGCCTGCCCGCAGATGCGCTTCCTAGAGCGCCACCTCTGCTCGACGTGTAGAACACTGGAGGACGCTGCCGACTTCACCAGGTTCCTCGAGAACCCACACCACACCAATACCATCTTCTTCGGTGAGCCACCATTTGAGGTGAAGACATACAAGAAGGACCGTTGTGGTAATACGGTCGGCGTCCCCGTGGCCACATGCTCCACCATCCCCTACAACCAGACGTACAAGAAGTTAGGCAACTACTTCTGCAGGTTCGAAGGGAAGACATGCTATGGAGAGCACGCGATCAGCACTGGACATTTGTTCTTTGGCGAAATTAGGTGCACGTCTTAGTTTTAGCATCCTCACCTCGCGTCGTACCTCTCGAGGTAGTCTGCCGTCCCTAACCTCCCCTCCTAGCTTTAAATCTTAGGTTGAACGTCCATCGTATCAAAGCACGAAAATACATCGTTACACATTGCTCGAGCTTACATTTCGTTTAATAGTTGCTTTCAGTAATGATACCTACACCAAAACCCTCTACACGTGGAATTAATTCTGTAGTGGCTCTAAGGTAGTAAATCCAAAACCACATCGAATACCTTTCCACGTCAAAGCCGTCCGCTCTCATCTTCCTTCTGACAGCCTTAAACAATGGAACGCAACCTTCGTGGGCCGTGTCTCACTGTGGTTGCTGTATTTAGAACCCGACACCACCAGAATGCTAGTGGAAGACATTCCCTACATCAACGTGTTTCGGTGAACGTGCAGTGGTTCTGAAAAACGGCCGACCGCTGTAACGGTGGTGGGTGTTCCACGACCTTTACATTCCACTCTACTTACTTTACTTTAACATTCACAGCCACCACCATAGCAGCGGAAGGCGTACCTCGTACGTCAAGGGCAGGAATGACCCTTCTTCCGCTTGTGTTCCGCTCTTAACCTTCACTTTCGAAACGGGTTGCTAGCGATTTTGGTTCGTAGGG
>JAAUYK010052210.1_pt1 | contig 13354 bp, 10 predicted proteins | sample 7278021 | NCBI WGS metagenome assembly JAAUYK01 (sample SAMN14350223, study PRJNA611818) | marine sediment metagenome | isolation source: surface marine sediment (1.8m) | place: French Polynesia: Moorea | collected 2018-08
CAGAAATTTTTACAGTGTAATTATTCTATTTTATCTAGTTGTTTCTGGCATTTTCGCCAACAAAAAGGCGAAGGTTTATTACTGGTTATTGTTGACGAATACGAAGACACTCTTAAACTCGAATACGAAACCGACTTATCTGACTTATTTTCTGAGAGAACATTAAAGAAAAAGATTTATCCTAAAATTAATACCTATAATTACAATCAAGAATTATTAGTCGGTTTTCAACTGAAGTCAGAACGAGCAATTAACGCTGATAACTGTATTTTGCATTCAGTAGGTTCCAGCAATTTTCCTGTTAAAATGGCTGCTGAAGTTGCTAAAATCTTATTCCAAAATCTTCAAGCTGAAGAAGAATTCTGTGCAGCTTAAACTGGATTTATAATAGATAATCGATAATGTAAATTTATCTCTCCCTAAAAGAGGAAAGTCTTGAAACAAATAAAATTTGTATCTTTCTTCTTTAAAGGAGAGGTTTTTGGTGGAATTAATTAATTGTCATTTCATTTATCATTTAACATTTATCATTTATCATTCGTTTGGAAGTAGGCTTGAAACTAAAATGTTCAATGTGCGGAATGCACTGCCGCTTTCCACCTCGAATTCAATTCGAGGTGGGTCGGCAGTTCAATGTTCAATGTTTGGTCAATTAACGACGAGGGTTAGAAGCTTCTATCAGAAAATGTTCTCCATCTTTTTCATATACGAGAACTCGCTCACCTCTAGCTAATGAACTACTGGGATGATGAAATTTTAGTTTAGTGTTATCTGATAATTCTACAAAAATAATACTCCCATAAGCACCAGAAACAACCCCTGTAATTGTACCAACTTCATACTCAGACTGTCTCGCTATATTTTCAGAATTAGAATTTGTTTGTGGAGAATTGTGTTTAATGGGTTCTGCTGGAGTTATTTTCGCAACAGAAACTAAGGCAAAAATTGAAATTATGCCAAATAAAAATCTGTTCATTTAATTATGTCCTCTATGAGTAAATAAACGAGGTTGTTGCAAAATTTGACAACCTCTATTATGAGTATTTTTTCCTTTCCTTCAATTTAGAAGTTATCATCAATCTAAGCTATAAAAAGAAAATAAAATTTATCCTTCTTTAACACCAGTAGGGGCTTAATAATATTAAGCCCCTAGAAAATTATTAATGATTAATTTATTTTTATCCTATCTTCAACGGTTCTCGCAGTAAACGAATATATAGATGTTTGAAGGTAGAACGAATCACCCGAGGTAGTCCAAAATCAATGGGGGTTTTGTGTTTAGGTAACTGCCAATCATTAACTTCTAACTCACTGGGATGGCAGAGGGGAAATTCTATGTCTGCAATATTGCTGGTTAACCCTAAGCGTTTTTGAGCAACGTAGGTGGGAATAGATGAAGGATATACCTTTAAGAGTTCGATCATGGCGCAATCTAAGGCAAAAACGTCCGCAGAAGCCCCTAAAATGCCCAATTCTCTTGGTTCTCCATTACTCGGACCATTTCCCTCATGACCGATAATACCATCCATAATGGTTAAATTTGGAGCGATTGCTTTGGCCGTCTCCACCAACATTTCTCCAAAACGGTTGGCATCTTTTCCAGCTTCCATGTGCCACCAAGCTTTCATTTTACCAGGGACACAACCAAACAAGTTTTTCACTCCCAAGGTTAGGGTTAACTGAACATGGGATTTAACTTTGGGCAGGTTAATAACAACATCCGCATCCATCGCTTCTTTAGATAGACGCAAATGATTAAAATTATTGCTATCGTGGCTGTAACGCTTGCCTTGAAATTCTACCACTTCTAAGCCTAATTCTTCTATTATCTCCCCGTAACCGTTGGCCAAGGCAACACCACGGGCCGAACCAAAAGCGGGACTATCTCCTAAAAAGGGTGTTCCTCCTGCTTCTTTGACCAACTGTGCAACACAATAGACCATTTCTCGACGGGTTACACATTCTTTGGTAGGACGACTTGCGGTTAATAAATTGGGTTTTAATAACACTTTTTGACTGGGTTTAACAAAGGATTTAATTCCTCCTAATGGTTCTAAAAGTTGTTCTAAAGATGTTTTTAGTAAAGGGCGGTGGTAGGAATGGGCTGATAATAAACTGACGCTAGACATAATGATGGTTATTAAATGATTAAAAACAGAGATTTTGAAGACTTAGTATTTAAAAAGCGGATGAATATAGACACTTCAATATTTTATCAATAGCTTCCTTAAATTGACTAGCTGCACCTGCGGTTAAATCACGGGGAACACAAACACGATTTCTGATATAAGAAAGGGAAACTGCACCAATAACCGCTATTTCGTTATTTTTCATCAGTTGCTCATCTGCTAAAGGAATAGGATAATTTTGTAGCAATTGATTGGCTAAAAATCGCATATATAAGTTAATATATTCTTCAACCTGTTCTAAATTTTCATCAGTAATCCAGCTTTTAATACCAGAATTTTTTAGAATATCTTGAACAACATTTTCATGGTTATCACTTAATTTTGCTGCTGCTTCTAGCCTATCTTGTTGACTATTATTTTCTTGCTCATCTTCCATAACTTGAAGTTCTTGACTAAGAGGTTCAAGTTTAAATACATTTTTCATTACTAAATTATGAGTGCGAGCATCGGATTTTATCCTTTGATAATTTGGTCGTTTATTCATCGCTTTTAGCCAACGATTAAGCAAAGGATACTTTTCATTCCCCAATAAATGATAACCCCGAAATGTAGGTAAATTAGCTGCTAATCTTTCTATGGAGGGAATATACATAATATCCACTAAACCAAAGTCTCTCATAAAGTAATCACTAGGATACTTTTCCAGAGCTTTTTCTAGTTGATTAAGCTGCGTTTCAAAATTTTCTTGAAGTTCAGCGATTAACTCTTTTTCTGATAAGTCTTCTATTGTTGAATTGAGAGGTTTACCCAAGAGAAATTGATAACCTGCTCTGGAAAAATTTCCTTTTTCGCAAGCTTCAATCATTTCTAAAGCAATTTCTTTTTCTTGTTTGTCTTCAGGTAATAAGCCATGTTTGGTAAAATTTTCTTCTAAGCTTAAAAGAATTGATTTTGATTCATAAACTAATTCTCCGTCAATTTTTACCGCAGGAACTAAACCAGTGGGAACTAAATCAGTGTACCATTTTGGCTTGTTTCTTAAATCAATTAATTCTACTTCAAAAGGAATTTGTTTTTCTTCTAATGCTAACCATACTCTTTCACAAAAAGGACACCAAGCATTGGTATCACGGTATAATAAAACTTGTGGTTTTCCCTCGTAGCTATGACAATTAAAATAACTAGATATAGCAACATTAGAAGGGGTTTGCCCTGCTCTAATTTCCCATTTTACATTCGTCTTGTTTTTAGATTTTTCTAATAGTTCTTCCCAAGGCGGAATTACTGATTGATTTGACATGGTTAATTACCTCATAAATTGTCTCTAATCGTAACACATTCTTCTAGACTGTGTAACAATTAAATATATGATAATTACTCTTGTTATTTTTATAACTTATTTCGGAAACTTTTCAACTTTTCTTCTACAGATTCATGGGTATATTCATCATCAGGATGAGGGGGTTGTCCTGGAGATTGAAAATAGGGGCGTTCATCATACATTTTTCCCCATTGAAAGTCTACTTGCCTTACCAATTCATAGAGTAATTCAGAATTGTCTAAAATTTTATCTAACATTTGTTTTAAGGCTTGTAAAGGACTGTCTAAATTCTTACTAACTTCTGCTTCGTCTGTGCTAATCCAGGTTTGTAAAACTGCTTGTAATGCCCCCGATGAATCTTGTAAATTGATGGCAATAAAGGTATTAATTTCTGTAGTAGCTTGTACTAATTTAGGGACAGGAGATTCACCTTTTAAAAAGTCCCCTCCTTCTCTACCTATGGCTTCAGCTAAAGAAAATTTACGCCCTGCTAAAATTTCTCGTTGAATCGCCTCATTTTTTGCTTTTTTTTGTTTATCTTCCATATTAGTGACCATTAATAACTTTGCCTCTTTCACAATAACAAGCTTTAGATATTAATGCGCTACAAAGGTTAAGTTTCGTTGAACTCTGCTTTAATTCCCTTAAACCATAGCCTATGATTGACCTTGAGGGGACAAATTATTTTGATAGCAGTGCAAGGAGACTGAATTTAGATGCCACAACAAGATTGGTTGATTCAAGATGAGGGCCAATGTTTATCATTCCCTTCCCCTCGGCAGTGGGACTTATTAACTACAACTACACCCTATCGACTACATCGCTTTTTGACTGAGTTAGACGATGTTATTAACGAAGCAGAAATCAGCCAACAACCAGAAACGGAGTACCTTCCTATTCTACGTCGTTTGACACGCAAGTTAGTGCTTAATGTTTATTGGATAAGTCAAAATATTCCTACACCTTCCTCCCAAACAGGAACAGGGTTCACTTTACTCTACGATGAACTAGGCTTCCCTTTTACAGTACAAACCGAAATTATGGCACCAGGAACTACCACCACCATTCATAATCATGGTACTTGGGGAGTGGTTGCTACTTTGCAAGGACAACAGAAAAATACTTTCTGGAAGCTTTCTCCCACAAGGAAATATCCCCAAAATATTGAAAAGGTTGGTGAGCAAGTCTTTCAAACTGGGGATATTATTAGTTTCACAACGGATGCCATTCATTGCGTTGAAGCGATAGGTGATGAACCCACTGTGACTTTGAATCTATACGGGGAGACAAATGCTTTGAAACGCTTTAAGTTTGACCCTGAGACTCACAAAGCCTATCACTTTTAGCTTAAGTCTTGTGAGCTTTTTCTGGTATTCGCGAAGCAATAGAACTTACCTAACGAGTGTATTCCTCAGTGGTTAGGTTGTTCAGTCTATCAATGAGTAGGGGAATGGCTATGATACTCAGCTTTAAAACCCAAGGGGCGCATATTAGCGTTAACAGGGCAGAGAGTAGGGCAACACATCCCATAGACACTTTGACGACATCTTCTTGTAAGTTAACACTCAAAAAAGCTGATACTGATGCAATTACTAAAGTGATTAAAGAAATAATAAGCATTGTTATGTTACAACCTAATTTGGATCGGCAGTTGAAGCGTTCCTTCGGCTATATACTTACAGCCTACTTCCGTCTCTTCACTGTGTTTATTTAGGCCAATGTAGAGATGAACGATAAAGCTATTTGCATTCCTTAATAGTACACAATTTTTAACATCAGTGTCAACTACTAAACAAAATTTTTAAGATTTACTAAGATTTCAGTGGTAACTCTCTTGTCTTAAAATTCCATCTGGGGCTTGGTAATCTCAAAAGAGGGTAGACTATGCCTATCTCTATAGTGTGGAGTTTGTCTGCTCGGCAAACCCTGCATCCATAAGGCCATAATTAACAAAGCGACTGTCATCAAGACTTCCCAAAATAAGACAGGATGAGATGGAGTCGATGCTTTCTTAGGAGAAGAGGAATTAATAGTTTTCCAGTAATCTTCTTGATGACTCGGTGTTTGAGGAGTCCAGGAAGAAATGTTCTCTTTCCTTAGAGAGGTTTGATTGACAGTTATAATTCGTGATTTTTGTTGCTTTCCATCTTTTTTATGGTCTTGAAGAGGTTTTTCCTGCTTTTCAGACTTATAAACAAGCGACTGCTTCAAATTAGGTATATTTTGTCCGTGATTCATCGGGTTTTTTCCTAGTCAACTGCAAATTGGGACAGCAACACCCATAGGTTCACGGCTTACCATAGGAGTATACGCTATCTTCGAGAGACATCAGTAATTATCTTAAATTTCTCACACCCACTACAGATAACCACTAATGTCTGTAGTGTTTATTGTTCTTTCAACCCCTGTCTTTCAGGACGGGATTTTATTAAGAGATTTAATATCTACTATATCCGGTATGCCTCATATTTCCAAATTCACAACCTAAGTTTAGAATCTTAGGCAAAATTATTGAGACTAAAGATAACCATGTTCTGCTAAAAAAGTCAAGTTAACTTCATCTAAGGATTGCTCAGATTTGAATTGTTTTCCTAGCAATTTTGCTACATATTTGCCTAAAATATCCCCTTCAATATTAACTAAGTCTCCGTTTTTGAGATAACAAAGATTTGTTTGACTATAGCTGTGGGGAATGACAGCAGCTTTAAACCAAGTTCCCTCAGCATCGCATTCGGCCACTGTCAAACTAATACCATTAACGGCCACACTCCCTTTGGGTATCAAATAGGGTTGAATAAAGTTCTCCCATTGTTGCCATCGCGACGAGGGGGCAGTAAAGGTGATTTCCCAAGCCTTGTCAGTGGAGATCGCTTCTTGTAAACATCCTAACCCATCCACATGGCCGGTGACAAAATGCCCCCCCAGTTTACTGCCAACTCGCAAAGAGGGTTCTAAGTTAACATAACTAGCATTGGCAATTTTTTGGCTGAGGGTTGTTCTTTGTAGGGTTTCTGGGGAAGCAGTGGCTACAAACCCATCGCTGACTATTTCTTCTACGGTTAAACAAACCCCATCAACCGCCACACTGTCCCCAATGGCCAAATCTGATAAAATGGGGGAGGAGTGTCCATCGGGAATCGAAAGGGTAAAGCGATCAGATTCGAGGGGACGGATAATACCAAGACCTTGAACTAAACCAGTAAACATTAACTAAGCTTTCCTTAATAACATCTCCCCTTTGTTATAGACAGACATCTTAATCTATTTTTTGGGGCATACTGTGAGTATAGCCTATTATTTAATTAAACCTGATTCATACAGGATCAAGTTATTAACATTAAAATGGTCAGTGTTTGCCATCCCAATAATTGTTTTTTAAACAGAGATTCTAGAGGATAAGTCAATGATTGAAATGAAAGTGGCAGGAATAGCTTTAGATGCAGTTAGTCGTAGTCCCATTGTTTTGTTAAAAGATGGTTCTGAACGTCGTGCTTTACCTATTTATATTGGACAAGATCAAGCTAAGTCTATTATTGGGGCGATCGAAAATCAAAAACCGCCTCGACCTTTGACCCATGATTTAATTGCTAATTTATTTGAAGCTTGGGAAATGTCTTTGGAGAAAATTATTATTCATTCTCTACAGGATAATACGTTTTATGCTATCCTTTGTATGAAACAGGGCAAAACAACAAAGGAAATTGATTGTCGTCCTAGCGATGCTATTGCTATTGCTTTACGTACTAATAGTTCTATCTGGGTTATGGAAGAAGTTATTGCTGATGCGTCTATTCCTGTTGATAGGGAAGCTGATGAAGAAGAACGTCAGGCTTTTCGAGATTTTGTGGAAAAGTTAAGTCCTGAAGAGTTGATTAAACGGGCAAGACTTGAAAAAAATGATGAACAATAATAATTGGTAATGTAGAATTTAGTATGAGTGACAATGCGATATCGGCGTTTTGGTAAAACGGATTTGAATTTGTCTATTTTTTCTTTGGGAACCATGCGCTGTTTAGCATCAGAGGCAGTTTTTAATGAGACTTTAGAAAGGGCTATCTCTTTGGGTATAAATCATCTGGAAACGGCCAGAGGATATGGCAAAAGTGAACAGTTTTTAGGTCGTTTTTTACAAGAACAAAGATTTGTTTCTCGAGACAAAGTTTATATTACAACTAAGTTAACTCCAACCCCTGATGCTGAGAAAATGGGTCAGTGGATTGATGAATCTTTACAACGGTTACAATTAGATTATATTGATTGTGTTGCTATTCATGGCCTCAATACTTGGGAACATCTGCAATGGATAACAAAACCGAATGGCTGTTTTTTGTCCCTAAAACGGGCGTTAGATGAAGGTAAGATACTTAACCTGGGTTTTTCCACTCACGGCAGCTTAGAGGTTATTCTAGCAGCCATAGAGACGAATTTATTTGATTTTGTCAACCTCCATTATTACTATTTTTTTCAACGCAATGAGCCTGCTATCACGTTAGCGTCTGAAAAGGACATGGGAATTTTTATTATTTCTCCTGGGGATAAGGGGGGTTTACTATACACACCTTCTGCTCTACTCGAGGAGTTATGCTTGCCTTTTTCACCCTTGGCTTTAACCTATCGCTTTCTACTGAGCGATGACCGTGTTACAACTTTAAGCACTGGGGCATCCCATCCTCGAGAATTCGATCAAATGTTATCACTATTTGAGCAAAATAACAAGTTAAGTCCCGAAGAAAGTCAGAAATTAAAGCAACTAGAAGAGCATTTAAACAGGGTTTTAAATACGGATAAATGTAGTCAATGTTATCAATGTTTACCTTGTCCTGAATCTATTAATATTCCTGAAATTTTGCGCCTAAGAAATTTAACAATTGCTTATGATTTGAAAAACTATGGGCAATATCGTTATGGAATGTTAGAAAATGCTGGACATTGGTTTCCTGGTAACAAGGGACATCGTTGTACAGACTGTGGTGAATGTTTACCTCGTTGTCCTGAAAATTTGGAGATTCCCAAGTTATTAAAAGATGCTCATAGTAGATTAAAGGGGACTTCTCGAAGACGCTTATGGGAATAATATATTAAACTACAGAGAATGGTCAACATAAGCTATTTAAGACTTTCTCATGTCATCGTCAAGGGATCACTCTAACTCCATCTTTATTCAAATAACTCGAGAAAACGCTATTTCTGAAATATTAGAAGGATGGCAATATTGGCTAGACTTAGGCTTAATTTCTGAGGACGGTGTACCAGCTAAACTTGTGGGTGGTAATGATTCGTTTAAAGTTAATTTTAAAACTACCCTAACAATAACAAATATAATTCAACAATTACGACTTTTAGAAGAGGTTGATTCTTTTAATGAGGGAAAAAAGATTACTCTTAGTATTAAGATTTCTGCTTCTGACCCCCTACTTTTGCAAGGTTTAGATCGTTGGATACAATTGGGTTTATTAACGGATAAGCAGATTAAAGATATTGCCAGACAAGATTTGAGTTTTCCTGTTGTTATCATTCCTCGTAAAACTGAAACTTTGACTCCTGTTAATCCTCCTCCAACTTCATCTTTACCTATCCCGAAATCTCAGACATCAAACAGTCCTAAGCAACGTCAAAAAGCTACAAATTCTACTCCTAATTCTCAAGTTCCAAACAGTCCTAAACAACGTCAAAAAGCTACAAATTCTCCTCCTGATTCTCAGGATATGAGGGTTCGTAAAAAAACTAGAAGAACACCAAAAATTACACAAATAGTTCAATCTTTAATGGCAGAATTAAGTGTTATTTGGTTACTGTTGTTAGGGGTGTTTATGGTGGTAGTTTCTTCGGGGGTAATAGCAGCTAGTTGGTGGGAAAAATTTCCTGCTGTTTTACAATATGGAATCCTTTGGTTATATACATTAGGGTTTGGGTTTGCTAGTTGGTGGACAGGAAAAAAAGCTAATTTACAATTAACAACTCAAGGGTTACGTATTGTCACTTTATTATTAGTTCCTATTAATTTCTTGGCCATGGATACTTTTCCCCTTTGGGATAGTTTGTTAGGATTAGTCATAATGTTGGTGGGAAGTTTATCTTTAACTATCTTAACAGTTAATTGTTTTAAGAATCAAAACCGCTCTACTTCTAATTTTTTGCCTTTCTTGAATCACTTAGGTTTAACTTATTTACAGTGGGGATGGACATTCCCAGTAATTCCTTTATTGGCCACTTATATTGGGGTTATTGGAACAACAATTATTACTTTAATTTCTCCTAAAAATAGTTCTAGAAATAATCACAAATTTTTGCCATTTAGTTTAAGCGAAGGAATTATTATTTATGCGTTAATTATTGTCTTAGTTAGGGCTATTTTTATTGCTCAAGTTAATCCTTTTCAACTAAGTTTAGCCATAGGTTTATGTGGTTGGTTAATGGGTTGGCGATCGCCTCCAAAAACTGGTTGGAAATTGATAGGAAGTGGTTTATTAACTCTGGGGTGGTTATTATCGGTTTTTGTGATTCCTAGTCAAGCGATCGCTATTAGTTTATTAGCAATTATTTGGTTAGGAAGAAGGTTAAAATATTCTGGGTCAAGACGAGATTTTTTTATTATTTTTCTGATTGGTTTACAAATCCATTGGTTATTGCTTCGGGTGGCTATTTTTCAACCTATATGGAGTAATATTATTGATTTTACTAACACCAGTAATCAATCTTTTGTGTTGAGTAGTATTATTCTTTTTCCTTATTTATTTATTATTGTATTAGTGCGACATTGGTGGCTAAAAAAAAGCAAAATAAAACTATATAATTTTAGTGGCGAATTGCTTTTCTTATTTGGCTTTATTTTAACAGCTATTAGCTTAATTAATCCTTTAGTTAGAACTGTTAACTTAACATTATCAACTTTAACATTAGCTTACGAAACAAGACATAAACTAAGAAATAATCGACCTTTTTTGCTTAAACCTTTAGCTTTAATAACTCCTATTAGTTTACTGTTAACTTTAACCTCTGGAATTAATTATTATTTCCCTGAACTTCCTATTAATATTTGGTCTTTAATTTTCTTAGGGTTAATGATTATTGAAGTTTTAGTATCTTTAATTACCTTTCCAGAAGAATCTTTACTGCAATTATTTAATAATAATTCTTGGAATATTGGACTATCCCTAGCTACATTATCCTATGTTATACTTTGGTTTTACTTACCATTGAATTCTGTTTTTTGGGGTTTAATTTGGTTGATTGTTCCCTCGTTATTAACAGCGATCGCTACTTGGTATTTACCTCGGAAAAAACAAGCAAGTGAATTAAGTGTTATTGCTATTTGTCTGCTGCAAGCACTAACAATTTATTTTCCAGAAACCCAACTAATAGGATTAGTAACTGGAACAGTTTTAATGATCATAAATACTCAATATTTACGACATTTATACTCAGTTATTATAACTGTTGGACTAGGGTTAACAGCAATTTTATCCTATCTATATATTTTGGGTTTATCTCCCTCTATTTTATTACTTTCAGGAGTAATAATAACTCTTATTTTGTGGTTTATTCGTCATGTTTTGCATGATAATACATCAGATTTAACTGTTACTTATGCTCAAACTTTTGATAGTTATGCCTATATTTTGTCCACGATAATTTTAACTAGATTAATTGATGTTTCTTTGGTTCATACTTCAACAACTAATACTTTAATTTCTTCTATTCTTTTGATGGGAAGTGTTGCTTATCGTAGTTGGCAACCTTTGATAAGAAACAATAGGATACCGTTATTATATAGTATAGTAATCTTAGCTGTTGTGCCTATTCCTGCTTTATCATTGCCATTATGGGGATGGATAGAATTAGGAATTGCTACTATTTTGATGATGGTACAAACACAGATTTTTAAACAAGTCGATTTAGCATTTATTAGTATTGGTTTTATATTAGAATTTATAGTCGTTATTTTAGAAGATAATGGTTTAAAGTATGGAGAACAATTTTGGATATATTGGTCACTATTAGCAGCAGTTATTACTATCTTATTTTGGATTATTTATAATGCTCTTAATTATTTTCAAGTCCATAGTATTGATTATTACAAAAAAGCATTGAATTTATGGTCAATAAGTTTATGTACGATTACGGTTGGGACTATTACTGTTGGTAGATTGACAAGTGATTATCTGTTGAATAACGATTTAATTTTGCTGATTACTATTAATTTATTGATGATAGGGGCAGCTTACCGTAGTTGGCAAAAACCACAAAAAAATAGCTTATTATGGTTCAGTATTGTTATTACTTTAATTCTACAACTTTCTAATCCTAATCTTTTAATACCTAAAAATATAACCCCAGTAAATGGAACTATATTGCTGTTTATTAATAGTTATTTTTTGCCTCATTTTTCAACAGCATTTATAACAATGGGAATGGCTATATTTTCTCATTCTCTTATTGTTTTAACACTTACAGAAATTCTTAAATTACCGACTATTCCTATCTGGATACTAACCGAGAGTTTAACCTTAACTTTGTTCTGGTTAATTTGGAGTTATTTAAAGCAAAAGACTCAACCATTAGCTACTATTTATGCAAAAGCAGTTGATACCTGGGGATTCATTATATCTGGGGTTCTTTTAGTCGCTGTTTCTATTGACAGATTAACCACTTATTCTTTAATAAATAATGATTTACTTTTATTGATCACGATTAATTTATTGATGATAGGAACAGCTTACCGTAGTTGGCAAAAACCAAAAGAGGAGAGATTATTATGGTTGAGTAGTATTATTATTTTAATGCTACAATTTTTCAATCCTAATCTTTTAAACATAAAAATCATAACTCCAATAACTGGTAGCATATTACTTTTTATTAATAGTTATTTCTTGCCTCATTTTTCAACAGCATTTATGACGATAGGGATGACTATATTTTGTCGTTCTATTGTGGGTTTAAAAGTTATAGAAATTCTCAAATTACCCACCATTCCTATCTGGATACTAACCGAGAGTTTAACCTTAACTTTGTTCTGGTTAATTTGGAGTTATTTAAAGCAAAAGACTCAACCATTAGCTACTATTTATGCAAAAGTATTTGATACCTATGCAATCATTTTATCTGGGTTTATTTTAGCAGCTTTAACTTTACATTCAATCGCTATTTACTGGGGATATACCACTCCTTCTTTTCTGGTTATAATAACCATACTTCTCTTATTTTTAGGACTTTTATATCGTACTATAAAAAAGCCTAATAATTTTATTTTTTATACATTAGGATGGTCATTAGAGTTATTGACAATTAATATTACAACCAAGTTCAGTCAATCTCTATTTTTATTAGCTATTGTCAATATTATTTTAGGAATTTTATTGCAATTAATTGGAAAATGGTGGCAAAGAAGAACAGGAGAAAGACACTTTTTAAGCAGTTTACAAATTCTACCACTTTTATATGGAGGGTTAGGAACAGCATTAAGATACAATTCATTTAATAGTTTTACAGGATTGACATTTCTTGGTTTTGGTTTAATTATAATTGGGTTTGTTCGCGATAAAAGAAACTTAAAACCTTTAATATATCTAGGAATTGTTTTTATTTCTTTTTCTGCTTATGAACTATTATTGTATCAAATTACTAATTTTTCTTGGGCAGATAAATACTTAAGTATGGCAGCATTAGCAACAACAATAATGTATGCTTATCGTCTTGCCGCACCTTGGTTATCTTCTTATTTTGATTTAACACTAAGAGAGTTGAAAATTATTGCTCATTCACACTGGAGTTTAGGTAGTATTTTTTTAGGATTATCTTTATTATATCCTCCAGCATCACAGCAATTAATTGGATTAAGTGTTGGTTTATTTTTAACCCAATATGCTATTTTAGGAGGACGTAATTCACTCAACAAAATTAAAGG
>JAAUYK010234473.1_pt1 | contig 13349 bp, 12 predicted proteins | sample 7278021 | NCBI WGS metagenome assembly JAAUYK01 (sample SAMN14350223, study PRJNA611818) | marine sediment metagenome | isolation source: surface marine sediment (1.8m) | place: French Polynesia: Moorea | collected 2018-08
GAAATGCGCAATCCCTAATAAATCCATTTTAGAAATTTGCACGCAATGAAAAATAAGGAGCAGGCCATGAATAAACCATTTGAAAACAGAACCATTTGTGAAGATAGTCAATTGTTGCTGCAAAAAGCCGCCCGGGACCAAATTGAGACTGTCTGGGAGCGTCACCAGGCCCAGCAACCTCAATGCGGTTTTTGTGAAATGGGATTAAGTTGCCGCAACTGCGTCATGGGACCCTGCCGGGTGGATCCTTTTGGTGAAGGCCCCCAAAAAGGGGTCTGCGGAGCCGATGCGGATATTATTGTGGCGCGTAATCTGGGGCGAATGATAGCCGCCGGAGCGGCTTCGCACTCCGATCACGGGCGTGATCTGGTGGATGTTTTGGGCGAGGTCGGCAGCGGCAACGGGTCCGGGTATCAGATCCGTGATCCTGAAAAACTTAAACGGGTGGCGGCCGAGTACGGCGTTGCCACCGACGGAAAGGATGATTTTCAAATTGCGGCGGGTTTGGCGGATGCCATGAAGGAAGATTACGGTTGCAAACAAAAATCAATTACCCTTATCAGCCGGGCACCATCCAAGCGCCAGGAACTCTGGAACAACTTGGGGGTTACGCCCCGGGGGATCGACCGCGAAACATCCGAGATGATGCACCGCACGCATATGGGCGTGGACAACGACTGGCAGAGCCTGTTGTTGCATGGCGTACGCAATGCCTTGTCGGACGGATGGGGCGGATCCATGATTGCCACCGAAGTGTCGGATATCCTGTTTGGTACACCCACTCCGCGGGCAACCCGCTTCAATGTGGGTGTTTTAGCCAAGGACCAGGTTAACATTATCGTCCACGGACACAATCCCGTGGTCTCCGAAATGGTGTTGCACGCGGCGCAGTCAGAGGAAATGCTTAAGCTGGCTGAATCCAAGGGGGCTAAGGGTATTAATCTGGCCGGTGTTTGCTGCACCGGCAATGAATTGTTGATGCGCCACGGTGTCGCCATGGCCGGCAATCATCTTTCCACTGAGCTGGTGTTGTCCACCGGTGCCGTGGAAATGATGCTGGTCGACTATCAATGCATCATGCCCTCATTGGCAACGGTTGCATCTTGCTACCATACCAAGATGATCAGTACGAGTGACAAAGCCCGTTTTCCCGGTATGGAACATCAGGAATTTCATCCCGAAAATGCAGCCGAGACCGCCATGACCGTGGTGCGACAGGCTGTTGAAAACTTTGCAAACCGCGGTGAGGCTTTCATCCCGGTGGATTCCGTGGATGCTTTAGGCGGGTTCTCGGTGGAATCGATCGTTAACGCTTTAGGAGGTTCGCCTGATCCGCTGATCGATGCCATCAAGGCCGGCAAAATCAGAGGTGCGGTTGGTATTGTGGGATGCAATAATCCCAAAATAAAACAGGATCACGGCCATGTTAGTCTAGCTCAACGTTTGATTGAAAATGATATTTTGGTGGTCGATACGGGCTGCGCCGCCGTTGCCAATGCCAAGGCGGGCTTTAAAATGACGGATGCGGCCGAACTTGCCGGACCGGGGTTGCAGGAAATATGCGGAGCCCTTGGCGTGCCGCCGGTCCTGCATATGGGAAGCTGTGTGGATAACGTGCGTATCCTGGTGCTGGCTTCGGCGCTTGCCAATGCGTTAAATGTGGACATCAGCGATTTGCCCATCGCCGGGGCGGCGCCGGAATGGTATTCTGAAAAGGCGGCGACCATCGGGGTTTATTTCGTAGCTTCGGGTGTTTTTACTGTTTTGGGTCCCATGCCGCCGATCACCGGCAGTCTGAACATTGTAAACCTGCTGACCGAAGGCTTAAACGATGTGGTCGGTGCAACCTTTGCCGTGGAGCCGGATCCGGAAAAAGCCGCAATCCTGATCAGGCGACACATTGAATCCAAACGCAAAGCCCTGGGGTTGCCGGCCGAGGATGTCTAGCGTAATTGTCCCTACGGAGTGAACCGTAAAAGCCGGGCGGAAAGATATTCCGTCCGGCTTTTGGGTTTGTTGATCCGGTTTGGTGGTGTTAGGGACAGGCCTCAGATTTCAGCTACCTAACGCCGGGTGATTGGAGAGCAGCCCTTGGGGCTTACTCCTGCTTTTCATATTCCACTGACACGGTCACCGTGCGATTCAGCGCACGACCCTCCGGCAAGGTATTGTCATACAGGGGATCATGTGGGCCGGCACCCTCATGGGAGACATTCACATCCGGGCTGATACCAAATGCCCGTATTTTATTGTAGACAGCTTTTGCTCGGCGCTGCGATAGGTCCAGATTATATGCCTCACCGCCAATGTTATCAGTGTGACCCGTTATGGTAACGATGGCATCTGGAAACTGTTTAATCCGTTCATGAATCTGTTCCAATACCGCCAGGTTTTCATCTTTGATAGTGGCGCGATTGTATTCGAACAAAATCAGTGCATATTTTTCCAGGACTTTGTAGCCACTGCGACTGGCCAGTTTTTCCTGGCGCTGGATAAAACTGACCGGGATAGGTGGCTGTCCGTTTTGTTGCCAAACCTGATCTTTTTGATCGATCACTTCGACCCGGGCGGTTAATTGAGGGTGGCTGGCAATGGACCGCAATCCGATGGTTGCCAGATCAAAGGCATATTCGGTTTCAAGGGCACCTTGTCCGTCTATTGAAGCCAAGATTTTTTCGGCAGCCGTTAAGTTAAGCTTCCAAGATTTGATGCCGTAATCGGCTTTGATATGGGGGGTAATCGTTATTACCGGTGTACTGCTTTTCTCCTCAATATAAGTGCTTTTGATCGGGACCAAGATTGTTGGGAAATCGGTATGGATTTCAACGCGCTGGTTTTCAGCCCGGCCTTCGGCAATTTTTGAAGTGCTGGGAACCGGCGGTTGGTTGCGTGTCACGATTTCCATGCGCGATGAATCAATTCCCCACATATACAATAGATAGGAGCGTACCGCTTCAGCGCGACTGCGTGATAGATCGATGCGGCCCTTTTCGGCGCCGCGGTTAGAGTTGCATCCGATAATTTTAATAAGCGCTTCGGGATATTGAACCAGGCGTTTACCGATAATGTTTAAAACATGCTGATATTTTTCCATCGTGCCCTTTAAATCGCTGATGGCAAAATTTTGGGTATCCGTCTGGTTGCGATACAACACATAGCGCGACGGAATATCGCTTTTTCCAGTGTCAAAATAGACATAGTTGAGCATCGGTGATGTGTCGATGATGGTGATTTCTTCAATGGTCAACTCCGGTGGTGCGATGGCGATAGAGCCCTTGGGAGGGCCGAGTAGTTGATGGATGAGGTTATTTTTTAAAATGGTAACCGGGCAAGGCTCGGTAATGATTTCCACACGATCTTGGTTGGTATCGGTGACGGTCATACGCGCATTCAGACTGCCAAATTTGGCCATGTTTTGGCGGCCCAGTTCGTCCATCGGTATTTCCAAGACAGCCGGTGGGGCGGTTTGACCGGTTTGGTTCCACAGGACGTGATCATCGCCCCAAATTTGCAGCTGCCATTCAGCCACACCATATTCGGCTTTGATGCGCGGTTCGATTCGCAAGGTGTTCATGTTATTGGCCTCACCGATATAATCCCCGCGGGCTTGTGCTTCTACATCTTCCTTAGCGTAAATGATCTCAGCACGGCGAAATTGCGCTGCATAACCGGGTTTCCGGGCAGACGCATCGGTCGTTTCAGTTTCCGAAGCATCGCGGCCCTCGGTATGGAGGCGTGAGGAATCTATTTCCCAAATGGTCTGCAGATAGTATTTAATCTGGTCCGCCCGCTGTTCGGCCAGTGCCTTATTTTCCAATGCGGTATCGGTTCCATAGCTGAAACCCACCACCGTGGCAGTGAGATCGGGATCTTGCTTTAACCGGTTGCCGACAATATTCAAAGTGTTTAGGTGCCGTTCCAATGAACTTGCCAGATTTTGCCGATTGAAGTTGGTTGTGTGCTGCGGTGTCTCAAAGCGTTGATACCGGTCGGGAATATCGCTGAAGCCCTCATCGAAAAAAATGACATTTGAAATCAGGGCGCCATCCAGATAGCTCAGCATGTTAAAGGTGAGTTCCAGAGGTTCCATACTGACAGATCCCTGGGGTGGATCTAAGAACCGGTAGGCAACAACATACCGGCGCAATAGCGTCGTTGAAAATGATTGAAAGATCGGAATCAGTTCGTCCGCCGAAGAGGCTTTCCAAGTTCGTCCTTGATGCTGTGTGGCCATTGATTCCAGAAATGGATCTAGAGATGCACTTGGCATATAATCGATGGTATATATTTGCAGGTTTTTTAATTCAGCGGCCGTTTTTTCAACGACGTCGCGCTCAAAGTCACTGTTGATGTCTTCGCCGTCGGAAAAGACAACCATCAATTTGGTGGATTCTTCAGGCATTGTGCGCATGGCGCCAAATCCCGCCATAATACCTTCATAAAGATAGGTACCCCCTGAGAGACCGTCTTTAAAACTATTTTTTAAAAAGGCTTTAAGGGCCATGGGGTCATTGGATTCCAATGATTGGGTATGCAAACGCTTTCCATCAAAAGCCTGGGAACCCTTTGGATTGAAGACAACTACATGCACGTTGTCGATGGGGCGGATGATATCAAAAAATCCTTCTACCGCTGTTATCAAAGGCTCAATGGCTTTGCGACGTTTCATGGAAGTCGAGTTGTCAACCACCAGCACCACGTTTAAACCAACCTCTTCATTGGCCTCAAGCGTTTCAACCGCTAGCAGGCGCGCTTGTTTCGTTCCTTTCGAGACGGTAAAGTCTTCCAAGGTTAGCCCTTGAATGGCATTGCCATCTGCATCTTCCACCGATACAAGCAACCGTCGCTCATCAATAGCTTGATAGGATACCCGGGCGTTTTCGTCAGTGACTGAAATTTCCAAAATTTCTTCCTGAGCTGAAACAATCGGGGACATCATAAACAGTCCGATCATTACATATAGAAACCATGTTTTGTGCATGCCGCCGCTCCTTGGTGTTGGCTAAATATCTGATGTATTATAACAGCTTACGCTTATATCCTAACAGGAGGTTGGCTAAATTTCAATTTTACGATGATTATTTTTACTTATGACGTTGCATTTAGCTTTGTTTGCATTGGTATCTGTATGGCTGGCTGATACGTGTTCTCAGGAGCTTGCTTTTTTGTTGTAATTGAAGTTATTTTGTTTATATAACAATAGTATAGGTTTTAAACGCCATTGTGTTTGCACGCAAATACGTGCCGAGAAGGGAGAAGGCGTCATGAAAAAGAAAGTCTGGTTGCATATCGCCTTGGTGCTGATGGTAACCGCGCTATTGGGATTGATCGCCTGTGGCAAAAAGATGGTTGAACCGGAACCACAGGTCAGTGCGCCAGTTGAGGATGATGCCCAGAAAAGAGCCGAAGAAGCCGAGCAAGCCAGATTAGAAGAAGAAGCGCGTCGCAAAGCGTTAGAAGCATTAATCCAAAAAGAGCAGATGGCCGAACGCGAACGTGAAGAAAAAATGGCCGCGCTGCACGAGTTTTTGTCAGATGATGTATACTTCGGCTATCGTCGGACCACCTTGGATGCCCAGGGCAAAGCCCTGCTTAAAAGCAAGGCCCAATGGCTGAAAGCCAATCCGGAGGTTTCCATTATTATTGAGGGACATGCAGACGAGTTAAAAACGCGCCTTAAAAATCTTGCCATGGGCAAAAGACGTGCGGGTGAAGTTAAAAGTTTTTTGATCAGTGAAGGTGTCCCGCGGTCGCAAATGGCGGCTATCAGCTACGGTTCCGAGCGCTTAGCCACCTCGGAACGAAGCCGCAAGGCGCGGCAAAAAAATTGGCGGGTGCATTTTTCTGTAGACACATATAAAGGTTTAGAGTTGCCGTAAGCCGGAAAGACACGGGGCGCTTCAATTTATTCTATTGGCAGCCTACTGAATCCAGCAACAAATCCGCAAATAATGGAACAAACTTAAGCTTAGCCGCACAAAGCCGCATCACTTTTGTTAACAAGATGCGGCTTTTTTACTGCTTAAAGTCCTCCTTGACCTTGTGTACCGCATCTTTAAGTTCGTCCATCGCATTTTCGACGCCGACTTTAATATCTACCCAGGCTTCATCACTCGATTTTTTAAGATGATGTAACTTATCAATGACCTTTTGTTTACGGTCGCCAGCGCCCTGAATGAGCTCTTCATATTTCCCCTTGGCATCATCCGTTACGCCCGCTGCCCGGCTTTTCAACTCATCTATTTTGGAGCCCCATTCTTTAAGCTGCGATTCAATGCGGTCCTGGAATTCTTGTTTTTTGCTCATCGCTATCTATCTCCTTTATAGTGGTTTGTGCCATGAACCTTAAGCTTTTGATCTTCGATTGCCGTGAAACAATTTTATTACAATATTATACCGGACCGTTATGTGAGCAAGCATCGAAACGCCTTAAAGGACAAAAATTCTGTCAAAATCGTTGGCGCTCGAAAATATGAGTGAGACATTTGACATGTTATCTTCAAAGCTTAGTATAACTAGTAAATATTACGAATTTAAGGATATTAGGTGACCAAATGAAATCTCTGTGTATAAAAATTAATATGGTGCTAATACTTTTTCTGGTTTTAAGCTTCTCTGGAACTGCATTTGCGTTGCGCTGCGGCACAAAACTTATTGATATTGGTGATTCAAAAGAGCGCATACTCGAGTATTGCGGCCCACCATCCCAAGTGGTTGTTACCGGCCGGGGTTACTCGACGCACGATAATTATGTCGCCGGCATGGGCAACTTCTCCTATGGCGCTTCTCCCAGCGGGTTCAAGCCCTTTGTGGCCGAGGAGTGGATCTATAATTTTGGTTCCACTAACTTTCTCAAACATTTGCAGTTCAAAAATAACACCCTAAAGCGAATCAAAACTGGTGAACGGGGCTTTGCCGAATAATTTTAGTCAAACGCTGCGTCGTGCCCACTTACCCTCAGCAATGATAGGAATTTCATTGTATTCTTAATAGACCTTCCTATCCTTACTTCGGTACTCTTTTCATTTCTAGACGATTCTTCACCTTCTCAATCTTATCTGTGGTTTTGTCGATGTGATCGGAAGTCAATTGAAGTGTTAGTTAATGCGTAACTGACAGGTTTCCGAAAAGTATGCTTTTAAAGCGGGCCAATGATTGCTAACATAAGAATTTGAAGCCACATTTTTTAAGTGAAATCAAACGATGCGTATGGAGAGTTGAGGTATGAATACGGCAACCTCTGATAGGCGTGCCTGGCGTAACCGGTTACACGAAATCATATTTGAAGCCGATACCCCGGCGGGCAAATTGTTCGATATTGTTCTGATTGTCAGCATCCTGTTGAGTGTGATCGCCGTCATGCTCGACAGCGTTGAGGTGGTCTATCAACGCTACGGGCAGATTCTTTACGCCGTAGAATGGTTTTTTACCATCCTGTTTACGATCGAATACATACTACGTTTGGTGAGCGTACAGCGGCCAATACTCTATGCCACCAGCTTTTTTGGCTGGACTGATTTATTGGCCATTTTGCCAACTTATATTAGCCTATTTGTCCCCGGAGCGCAGTATTTATTGGTCATCCGCATTCTGCGAGTGCTGCGGATTTTTCGTGTTTTGAAACTGGTGACCTACGTCGGTGAGGCCCGCTTTATCATGCAGGCGTTGCGATCCAGTCGCCGCAAAATAACCGTATTTTTATTTGCGGTGCTGACCATCGTGGTGATTTGTGGATCACTCATATACCTCATCGAAGGCGAAGAAAACGGGTTTTCAAGTATTCCGCGCAGTATTTATTGGGCGGTCGTGACGCTTACAACCGTCGGGTATGGTGATATTTCTCCTAAAACGGGCTTTGGCCAAACCGTGGCAGCGTTTATTATGATATTGGGTTATAGCATCATTGCCGTCCCGACGGGAATCGTCTCCTCGGAAATGTCCAGTCACTACCATCAAAAAGTGTCCACCCAGGCATGCCCAAACTGTAGCGCCGAAGGCCACGATCTTGATGCCGTGTATTGTAAATTTTGCGGGACCGCGCTCTAAAGGGGTGTCAGGATTACAATAACATGCGGTCAGATTTATAGATATCCAGCGCGGTCAAAATAAATTTTTCCAGAAATGCATCCACTTTGGCCTTATCGATTGCTTCAGTGGGCAGTGTCTCATCTTTGGCCTCGACCAATGGTGGGATCCGTTTGGGGTATTCAATGGAAAAGGTAATGGCACGCAAATCGCCCGAGGGGATAAACTGAGCTTTATAGGCGGATGCCATGATACGGGCCTCGTCGGCTAACGCTTGGATTTTTTCAGGATAAAATATAAGGGTTACGTTTTTGATGTTGGGCTTGCCAGATGCAAGTGATGTAGTTTGGCCAATATTGAGCTGATTCCATAATCCCATTTGATTAAGATCGTTTTCAACATGAAATACGCTGGGTAAAATAACCTCCACAAAGCAACGGTTGAGTTTAGCCAGCAGCAATTCAATTTTTGCTCGAACCTTCTGCTCATCTTCGCGTTTCCTTTTCTTTAGCGTTTCTTCACTTTCGGAAAATTCCTTTAAGAGATCTTTAACCGTCATGATGATATCCCCGCGATTAGGGTGGTCTTATGAAATGGGTTAATTTTATATTAAACTTCAATCCCATTTTTCGCAAGCAATTGTCATCGAGTGGATAGTGGTATTTATAGGCCTCACACAACGCAATGCTAAGCTGTAATTCATGGTTGCCCTTCACCGCTTGCTTTCATATGATGCCATCGTCTTTGGCGTCACTTTCTTGATAAGCCATTAGATCGCCAATGATAGGTTTTAAACCGATAATTCCGTTTTATATTTAGTTTTAGACTTATGGATGCCAGCTTTCAGGCAATTACCATTTGACGTTGTTGATATTATCTTATGCCTGGTAGAACATTATTCTGGTATTTTTAACCAAGGAGGTCCGCATGACACCCGAAGAGGCCATTAAAACCGCGATTGAATACGAAACCCGTATTCGAGATGTTTACCGTGAAGCTGCCGAGACGGCTACCAATGCCACCGGTAAACGGATTTTTGAGGCGTTGCAGCAAGATGAGCAGAATCACATCGCCTATTTGAAGGACCGGCTGGAAAAATGGCAAGCTGCCGGTCAACTCGATATTGAAGGTTTGCAGTCTGCGCTGCCTAGCAAGGTGGAGATTAACCAGGAAGTTGATAAGCTGAAGACGGAAATGAACCGTGACGATCACAAACTTGAGATGCAAATGATGAGCAAGGCCTTGCAGGTGGAAATCGAGACCAGTCGATTTTATGCGAAAATGGTCGATACGTTGCCGGATCCCAGCCGTCAAATGTTTGCTCGATTTTTGGAAATTGAAGAAGGCCATATCAATATCGTGCAGGCCGAACTCGACTATTTAACCAAAACCGGTTATTGGTTTGACATTAAAGAATTCGACATGGAGTGATTTTTTTAATCTTCCCCAGCAGGTAGTGCCGCACCCGGGTGGTGGGCGTTCTTCTGCGATAGCCTGTAGCGTTATGAGAAGTGTCAATGTCGCCTTTGCTGACAGATCTTTCTGTTTTGATTTTAGATTGCCAAACCACGGGCGCCAGCCCACAAACCGGCCACCTGCTGGAACTGGGCTGGTTGATCGAAGATGCCGATCATCGTCATCAGGGAAAGATTCCGCCGGTAACCACCAGTTTGGTGCGATTACCGGCAAAGACGGGTATACCGCATCGCATCGAGCGCATGACCGGCATCGATAAAACCGACCTGCAAGCCGCTGCCGATAGCGCTGATGTTTGGCAGGCGCTTTGGAAAGATATTCAACCATTGATGGCATCTGATGCCAATCAAACTTGCCCCAGCGTGGTTCATTATGCCCGCTTTGAATTGCCCTTTATCCGGCAGTTGCATGCCGCCCATTCCGCCCATGATCCTTTTCCATTCGAGTTTATCTGCTCACACACCCTTTTAAAAAAGCTGTGTCCACAATTGACATGTCATAGCCTGCGGGCGGTAGCCGGATATTTTGGCTATTCAGTTCCAGAGCAGCGGCGTGCCCGGGAGCATGTACTGGGTACCCTTCACATTTGGCGACAGGCAATTCGGTTGTTGGCAAATGAAATTAAGGTGCACACCCTGGAAGAACTAAAGCACTTTATCCAAGCACCGCTCTCGCCAAACGTCAAAGATCAGCCGGCCGTTTTTAACAAACCGGACTTGTCGGCGATTTCAAACCAGCCTGGGGTGTATTGGATGCGCCGCAGCAACGGAGATCTACTGTATATCGGCAAAGCCAAATCATTGCGCAAACGGGTTCGCTCATATTTTCATCGTCGCCCCAAATACCCCACACGCTTGAAAGAAATGCTCTGCCAGATCGCCGCGGTAGATGTCACCGAGACCAAGACTGCTTTAGAAGCCGCTTTGCTGGAAAGCGATGCCATCAAACAGTATGCACCACCCTACAATCAAGCCTTACGCAAGGGTCGTCGCTGCGTGTCATTTTTTTCAAAAGATTTTACTGCCCACTCTTTTCGCGCGGATGCCGGGCATCCCATCGGGCCCGTGCCCACAGCCGAAGCCTTGCAACCACTGGCAGCCATCGGACAATTAGTGTCTCTAAATAGCGATATGAATCATTGTCCTGCGACGGCTTTGGGAATTGACGCCAAATGGGCGCCGGATGCCGATGTTTTTAAGGAGGGATTTGATCTTTTTCGCAAACATTACCAGTTCTATTTTGAAACCAAACCATATCACCGGGCGTTAATGTTGTTAGGAGCGCAGTTATGGCGCGACAAACTCATAGCCGCAAGCTGCCAAGAGGAAGCCGAACCGGAGGTTGATGACGATATTACCGGGACGGATGAAGACAATTCGGAAACAATGATTTGGACACCGGAACATGTTGCTGGGGCCCTGGCAGGGGCTGTGTGCCGTTGCGCCCATCTCATCCGACGTGGGCGCTGGTTGGTTTTAATCAGTGAAGCGGTTCTCAGTTGGCAGCAGGCAAAACATCAGCGACGTGTTATGGTTATCAGCCGGGGAGCGGTTCACAGCGCGTCTACGCAAAAAATAGATCACTCGCTGCCGCATCCGGTCAGATATCCCAAACCATTAGAACGTCAGGGCGAACTAACCAATTTGGCGAGCTATGACCGTTTGCGGGTGCTAACCACCGAATTGCGCCGATTGTTGGCTGAAAATCGAGACATCCGCTTAAGGGTAGGACGCCATATGATCTTAGGACCAGAGCAAATCGCCAAGGCGCTACAATGGGTATAGTTCGGATTCTTTTACTGGCCGATACCCACCTTGGGTTTGATTGGCCGTTTCGACCTCGGATTCAGCGGCGCAGACGCGGCGTGGATTTTTTTAAAAATTTTGAAAACGCCCTGGCATCAGCTATACAGGGCAAAGTAGATGGCGTGGTACATGCCGGTGATTTGCTGTACCGCAGTAAGGTTCCGGCCCGGTTGGTGGAAATGGCCGTGGCGCCATTAAAACAGGTTGCCAGCACCGGTATCCCGGTTTTTGTAGTTCCGGGCAACCATGAACGCTCCCATATTCCCCATGGCCAGTTAGCCCAGCACCCCAATATTCATATTTTCCATCAGCCACGTACTTTTTACTGGCGGCATCCTCAAGGCGTCATCGCGGTGGCCGGTTTTCCGTTTGTGCGCGTTGGAATCCGCCGTGGCTTCAAAACAATCTTAAACAAAACCGGATGGCAGCGAGTTCAAGCTGATGCTCACCTGCTGTGTGTACATCAATGCGTTGAAGGAGCAACGGTGGGCCCATCAGGTTATACTTTTCGCTATGCGCCGGATGTTATTCGTTTGGCTGATATTCCCGCCAAGTTCGCCGGCGTTCTAGCGGGGCATATTCACCGATTTCAAGTTTTGACAACTGATTTACGCAAGCGGCCACTTTCTTTTCCAGTTTTTTATCCCGGCGCGATTGAGCGCACATCATTTGCTGAAAGAAATGAAGCCAAGGGTTATGTTACGCTGTCATTAGAGATTGGGGCCAAGATCCCCGCGGCCATTCGAAGCTGGAAATTTCACGTGTTATATACCAGTCCCATGCGGCAAATCGACCTCCATCTAGAAGCATTTAATAATAATAAAGGGGATTTGAAGACGTGGCTACGGGAACAATTTCGACAATTGCCGTCTGACAGTGTTGTGAAATTGAAAATACATGGCAAACCCGGCCAATACCAGCACGAGGTGTTGCGCGCACCTTCGGTACGCCAGTTAGCGCAAGCTACCCACAATGTTGAAATGGCCTGGGCGGATCAAGCTGCTTTCCGGCGCAAAAAGGGCCCAAAAAACATCCAATACCGCCAGGCACTAATTAAATAGGCGTGGGCGATGCTAGCTCGGGGTTGCAAAACGGACACGGGATACCAGCATTATTCGGGTATCGATCCGGCCAGCACCAATGACAGTGCCGACGGAAGCTTTAAGCTAGATTTCAATGTTGCCGATAGATATGGTAAACAATATGAATAAATACGTAAAAATGGATTTTTTAAATGGCCAAAAACAATCCCAACAAACCATTGAATGATAAACGCACCGAACCGCGCCAAATCGCCGAACCGTTTCAAAGTGTTGAAATTAAATTGCCACATAGCGGTCAAATGTATCATTTCAAATTGCGTGACATTTCCTTTGGCGGCTTATGTGTTGTCATTCGCGAAGATTCAGCCATTTTAAAGCAGCTTACCGTCGGCCAAATCCTTAAAATAAACGTCTATCGAACCGAACAAACCGCTGCTTCGGACCATTTCAAATCCCAAGTCAGACATATCACCAAAACCGATAAAGCCCGCTACCATGGCCATTATCTGGTTGGGCTGCAAATCTTAGATCATCCCTGATGATTTTTTAAAGTAGCGGCGATAATTTCGGCACTTGCGTTAGCGGTTTGCGACCCTGCCATACGATGACAGCCAAATCCTACCATGCTCCATAACCATTTTATTGAAATTCCATCTCAAATGCTTGTTATTTGGACAAGATTCAGCTATCTGGTTTGAAAAACTATTATTCCTATGGAGGCAATGCATTGAATACCAAACCTTTCTTCAAAGTGCCGATTTTATGGTTATTTGCTCTGTTGGCGTTGATGTTAAAGCCTGTTCAGGCTGACGTTGAATGGGAACAACTGCTGAAACTGAATTTGAAGGCGCAGATTTTAGATGTGACGGCTTCCTCGGATGGTGATCTGATTTTCGCCCTGACACCTGGTCACATACTAGTGTTTTCCGTTGCTGATCAAAACATTACCAATCGCATTCCGGTTGATAAGATATATGATCGGATTGCCTATGCTCAAAAC
>JAAUYK010033067.1_pt1 | contig 13344 bp, 14 predicted proteins | sample 7278021 | NCBI WGS metagenome assembly JAAUYK01 (sample SAMN14350223, study PRJNA611818) | marine sediment metagenome | isolation source: surface marine sediment (1.8m) | place: French Polynesia: Moorea | collected 2018-08
CTCCACGGGCTCATCGTCGGCCAGCGGGACGTCATGCCGCCGGCGTTCGGCGCGTGGTACGCCCGAAGCCTCGATCCCTCCGATGCCAGGAGCGCGTGGCGCCGATTCCTCGCGCTGGTGGGGGCCCACGAGGCGGCTTGGACGTCGGTCGAGACCCGCTGCCCCTGAAGCAACCGACGGCCTGGCCACCGGCAGGGCCCGGTCGCACCGCTCGATCGACGCTCCCGCGCAGACCCGAGGTCACGGTGAACGGGACGCGGGCGGGCGCGCTAGCGCTCTTCGGAGTCGGCCTTCTCCCCGGCGCCGACGGCGGCGGCGGGCCAGGCCGGAAGCGCGCCGGCCGCCTCCGCACGGCTCGACGCGGGCGTCGCACCCCGGGCCACACGCGCCAGGTGCCGCCCGAAGCGCCACATCACCCACGCGTGGGCGCGCGCCTGAGTGCGGGTGTAGAGCCACCACGGCAGCCGGGGACGGAACTCGTGGACGGCGGCGAGCGCGTCGCGGCCGCCCGGCACGGTCCGGAACTCGAGCCGTGGGAAGCCGATTCCGCGGCCCGCCAGCAGGCCTCCCGTGACGCCGAAGAGCGCACGACTCGGGCCGCTGCGATCCGCGCGGTAGCTGAGCTCGAGGAGCGGGCGCCGGACGCCCCGGGCCAGAAAGAAGAGGCCTGTGCCCGTCCGTTCGACCCGTACCAGTCCGCGCAGGGCCTCGGGGAGCCAGGCCGCGTACTCGGCGGCGAGCCAGGCGGCGTCGCGACCGGGCGGCAGCGGGAGCCGCTGCACCGAGCGGGCCGTGGGCTGTCGGGCGAGCCCCTCGATGCGCAGTGCCTCCGCGAGCGCCTCGGCGAAGGGCTTGCCGGGCAGGTCGAGCCGCTCCTGGAGCCAACGGTCCTCGGCCACCATGGGGTGACGCAGGCTCTGAACGAGCGGCGCCACCAGGGCCTTTGGCGACTGGGCCACCAGCGAGACCCACAGCCGCGAGAGCTCCGGGGTGAAGAGCGGGAACGGCACCATGAAGCGGCGCTTGCCCATGACGCGCGCCGTCTCGCGCATCATGTCCCGGTAGGAGAGCACGTCGGGTCCGCCCACCTCGCACACGCGGCCGGTCGACTCCTCCACCTCGAGGCAGCCCGCGAGGAGCGTGATCACGTCGTCGAGCGCGATGGGCTGGGAGAGCGAGCCGGTCCAGCGTGGGCACACCATCACGGGCAGGCGTCCCACGAGCCGCACCAGGATGTCGGTCGAGGAGCCGCTGTGGCCCACGACCAATCCCGCGCGCAGCGCCGTGACCGGCACGCCGTACCCGGCGAGCGCTCCCTCGACCTCGAGGCGACTGGCGAGGTGCTTCGACAGACCCTGGTTGACGTGGGGCACCAGGCCCCCCAGGTAGATGATCCGCTTCACGCCGACGTTGCCAGCGGCGCGGCCGAAGTTGTCGGCGAGCAGGAGGTCGAGGTCCTGGAACTGGCCCTGGGTGAGGCGGCTCGAGGGCAGCATCGAGTGGACGAGGTAGTAGGCGACCTCGACCCCTTCGAGGGCCCGTTCGGTCTCGTACAGGGAGAAGAGCTCGCAGCGCCGCCAGACGACGCCCGGCTGCGGGCTGCCCCCGGTTGGCTCGGGCTCCTCCGCCACGCCCCGGCCGAGCGCCACCACCGCGTGGTGCTGCGCGAGCATCGGCACGAGGTAGCGGCCCACGAAGCCGGTGGCGCCCGCGACGGCAATGCAACGGGGCGGGACGGCGGGCTCGACTCCGGATTCGGTCTCGTGCGCGGTTGTGGGATCCACGGTCGGCCTCACGAGACGACCCGCGCGGGGGGCTCTCGCGTCGGAAGGCGGATGCCGCAAGAGCCTACCGTCGTGGCCGCTCGGGTCCAGCGGGGCGGCCTCCGGGGCGCGACGCCCAGCCCGAGCGCCGGATCCCGGCCGAGGCCCTGGCCCCCGCCGGTCGGCGACTCGTCCTCAGGCAGGGGATCACCACGAAGGCCTTCTTCGTCTGCCAGTGGCCCTCCGATGCGTCACGCGAGCCAATCGAGTCAACCGGGGCAATCGAGTCAACCGAGCCAATCGAGGCAACCGGGCCAACCGGGCCAACCGAGCCAACCGGGCCAACCGAGCCAACCGGGCCGACCGGGGCAACCGGGCCGACCGGGGCAACCGAGCCAACCGGGGCAATCGGGCAATCGACCTCCTGGCAGGCGGGACGATGAAGATCCATCTGGGCTCGTCGTACGGCGTCTCCGCGATCCCAGGTGATCCCGCGCAATCCCCGATTCGCGCGAGGGGCACGTGTGCGCGCCGCCCTGCGCAGCACGGATTCCTTCTGCCGCTCTACGCAACGAGCTCTCCGGCCCACAAGCGCTTGACGAAGGTCGCGACGGGCAGGATCTCGATGCCGTCGTCGGTCTTGCGCGCCCGCGGCTCCCGGCACACCACGATGCGGCGGCCGACACGGGGATGGTCCTCGACGAGGCTGCGCAGGCCCTTCAGATGATCGCGCGTGGTGCGCTCGCTCGACTTGGCCTCGATCGCCACCTGCATGTCGCCGAGGATGAAGTCGACCTCGATCCCGCTGGCCAGGCGCCAGTAGGCAAGTGCAGCGTCGACGTCGGGGTAGGAGACGTACGCGGCCAGCTCGCGGAAGACCCAGCTCTCGAAGGCCTTGCCGTACAGCTCCGAGCCCGGAAGCGGCTCGCCGCGCTTGGCGAGCCGGTTCGCGACGCCTACGTCTACAAGATAGAACTTCGCTGCTCCTATGACGCGCCGCTTCGGTCGCTTCCGATATGCTGGCAACCACCGCGCGAGCAGCGTGTCCTCGAGGATCTGGAAGTGATTCTTCGTCGTGTGGCTCGAGACGCCGCACTCGCGTGCGACGTGCGAGAAGGTCACGATCTCGCCGTCGCTGAGCGCGGCGACGTCGAGGAAGTCCGAGAAGACCGGAAGGTTCCGGACCAGTCCCTCGGCCGCGATCTCCTCCTTCAGGTAGTCGGCCACGTACGCGTCGAGCAGGGCGGGTAGCTTCTGGATCTCATCGATCACGACCTGCCGTCGCTTGCCGGGCGGCTCGGCCTCGAGCTCCTCGCGCAGCGCCTCCGGTCGGGTGAGGTAGCGACGAAACGCGTACGCCTTGAGGAGATCGACCCAGTGTCCGTCGCCGTAGGTCTCGCGGAGGAGGGTGCTCTTGCCCGTCTGACGCGGGCCCCACAGAAAGAAGGTCTCCGTTCCGGGGGCGGGGAGGGGAAGGGCTCTCCTGTACGCAGGGTTCATCGTATCATGATGATTTGAACCATCGAATCAAGCTGTCGAGCGGGGGCGCCGCACCGCCACCTGTTGCCGCCTTCACATCACGTGCGAAGGGCTCTTCAACTGGAGGCCCTCATCACGAAGTGATCTTGCGGGAACTGGCCTTGCGGGAACTGGCCGCGGGAATCGGCTCGGCCCGGCGGACTCGAGGAGGATGCAGCCGTGGAGACGCCCCCCCCGCCGGCTCCGGAACGCATCACCACTATCCAGGGACCGCACCTGGACGGTCACGGCCGCCGGCCTCCCCGGCGTGTGCTCACTGAAGGGCGTAGGTGTCCCACAGGTTGCTGTCGCCCTCGTTCGCGCCGATGCCCACCGCCTGCACCCGGTTCAGCCAGGTGTAGCCGGGATGGGCCGTCTGGAAGCGAGCGGTGATGTAGATCGGGCCCGGCGTCGGCAGCTCGCCCCGCAGGATCCGCTCGTAGCCATCGGGCCCGAGATCCGTCAGGCCCGTGTAGTGGGTGTACACGAGAGCGCCGTCGTCGGCATGGATCATCACCCGCGAGTCGACGAGGCCCATGCCGTCGCGGCGCACCGTGAACCAATCTCCGCCCACGCCGCAGGTCCCCACGAGCTTCGGCCCCACGACCTCTCCGCCTTCCGTGTAGATGTTCACGCGAAAGCCCTCGGCGACGGGGCCGATGATCTCGCGGCGCAGCCGGGTGCGGCGTCGGAAGAGGTACTGCGTCTCGAGCTCGAGGCGCGGGGGCGCCGCGAGGCCCAGGGCGGGACGGGAGACGTCGACGCCCGCGCAGGCCACGCCCGCTCCGAGCAAGCCGAGAAACCGCCTACGATCGAGGGCCGCCACCCTACCCGGCCTCGCGCCAGTGCCGGCGCAGCAGCGTGTTGGTCTCGAAGGGGCGCTCCTCGGGGAAGAAGAGCTTCGCGTTCGGGATCTTCTCGACGCGGCACACCCCCGGGATGGTGCGGGCCAGCCAGTCGGCCCACTCCTCGCCGAAGTAGCCGTCGCCCAGTCCCCAGGCCACCAGCGTCGGCACGTCGAGCTTCTCGAGTTGGGGGCGCAGCCGCGTCGTCTGCGCCGGGTCCATGGAGGTGACGTAGCGCTCGAGGTTGGCGATGCGCTCGGGCGACGCGAGGATGGGCTCGAGGTAGACCTCGAGCGCCTCGGCGCGATCCTCGTGGCGTTCGAAAGCGGTCTCGAAGGGAGCGGTGCTGCCCCGCGTGGCCTGGAGCATCGCGCCGAGCTCTCCCCTGCGCGCCAGCTCCACCATCGGCGCGAGGAGCTCGGGCGGCCAGTTGTCGTGGGTGTCGCAGTTGGTGAGGACGAGGGAGCGCATCCGCTCGGGCGCCTTCGCCGCGAGGATCTGCGCGATGCCGCCGCCGCTGTCGTTGCCCACGAGATCGACCCGCTCGATCCCCAGGGCGTCCAGGAAGGCGAGCAACATGTCGGCCTGGGCCGTGAAGGAGACGTCCTGGTCCGGGGCGATCTCCGTGTGCCCCAGGCCCATCAGGTCGGGGGCGATGCAGCGGCGCTCGTCGGAGAGGCCGGCGAGCTGGAAGCGCCAGTGGTAGCCGCCAAGCGGAACGCCGTGCAGGAAGAGTGCGGCGTCCGGCCCCTTCCCCCGCTCGACGTAGGCGATGCGCCCGAAGGCGGTGTCCACCCAGCGGCGCGCCGCCGCGAACTCCCCGGGCGTGATGGACGGAGGTGGCACGTTGGCCTCGATGAAGGTCGGCAGTCCGTCGGCGATCTCGATCCACGGGGCCGCCGAGCCCACGAAGATGTGCACGCTGGGCCGGATGCCCGGGTCGCCGTCGATCACGCCGAGCCGGACCGATCGGATCTGGGGCACGTGCTCGTTGCGGTTGAAGAGCTGCGAGCCGCAGCGGGTGCAGAAGTGGCGAAACACCCGGGGAGACGATTCGAAGACACCGAGGGCGTCCCGGCCCGCGACCACGCGCAGGTCCTCGGCCTTCACGAAGGCGTTGGTGGCGAAGGAGGACGCGCTGGCCCGGCGGCAGCGCGAGCAGTGGCAGTAGTAGGCGTGCAGGAACTCGCCCGCGATCTCGAGGCGGACGGCGCCGCAGAGACAGTGGCCGGTGTGCATGGGGGGCCTCCGGTTCCCAGGCGCGCTTTACATAAATCGATTATGTATCCTATCTGTTCTACGCTAGCAAGGGTGAAGCGCCGCGACGTCTACAGCGAGGCCACGCGGAAAGCCCTGATGCGCTCGGCCCGCAGCGTCTTCGCCGCGCGCGGCTTCGCCAACGCCCGCATCGAGGACATCGCGACCAGGGCCCGGGTCACCACGGGCGCGCTCTACCACCACTTCGCGAACAAACGCGATCTGTTCCAGGCCGTGGCCGAGCAGGTGGAGGAGGAGCTGATGCAGCGCGCGATGGCGGCCGGCGCCGAGCAGACGAGCCCGTGGGAGATGCTCGAGGCAGGCATCGCGGTGATGCTCGATGCCTGTGCCGCGCGCGACGTGCACCGGATCACCTTCCGCGACGCCCCGAACGTGCTCGGCCCGAGGAGGTGGCGCGCGATCGAAGAGCGCTATGCCTTCGGACAGCTCCGCGGTCTGATCGGCGCATTGATGGAGGCGGGGGAGATCGCCCCCGGCCCAGTGGACCTCCACGCCCGGGTCCTGCTCGCGGTGCTCTCCGAGGTGGCCGAGAACATTGCCGGCGCCGACGATCCGGAAGTGGCGCGCGAGCAGGGCCGCGCGTTGCTGGAGCGGATGCTCGGATCGCTGCGCGCGGAGTAGGCGTCTCGCTGCCGCTCGGCGATCCGAATGCTTGGCCGCGGCATGAAGCGACTCCAATGAGTCCGTGTGATCCGCACGGCTCCACGAGCCGAAGCGCGGATCAGGTATGAGCCCGGATCCGAACAGCGCCCTCGTCACCGTCACTGGCGGCCGTACGCCGCGTCGTCATGACCTCTTCGACGGCGGCAGTGCTCTACGGACACGTTCGCGATGGCTCGAAGATCTTCGATGAGAGCGACTGGTCGAATCTCGAGGGAAACATCGGCGCGTACGAGAAGAGCAAGACCGTCGCCGAGCGGGCGGCTTGGGATTCCGTCGCCCGACTTCCCGCCGAGTGAACGATGGTCGACGTCCGCGATGTCGCAACCCTGCACGTGACCGCGATGACGACGGATGGCGCGGCAGGCTGCCGGTTCATCTGCGCCATGCAGCACGCATCGTCGGTGCTCGATGTGGCGCTGATCTTGCGGGAGCACTTCGCGAGCCGCGGCTACAGGATACCCACGCGCCGGCTACCGGATTGGCTCATGCACCTGGTCGCGATCTTCGACCCGACGGTGTGCCTCGCCGTGTCGGATCTCGGCAAGCGCCAGGACCGGTCCAACGAGCGCGCCCGCGACGTGCTCGGCTTCGCCCCGCGACCCTTGAAGGAGATGGTCGTGTCCATGGGGGAGAGCCTCATCGAGCACGGCATCGTGTGACGTCCGCGGGAGGCAGTTCTCCGAACCGATCGAGTGTGAAGTCCGAAACTGCTCGGGCGCTCGCGGCGCGGACCTGCTCGTGCGCGAGTTGCCCGCGCCGGATCTCCTCGCGGGCTCGCTAGAGCGAGAGCGGCAGCTCGAGGTGGGTTTCGTAGACGAAGTCCCGGTGCTCGAGCAGGATCGGGTCGAGGGCCTTCGCAGTCTCCTCGTCGAGGCGCTCGAAGGCCGACCGCACCGGCTCGAACATCGCACACTGCTCGGGCGGGAGCGGCCTCAAGATCCCCATGAAGGCGGCGCTGTAGATGTCGAGCGCGGTGAGGACGTCACCGAGGTAGTAACGGCTGCCCGCAACGCGCTGGGCATGCAGCCGACCCGCGAAGAGCTGGAGCAGGCCCGTCACGCGCGCGGCGTAGGCCGGTGCGTCCTCCGCACGGTAACCGTACTTCCCGGCGAGGTACTGCGCGACCGGCGGGGGGAAGCCGGGGCCGCCGTTCAGTGCGAGGTGGACGCCCTGCAGGCGACGCATCCAGCCGAGCCCCTGCTCGGCGCAGAGCTCGTGGCAGAGGCCGAACATCTCCGTGCGCAAGCCCGGGTCGCCGGGAACCAGCGGCGGCTCCGGCGCGAGTCGCTCCGCGAGAAGCAGGATCTCGGTCCAGCCCGAGCGCGGCGCCTCGTCTTCGAAGATCGCCACGGGGCCGCTGCGCTCTCCGGCCCACGCCGCCATGGCATCGTTCCCCTGGTCGAGGCGCACGGCCTTCCAGGGAATCCCCTTCACGTACAGGATCCCCTTCGCGGCCTCGCCCCAGGGACTCGGGACGCCGGGAACCACGATCATGCGCAGGCCGGAGGCGTTACGGGCTTCTTCGAACTCGATGTAGTCGACGGGCATCGGGGCGTTCCTCGCGTTTCGGTCGAGTGGACCGTCTGGGGCCGCGGCGCGGCCGGGATGATAGTGCAGCGGTTGCGCCACACCGCGCGCTACGAGTGTGCGCGGTAGAAGCCCGCAGGGCTTCTACCGCGGGCTTCCGCTGCTCGACTCCTCGAATGCCGCTAGGCGCCGCGGGGATACCTCATGACGCGCAGGGTCAGCGCGTCGCGCACCCGATCGGGCAGGAAGCGCGTGAGCAGCGCCTGGATCCTGGCGTCGGTTCCGACCACGTAGCGGGGACGCGGTCGCGCCTCGGTGAGCGCCTTCTCGACCACCTTCGCGACCGCCTCGGGGCCGACCGCTCGGCGCTCCATCTGGGTCGCGGCCGCCTTGAGTGCGTCGAAGGCCGGGCCGTAGAGCTCGATCTCCCGTTCGCTCTTGTTTGCGATCTTGACCGCGGCCGCCTCCTGACCCTTCTCCCAGATGGGGGTGGCGATGGCGCCGGGCTCGATCACGATCACCTCGATGCCCCAAACCTGCAGCTCGCGGCGCTGGGCCTCGCCGATCGCCTCGATCGCGTGCTTGGTGGCAGCGTAGGGTCCGAGGATCGGCGCGGCCTGGCGGCCGCCGATCGAGCCGATGTGAACGATTCGACCGCGATCCGCCTTGCGGATCAGTGGCAGCGCCGCCTGCGTGGTCGCGACCACGCCGAAGAAGTTCACCTCGAACTGCTCGCGCAGTTCGTTCATCGGAATGAACTCCAACGGCCCGTTCACCGAGATGCCGGCGTTGTTGATCAGCGCGTCGAGCCCCGAATCGACCACGACCTCGCTCACCCGCTCGAAAGCGGCGTGGATCGAGCTCGGATCGGTGACATCGAGCATCAAGGGGTAGAGCACGGGCGAGGCGTCTTTCTGCAGGCGCTCGGCATCGAGCTCCTTGCGCACGCCGGCAAACACCCGCCAGCCGAGCCGGTCGAGATGCAGCGCGATCTCACGCCCGATCCCCGTGGAAGCTCCAGTGATGACTACGCTCTTCATGGCATTCCTCCGGTCTCGTTCCCGACCTCGTCCTCCCGCGCTCGCGCGGCCGCGAACAGCAGCCCCGCCTGTCCCCGCCGCCGGGCCAGGCCGACGAGGGCGGCCACGGCCAGAAACAATGCGCTGGTGTCACCAAGCTGCGTACTGTCACCGATCCCTTCGAGCACCGGCATGCCGAGCCTCTCCGCTTCGCGCCTCAGTCGAGATGCTTCTGAAGCGCCGCGAGCACCACCTCCGGCCCCGAGCGCCGCTGATAGTTCGCGGAGACGTCCATCCACAGCACCTTGCCGTCGGCGTCCACGAGCAGGGAGACGGGTACGGGCAACGCTTCGATCTCGTCCCTGGGGTTGCCCGAGTGGGTCCCCTGGTTTCGTAGCCCGAACGCGTCGGTCACCGCGAGCGTCCGGTCGGAGAGCATGGTCGCCTGCAGTCCGTGGGCGCGTCGGCCCGTTCGAATCTCTTCGGGGTGATCGGTGCTGACGGTGAGCACCTGAACGCCTCGTTCATCGAACTCGGCCCGAAGTTCTTCCCATCGCCGCAACTCGGCGACACAGTACGGTCACCAGTGGGCGCGGAAGAACTTGATCAGGACGGGGTTTCCGTGCAGACGCGCGGAGTCGAAGATCTCGCCTCGATCGTCCGGTGCGCTGAAAGCCGGAATCGTGTCGCCCACCCGGATGGCGCCGGGCGGCAGGATCTGTTCGCTGATGCTGACGGTAAACGGAAGGAACAGGCCCACGACGATCGCGGGCACCGCCGCGATTCGGCCGATCCATCCGGCCTTCACCAAGGCCGCGATGCCGAGGGCGGCGGCGGCGAGCCAGACGCCGACGAAAAGCGCCCGGTTCTCGGGGATGTCCACGGCCCGGGCCTGGCTGAACCACAGCATCGCGCAGCCGATGGCCAGTACGGGAGCGGCGATGCCGATCCCGTTCCACAGCCTCCTCGAGTTCATCTCGGGTCTTCCTCCGTTCGCCGTCGCCGGAGCATCCGCCCGGTCGCGGCTCGAGTCCAATCGAGAGTAGTCGACTCGGTCTCTCGGGCCAGGAGTGTGACCCACGACAGTGGGTCCGCGCTCCGTACAAACCGCTCGCCGCAAAGCGGCGAGCGCGCAGCGAGCCGCAGGGCGAAGCCCTTCTGGCGCATTCCATCTCAGGCACCCGTGTCGCGCCCCGCTTCGCGAAGCACCTCGAGCGTCGCGTCGAGGGTGAGCAGCTCGGGGAGGAGCTCCGGCTCCTTGCCGGGATCAGCGGGGTAGACGAGGTACATCGGGACGCCCGCCCGTCCCCATTCTGCGAGCGCGAGCGTGATCCTGTCGTCGCCCCTGGTCCAATCGGCCTCGAACGCTGCGTAGTCCCAGCGCTCGAGCTCATCGCGCACGGCGTCCTGCGAGAGCACCAGGGTCTCATTGACCTTGCAGGTGATGCACCAGTCGGCCGTGAAGCCGACGAACACGGGGCGGCCGGCGGCACGTTCGCGAGCAATGGCAGCGGGGTCGAAGGCGGTCCACGGGATGCCGTCTGGCGAAGCGGCGATCCCGCGGGACGAGGCGACGCCGGGCGGCGGATCGGAAGGCGCCGCCGCGAGGGACGTGATGACGAAAGCGAAAGTCGCGGCCGCCAGGAGTCGAGAGAGCCCGGGACGCGCAGCCGCCTGGGCGATGCCGAAGCTCCACACGAGGAGTGCCACCACGATGAGATAGGCGATGAGCAGCGACTGTGCGTCGACGCCGAGCGCGCGCCCCGCGACCCAGGCCAGCCACGCCACCGTCGCCAGCAGCGAGAAGGCGAGCGCCTGTCGCACACGCAGCATCCAGGGTCCGGGACGCGGCACGAATCGCGCCCAACCGGGGACGAGGGCCACGAGCACGAACGGCGCAGCGAGCCCGATGCCGATCGCAGTGAACACACAGAAGATCACGATGCCCGAGCTCGCGAACGCGAACCCGACGGCGGTGCCGAGGAAGGGCGCCGTGCACGGCGTCGCCAGCGCGACGGCGAGCGTGCCTTCGAGGAAGCTGCGGGAGGGAGGGGAGGGAGAAGTGGGACCGACCGACGGTCCGAGATCCGGACCCGAGGGTTGGAGCGTGATCTCGAACGCACCCAAGAGGTTCATCGCGAATACGACGAGGATCGTGCTGATCACGGCCAGGAAGATCGGGTTCTGGAGCTGGAATCCCCAGCCCACCGCGGCGCCGGCGGCGCGGAGTGCGACGACGACCGCGGCGAGTGCCCACATCGAAGCGACCACGCCTCCGAGATAGGCCACGCCGTGTCGCACGACGTGACTGCGCTGGGCCCGGGCGAGGCCGGTGATCGCGAAGATCTTGATCGCGAGCACGGGGAGCACGCATGGCATCAGGTTGAGGATCAGTCCACCCAGCAGCCCGAGCAGGAGCGCGACAGCGAGTGACGGCGCAGCGCGCGTTGAGCTCGCCGCATTCGCACGCTTCCCGCTGTCGGGCGCCGAGGGCAGGGCGGCGATCACTTCGAAGGCGGCGGAAGAGCCGCCCTTCGGGTCCAGTGCGATCGGGACGTCCACCACGAGGTGGGCCTCGCCGTCGGCTCGCGCGAGGGGAACGACACCGCGCAGGCGCTTCCCCACGAGCTGCGGTTCGTCCTCGAAGGCATGCGCGTTCATGACGAGGGAGAAGCCGCGCATCGAGTCGGTTGCGGCGGTCGGCGCATGCGAGAGGCCGAGTGCGGAAAGGCGCAGGTCCGACGCCTCGGCCGGGATGAAGGCCTCGTGCGCGTAGGCGGCGTCGAGGGTCCAAGGGCGGCAGTCGCTGCCTCGTTCGTCGCACGAAGTGATCTCCAGAACGAGCGCGACGTCGTCACCCGCCATCGCCGCAGCCTGGGAAGCGCGCGCCGCGACGGATACCTCGAGCGTTTCCGGCGTCCGCGGAAGACGTGAAGCGGCCAGGTCGAACCGCTCGCGAATCGCGGACGGCGCGGGGGAATGCGTCTCGCCGACGGGAACCGTGCCGGCGAGCTGGATGCGCCCGGGGATGCACTCGATCATGCAGGCGACGAAGTCGACGTCCACTTCGAGGTTCCACGATCCCGTCGCGTTCCTCGCAACGACGGCAGCGTTGGCCAACAAGACGCCGTCCTCGTATCCGAACGTCGTCAACAGACCCTCCGCCTCCCGAAACACCTGAGGCGCCGGCCATTGGATGGCACCGATCTCGCTCTCGACCGCGCGCCAGGTGAGCTCCGTGGCCGCGCCGGAGTCGCCGGGATTCCTCCAATAGATGTGCCAGCCAGGCTCGAGTCCCAGCAGCACGCCGATGCGGACGCGATCGCCCGGGGCAACCTGGGCTGCGTCGACCAGCAGCTCGGCGCTGACCCGGGCGCCGGTCTGCTCCAGGATGGCTTCACCGCGCGGGCCGGGGGCGGCGAGTGCGGGCAGTGCGCTCGCCACGAGTGATCCGAGCATGGCAATGCCGATCAGGGCCGCTCGCCTCGTCGAGAGGCGGTTCCCACGGCTAGCGGGCGTCGATCGGCGAGGCGCTGTCGCGGCGGCTTCATGGGACATGCGTGCTGGCCTTGCTGGGGAGCGGGTCGTCGGGCGCGGGTCGGCACAATCGCCCCGTGCCGCGTATCTGCGGGGCGTCTTCCGGTTGGCTCGGTTGACACTACCAGATGAGAGTGCAACTCTCAAACTGAATCAGGACCGGACTCTCAGAAAGCCGGTGATCGAGCGGGCCCCAACCGGGGCGGGTCGATCCCTGGCCGGAGAACCCCGAACATGCCCGAAGCGGCAGCGGCGCCGCCCGAAGGCTTCCAAGGGAGCCCGGCGGCGAGGCGGAGGCGAGCACGCGCCCTCGACGCCTTCATCGACCTCGTGCTCGAAGGAAACCTGCCGCCCACAGCCGAACAGGTGGCGGAACGCGCGGGCATCTCGATGGCCACCTTCTTTCGCTACTTCGAGACCCTGAACGCGATGCGGTGCGACGCGGCCGCCCGCATGCTCGAGCGCTTTCCCCTCCTGCACGTACCCGATCCGGGCCAGGGGCCCCTACGCGAGCGCATCGAACGCTTCGTCGCGCTTCGGGTCGAGCTCTGGGAGAAGGTCCATCTGCTCGCGCGGCTGCAACGGAGCGTCGTGCTACAGGATCCCGACGCCGCTCGCATGGTCGATTTCGTTCGCGAGGTGATGGTGGAACAGGTGCGCGAGCACTTCGCGCCCGAGCTGCAGGAGCGCTCGGCGGCGCAACGCGACGACGCGGCGGCGCTCATCGCGATTCTCACCTCGGTCGAGTCGTGGGAGCAGTTCCGCAATACCTACGGGCGCAGCCCGCTGCAGACCCGCCGCGCGTGGACTCAGGCGATCGGTGCCCTCCTGAGCGGCGAAAGACAGGCTTGAGCGAAGAACATCGACTCGTCGCCGTATGGACGACGATCGTGTCGCCCGGCGGCATCACCTGCTTCTCCGCAGCGAGCGCCCGAAGCAACGGAGCTGTGGGGACCCGTGGGTGCCACGCTGGAGCCCCGCCGGGCGATGACGCTACCTTGCCATAGGGGAAGGCGGCATGGCGCGTTACTTCGTCACTGGGGCTACCGGTTTCATCGGTCGCCACCTCACCGAGCGGCTTCTCGCGCGCGGAGGCACGGTATGTGCGCTCGTGCGTGCGTCGTCCCTGGCGCGGCTCGACGCACTGAGCGAGCGCTGGGGGGCGGGCGATCGCGTCGTCCCGGTGGTCGGTGA
>JAAUYK010119105.1_pt1 | contig 13342 bp, 4 predicted proteins | sample 7278021 | NCBI WGS metagenome assembly JAAUYK01 (sample SAMN14350223, study PRJNA611818) | marine sediment metagenome | isolation source: surface marine sediment (1.8m) | place: French Polynesia: Moorea | collected 2018-08
CTCCAAACTATACCACGTCCGATCCGAGAAGGGCCGATAAAGAGGGTGACGGCCGTGGCCGGACAGATGATCACAGAGCGCAGAGACCGGCCGACCGAGCCGACCGCCAGGAGGACAGAGAATGAATGATCGATCAGCTAGCTAGTGTACGTTGAGACGAAAGACGGAAGCTGCTATCGGGGATTGGAGGACAAAAGAAGGATAGCCTGCCTGCCTGGTATAGTAGCTTTCGCTTCACCGTCGGCGTAATCCGACCGGCAGGCTTCTCGTACCAGGAGCACGTTTTTGCCCTACATACGCTTAAAGTACGTGAATACTACGCGCAAAACGTCTTACCTAGCTAGAACCACTGATATCGTAACCGATATCCTGAATCCGCGCGTATTCTCATCCCCAAGATCTCAATCCTGCCCAGCATATTGCCTCTCGCCGATCAGACAGTTTTCCTCCGTAGATCGGCAGCCGAGATCGAGCGAGATCTACGTATAGTTGGCGATGGTGGATTGTCAAACGAGGTACCATAATTGCAGCCGCAAGCAAGAGCAAGCTAGGTCGATTGGCCTTGATTGCGTGCGGCGTCTGCGTCTCTGCTTGCACTCGATCGATCCTCTTTTTCGAGGAGGATGGGAAAATATACGCGGGTACGAAAGTCTGCTCAGCGGGATAGTGAAGATTTTTATCTCAACCGTTGTGGGCTGGCCGTTTCGGAGAGCTCAATTCTCCCTTCGTTCGTACAGTTGCGAGGGTCGCTCAGCCGTGTAACAACGCACACAGAGGAGGAAAAAGGACTTCGTTTAGAGTTCCGTCTTGAGGAGGCCCGCCGGCTGGCTGGCTGGCTGGCTTCTGAGCAAGGGTAAATTCTAGCTTGTTGGCCAGTGGACGACAAACTGGCATCGTTTTCCGATGCGACTTTGCTTTGCACTGCTAGCGGCCGGCGCGGCGGCGCAATCGAAATCTAAAATTTACTTCTCTGGCTGCAAGCAAGCAGACCTTGGCGCAAGGACGTGACCTGAACAAAAGTAAGTACTAGAAAATGAACAAAAAGGATAGCCGCACGTACGCAGAATGCAGTACATTTAAGACAATAACTGCGGGGTCCGCTATTAAAGCAACTGTTCGCGTATATATAGACTGTATACTCATGGAAGTTGATTGATTGCAGGCAGCCTCGATCCTTGCCTTACCTCCCCCGACGTAGCGATTTCAAGCTTCTGAGAGCGTGTGACAGGGCACGGCTCGCAATGAGAAACCTTGGCTGACAGATTTAGCCGCTTCTCATTCCGCTTCCGATTGTTCGGAAACTACAGAATGAATGCGTACGGGCTAAGTCAGGAAACGTAATTTGAAAGTAGTACAGTGAAGTGGCGTGAATTCATGGCGAACGCTGGCCCACTTCAATAGCTTCCAAAAATAGATTCATGTAGTAGCTAGCTAGCTGTAGGCGAATCAAAAGTCAGTCAACTTGCGTTTCGTGATTGAGGACGGAGCGCCGTTAGCGAACACACAGCCAAACATGTCACTCATGCGTCATTCGAAGCCTTAGTGAGTGGGAAGCATACAGTCAAGTCAAAGGAGGAACAATCACTGAAGAGAAGGAGGGAAAGAGGATCGAGGCAATTTCTGAAACGAAAAGACGATCGACGCGACGGCTCGACCCGAACAGCCGGCTTGCCGAACGGACGGAGCGGCTTTGATGCATCGTTCCCTCGCTCTCCCCTTCTGTATATAGTAATATACTACGTATACCTACTATATAGCTAGCTTTGCCGGTTCTGGTAGCTGTCCTAGCTTCCTTCAAGCGGTCTAGGTCTGCTTCTTGCTGCCTTGCTTCTTCACTCGCTCATTTCCTGCCTGAGAGAAACTCGTCGTCGTCTGCGACGAACTGCGACGCGACAGCCAGATGGTGCAATCCAACCAAAATATGCTATTTTTCGCAAGTGTTAGGCGTATATGTTTCGTACGCACTTGTGGGAAAGAACACTTGGAATTGGGCCGGAAAAAGGAGTTCTCTGAGTCAGCCAGCCCTAGCGACCGATCGGTCGAAGGCCGTCTGACAAACTTTGGTCAAGGATACCTTCGGTGGAACGTGGAGCACTCCCGCTTTCCTGATAAATCAATTCTTATTGATTAAGCCAAATACGCTGCTTCGTAGACTTACGTACTTTAGTAACCTTTTCGCGCCCTTCGGGGGTTTCAGACTTCATCCCCGACCGGAGTACGGACAGGTCCGACACACGGACAAGTCCCAACAACCAAGTAAGCCAAAAGGAACAACCTTGAGTAACATATCGGCTGTTTGTAATTGTGTGTAGGGTGGAAACAATTTCACCTTTGAATTAAGTTTATTTTACTGCTTGCCAGCGGTTGCCTTGCCCACCAACCAAGTCAGCCAAAATTCACTATTTGGAATCACAGAGACTTCTCTAGGGGAAATTAGTAGAGTTTCTTAGACTATATGGGTCAATTTTAGCAAGATTAACACTTTTGTACTTCATAGCCAAATATACGATGTCCACTTTTAAAGGACTCACAGTGACTTCTCAAGTAGAATTTAGTTGCGTTTTGTAGTCTACAGTGGTTAATTTTAGAAAGATGGACACTACTGTACTTTATAGCAAAGTACCTAAGGTCAACAGTTTAATAGCTATTTAGGGTTGCAGTGACTTCCCATAAGGATTTTAGTTGCTATTCTTGGTCAATTTCATCAAGATGAACACTTTTCTACTTCATAACGAAGTCTATAAATTTAATGGTTTTGGGGTCGTTTGAGGTTGAATGTCAGTAGATTGCCAGGGTGAATTTATTCGGGTTTCTTAGTCAATATCAGTCAAGTTAGTAAAGATAAACACTTTTGTTCTTTATAACAAAGTCCCTAAAGTTATTGGTTTAGGAGCTGCTTTGGGTCAAATATGCCAAAAACACTTGCATGGTGGACTCCATGCCCATTGTGGACCCCATATGCTAAACCCAACGCCCTTTGCCATTGCCTTCGCCGTAGGTGTAGAGAGCCATTTGCTCTTGTTGATACTTTTTTTCATGAAGGACACTCGCCTTGGTAGTCATCTCTGAAAGTTTCATCCGGATCGCCTTAGCGGTTTGGCCAAACACCCTGTGATGTCCATCACCAACTTTTTTGAGGTTCCCTTCAGTTTTCCCCCAGACCCCCCTTTCATATTACCCTGCCCACCTCGCTTTGCTGTCCCTGTGAATTTACGGGCGTTACGCTTTGCTTGGTGGGCAAAATAATATCATGAATCGGCCTCTTTGACGCTTGACGTCCTCCATGTAAGCAGTGGAATCGGAATCGGAATTGACCGGCCGGCTTTCTTTCGGAGCATACGCCGCGCCAGCTCTTCCTCCCTTCTGCGCACGAATGGTCACTAGAATGAAGGAAGGAACCGAGCGCGAGCGTGACTGGATGGAGTACCCTGCCCAACGTAAGATCACGCAGTGATAGTAACCTGTTACATGCGTATCTTTATGTTTCCAAGAAGTCCGCCATTGTCTTAAGGGCTTGGCTGGAAAGCCGGCTTCAGAGTTCCTAACCGATATTGAGTAGCACGTAACCTACGTAGTACGTACTCGCGCACTTCATGCAGACTTAAACTGTTCGCCGGCGGTCGGTCGTTGGATCTTCCAGTCTGCGGTCATGAATTACGAATGCGTTTATACCCGCCGTCGGCCATCGAGGAATGGCTAGAAATACGAATTTCCACCTGGCCGTAAAAATAGACGCGCCTAGCTCTCAGCCGCCGCGCCGGTCTGGATTTTCCCCCCTACGAATAATCAAGCAGACAAGCGAGCATCAAAGGGAGAGAGAGCTACGTACGTATACTAGATGATGCCCTGCCTCCCTCGATCCTCGTAACCACTTGGGCTTGTGTAGAGCTAACGTACATGACGTAGTCTGATGGCAATTCGTTGTAGGCGGGCTTTTTACGTCAGAGCTAGAACGAGCGTCCATCGTAAACGGCATACATACGGTTTAGTATGTACTGCTCTGGCATGCACGAAAAGGCTGCACGTGTCTTACTGATAAAATTTTCCAAGCACTTTCTCGTGAATGATTTCTTGGTATTTCTCACCTGTTCAAACGTACGCAAAACACATTAACGGAATTATGTAGTACGTACTCAAAGCATGCAGACGTAGATTAAAGTATTGGGGGTTTTGCAGGTAGGCTCTGCAGCTCTGGCGGGGGGCAGCAACGGAAGGAATCCTTGCTTTGCCAGCGATCGAGCATCAATCGACGGACAACCGCAACCGGGTTTGATGCCACTAGCAAACTGGCTGCCTCATGCCCACCGATCAAAAGCAAACTCGTGAGAGATATCAAAAGCGATAGACGCCGTAAAACAGGAAAGCCAACAAGTTGTATTTAATGAACGAGTATGGCCGCTGACACGTACAACGGATCTACTCGTACCTGTCGGTTTCATCGACTTCACCGATCGACCCTTGACCTGTATTGTGAGCCCGATGGTCGCGCAGTGAGTGCATCGGACAAGGCAATCATCTGCACACAATTGGGTTTTGACCAGCTGGCTATAAGGCAAGGTGCACTATACATGTAGTATGTGGTGCCAAGGCCAAACTACATGAAGGTTGGAATCATTCGTTTTGAGTCCTTCTCCCCTTTCATGCTATGGCAGACGGACCTTGTTTACTGCCATGGATGGAGAGACAGAGGACGCTGCCTGCCGTCGCCGCGGAGCTAGGCCAGTAGACAAAACCCGTAGCTAGGTGAAAAGCAATATCTCCTACGACGTACTACGTTTTGCTTGTCCTCAAAACAACAGCGTTCGTACTCTGTTGGCAGCCAGCCTCGAAACGGACGGAAGGACAGATACGTGGCTAGTCGCAGTATGTCTGGCTCGTCACCGACACCGACCGCGCGGCGTCGATCGCGTCTCCACGATCGATCGCAAACACGTTCGCCAGCCAGCATAAAGCAAGCAGCCTCAAACGAACGAAGCGAACAAACGAGGCGGCGAACGTACATACTACATACAGCGGTCGGCAGATTTTTAATGATTATGGCTCGATCCGCTCGAGCCGCTTTCCGAGCCCAAGTCGTTTGCACTCCCGTGGCATTAAACGCCTAGCTACATGTACAGTACGTACATGGCACGCTCCGCGGGCGGGGGACAACGGCTCAAAATCCGTGGCGGTTGCTGCGGCACACCATGCAGATATGCGAGCAAGCGGGGATTCGCGACTGGGTTTTGCTTACGTTTCAGGAAGACCAAAACGTACTGCGCGGGAACATTTACCTAAGCTAAGTATGCCAGCTGTCGCCCAGCAACCCTAAGTCTGGAGACTTCAGGGAATGGCCGGGGAACGCCGAGCGGCGGTTTGCTTGGCGGTTGGCGGTTAACGTTCTCTAGCTCGCCTGCTCGATATGGCCGCGGGGTCGACCCCCCAACCCAACCGCCAACAAAGCACCACTGGGGACGTAATTTTCGCCCGGGGCAATGTTCCATGGCGACATTTGATCGCTCATGTCGGCGCAAGCCTTCAAGATTTGCAATAACTAATCCTCTCTTCCTTCCCAACGTTCGCTTAATCCGCTAAAAAAAATTACGAATTTCCATCCATCGAGAAGTGCAAAAATCCATCTGCAGCATCCTTTCTTTTAATTACGTTGTCAAGCCGTCGCGTCGCTCGGAAAGCTCCTTTGCTGTCAAGGCCCAGAAAATTTGATCCTCACGCCCGAAAGAAATTCGAGCTCAAGAGATTAACGCCAACGATATTTACGAGTATAGCCTTTCTCCAAGCACGTACGATATAGCTAGCCGTGCTGAGTACGTCCAGTGCAGTGTCCGTTGAGAAGATTCCAAGCGCCGAAAAGGATCTTGCCAGTGATCCTCTAAATGGGCAAGCAGCTGTGATCGTGGATGGACGAGTAAAATGTGTAGCGTGGTAGAAAACCGGCAGGCCTAGTAGGCCTGTCAGGACTTGACAAATTGAAGCTGGACTGAGATCGATTCGCAAATACATGTTGAAGTTTTTAGCAACGCCAACTGGACTGTTTTATTAGGCGATGAATATTGTACGCATTTAGCCAAACACTAAATTCTGCTCAAACAACAGCTTTGAAGGCCTAGCTATGCGGGCCGCCCGCGTCAAGTTCTCGTAATCGGCCGACCGACCTAGGAGAAGATAGTTGAAATTCCATAACTTTTTCCCAGCGCCAGCTGTCGGCATTATAGCTGGCTGGCTTGCTCACTGGACAGCCCGGCTCTAAACAGCCATTGCCTGATGAGACCTTGAATCGCAGCCTAGCCTAGCCTATCTCTCTCCGACGGTCGATCCATTTATCTGCGCAATACGTCGTAGTAAAGAGGCGCCAGAGGGGCGCATCTGCGACCCTGGCTTATCCGTACTATATAAGAAGCTGTAGTAACAATTACGATAGAGAACAAGAGAAGTTGAGCGGAATGTGAAGCAAAATGATACAATCCTCCATCATGTCAACACTAAAGATTTTTTTTGCTTTCAGAAAAAAGTTCTACGCTGGAAAGACATCGCAAACGGACCGAAATTAGAACAACGTCATGATGAGACACTTTAGCCACTGCTGGCCTCCTCTAGTCGTCTCGTTGCTGCTTCTCCTCTGCGAGTTCGGCGGCGGCAGCAGCAGCAACAACAAAGCCGCTCCCGTCCGCGACAACAGCAACGACAACGGCGGCGGCGGTGGCGGCAAGTCCTGGACGCGGCAGCAGCAGAAGCGGTCCCACAAAAGCGGCGCCGGTTGGAAGGTGGACGACGAGGTTGTCAGCGACCAGCCCCCGCCCAGGGCTATGAACCACGTGATCGATAGGCCCCCGCCGCCTCCGTTGCCGCCCTCAACTGCCGGCTTCCCCACGTCTTCCCCTCCGCCGCCAACGCCAGGCACGACCTGGTCCAGCACACCCCAGACGCCTTCGGGGTCGTCTCTTCCACCTCCCCCTCACCCGACGGGGGCCTACCACGCGTACAGTCCGCCTCCGCCGCCACCGCCTCCCCCTTCCCCTTCCCCTTCCCCGTCGCCGCATGGCAATGCGATGTTCCCCCCACCCCCTGGAATGGACCCCTCGACGTTCTGGTCGTTATACTCCCGGCAGCCGATCTGCACCTCGGAGAAGGAGGTCTGCCTGCCCTCCAACTACAGCAAGTTCCAGCTGCCCAACAAGGGAAAGCAGACGGTGGTGTCGATAGGTGAGCATTGCTCTGTGGCTTCCCTTCAATTGACTTTTGAATACCGCTTATTACTTTCAATGCGGCAGTGAAGTCATAATACATCACACGGATTGGGCACCTTCTTTAATTCATTTTCGACCTTTTGAGTCGAGCGCCGAGCTTTAGCGATCGAGTCTCGAAACTACAAAGGAGAGATTCAGCAAGTTCTGAAAAAAGAAGGCAAGCGTTTTTGCTCCAGGCGAGCCGTGAGTCAGCATGCATCAACCGAGCTGATCGAGTTTTCTCATCGCCGATCGTTCGCCCGCTCGATCAAGTTAATTCGATCCCTACCTCCCTCGTAGGTTTCGACGGCTTCGACGTGCGCAAGATCGACGACATCGAGTACACGGTGGAGATCTCCTGCTACTTCCTGACCAAGTGGCACGAAGACAGACTTGTCCTGCACGAGGACATCGCCGGAGAGCAGTTCGACGAGGACGGGAACGAGCTGGAGGAGCAGTGGTTCCCCATCGACCTGGAGTTTGTCACAAAGGTATAGCTACAGTAGTTTTGCAGAATACGAGTGAAGCTTGTAAAGCGGACGCCGACGCCACTTGACAGGCGACGCACAAACGGACGCGCGGACGGACGTGACTCCCACAGCGGACTCGCGAGCGTCCCTGACATAATTTGTATGCACGTACGCGGACGTACGTCACGCCCACGCTAGCTAGCTGCGCACATTCGAGTACGTACTTTGAACGTAGAGCTACGCTAGCATCCTTCATTCATGTCAGCTTAGTAATTATGAAAAGAGCCGCCGCGCCGCCACAGGCATTTATCTCTCTTGAGTAAATGCGTTTTGTCACTAATGGAATCAAAGGGAGTAGTAAACTCATCATTTGTGTTACCGAGGATGAGGCCACTTACGTCGATGTGGTATGGCTAGAATGAGCGCCCACGTTTTCTTGACATCTTGCTCTATCAAGGAAGGGTCTTGCGGACACGGGCATGACGACGGACGGCGGGCGGGATGTTCAGGGATTTGTGTCGTACGTCTCGCTCTGCTCTGACAGACAGCGCTCGACTGCTGCAGTGGCTAATCTGTCCTTGCGTAGGATAACAATGACTAACTGTACACGGTCGAAATGTTAATTCTTCATAGAATAAGCAAACCATTCACTATATAAAATTTAATGCTGCCAAATTTTAGTCATCTTATAGTCGACCATATAGTTCGCCTGCCAGCACCAACTGTGCCTGTAAGTCGAGTAAATGGTGTCTGAGGAGAGATCATTCGAGAGCTGCTTGAAGGAAAGATCGAGGAGGGAGGAAGCTAGCCGGCGATTTACCAAGTTATTACAGCTGTAAAGAGGACTGACCGACCGAGCTCGCTCATTCTCGGAAGCTATTTGTCCGTCGGTCGGATCTCCCCTTCATACACGATCTCTCATTTTTCTGAGAGCGAGCTAGCTGGAGTCGGTTCATTCCGGCGGTAAAAGCACTGCATTGCATTATTCCCCACGGAACAGCCGGCCGGGTCAGTTAGTCGCTTGGATGATGCCGCAGTTTCTTGCTATCTAGCCTTATATCCACCTGCCGCGTCTGTGTTAGCCAGCTTTTCTAGGCATGTGTATGATCTCCTGAATGATTTATCACGCTGTTAAGACACTGTATGGACCTGCAGTGTGCACCGCCGGTATCCGAAGTACGTATGTTGTATATGTACCTTCTGTTTCGCTAAAAATTTCCATACAGCAAAGTTCAAGTTGCCTTTAGTACTGCTGTTGCCCTGGCGGGATGCATTTCGCACTGCATGCAAGAGGCGGCCAGCTCAAGTCTCGTTCTTTCTTCGGTGCAGACCCTGAGTGCATAATAGATACTCATCTGGTCCGCCGCTGAGAAAACAGCCTGCTCACCTGACCGAGGCCTTCAAGAGTTATAGCGCTGATGCGCCCAGCTGCGATCGAGCGCGCGCGCGCGCGCGCGCATGAAGCGATAGGACAACTTAAAAGCCTGCTCGCGGATAAGATGGCTTCAAGGTCGGTACGTGTGTTCGGTCGATTGTCGGTGAAAACTTTGCCCGTGTAGTAAAGTTTCGACTTTGACCTTCCGCCCGTTTCGGTTAGTAACTGGGCGTATGCAGATTGCGCACTTGCAGTCCAGCCAGACAAGCGAGCGTTCAACGTCATGCGTAGGTCGGTCGACGCTAGAAGGAGGAAAAGCTCCTCAAGGGCGGCAGCTGCATGCCGAGCATAGTTGCGACGGTCGGCAGCACAGCTTGCCCGTTAACCGTGAGCAGAGAGCGCATGATTGATGGTTCTCAGCCTCGAGACTGTTCATGCACGTGAAGACCGAAAACTGACTGCAGGAGGAGGTGACAGACGGACGCGGACGGCTCAATGCACGGAATCCACGCACGACGATCGACATCTCAACTCCCCAAAACTGCGATCGGAGCTTCTATATGCCATGGGAGCTGGAGATGCGATCGAGGTCGTCTAAATTTACCAATAGCAATTCTCTCGGCTTGCCTCCTTTTCTTGGCGGACGGACGAGTGAAAGGGAAACATGTGGCGCGGATGGAGCTAGCAAGCTGCAGCCATCTGTTTCGAGCCAGATCTTGCTGGAGGGAGCGACCGGGAGGGAATCGATGAGAAACGGAGCGAGGGAGGGAGGGAGGGAGGGCGGTCAACTGGCCAGCGAGCCAGCGACAGAATGAAGGTCGTAAGCTGGGCTGCAAGAGATCGTACGTCTCGTCGCCAATGCCATCAACATCACAATGCGCAATCTTGCTATAAAGAAGTACACTGATAAAAGGAAGATTTAGATGGGCCATTACTGTACAGTACATAGCAACAGCAGGAATCTGAAGTCAAGGGCAATCCCAACCAAGTCTGTTATTTCAGTTCCAGAAAAGTGGCGCTCGCGAACGTCCACTCCAGACGGCTGCAACATTGGTTTTCCATATTTTCGCGAGGGGCGCTAGCTCCGGCCCATGTGCGATTCCCTGCACGTGTGTAGACATAAACGGAAGGAAAAACTCGTACGTACTGAATAGCAGGAGAATGTGAAATTGAATAAGTCGACGTACCGTACGTCCTTCTTGGCTTAGACCGAGTTAGTCAGGATGAATGAAGGAAGCAAGTGCAATCGTTCTTCCTCCTGTCCTCGCTTTCCTCCCCCTTCCTTCTTCTCTCGGCTAATGACTGGTCTGTCTGTAGTACATCATGAGCAGCGTAGCACGCGATCGATCGGCCATCTCCTTTCGTGTCTCTTTAATTTGCTCTGTCCGCAGTCCCAGACAGGTCGACCTGCATTACGAGAGAACTAAGGAACTCCGAGGAAAAAAGCAGTCGGAGGAAGGTGGCTAATTGTTCTGAAATGTAGCTAGGCAGTAAATTTTCCGCTTCTCTTCCTTCCTCCAGCTAGCTGCCTCTGTTCTTTCGGGACAGTTGCCGCGCGGTCGCCGAAGTAAATTAAAACGCAAACAAAAGGCGGAAAAGTGGCCTTCCTTCAGACGACCGAACGACGCGACGGCTTTTGTCAAACTTTTTCTTCCCTCTATCCGGCGGCGACGGCGGCGGTGTGAGACTAACGACTCGCCTTAATAAATGCGCGCCGGGGGCGGCTGGCTGGCTGGCTGGCCGGCAGAGATGGCAACTTTCCTCTCTCTCTATCTCTGGCCTGGGAGCTTTGAGTCTGTTGCGGAGTGAACTCCAAAGTGACATTTTTACGGTTTTTACGTAACACCCTTAAAGCATCCTTTATCCGTATCCCTTTCCCCCCTTTTCCCCCCATCGCCGATTTCGAAAGCAGAGATGAGAGGCATTGCTCGGGGCGACAGACCTGCTACGCACTAAGGAGGCTCTGCGAAAAAAAGAAAGCCCACAGTTACTACCTACAAAGGCGCACCTGCTTGCATGCATTCTTCTATTCTTGCCTCTGTTGTTCGCAACACCAAATTAAGGCAACGACGTTATACAGAGTGTGCGTAGGAGGATAAATATTAATGCGAATCGCCACCATCAGCTCCTTGCACATTCGAGTATCTCGGAGTCCCTCGTCATTCATTCTCACCGCCCACCCACACGCATACGGTATAGACTTAAAGTCGGTGTCGAGCCTCCAACGTTTCTGGCTTCACTCCATAAATTTGGCCAATGTCATTTTGGGACAGAAGGCCGAGCCTGCCTGCGCGCGTAATATCATTCATCGAGATGAGATCGCCTCCTATCAGCCTGAGCTCACTCGCTCGGCCGGCCCGGCCGCGGCCTTCTTCCTTCCTGGGGCAACGACCGCAAATTGACCGGGAACTGAGCCGGCGATGCGGGCGCGGGTGTTTTTTCAGCGGCTCCTCACTTACTCCTTCCTCCTTGTAACGGCCGGTATAGCTGGCCTCGAAGACGCTATTATTCTCTCGCGCCTGCAGTTGACTGACTACGGTCTCAATCCGAAGATACCCGAGTTACGTACGCGTATCCCCAAAGCGGGCATTGTGGGCGGAATAACTTTGTGGCTCGATCGTTCTCGCGCGCAGTGAACGATGGAGCCACAAAGACGAACCAAGCAGCCACTTGTATTCCTCCGCTCGATCTTGGCAGCCTCTCTCCTTCCTGCGTACCTTCCGCACAAGTTTGGTCTGCCTGCCTGCCTGCCTTCCCCGCTTAGTAGTCCTGTCCTGACCCAAGACAAGAAGGCAGCGAGCGAGCGAACGCGAACGCTCTTCCGTAAAGTTTGTCTCCTTCTCCGACGGGGTCAGTCCCAAGAGGAGGCGCATATGTACTACGCCCAACCCGAGCTTTTGCTGCATAAGTTAAGGTCCGAAGATATGCATTGTTCCGTAATGTGACTTACCTGCATAAAATCATAGATCTACAGTAGTTCAAACTTAGATCCGCCAACTTCTTACTACTACTTCAGCTTGATTTCCCGTCCGCGTCCATGTGTCCGTCTCTCTCGCCCACTCGCTCTCTTAATCAATGAATCATGAAGCCGTGAGTGAGCGCTGACGACCTTTCCGTCCCTGGCTGACTTGATCCAGGTCTGTTTACACGACCTGCAATCACCGTGGCCGGAGGAGTTGAGCGAGCGCAGTCAGACAGACAGGTACAGCTTAGCCGGGGACTGGACTCACTGGAGGACCTGCGCTGCGCCGGAAGGAAGGAAGGAAGTTAGTTAGTTAAACGACTGTGACGACTTGTCTCTCCTGAGATGGCACAGTTCCACTAGAACTTGTAGCAACTGCCAAAAACTACAACTGTCAAGACGTACGTTCTTACATCTCTCGGCCTTGGCTATAGCTATAGTAGATAATGCTGCATGTCGTTCTTACTCGTACTTATTGCATCCCTTTAACTATACATTGGAGTCAATTAACTATTAACACACCTTCAACTTTCAGCTGTGGCTTCCCGACGTCGAGGTGCTCAACCTGAAGGTGTTTCGCGCGCTCGACGTGCTGTCCAAGCTGCAGGGCCTCTGGGTTAGCCAGCGGAGAAACCTGCTCTACGTGCTCGCCACCAGGATCACGTTCATCTGCGCCATGAGCTTCGACGCCTTCCCGCTGGACGTACAAACCTGTTTGCTTCAGGTACGTGAACGCGCCACTCGATCGCCTAAAAGCTTTATATTTAGAAAGCAGCTAGCAAGGCTCCGATGCATCGCACAAGCCGGAAGAAATCTACTTCCTCCTCCTGCCTTACATTATTCTTCGAAGAAACGTCCCCACTCTTATCTAATGGCTCCAGCCTCTAATTGATGATGAACGTGTAGAGTAATTGCATGAGAGACTAGCAAGCATTTCAAAACTTAAAAGCTTTGTTGGCGTCAGCATAGCTGCTTTTCTTCATAGCTAGCTGTTTCCAAGCGGTCGATGCGATTTACACTTAAATTGAGGTAGAGAGGCTGACCAACACAATATACAGTATAGTACGTACCCGTATCGAGATCCCATTTCCGCGGGGGCTGCACCGCATTTCGTACACAACCCGGTCAACGTCCTTGCTCCTATTTCAGGTGGGCAGCTTCAACTTTGACAATCGCAAGATGGTGTTCGACAGCTACCTCCTCCCCCTGATGCCGAACCATACCAAGTCCATACTTGACTACGATGTTAGCATCAAGGAGCTCAGGCCGGAGGCGACGTTCTTCGTACCAGCGGAGACCGGTAGGAAAACCC
>JAAUYK010027387.1_pt1 | contig 13337 bp, 7 predicted proteins | sample 7278021 | NCBI WGS metagenome assembly JAAUYK01 (sample SAMN14350223, study PRJNA611818) | marine sediment metagenome | isolation source: surface marine sediment (1.8m) | place: French Polynesia: Moorea | collected 2018-08
GATGCCACCACCTGTTGTAGTACCACCACCAGCAAGAACAACAAGATCGACACCAGGACCAGCTAACCCTGTTGGGGTTTCAATTGAGAATCCTGTTGTGTTAAATGACAGCACGCTGCCACTAACCAAACTGAAGCTTGCTGGATTAAATCCAATGTTCATTAAGATGGTATCAGTATCACCACTTGCAGTATCAACTGTAACGTATGTGTCTTCATCTGCATCAAAGATACGTTCAAAGTCTTCTGTTACGTTCAGTACGTTACCAGAGAACTCGAGGAAGTTACCAGCAACGATGTTTACTGGAGCTCCAGTTTCAATCCACTTGAAGTCTGTTCCATATACACCCGTACCGTATGTTCCAATGAACGAGTACGTGTGACCAAAGTGGAACGAGTCTTCATTTGCAACAAATACCGAGTCTGGTTCAATAGGAGTAAATGAATCCCATGTCATTGAACCTGGAGTTGGATCTGTAATTGTAATAATCTTACCACGATCAGCTGTTACGCTTGCGTCGAGGTTTGGAGATGGGTATGATACTGGCTCAAACTCAACACCAAAACGGTCGCCTGCCTCAACAGGACGCCCAAGAATGTCGTTCCAAGTACCAGCATGATATGTGACAGCTGTACCTGGTGGGAATGCTGTCCATGCGCCGGTTGGAGTTGCACCAATAATAAATGTCTCATCACCAACAACAGGAGATGCTGGAGGCACATTAACATCAACGCCAACTACTTCCGGATCGTGAATTGGATCTAACCAAATCTGTCCAGCAGCGATAGCATCAACATACGCCTTAGAAGCAGCAGCGCCTGGATCGGTAGGAACATTTGGAAGACCAAGAACTTCACCACCCGCGAATGTGATGTTAGCACCAGCTCCCATTGTGTCGCCAGTAAGATCAACTTTTCCGTCAAGTTCAGCTTGCAGTCCAGTAACGTCACCAATTACGTGAGTGTGAACTACATTAGCTTTTCCGTCAAGTGCGTTTTGAAGATCTGTCTGGTTTGAAAGAACACCTGTGATGTTGCCCCACACACTATCACTTGGGAATGGAGCAAATTCAAGACCGTCTTCTGTTCCTGTTACACGAACCGCATAACCAGCAGCACCGGCATAATCGGTTGGTGTGTCGAGAAGTTCTGGGAAGATCTCAACACCACCAATGCCACCAACAATATTCAGTTGTGGGAACAGGCGAGGTGCAAAGAGAATCTCTTGTGGGCCAACAACTACACCAACGGGGAGCTGATTTGGCTGAACAGGAGAAAGAACAATGTTACCAGTTGCGTCGATATAGATCGGGTCGTTTACAGAGGCGCCACCACCAACCCAGTCCCACAGCTCATTGAAGATAATACCTTCAACAGTGAAGTTAACAACTGCGTTTGTTGGCACACCCGTATCAACAATACCATATACCTTCTCACCTTGTGAGAATGGGCTTGCTGGTACTAGACGGTTGAAATCGGAATATTCAACAACTTGGTAGTCACCAAGAGGCTGTTGTGCAACGCCAGGAAGCAGAATATTGTTTACACGAAGAGAAGCACCGTTTGGCACACCGGTGGTGAATACCTCTTCAGTTGTAAAGAACTTGCCATCGCCACGACGAAGTGGCTTACCTGTTGCATCATATGTGAGAGCACCAACACGAACATCACCTGTAAGACCTACTTGCGTTCCTTTGAAATCAGGAGCGTTAATGCTCATACTACGAGGAACAAGAGCAGTGTCTAATCTACAAGCAAACACACGAATTGTTTGAACCCACGAGGAACCATTGAACTCAAACCAATTGTTAACTGCTGGATTAAACCACATCTGTCCAATATTTGGAGATTGTGGCGCTGTAGCAGATTCGACTGGTTCGTCAGTTGTGTGTCCAAATGTGCGGGCGCCAGTTATTGGATCCAGCTGCCAATACAACCAGTATTCGCTTCCGGCCGTGAACGGACCCCAAGCATTTGTAACTGTCGTTGCTTCTGTGAATAGGTAGTCTGTATTTCCGTCAATGAACGCAACAATCGTTGGGTCAGGAGAAACTACCAATGAGACGTTGCCACCTACGACGCTGAGAAATCCTTGATTTCCGAGCGTATCTTCTTGGTGACGAACGATTCCTTGTCTAAAACTCAAGCGTGCCATATTATGATTCCTTTAGTGGTTCCTGCCCCATATTTAGCGTTGGTTAGATGTTTTTCAGGTACGTATAGTTGACCGCGATTGAACTGCCTGCGTCAGCGGCTGCGTATCTGAGATATCCACCCGTCAAAATAGAATATTCTCCTGCCGAAAGCACTGTCGTATAGTCATTGTTTCCAATGTCTGTTCCCTCAACGCCGCCGATAACAACAGACATTTTTGACTCGCCCATATTAACAATCTGGAAGAAATCAGTATCAAACTTGCCTGTCTGTAGAGTTGAGTTACCAATCTCACCAATATAATCAGTGAACGGATAGGTCATAGTAACATATGCAATACCGATGTATCGTTCAAGCCAAGTGTCAAAGCACAATGCAGTTGATGAAGGAACCAGGCTTGTATACACAAGCTGCTCTCTCCAGTAGTATTCAATTGTTGTTCCAACGCGCTTGATACGGAAGCTCTGCTGTTGCTCGTTGCTGCGATCCATCTTAGCTTGGTTGGCGTGATCATCAGAGAAGTACTCATCATTACCAGCGTCAACAATAAGTGCAACAGATCCATTCTCAACAATTTCTACTTGCCAAGCTTGTGATCCTGGACCGTTGTTGATACGGAAACCATAGTCGATTGTATCTGCGTTTCGGCCGGTACCACGCTTGGCGATATCTGATAGTCCAGCTGTGGATCCGTTGCCGCTCGAAGCCGAATAGAACGTAAAGTAAACTTCACCATCTTCACTGGCTGGAATTTCATTATCTGTTCTTCCGCCGCCGTTGCTTGATGAGTTGTCAGTTTGAACCTGAGTCTCGGTGAATACGTTACCTCCTGTATCTGTCCACGTAAGACCAGCAGAGTATGCACCACTATCATTTACTCGGGTACCTGTGCTAATCTTATTGCCAACACTTTGTGGGGCTGCAGGCAAGTTAGCTGTTTCAAAGTCTGAAACATTGAATACAGCAGGCTTCATGTAATATACCTGACGATGATCAAATGTTGTAGCACCATCTGCCATAACACCATCAACGATACCAACAGTGTAATATTCGTTTGCAACAAACGTTCCTGGACCACCTTCATTGAAGGCTACAGTTAATCCGTCAAGAAGTGCTTCTTGGGTGTTGTGAATTAGTTTTCCGTTTGGATTGTCAAGCTCCCACGCAGCACCATTCCATCCATACTCTTCCCAGAGTACACGTTCAAAAGCACCACCAAGCGCATCGTTACCAACACCATACATTGAAATGTAATATGCTTCAATGGATGCAGAAAAATTATTGCCTTTAGAAGAAAAGATAACTATTCCGCCTGGTAACCAAGCGCGCATTCCATATTGAGCACTGTTGTCCCAGAAGTTCCATCCTGCACCACTGCTTGGTTCGGTTCCATTATCCAGGTTGGATGATAGATTGTTAGTTCCATCTTGCTCCAACATACAGACTCTAGGATCTGAAGAACTAGATGCAAAGTATACTAAAGCATCTTGTCCGTCTGTAGCTTCTTCCCAAGAGAACGATCTATATTGCGCTGGGACGTGATTACGTGGACGAACCTGAGATTGAGACGGAGTTGTTGAATCCCAAGCGTATAACGCAGCACCATCAACGCCATCATCATATGCTGTTCCCCAGATACTGTCGTTTGGCGAACACGTAAACATTTGGAATGTGTCACGAGGAAGTGATGGGTTGTTTGAGAAGTTGCCCTCAAACCAAAAGCGGTCAATGCGGTTTGCAGAGACAGCATCGGTTACACGATCCCACCAGTGAATATCGAGATCAACGTTTCCTGCTGTAGCAGCCGCGTATATGACAGCAATGCGGTCGTCTGCATTTTGAGGATCACCATTGATACCATAAATTTTTGTGTTGTCAGCATTGAACACAGCAGAGGTATAAACGGTCCAGTTTGCACCACTATCTGTTGTTAATGCAAAACCGTTTTGGAACGCTGCCCAGATTCTTCCTGACTGTGTTTCAGTTACACCATAGCACACGTCACTACCAAGTGTAGAAAGCTGTGCTGTAAGTGTAGGATTGAATTGATCAACAACTACACCACCGACATCAAGACGATACAGTCCGGTATCATCTGCAACCCAAACGTCACCGTTGGCTGCTGGTTTGACTTGGCGAGTGTTTGTGAATCCAGCAGCTGGTGTTGTTCCCGAATCCCAACGTTGGCGTTCACCAGTCATTACGTCTAGTTTACCAACGTATGTTTTGTCGAAGATGACCATGTTTGTAGCATCACCATATCTGATACCATGAGGACCATACTGATTGGTAAATCCTTCTTGACCATCAAATAAGTCACCCATGCCAGCATTGTTGCTTCCATTCATGAATGGAACAGCAACGTGATCGTCTTCGTATGTGTTGTTAAGAAAACCAACTACCTTACGACGTCTTAATTTATATTCACCAACACCGACATCGCCAGATGTTACAACGTCTAAACGGTATAGATAGTGATAGTCTGGGTTAGTCCACGCATCGCCGTTTACGTTGATTGTTCCGGTTCCGGTTTGAGCAGTTGATGATGAGAAGAACGGGCCGGTTGCGCTAGTGGTATGTCCAAAAATATTTTGTACAGGACTATCACCTGCTTTCAATAGTTTGCTGTGGAAAATTTCAGTATCCGAAAGACCAGAACCAGATGCTGCACTGTAACCAAACGTACCAACAATTCTCCCCAAGATTTGTGTAAGTGCCAATGTCGATTGAACGATACGTGCTCGGAATCTGCTATTAGTAAGAATGCTACCACCTAAAGTAGTCCATTTGCTTCCGTAACTTCTATATCCGTTTCTAAACCAACTATTGTTTAACGCAACCGGATCAACCTTTCCTGTCATATAGAACTGGCCAAATTGTGGAGGCGGAGCTGTCCACGGACGGTTAACAGTCTGATCATGAGCAAGACGTCCACCAAAATATATGACCTGACTACGAGACATACCTGCTGCCTCATCCACATCAAAGATAATACGGTAAAATACGTCAAGAGTTTCTGTATCTGTTTGCACACATGGTGTTTGCAGACCAACATATGCACCAGCAGTCATCCAACGATTAATGTTTGCTTGAGTGCTTTCGTCGTCATCGTATCCTACACCTACAGTGTAGATTGTTCGAGAGGATGTTCCGGTTGGTGGATCAAATCTGTTCTGGTACTGAATGTACGGATCATCAGGAGAACCTGGATCAATCCACAACGGACTGTTGATACCAGACTCAACGTAACCAACTTTAGCTACGTCATACATACGACTCCAATTTCGGTTTGTTGGTTGCTCCCACGTTCCAATAAAGACGTAACGGCCAAGGGTATTATCATTAACGTCATCAGCATCCATACCAGCATACAACGCAATCTGCGATTCCGTAATTGCATTCTTTTGCTTGTATGTCTTTGTAATCTCGCCCGTGTTGATATCACGAAAAACTAGTTTTACTTCACCCTTAATCATGTGCTTTTCCTATTGTGTTTATCCGCCGATTCCACCAGTATCGAACTTTGTAATATTTATCGTCTTTTCATTTACGCTTGTTGCAAATGTTGTGGGCGATTCTTCGCTCTCACTAATAAATCCATAGTTGATACGTGAAAATGCTTTTTCTTCGCCGTCTGTGGCAAATGTTGTAGGCGATTCTTCACTCTCAGTAAGAAATCCAAAGTTGACTCTCGAGAATGTTCTTTCGTTGTTGTCTGTTCCAAAGGCTCCGGTGGAGTTGTATGCTTTAGCTAATGGGATCGTCAATCCAGTGAAATCTTGAACACAGCTCTCACGAACAAATTCTTTACCACTAATGTTATATAACGTATCAACACGATACTCCGCCAACGTTCCAGCATACTCACGAGTTCCTGAAGGAAGATCAACACCATCGCCTGCTGTAGGCGGAATAGATGATGGCAACTGAAGAACAGGTGCTCCATCCTCAAACACTGTGTATTGGACAATGTATGGCTGATTTGGTAAGTCTGTAGGATGTTCCCATTCAACAAGAACATCGATTACTATCCCTCCTAAATCTTCTCCTTCCGGCACGGTCGGAGGACCTGCTGTAACAGTAACAGTACCTGTAATATCATTACACTGAATAGATTCAGGATCGAGTGTGAGATTAAACGATCTCTCTTCGTCATCATCACTAAATGCACACAATGATGTTGGTGTATGCCAAATACGTACATCTCTGAACTGCTCTGCGGCTGTGCCTTTGTCTATCCAAAAACGAAATATCTTGTCAGACGTTTCAGTAAATGGATAGTTTGTAGTCAGCTGATTTGGAGTTGACAGAACAACAGTAGCTCCTTCTAATTGCTCCCACAGCAAAGTGTGTCCTGGAAGATTTCCAGGATCATCAACAGTGGCTTCTAAGAATATCGTAGTGCCACCGCAAATGATAGTCTGATCTTCACCAGCAGACAATAATAGTACTGTTGGTAGTTCAGTCTTCTTTACTGAGAATGCAATCTGAAAAGGCATATTAGAATCCGTCGAACTCGAGAATCATTTCGTCAAAGTCTGAACCACCTGGGCCTGTTGCTGTTAGACGCACACGGTACCACAAACCAGAACCATTATCGTTGTCAATAAGTGGAATCAAATCATCCACATCTGTAATTGTTATCTGTCCGTATCCAGTTCCCAGAGTTGTTGGGTTCCACGAACTACCATCGTCGTCACTATATTCAAGCAGCTCCCACAGCAGAGTTGTGTATACGCCTGTTACAGTTACCGATCCTTCACTACCCGGAGGAGCAAATGGGCTACCTGTAATTGGAATTGGAGGACCGATATCAATGTATCCTATGCCAGCTACAAGAGTAACAACTGGAGCTTCAGGCAACGAACAAGGAAGTGCCTGAGCACAACCAACTAACGTTGTTGTTACGTTTCTCAATGCTGGATCGGATGCAGCAGGGCCGGATGTTATTCGTAACACGTCACCAGCCGAAAGTCCAATAGCGCTTGTTGTAGCAATAACACCATTTGTTGATCCAGTTGTAAACGTAATTGTTCCAACCTGAAGACCGTTTTGTTCAATGTCAAGAACAACATCTGGACCTGATGGAGCAACTTCAGCAACCGCAAGAGATCCTGGAGCACCATCTTCAATGAAGATTGTTCTTGTTGCGAGGAACGATCCGATTGTTTCGCTTGGAAGAATGTTGCCTGCAACAAAGTAACTAATATCGTAAGGGATATTGTGTCCGTGATCTTGAACCGTTCCATCGTTGTTTGCAAGCTGCTTCCACACACCGCTTATTGCTGCATATGCGTGATCTTCGTCTCGTGAAACAGCATACATTCCTTCAACGTTACCTGCTGTTGGGAATCCAGTCTCATCAGCATAGTATGGCTGCTTAGGAGCCTTCTCATCAGTTATCTCTTGTAACGCTGATTGAACATTAACTGAGTTCAACTGATGGTGCGTTGGATAAGCAGACGTACCCCAGTTAGGACTTGTTGTGTATGGTGTTACAACGACATCCGATGCTGGATGTCCGTGACTAATAGCAGCATAACGCAAATCCAAATCGGCAAGACTGTTGCCTTCTAAGAAAGCGGCATCTGCTGTACCACCATCCGCGTGTGCCTTAACACTTAGAATATTACCGTTCTGAACTATAGTTGTGTTATCTGGAACAATAGCAGAACCACCACCAAACAGAACCCAACTAGTTCCATCAAACGCATACTGGTTGAATGCAAATAACGAGGAGTTGTTACAAACAAAAGCAGCGTTATTTGTTACAGGAACTTCAAATCCTGTTAATGTTCCTGTGTTGTCAAATAACGCAATGTTGTTTTCTTGTCCTGCAAACGACCCACCTGCTGGTGTGGACGATGCCCACGAGATACCAAAACGTTGACCGTCTGGGTTGATGTCAACAAGCGTTCCTCTGTCAATCCAAGTTGATCCATCCCACACAACAACATGACCAGCAGGAATTGCAGACCATGCGCCTGTTGCACCGGGCGGAATAATGTATGTGTCACCAAATTGAGGAGTTACGGGTGGGGTAGTTTCAGTATCTGAAATCAGACCAATACCACAAACTGGATCTAACCAAACCAACCCACTAACGAGAGCATCGACGTATTGTTTTGGAGCAGCGTGTAAAGCAGCAGTTGGATTTGCATTCAATGTCAGGAAGCCTAACATCGTATCACCAGCTTTCTCTACTTTCTCGGTTCCAAGTTCAAGCAACGCACCTTCAACATTGTTAGCAGCAATGCCAGCACCTGGAGTAAAGTTTACTTCGTCAGCCTCGTGAGTATGAGGAAGTGGGTTACGAGCATCCGATAAACGAGGATCTTGATCACTTGGAACAATAGCAAGTTCTGGAACAGAAGATGGAACTGTAAGCGTAACACCACCAAGCTCGGTTGTTGTAGCTGGTGGAATATCTTCGATTGATCCAGGAGGTCCTTGATCGCCCTTACCGCCAAGTCCCTGCTCAAACACAACAGTATCGACAGAAAGAACTCGAGCAGATGGAACTCGGCCAATTGGATATGTTACTACATCTGTTACGTGAGGATCAATAGCAACAAGAGCACCATTCTCAATCCATAGAGGTGAACCAACTGGAACTGCATCAACACCAGTTGTCCAATTCCAATTTGGGTTTGTAACAACACCTTGAATGATGACAGAACCTGTTTCATTTAACAGGACATCTTCTGTCAACATACCGACAACGGTTGTCCCCTGGTCGTTGTATTGAGCTACTCTAGCCTTTCCGTCTTCGTACCAAGCAACGGCTGTGAATTCTGATACAGCATTGTCAAAAGCAAACTGAGCACGTGCAACGTTTGATTCCAAACGAATTGCATCAACGCGTGATGCATTTGCAAACATCTGATCTTCAGTGTTGAAGAATGTGCCGTTGTCGCGACGAACTGGTTGTGAGCTCTCATCGAATATAACTCTACCAGCGCGAGCAGATGAAGTATTACCAATCTGTGTTCCAGTAAACGAACCGTTTTCGATTGTTTGAGGAATAAAGGTGTTACCGTTGACCAGCTGAGCAGCAAATACGCGAAGAACTTCACGCCAGATATTTCCTTGGAGAACGTAATGGACGTTATTCGTAACATCAAACCAATGACGACCATCAAGGCGAAGCGCGTTGCCGTAGGCATCGATATCAAGGGTTGCTTCACCATCAGCTACTGCGGATGGAATTGTTTGGTTTACGATGATTGAAGTTTCGCCAGTATTACCATCAAAGATAGTCTGGTCAACGGTGTATGTTCCGTCATTACCAGTGGATCCAACTATCTGAAATTGGCGTCCATTTGGTAAGACATAATGTTCTGAGACGATGAAAGTACCGACTCCTGGACCACCGGCTATTACTCCAGTGATCTGAGCGTTACCAGCACCAGGCTCAACAGATTGAGCTACAGGTTCAAGAGTGGTGGATCCGAAAGTTCTGGCAAATGTCAGAAGGTTGAAATCCCAATACAGCCAGTAATTCTCAGTTCCGAGAAATGGACCGAGCCAAGCATCGCTTACTGTATTGTCATCTGAGTAGAGATAGTTAGTGTTGTAATGCGCGAGTGTGACACTTGTTGGACGGTTCGACGCCAACAGATCAACATTTCCTGACCCATTTATCTGTAGAAAAGGAACTGGTTGAGTGCTGACAATTCCCTGTCGAAAGTTAATTCTCATTATATTACCCCTTGATACGGTATATTCTGCGTTACCGTATTTATGGAGGGGTTAGAGCATTAACTCTCAGTTTCGTCAGTGTCCGTATATCCTTTATTGAAGCCGGTTCCATCCACAACAACTTTCAAGATTCTTTCGGGTGGATACCAACAGGTTCGCGTCTCGCTGGAATTTCTCCAGTATCCTTCGCGATGCATCTGTGCGACGTGATCCCGCACTTTTTCAATCGTTGGAAGTTCAAACGAGTAAACACTGAAATTCTTTGACTTTCTTGGGACGGACAAAAAGACCGTGACTTTATATGGCATTATAGTTCCTCAGTATGTTATGGGTCTACAGTACGCTCGCGATAGATTTCCATAATGATACTAGCATGCCAGTTCGTGTCTGACACGTTATGCATATTAACTCTGAGGAAATATCCAGCACGAAGTTCAGCAGTCTCGTCAGATGTCATGCTGAAATAATTTGGACAAGATCCGTAGCACGGAATTTTGTTAACGTAACGATGGATAGCAGTATCAACAGTTCTGATCTGGTATTCACCTTCACCGAGCATATTTGGAGTAAGGTTTTCGCCGTCGTAGTCCCAATCACCATCCATTGAGTATGTTCTTGGAACTAATGTTGGCGTATCTGCAAATCCGTGAGTTCCTGTTCCCGGGCCACCTGGAGCAAACTTAACAAGATCACCATCAATGACGAGATCAAGATTTGCAACAGTTTGAAGAGGAGCGCCTGTTGCCATTACGTCAGCAGAGATATAGTCTCCTTCACCACCACCGTTGAATTTGAGATATGCTTCGTGAACCCACACACGACCAAATGCGTCGTGGTCAAATCTGATTTCTTTTACAACTTCAGCCGTTCCAGTGTCAGCTACAAAGTGAAGAAGATCACCACCACCAATCACAGATGGGTCCGAGACTACATCATCACCAGCACCTGTCCATACAGCGTATGTTGTTCCTGATTCAAGACGTGGTTTGTATGATGGGTGAACCGCAAGTTTCTTTCCTTCGTCAATGTCAGATAGTGGAAGCTGTTGAGTTCTCGATATAATCTTCCACCCTTTAGAAGGCTCTAAGATGTCAACCGCTCCGTCGTTAATTACGAGGTTGCCACTTGCAACATCAGCAAAGACATCTGCATCATCGATCCACTCTGCTAATTCAGCTTCAGGAACGTCATAATACGCATCGGCTTCGATCATCTGACCGACCCATGTTCCCTCAGCACCTGATGTGTTCTTTATTCTTATACTCATGTCTCTACCCTTAAATTGACGAGCCGCCGCCCTCTCCAATGTCTGATGATGTCACTACATAGTGAAGTGTAACAATTACATTTCTTGGATCTGTTCCTCTGTCTCTAAGGAACACTCCGATACGGTCTCCTGCAACGAATTCTAATGTGTGTAAATCAATTGTCTTATACGCCCAACGTCTGTTGCGTAGTTCCCACGTATAAATTTTACTTCCGTTTTTGTATAACTCAATGTCTGTCTCAACGCTGTTTGTATCATTAACAAAAGTCAATGCAGTGATTGTTGTTGGACACGGAATAATGTAAGGTGTTCTATTAGATGCTTTGGAGGATCCAAATCCCAGCCACTTGTTGCGGCATGTGTTGTTCTTTTCAAACGCAAGTGTTCCAGCAACTGTAGTTGGAGCAGCAAGAGCGGCCAGTGCATCATCAACAGCGTCCTTTTCTGGTTGTGTCATTTCCGCAACCACCGAAGAACCATCATATTTCCAATGGTTTCGAGGCACTGCTGCGACTCCAGTCACATCTGGATCAATTTCCCATTCCGCTGTTGGATAATCTGGTGTGTTGATACTCTCAACATACTGGAATATGCCATTTACGTCTGCTGTTTTCTTGATTGCGTTTGCCATGTCCCTATTTATCCCTGTTAGCTAGTTCTCTCGAACCAAGCAAATACACGAACGTCGTCGTGCGTGCCAGATACAGATGCTGTGAGGAATTGCACCGTATCACCTGCGACGAAATTCACTGTGTCTGGTGTCACCTGTGTAACAATCTGACACTTTGTATTATTGCCACTACCAGAACCAATACCACTTGTTGCAACAACTGAGCCGTTTCTAGTTACACTAATCGATGCGGTTGCTGTGGTTGTACCATTCTGACGAGACGAAATACCAAGAGCAATCAACGTACATGGGAATGCGAGAGGAATACCCGGAACGTCTGAGAATCCAGTATTCACAGCACCGTTACCAAACGAATATTCGTAGTTGTTTGTTCCGACCGAAATGTTTGAGTTTTCTTCAGCAAAGATTACAAATGTTGGTCTTGGTATTGCAGCAATAATTGCATCAACTTGTGCTTGTGTATAGTAACGAGCATCACCACGACTATCATTGTGATACTGAGTATGATCATCATCACCAAGTCCTGTTAGTGCTCCGTGATCTGTAACACCGCCGCTTGGAAGATCGTGATATCCTTTTACGGACGATCCATTTGTTCCATAATATTTGTTTGCAGATGGAGATGGTTCGTCTCCAGCAAGTCTAACTTCCGTTGCTGTTGATACAATTGTATCTGCAACTGGAATGTTAAATCCATTAATATTTGTAGCGCCTTGGTTTGCTGTCCAATCACGAATCGTGATATCAGCTTCTCCACCACCGCCATCAACTGCTGTAACGTCACCAATAAAGTTCAGTGAGTTGAAGTTGCCACGGTTGGCTCCATTCTCAGCAACATTAACAACCGAAACTGCATCAGCAGCTTCCCATTCGCCGTTACCGTTGTTCCATGTTAGTACTTGACCGTCGGATGGTGATTGTGGATCACGAACATCCGACAGATCGTTGATAGATGATAAACCAACAACAGCATTAACCTGATCAATATCAGCTACTTCAATCTCTTGACCAAATGTTCCTATTACCCAAGTACCTAATCCCTGATCCCACTTGAAAGAAGCATTGGCAGCAGAGCCGCGTTCAACTTCAATACTAGCATCAAGAGGGCCTGTTGGTCCGGAGTCAGCATCAACACCTTCGTTGAGTTTTAACTTTTCTGGTTCAAGCTGATCGATAACATTCTTCTCAACTTGAGACATCTCAACGATGTTGCCACCACTGAACTTCCAATACTTAAATGGAACGAGATATGGCCCCTGCGGTGCTGTCCACAGTGCAGCTAGATCAGGATTTGTTACCTTAAACGGTTCGCTATCAAAATCAGGAGCGTGAGCACTAGGAAAGAATCCAGTTACTTTGTTGGATACTTCTGGATCGGTTGGATTATATACTACAATAACAGCCACTATGTATATCTCCGATAAGTTATTCCACAGGAGTAATCATATCTTGGTGTTCCTGTGACTGTAACCAGGTCTGGTGCTCCCAAACCATCAATACCTGTGTTGTATAGTGTCTCGTTCACAACTGCGCCCTCAACACCTTCTTTTAATTGATACCAAAGGCTCAATCCGTCAAATATTCC
>JAAUYK010083780.1_pt1 | contig 13327 bp, 13 predicted proteins | sample 7278021 | NCBI WGS metagenome assembly JAAUYK01 (sample SAMN14350223, study PRJNA611818) | marine sediment metagenome | isolation source: surface marine sediment (1.8m) | place: French Polynesia: Moorea | collected 2018-08
GATCTGGCACGTGATTTCGTCCAAAATTGCCGTCAGTATAAACTGGAAAAGGATTCCATACATGCAGCCATCTGAAATCGAAGCATTGAGCTTTCGCATCATCGACGAAGAAGCCGGATCGCACCCCTTTAAAGATCGCGAGTGGGCCGTTATCCGGCGGATGATTCATACCAGTGCCGACTTCGAATATATGCAAACCACGCGTATTTCTCCCAGGGCCATCGATGCCGGCATCGGTTCCTTGCGCGATGGACGCAACATCGTCACCGATACCAATATGGCCCGGGCCGGGATTCGCAAAAGTGAGATCGATCGTTTCGGGGGATCGGTGGAATGCTTCATCGACGATGCCACGGTGGCCCAGGCGGCCCGCGAATCCGGTTGCACGCGTGCCAAGGCCGCCGTGGATGCGGCCATCCCGATGATGACGGGCGGCATCTATGTCGTGGGCAATGCCCCCACCGCCCTGCTGCGGCTGATGGAATTGATTCGCTCGGACGAGGCGCAACCGGCGCTGGTGGTCGGACTCCCCGTGGGCTTTGTTAACGCGGCCGAATCCAAAGCCGATTTGGCCCAGATGAAAGTGCCCCACATTACGAATGTCGGTCGCAAGGGGGGATCGAATGTAGCGGCCAGCGTCATCAATGCCCTGGCAATCATGGCGGTCGCCTAAAGCAGTGCCGAACCACGGTGCAGATCACTGATTATCACCCCAAATTGGATAAACACCCCACGGCTCGATGGCCTTAAACAAGGAATGACCGAAGCGGTTGACCCGGAAGAAAAAAAAACACCTACGCACCGGATTTACGACCGGAACAGCCGCTGCCGCCGCCGTCAAAGGTGCGCTCGTTTATCTGCGGGATCACCAGCCGCCGCATGCCGTTCACATTGATTTCCTGACCGAAGGGGGTGTTAGGATACCGATCCGGCGGGCGGAGCGCATTGCTGCCAATCGTGCCCTCTGCACCGTGATCAAAGACGCCGGCGATGATCCGGACGTGACCCACCGCGCCGAAATCGGGGCGGAAGTCGAACTGGCGGCCCGCGATTCTTCGGGAGATGGCCTCGGAAGGATTTCCATCGAAGGGGGCCAGGGGGTTGGCAGGGTTACCAAGCCGGGTTTGGAACTACCCCCCGGGGCGTCCGCCATCAACCCGGGACCGCGCTGCATGATCATTGCTGCCGTGGACGCCGTGATGGCTGAAAAACGACGGGCCTTCGATGTGCGTATACGCATATTCGTTCCCGAGGGCGAAGCCCTGGCACGCAAAACCCTGAACGCCCGCCTGGGCATCCTGGGCGGCATATCCATTCTGGGCACCACGGGCATCGTGCGCCCCATGTCCCATGCGGCATATACCGCCACCATTCGCTCGGCTATTTCCGTGGCGGCCGCCTCCCAGGGCGATACGGCGGTATTCACCACCGGCCGTCGCAGTGAGCGCTTTGCGCAGCAATATTTGCCCGAACTGCGGGAGGAGCATTTTGTTCAAATCGGCGACTATTTTCGTTTTGCCATGGAAACTGCCGCCGAAATGGCGTTCGCATCGGTGTGCATCACGGTTTTTTTCGGCAAGGCGCTCAAAATGGCTCAGGGAATCCCTCACACCCATGCCGCCAAATCAGCCCTGGTTCTCGATCGTCTGGCCGAATGGACCCGGGCCTCAACCGGAGACGACCGGCTGGCTGATAAGGTGCGCGACGCCAACACCGCCCGTCAGGCGTTCGACCTCCTGGCCCCCCGAAACCAAGGCATCATCCAGGCGGTGGGGGCCCGGATCGTTAAAGCCGCCACGGTTTTTGCGGGCGGCCGCCTCGGTGTGCGAAGCATCATTTTTGACTACAACGGCAAGGTCGTAAGCGACAGCGCGGCCCGCGAACGGCAGGATTTTCATGACGGCAATTGAATCACCCCATGTGGATGTGATTGGGATGGGGATGTCGCCCCGGGATCTGACGGATATCCATCTACAAATGATTTCGGCGGCCCAGATCCTGATTGGCGGAAAGCGCCACCTGGCATCCTTTCCGGATGTCACCGCACGCCGCGTTGCGATCACCCATGATCTGCTCCGAATCACCGAACTAATTGCCCATGAAAGGGGGTCCTGCCGAATCGTCGTGCTGGCCTCGGGAGATCCTCTGTATTACGGTATCGGGGCGTATCTGATCCGGACCCTGGGCCGCGATCGTGTCCGGATCTGGCCCAATATCAATACCGTGGCCGCGGCGGCGGCCCGAATCGGCAAACCCTGGCAGGATACCACGGTGGTGAGTCTTCACGGTCGTGACCAGGAGCACCGCCTGATCGATGCGCTGAATCGGGGCAGTGATCTGGCGGTTTTTACCGATGCCCACCACTCGCCGGCCTGGCTGGCCGAAACCATGTTGAAAAACGGCCACGGCGAGGGGCGCATGTGCGTTCTGGAGCGCCTGGGATATCCGGAAGAGCGGGTGCGCTGGTTTGATCCCCAGCAGGCTAGAGGCGAAAGCTTCCAGGAACCCAATCTGGTGGTGATCGAAACCGACGGCCAACCGGTGGACAAGCGCCCCTACCTCGGCATACCGGAAAATGATCTGGACCATGAGCGCAGTTTGATCACCAAAAGTGAAGTAAGGGCCGTCACGCTGTCCAAATTGCGCTTAAAGGCGCAGATGGTGTTATGGGACCTGGGTGCCGGCAGTGGCGCCGTGGCCATCGAGGCCTGCGGTCTGATTCCCGGAGGACAAATCTTGGCCGTTGAAAAGAACCATCAACGGGCCGATCAGATCCGCTCCAATTGTTCTCGTTTCGGTGCCTCCGCCATCCGGGTCATCGAGGCGGAACTCCCCGCGGGCCTGGAGGCGCTTCCCGCCCCTGATCGCGTCTTTATCGGCGGCGGCGGCCAGGCTTTGGCGGCGACGATCGAAAACGCCGCCGGCCGATTGAAGACCGGTGGCCTCATGGTGGTCAATACCGTACTGCTCGGGAGCTTGAACACGGCCCTGGCGGCCATGAAGCGGCGGGGTCTGAAAACCGATGTCACCCAGATCCAAATCAGCCGCAGCCGGCCCATGCCGACCGGAGAGCGCTTGGAAGCCCTCAACCCGGTATGGATCGTAAGGGGAAGCGCGCCAGCATCAAAGGGCAATACCGGAAAATAATCAAAAGGGCGGGGCGTTTATCGCGTCGTTTCGCCCGATTCATATTCAGCGATGCCGTTGCGCAATCGCACCAGGCGTCGAATTCCACTTTTATCCAGCACCCGCAGCAAGGTTAAATCATGACAACCACACACCCGCCGGTTTTATTCGTGGGCGCGGGCCCGGGCGATCCCGAGTTGATTACCGTCAAGGGCCGCGACGCTCTGGCGCGAGCCGACATCATCGTTTACACCGGCTCCCTGGTGCCGGAGGCGGTATTGCAATGGGCCGCTCCACAGGCTCGCACCGTCAACAGCGCCGGATTGACGCTGGCCGAAATCATCGACACCCTGGCAGACGCATGGGGTGCGGGCAAGCACGTGGTACGGCTGCACACCGGTGATCCCAGCCTGTATGGCGCCATTTTCGAGCAAATGGCGGAACTCAATCAAAGGTCCATACCGTACCGGGTGATTCCCGGCGTCACCGCGGCCTTTGCGGCCGCCGCCGCCATGGGCATCGAATACACGCTGCCGGATATTTCCCAGACCCTGATTCTCACCCGCCTGGCGGGACGCACTCCGGTGCCGGAAAAAGAAGCCCTGGCCTCGCTGGCCGCCCATCAGGCCACCATGGCGATTTATTTGAGTGTCGCCATGATCGATCAGGTGGCGGCAATCCTGCAAGAGGCCTACGGCGATAAGGCGCCTTGCGCCGTGGTTTACAAGGCCAGCCAGCCCGGGGAAAAAATCATTCATACCACCCTCGAGGCCATCGCGGCCGAACTCAAGCACCAGAAAATCGATCGCCAGGCGATCATCATCGTGGGACGGGTACTGGAGGTCGGCCTGGAACAATTCCGGCAGCGCTCGCGTCTATACGATGCCGGCTTCAGCCATGGTTATCGCAATGCGCCTGAGTCTTAAAAGAACGCATCATTTATCACGGCGGCGGCGATCAACGCGCACCGTTACGGATGAAGAGGACAACCACCACCATTGACCTCACTTTCCGCCCCCATTGCCATCTGGGCCCTTACTGCAGGCGGCGCGCACCTGGGCCGCCGCCTCAATCAACACCTGGTCAATGGCCGGTTGTTCGTTGCCGCGGCGGTTGCGGACGCGTCAGTTGAGGCCACGGCTTTCGTGCGCCTGCAGGACGCCGTGACCCGGCATTTCGATCGCTTCGAGGCCCATGTGTTCATCATGGCCACGGGTATTGTGGTGCGCACGCTGGCCGATCTGATCCGTCACAAAACAGAGGATCCCGCCGTCGTGGTCATGGACGAGACCGGACATTACGCCATCAGCCTGCTTTCCGGCCACCTGGGCGGGGCCAATCAACTGACCCGAGAATTGGCCGGGATCAGCGGCGCCGCACCGGTGATCACCACCGCGACGGATCTGCGCGGCGTGCCGGCCATTGATTTGATCGCCCAGGAGCGGGGGTTGCAGATTGAAAACCCCGACGCCATCCGCTTCGTCAGCGCAGCCCTGCTGCGCCAGGAAACTATCGCGGTATGCGACCCCTTCGGCCAGCTGCAAGGGGCATTGCCCGCAAATATGGTGCGGTCGATTGAACTAAATGCCGAGAATCCCACCGGGACCGGTTGGGGCCATGGGCCGGCGGTAATGGTTCACGACATTCACGTTGACCTGCCCCCCGAAGTCCTGATATTGCGACCCGCATCGCTTTTTGTGGGGGTGGGATGCAACCGCGGCACGCCCGCTGGTGAAATCACCTCGCTCCTGGAGACCGCTCTAAAGCGCTTTGGGCTGGCCCGCCGTAGCCTGGCCGGCGTGGCCAGTGTAGATCTCAAGGCCGATGAGGCCGGCCTCGAGACGGCCGCCGGCAATTATCGTCTGCCGCTGTCCTTTTTTACCCGCGACCAGCTGGCAGCGGTGGCGAACATCCGGACCCCGTCGGCAACCGTCGAAAAACACATAGGGATTCCAAGTGTATGCGAAGCAGCAGCGCTCCTGGCGTCGGACAACGGCCATCTGATCGTTCCCAAACAGCACACCCGCAACGTGACGGTGGCCATCGCGCGCCGCGCCTTTACATCGTCGGTATCGGACCAGGCGATCTAGATCATCTGTCCCTGCGTGCCCGCACCGTTTTGGGGCAGGTGGATACGATTGTCGGCTATCGCACCTACACGGATCTGATCCGCCCCCTGATCGAGGGTAAAAACGTTGTCAGCACCGGCATGATGCGCGAAATCGAGCGTGCCCAGGCGGCCATTGAAAGCGCACTGCAGGGCCGTGCGTGCGCCATGATTTCCAGCGGCGATGCCGGCATCTATGCCATGGCCGGTCTGGTGCTGGAACTATGCCGCCTCAAGGGGATTCCCATCCGGACGTCCCGTGACAAATCAGCGGCCGGCGAAGGGCTTTGTATCGAGGTCGTGCCGGGCATTCCGGCCCTGGCCGCCGGTGCCTCCCTGCTGGGCGCCCCCCTGACCCATGATTTCGCCGCCGTCAGCCTAAGCGATCTGCTGACGCCCTGGTCGCAGATCGTCAAACGGCTCGAAGCCGCCGCCGAAGCGGATTTCGTTATCGTCATCTACAACCCCCGCAGCCGGCGCCGCCCGAAAAATCTCGACCGGGCCTGTGAGATCATCCAACAGTTTCGGTCTCCGCGGACGCCGGCCGGGGTGGTCACCGGTGCCATGCGCGCCAACCAACGCGTGCTCATTACCACGCTTGGCGATTTGCCCGCGGCGGAAGTCGACATGCAGACCACGCTTTTCATTGGCAACAGTGCCACCGTGGTCTACCGGGATTTTATGATTACCCCGCGGGGGTATACTGATAAATACGATGTGTCCCGCGCCCCCGGCGCCGACAAAACCGAAGCTGACCTGCCAATTCCGGACGATGCGCAGTCGGGGCGCGAGTGAGCAGCCAAATGCGCGGATATATCCAAATCTATACCGGAGACGGCAAGGGCAAGACCACGGCGGCCCTGGGGCTCGGGCTGCGGGCCGCCGGGGCCGGTTTGAGGGTCAGTCTGATCCAGTTTCTCAAGGATGGCGACTACAGTGAAATCAAGGCCTTGCGTCAACTGGTGCCGCCGATCCGTGTCCGACAATTCGGCAGTGGGCGGTTCGTCCAGGGGCGACCCACGGACGAGGACCGCGCCCTGGCTGATCAGGGGCTCCAGGCGGCCCGTGAAGATTTGACCAGTGGCCGGTATGATGTGGTGATCCTGGATGAAATCAACGTGGCCGGGGCGCTCGGTCTGGTGGCGACCGAAACGCTTCTCGATATACTGCGGCGGCGGCGTCCCCAGGTGGAAGTGATATTGACGGGCCGCCGGGCCGCGTCGGCCTGGTGCGAGGCCGCGGACCTGGTGACCGAAATGAAGGCCGTGAAACACTATTTCCAAAACGGCGTAAAGGCGAGGATCGGGATTGAAAAATAAGCACCATCGGGCAGGCTGCCTGGCCGTCTTCGGCACGGGCTCCGATGTGGGCAAAAGCATCGTCACCACCGGGCTTTGCCGGGCGCTGCTCAATCTGGGCCTGAATGTGGCGCCCTTTAAAGCGCAGAACATGTCCAATAATTCCGGGGTCACCCCCGATGGCCTCGAGATGGGCCGCGCCCAGATCGTGCAGGCGGAAGCGGCGGGCCTTCCGCCCCATGTGGACATGAATCCGATTCTGCTCAAGCCCACCAGCGAGGTTGGCTCCCAGGTGGTCCTGCTGGGCGAGGCCCAGTCCAACCAGAGCGCCCTGGAATATCATCGGCACAAAGCGGATCTCTTGGCGACCGCCTGTGATGCCCTGGATCGCCTGCGGCTCGCACATGACGTCATCCTGCTGGAAGGGGCCGGCTCCTGTGCCGAAGTCAATCTTCAGGAACACGATATCGTCAATTTCAAAATGGCTGAGTATGCCGATGCCCCGGTCATTCTGGTGGCCGACATTCATCGCGGTGGAGTGTTTGCCCAATTGGTGGGGACGCTGGCCTGCCTGCCCGAATCCCGACAGGAGCGGATTGCCGGTTTCATTGTCAATCGTTTTCGCGGCGATTTGCGCCTGTTCGCCGATGGTGTCGCCTGGATTGAAAATCAAACCGGCAAACCGGTTTTCGGCGTACTGCCCTGGTACGATCATTTCACGATCGAGCAGGAAGATTCGGTCGTGATCGAGAAACCTGCGCCGGTCCGTGCCGGTCCGCGCCCGGGACCGATGATTGCCGTGATCCGCATCCCGCATATCTCCAATTTCACGGATTTCGACCCCCTGCAACAGGTGGATGGTTTGACCGTCCATTTCCTGGAGCAGGTCCAGTCGCTGGACGGTTTCCAGACGATCATTCTGCCGGGTTCCAAAAACACACGTTTCGATTTGGACTGGCTTCATCGCCATGGGTGGGCGCAGGCCATCCGGCACTTTGTGGAAAACGGCGGCAATCTATTGGGCATCTGCGGCGGCTACCAAATGATGGGCACCCGGGTTCAGGATCCCCAGGGCCTGGAAGGTACCCCGGGAGAAACCCCGGGACTGGGGCTTCTGCCGGTGGAGACGGTGCTCAGGGCACCGAAGACCACGACGCGCACGCAATTTGAATGGCACGGGATTCCCGGGCAGGGCTATGAAATCCACATGGGACAGACGACGGTGGACGACGCGGCGGCGCTCTTCCAGATCAAGGCGCGCAACCGCATGGCCGTGACCGACCGGGAAGGATGCCAACGCGCTGGCGGGCGTATTGCCGGCACCTATCTCCACGGTCTTTTCGACAGCCCGGACATCACACGCCAATGGTTGGAATGTTGGGGATTGCATGACACCGTCGTCAATGCCACGAACGGACCTGATGGCCGCAATCGGGCCTATGATCAACTCGCCGCCCATATGGCGCAGTATATCGATTTGGCGGCGATCCGGCGTTTGATCCCGTCCTTTTGATAAGAGGGTGGCAGCAATCGCGTGGGGGTTGAACTTCAGGTGTGGCGCCCGGTACGGATTATGGCGAAGTGTTCGATGATCACGGCGGAGAAGCGTTGGTTTGCCGGGGCTTGTGATCATCCGATACCTTAACTAAATAACTGCATCTATCTGAAATAAAATATTATGCACGTATTAGTAATTGGCGGGTGCCGCAGCGGAAAAAGTGCCCACGCGCTTGACTTGGCGAATGGTTTCCAAGCCGATCGCAAGCTCTTCGTGGCCACCTGCCAGCCCTATGATGAGGAAATGCGCGCACGGGTCGCCCGGCATCAGCGTGAACGCGATGCGACCTGGGAAACCCTGGAAGTTCCCCTGGACCTGTCCCGCGCCCTGGAACACCATAATGCGGCCGGCAGCCTTGTTCTGGTGGACTGCCTGACCTTCTGGCTGACCAACATGGCCATGGCCAATCTGCCGGAAACCGCCATCGAGCGACGCATCGCATCCTTGGACCAGACGTTGACGGCCATGAGAGTCCCGGTGATTCTGGTGACCAACGAGGTGGGGCAGGGGATCGTTCCCGAAAACCGCTTGGCCCGGCAATTTCGTGACTGGGCCGGTCTTTTGAACCGCAAGGTTGCGCAGAGCGCCGATCAGGTGATCTGGATGGTGGCGGGCATCCCGGTGGCGGTCAAACCCGTGGCCGGATCATCAAGGTAGATCAGAGCGCATGAAACATTTCCTGGCGGCCCTTCAATTTATCACGATCTTGCCCATCGGCCCCCGCGGTCTCTATGCCCCGCGGGAGATGATCGCCTGGTTTCCGCTGGTGGGCCTGGCCATCGGTATGTTGGTGAGTGTTTTCGACTGGTTGGCTTCCCAGATCTGGTCGCCGGGTGCCGCCGCCGTGCTGGACGTCGTCTTTTTAATGCTGGTTACCGGCGCCTTTCATCTGGACGGGCTAGGCGACACCGCCGACGGTCTTTACGGTCATCGTGACCGTGAGCGGGCGTTGGCCATCATGAAGGACAGCCGTATCGGCACCATGGCGCTCGTAGCGGTGGTCGCCTGTCTGGCGCTCAAGACCGTCGGCATTGCCGGCCTGCAGTCCAACCGACCGCTCGTTCTGCTGCTCGTGCCGGCCTACGCCCGGGGGGCCATGCTTTTTGGTATCCATTGGCTGCCTTACGGCCGTTCGGAAGAGGGGACCGGCTACGATCTCTTCGGAGCCCCCCTGACCATGAGGACTTTCGCCGGCTTCGTCCCGTTGGTGGGGCTTTCGACGCTGCTGGGGTGGCCGATGGTGATCCTGAATCTATTTTTCCTGCTGATCGTGGGCCTCACCCTGGGCTACTTCAAACGCAAAATCGGTTGTATTACCGGGGATATGCTGGGAGCCATGACTGAATCGACCGAAGCCCTGCTCTTCTTTGTGCTGGCCATGCGCGGGTTGTCATGATTCACGGTCACGGCGGGAACATCTACCAACTGGCTCGCGAGCTGGGATGCGCCCCGGCCGAGATTGCCGACATGAGCAGCAATGTCAATCCATTGGGGCCACCCCCGGAGCTGATGGACCATCTGCAGGCGCACCTCGGTTGCATCCAAGCCCTTCCCGAGGCCGCCGCCGAGAGCATGGAGCGGCTGTTCGCCGAACAGTCCCGGATCGATGCCGATCAGGTTCTGGCCGGCAACGGCACAACCCAGATGATCTATGACCTGCCCCGGGCCCTGGAAATGCGTGAAGCCTTGATCGTGGGCCCCACCTATGCGGATTACGCCGATGGCTGCCGCCTCGGCAATGTCGCCTGCCGTTTTGTTCATGCCCGGGAAACCGACGACTTCCTGGTGGATGTCGACCGCCTGCGGGAGCAGATCGAAGCGGTCGACGCCGTTTATATCTGCACCCCCAACAATCCCACCGGCCGACTGATCGATGTGAACGTTATCCGGCAGCTTTGTCAGGATTTCCCCCGTCAGCATTTCGTCGTGGATGAATCCTACCTGCCGTTCGTCAAAAACCAAACGCGCCATTCGCTGCTCAAGGAGCGACCGCCTAACGCCCTGGTCCTGACCTCCATGTCGAAAATATTCAGGATCCCGGGGCTCAGGGTCGGGTTCATCGTGGGCGCAGCGCGTACCCTTCAATACCTGCGTCGGCTGGCCCCGCCCTGGTCGGTTAACAGCCTGGCCCAGACGGCCGTCCGGTTTCTGTTGACCAACGAACCGCTGAGCCGGGATTTCATCGCGCGCACCCAGGCGTTTATCGCTGACGAACGTGAATTCATGATCGATGCGCTTACCGCCATACCGGATCTACGGATCTATCCCAGCCGCACCAGCTTTTTCATCCTGCGCCTGCCGAAGCCGCATCGGGCGGCCGGCGTGTGCCGCGCGTTGAGCGCACACAGGATTCTGATCCGGGATTGCAGCAATTTCGAGGGCCTTTCGGAGCGTTTCATGCGCATCTCACTCAAGACGACCGACGTCAATCGGCAATGTGTCACCTTGCTTCAAACATTACTCCAGCCGTGATGCGCAGCCATGCCCCAGCCTATGATTTGTTTAACGCTGTAATCGATAGGAGCTAAAGCCACCATTGCCCGCGACCCCGCATCTGCTGATTCTCCCGGCGGCATTTGTCCTGGATCTCCTGATCGGTGATCCCTTGCGCCTGCCGCACCCCATACGCTGGATGGGGACGGCCATCGAGCGCGGGGAGCCTTTTTTCCGGCGGCGCTTCCAACGCCTGGAATACGCCGGGTTCTGGTTTGCGGTCTTTTTGATCGGCACCACCTGGCTGATCGCCTTCGTCGCGCTATATCTGGCCCGTCAATGGCATCCCTGGTGCGGTTGGATCCTGGAAGTGATCATGGTCTACTATTGCCTTGCGGCCCGGTCGCTCCTCCAGGCCGGCGGCGACGTTCGGGATGCTCTCGTCAAAAGCGGTCTGCCGGCAGGCCGCCGCATGGTGGCCCGGATCGTGGGGCGTGAAGTCCACCAATTGACGGCCACCGGCGTCAGTCGCGCAGCCGTGGAGTCGGTGGCTGAGAATATGGTGGATGGTGTACTGGCCCCGCTTTTTTTCGCCGCCGTCGGCGGGGCCCCGCTGGCATTGGCCTACAAGATGGTCAACACCTTGGATTCCATGGTGGGTTATCGCAATACGCGCTACCATTTATTCGGGCGGGCCGCCGCCCGAATCGACGACGGGGCCAACTGGATTCCGGCCCGCCTGGCGGTGCCTTTGACGGCCTTGGGAAGTGTCCTCCTGGGCTTTGACGGCCGGTGCGCCTGGCGGACCGCACGGCGGGAAGGACGTTTCCACGCCAGTCCGAACGCCGGTTTTGCGGAAGCGGCGTTTGCCGGTGCGCTGAGGGTTCGACTCGGGGGGCCCAATCGCTACCATGGCCGCCGGGTCGACAAACCTTGGATCGGGGCCGGTTTTGCGGAACCCACCTCCACCGACGTCTCCCGGGCCGGCGCCCTGATGCTGACAACCTCGATCCTGGCCCTGCTGCTGCTATGGGGTCTTGCCTCTCTGGCAGCGCGTGCCCTTTAGGACTGCGGTCCCGGTGATCCCATGAGCCCAATGCCGACAACGCCTGATTATCCGCGTCTCCCGCGATCCTGGAAAAATCGCTACCCCTTTCGCCTGGCATGTCCTTCCTTCGTCTACCCTGACGATTACGACGTCAATGTCGATTGCCTCGGACCCCACGTGGATGAAATCGAACTGCTATTCTTCGAGGGCCGGCGGGAAAGCCGCCCCACCAGCGCCTTGGTCGATCGCCTGGTGCGTCTCGGTAAACGACATGCCGTCGGGTATAACGTCCATCTTCCCACGGATCTGCTACTTTGGGATGACGATACCTTGGCGGTCGAAACCGCCGCCGGGACGATCAAGACCCTGACCCGTATCCTGACGCCCCTGAATCCCCGCTTTTATGTGCTTCATCTGGAAAGGCCAACCTCACCGGCGGGAAGCGCGGGGAAGCGCGCCTGGCAGGCGTGTGTCACCAAAGGACTGAAGATGCTGATCGCGAAAGGCTGTCCCGTACGGAATTTTCGGGTGGAGAACCAAACCGCACCGCTGGACTGGATTGCTCCCCTGTTGGAGGCTTTTGACATGGATCTGTGTCTCGATATTGGCCATCTGCAGTTGGCCGGCGAAGATCTGGCCTCAACTTTGTCACGCTGGCCAAAACGCATCCGCGCGCTTCATATCCACGGGGTAAGCGGTGGCCGCGACCATCGGGCGCTCTCCTGCCTGCCCATCCGGGATCAAGTTGCGCTGACCGATTTTCTGAAAACTTTCGACGGCAGCGTCTGTGTGGAAGTGTTTGGCTATCAGGCCTTGTGCGATTCGCTCCTGGTTCTTGAGGAATGGATGGATTAATAACAATTACAATATTTTGTGATTCTAAATCGGATAAGGATTGGCCGCCTGCCCGGCAGGTCGCTGCGTTGCGACCGATCGACGCGGATCCCATGCGAACGGCTTGACGTCCTTCGCCGGGATCTGTAAATTGCGGGGAAACGTCCAAAGGAAGACCACCCCAAGCATGCCCGGCCTCACCCTTTTCGCCAGCAATCGACTCGAAGTTCTGGCCCAGGAACTTGCCGATCGATTGCGGCGCCCCGGTGACCCGCTGCAGACGGATATCATCATTGTCCAGAGCCGTGGCATGGCGCGCTGGTTGTCACTGGCGATCGCACGCCGCAACGGCATTGCTGCCAATTGCCGGTTCCCCTTTCCCCAAGCTTTCATCGATACCCTCTTCGCCGATCTGTTCGATTACGATCCTGCGGAAGATCCCTTCGAGCCCGGTGTCCTGACCTTCATGGTCATGCGGGAGCTGCCCGCTCTGGTGGCGAATGATCCCGCCTTCGACGATCTGCGTACCTATTTGCAGAACGATTCCCGCGGCCTTAAAAAATTTCAACTTGCCGCCGAGATCGCCGACCTTCTGGATCAATACCTGATATTCCGGCCCGACATGCTCCTGGCCTGGGAGCGCCACCCGCCTCCCAAGAGGGAAGATCCGTTTCCCTGGCAGCGAATTCTTTGGAAAACCTTGACGCGCAAAGACCCATTTCGACATCGGGCGTCTTTGTGGCGGGATCTGGTTCGGGGAGCAATTGAAAGGGACGGTGCCGCCCCCCGGCTTCCCGGACACGTGTCATTGTTCGGGGTGTCTTATTTGCCGCCTTATTACCTTCAGGTTCTCGAATCGCTTGGCGGCGTCATGGCCATCGACATCTATCAGCTCAATCCCTGCCGGGAGTATTGGGCTGATA
>JAAUYK010074609.1_pt1 | contig 13326 bp, 10 predicted proteins | sample 7278021 | NCBI WGS metagenome assembly JAAUYK01 (sample SAMN14350223, study PRJNA611818) | marine sediment metagenome | isolation source: surface marine sediment (1.8m) | place: French Polynesia: Moorea | collected 2018-08
ATCCCGACTTACCCCTGGCAACTTGGTTTCGACAAAGACCCTTTCGAGCAGGTGCAGGACGCTCTCAGACGACGACGCGTCCTCACACTTCTCGTAAACCTCCTCCATCTCGCTCGATCGCGGAGATAAGAAGGAAGAAAAACGAAACTAGGGGCAGTTAACAACTGCTGGAAAGTGGGTTCTTCTTCCAAAAGGTTGTTACACGTACACAGCTATCTGCTTTCCTTTCACTGATAAATGACTGCCATGTCGGACGAGTAAGTATGATGGCGCTGCTTCAAACACCAACTAAGCTGTCGGCCGGAGAGAGGATCGAGAAATTAGGAGCAAGGGCAAGGCTGTAGAAAGCAACAGGATCGATCCCATGATAACGGCCCAGTCAACCAAAGACTCGATCCTCACTCGAGCATTTCCTCAGAAACAGTCGAGCGCTCCCGTCTTGTGTTTTTCTCGAAAAGTAGTACCAAGACCTGGCGATATTTTTACATATTTGGAATCAGCGCGTTGAGCTCTATCCGAAAAGCAACGCGTTTTCGGCGTAAAAAGTCAAGTAATTAAGGAGTAATTAGCGAGTAGTCGAGCCATTGACCCCTACTTAGTCGAGCCAAAAAATAAGTCGAGCAAGTCTCGAGCGTATCTAAAGCAATCGAGCAATAGTCGGGCCATACTCAAGCAGTCGAGCGTTACTCGAGCCGATTGCTGGAGTACAAAAGATCGAACGCGCCGGAGACCGGTTGGTAAGCGGTTTCGCGGAGGATGAAAAGGTAAGGGAAATTAAGGGGTTATTGAGAATGGTGGACGTAGCGTGAAAGCGGAATTATGGCTGTAATTAAGGAGATGGAAACAGGCGCGTTTTCGGCGGATTTGCAAATATACGAAAATCGAGAAAAATGCAAAGGCTATAGACTTAAGAATTTTGCCGATTTCTGGTGTATGAAGAACGCGTCGCAAACGGTCCGGTCGACAGGGAATTAACTAAGTAAGGAAGCAATGCAACGTAATTATATGTCATCGGTGTTAATATATCCACGAAGAAGGCTGCTAAGGAAAGGCATAAGACAGGCGAAAAGCTAGGGATTGGCGTACAAAATATATCGAACGCGCCGGAGACCGGTTGGTAAGCGGGTTCGCGGAGGATGAAAAGGTAAGGGAAATTAAGGCGTTATTGAGAATGGTAAATGTAGCGCGAAAGTGGAATTGTGGCTTGTAATTAAAGAGATGGAAACAGGCGCGTTTTCGGCGGATTTGCAAATATACGAAAATCGAGAAAAATGCAAAGGCTATAGACTTAAGATTTTTGCCGATTTCTGGTGCATGAAGAACGCTTCGCAAGCGGTCCGGTTTGACAGGGAATTCACTATATAAGTTTATAAGCACTGCAATTTGCAGGCTTAACTGTTAATTAATGAAAGGGAATTAATTAAGGGACGGGTTTCGGGCGGAATATATAAGATATATTTGCAACCTCGCATGTGTTTACGCGACGTAAAAGTGTGCAGAGCGGCGTCGGCAACCAGCCCGTCATCATGCAGCGCCTGTACCTGGAGATCACCACCCTCGGCAATGTCGAGTCTGCAATGTTTGTGAAGCTCGCCGGAGTGCCCGCCAAGCGCTGCAACCTACTGGGTTCTCTGCGCGTCCTCGACAGCGAGTGCAACAGAATCTCGGTGACGGTGGAAGGACCGGTGGACGACGTTCGCGAGTACTACAGCTACATGAGTCTAATCGACAATGTATTCGGGCAAGTGACTAAGGTAGAGGAGGACGACATCGAAAGGTACACGCAGACCGAGGCGTTTCATGTCGACAACTATGAGGATGAGTCATCGGATGAGGATGAGCGTGGAGACGAGAGTGCAGTGCCGGATGAAGAAGATGGAGAGCATGTCGAACCGGTGGGTGTACATGCCGAAAGAGATGTACGCGTAATACCCGAGACGCCAGAGAAGGACGAGAAGTCCGAATCGGAATCGTCGCCTGAGAGGGATGAGTTCAGCCAGGAGACGGCCGAGGAGGACATTGAGACGCAGTATATAGATCCGGCAAGAAGTCCCGTGTTCAAGGGAGGACGGCCTCTAACCCGCCGAGAACCAGTCGGTTACCAAGGGACGGTCGAGTTGTTTGAGAGCGACGAAGAAGAAAGCCAATCAATACTACAAACTAACAGGCGCAAGCGCTTATGCAAGGAATAAAGTACGTGAAGCAAAACTGTTAGTTATCAACGCGTTTGCATTTCCTTCTGATGAGATGGGGCGTTTGATATCCTACGCAATCCCTGTTAAGTTTCTTAATTTATCATACGTACATATCTCTACATATCAAGCGCAGACCGTTGCGAGCGTTAGCATGGGAGATTTGGTCTCACGGATTGCGGTAAAAGTATATGAACGTAGTTGTCACATATCCTTCAAACGAGTCGTTTTCCTACTGGAATATTGTGAGGATCAAAACAAGTGTGTGGCTTCTGTCAGTTCATAACAGAATTTCGTCACCAGAATAAAACTAGTCTTCGTAAAACGGTGGGTTTTCGGCGAGTGTTCGGCTTCACTTCTTGCTGGGCTTAGCATCCTTCTTCTTCTTCTTGGGCGGTTCGCCGGCCTCGGACTCCTCGTCGGAGCTGGTGAACGGCTCCTTTCCGTAGCGTTTCGGGCGCTCCGCCTTCGGGAGGTGCGCGTGTTCTCAGTCGGCCTCCTTCGTGACCTGGCTGCTCTGGAACCCGATGCGAGCCTGGCGCTCGATGTCCCTGATGCGCATGAACGCCTTCGCCTTGTCGGCAGCCGTCTGCGTCGTCGCGACGATGAACTTCTTGAACCTGAAAGATGTAATGATGAGGAACAGGTAGTAGGAAACCGACTCGTTTGCGACTAACCTGGCGGGGATGTATGTCAGGTTCTCGTACAGCTGGCCGACGGGGTAGCTGTACTGGCGGCGGTACTCGGGCGTGCAGCAGAGCCTGATGAGAGCGAGCACGAAACCCCTCTGGCTGAAGTCGATGTTCCTGGTCACGTACTTCTGTAGCGCGACCGTGCGCTCCCAGCTTTCGAAGAACTTGATGACCTCGGACTGGGTGTTGAATGGGAGGTATGAGGCTGAAATGATAGGACAGGGCAATGAAGTTTGGAGAACGCGATTGAAACCGAAGCGTTTCCGACTTACCCAGTAGGGGGTTTAAGTCCGGATTTGCCGCCAGTTCGCCCGGAAGGATGCCGTGCTGTTCGAAGGTCGACAGCTGCCTTTTGATGTGGGCCAGGCAGTCCAGGATTTCGTGGAGCGTGGCCGAATGCATGTGCTGGACCGTCCGGAAACCCGACAGTTCCTTGCGGAACCCCATCAGCTGCCCGGTCGCTTGCTTCGTCCAGCGAGTGTTCACCTTGAGGATCTCCGAGTCCGAGAGGTGTTTGTACTCCTGGCGCGCCAGGGCACGCTCGCCATCGGTAGGGCCCTCGTCCTCGTCCGGCTGCTCCAAACCGGCCCGTTCGAAGAGGTCTGCCTCGGCGTCCGCTGCAGCTTTCTTGTTCGCTTCCGTGCTGCGGCCGGCGACCTGATCAGGCGGGATGGCCATGATCTCCCTGGCATTTGCCTCCGCGGCTGCCTGGAACTGAATGCAGAGTATTAGGAGTGATTATTGGAAAGGTAACCGACTCGTTTGCGACTTACTTCCGGAGTTGTGGTGTCCACTGGGATCCTCTCGTAGTCCCCGGTCACGTCTTGGAAGGGTCGCAGGCCTTGATTGGCCTCGTCGCCGGAGTCTTCGTCGTCGGAGAGCTCTATGACCTCAGTGTGCTTGGTCTTGGCCTTGGCTTTGCCCTTCTTTAGGTATCCCGACGTGTGAGGAGCCTGTAAGAGAAGGAATCAATAGCGGAAACCGACGCGTTTGAGGCTCATCTGAACTTACTTTCGGGTACTTCTTCTCCTTGCCCTTGGACGGGGCACTGGTTCCGGCCTCAGACTCGGGGGGCGTGGGCTGCTGGAAGAAGCAAGAAGCAATTACAATATGATCTGATAAGCAACGCGTTTTCGACTTACTTTCGGCGGCTTTTCCTTCTCGCCTCTTGTATCAGGCTCCTCCGTTTCAGACGGCGCCGGGAGCGGGTCCTCCTGAGGGACGTAGACGTTGATGTCGATGTCGTCCGCATCGGCATCCTCGGCTTCGCCATCGTCAGCCTCCGCAGCGGCGGCTGCCTTTGCAGCGCGGACTTCCGCCTCCAAACCCGCGGCTTGACGACGCTCCGCTCCACGGTCGACGGCGCAGATGGCCGGCTGCTGCAGGTCGGCATCGGCGGGCCCGGACGGATCCTGGTAGCCCAAAGGGCCAAAGGCCGGACTGGGGCCGCGGGCATCGGGGTCAGCTAAATGTGAAATGGGAGAGTTGGAAATCGGCGGGTTTGAGGCGCTTTTCTAATAACTTACGTGCATAGTCAGGCGGTGCGTCTCTCGGGGACAAGTGCTCGGGCCCGAAGTGGAGCTCGCCGGACATGGAGAGGTTGACGTCCCCGCCCATCAGATCTCGGAGAGAGGGTCCCTCGTTGGCCGCCGCAAACCGAACGGTTGGGTCCTCCTTCTCTTCGATCGTCCACTTGCCGGGGCCCGTCTGGACCCAGTAGTACCTGGAGGCGTCGAATCCCGGCAGCTGAGGCGGAGCGAGCGTCGTCTGAGACGTTGTAACCTTTTTGGTATCGAATGCGTTAGGGCACGTATCTTAAAACCGACCCGTTTTCGACTCGTTACCTTTGTCGACGTCGTTGTCCTCCTTTCGATGGCGGCCGTGGCCTGCATGGGAGCCTGCTGGCGGACGGGCATGGGCTGGAAGGGCATCATCCCCGGGTGTTGGTGTGGCGCCGAAGACGGGCCCGCAGTCGGCGCAGTTTCGGTTGCTGTTGTGGGGACGGGCTGAGCGGTCCCCCCTGCCTGAGTCGTCGCCGCGGTGGTCACGGGTGGCGCCGGCGCTGAAGTCGTCGCGGATGCCGTCGTTTTCGGCGGATTTGGGTCCGCCATGATGATCGGCGTCTTACCTCGGCGCCAGGGAAACGGGAACTGAAAGGAAGAGGAAAAGGGCAGCTGGGGAGGAGAAGGGGGCGTTGCCAGGAAGAAACGGCGCGCAATTCAAAATTCGTTGTTTGCACTTGGGATTGTTGGATAGCCTACAGTGAACTTACTGTAGAGTCGGAAACCCGCTTCTTCAGGAGGCGCCCCTGGAATTACGTTGCTCCACTTCCTGCTAGCGTGGCCGTTCTTGTTGCTGAAGTTTTCTGAAAGAGGACAAGGAAAGGTGTTAGGGCAAAAGTTTTTCTGAGTACATAGAGATATATGAACGCGTTTCATACGCTTCGCTTTAATACGGAAAAGTTGTCAATGACGTGACAAATTAAGTTAAGTTTTCTTCGTCTTAGTTGGGAAGTTGGGTCCTCGGGTAATTTGCGTAAATTCTTCTTTACAAAGGGAGCCGTTTTCTGTTCGTTTGCGGTTCAGACATGTCGCTACTCTAGGATCGCCGGTAGTTTGGTGAGGGCGATGTTGTAGTTGTTTGCTATTTCCAAGATGTCGTCTTCTCCGTCGTTTTCTTCGACCTCCTGGATGAACAGCTTCAGGTCTTTGCAGGCGAGTTTGAAACCCTTCCTGTGGTGGAGGCTCCTGTGGTAAGCCCTGAGGAGCTTGAGGATCTCATCCACGCTCATCTCGTCATCGACGACGCTCTTCAGGTGGTCCATCACGCTGGCGCGGCGGTACGCCGGCATCGACCGTTTGGCAACCGGAGGCTTGACGGGGCTTCCCTCCCTCTTCATACCGCCAGATGTGCCTGCCATGTTCTTGTCCACTTCGTCGTCGACGGCTTCGGTGTTGAAGGATTCCTCCTTCTTCTCATCGGGCTTGCTTTGGACATCGGACGGCTTCTTTGAGGCGCGTCTGAAGTTGAAGAATTCGTCCGCATCTGCGGCGAGGCTGTCCTCGCTCGTCGGGGACGTGGGCGGCTTGGGAGTGGTAGGCGGCGGGGGCTGCTGGGAGACCGAAGCGTTGTCGGCGGACTTGCGGCGGTTTACGTTGCGCTCCGTGTTGTAGAGCATCTTGCGGCATTCCCTGTTGAACTGAGAGAGGTTGAAGACCAGGTCGTTGTTGACGTTGGCGAAGTCGTGGGCGGCGCGCGCCACGAGCTGCATGAACACCTCGACGTATCTGGGTAGATGACGGGCAGTGTCCGGGAGACTACTGAAAGTGATAAAAGCACGTCATATTATAACTGTCCGAGCTGATGCCGAATCAAAGGCATTGCAAACGCACCCATTGTCCCCGGTGCCGCTCTTCCAGAAGATGCTCCGCTGCAGTTCAATGTGGAACATCGTGTCCAGGAGGTTCACCGTGTACCTCCTACCGTAATCCACGAAGACGAGGAGGAAGTGGCCGAGCTTGACCAAGCGGTTGAAGTCTTTGAAGAACACCTCGATCGTCGAAATGGCTCTGAAAGGGAGGCCTCTGAGGTCGGCATCCGAGCCCAAGATGACGGACTTCATCGACAGCTGCAGGTTCGTGTAGACCTTGTCCTTGGCGAGGCCGTCCTTGAGACAAAGTTGGCGCAGCAAAGCCGTCGCCCTGAGGTTGGACAGATGCGCAAGCGTGTGCACCTGCTGGACTTTGACGAGGTGGTCGACCTTGACGTTGATGGCGCGCAGCCCCGCATACATGGCGTGGATGGCGTTGGCGAACTCCCCCAGATCGCCGCTCCCCTCAGCAGGCGCGTTCAGGGTGGGGAAGGACAACTCAACTGTTTCAAACCCGTCGGAACGAAGCTGCTCCGGGACGCACTTCTCGATGAGCTCCTCCTCCCTGGAGATGGCGTGGTTGACAGGCGGCGGATCGTCAGTGTCGAGGGCGTCGATAGAGGGCCCGTCGTAGACGCCGTCGGCCACCATCATTTCGATGATGCGCTTGGCAATCTTCCTGCAGTCAGACGCGAACAGCTCGTCGACGGTGTACTTCTCCTTTCCCTTCCTGTCCTTAAACGACGGCTCTTCGGCTGCTTTGGTGAGCTCCTTCCTCGCCGCCTTCCCCGTCTCGTCGACCATCTTCTGCCTCTTCTTCAGGGCGCGAGCCATCCGGTCCAGGTCCGCCTCCCTCTGAGCTTGCTTCTTGAATTTCGTGAGCCTCTCTTGAGCGTCGGCGACGGCTCGCTCTGCGGCGACTTGCGCCTCCTCACGGTCGCAGGCCCTGTTGAGCAGCTCGGCCTCGAAGTCGGAGTCGGACGCGTTCTTCTCCGGGTCGGTGGAGATGTCAATAGGCGAGTCCGGGTCACGTTTGCGGGGCGTCTTCTCGGCCATGGCGTCGAGGATCCGGGAAAAGTCTCTTTAACTGCACTAACTCGATTCGATGATTTGCACGCGACTTGCCTCGATGAAAGTGGGGCGGAAGAGGAAGTAAGCAGCTGACATGGGAGTAGACGTTGGTAGCAGGCAGACCGCAGCAAACGGGCCGGTCACGCAGAGGGAACTCCAGCCGCTTTAGGTTTGCAACTGTTGCAACAGCTGACAGTGGCTTGCTTGGTGTAACTTTGAATTTCGACCGTTGCTGTTCTCGTAATCACGGCGAGTCAAATTGCATAGGTAACGTGCTTCAAACCCGTCGGTTTTACAGCCGAAGCATCGACCACAGGATCACCGACCCGTAGCCGTTCACGAGCACGACGTTCCCCAGGACCGACGCCGGGTCCAGTCTCTCGTCCAGCCTGCTGATCCGGTTCGCCTCCACACGGAAGATAAGGACGTCTGACATGTCCAAGCCGTCCAGAAGTCCGAAAACGCGCTGATGTGCAACCCGTCTCCCCCGAACGAGGCCGTCGTCTTCGTCGATGTCTGTGAGAAGGAAGATCCGCCCGTCGTTCAGGTAAACGTAGCGATCGTCAACACGCGAAGTTGCTTTCACTTTCAGCCGGTACGCGGGCTTGCATCGATGTCCCATCATCGTCGAAATGAGGCTGGTTTGCAACGCTTGCGTGCCGACAGACGTTGTTCCCGCTTTGTAATTCTGCTTTATAATGGCATAATGATCTTCGTAAAGGAGCGCCGACGTTTCAGACAGTGGACCAAGGCGCCTGACCAAGTTGAGGTGGGTGAAGTTGTGTGGATTGTAGGTGCACTGGTCGACGCCGAACGCCTTCTCGAACGTCACGTACCATCTCCGGAACAAATCCGTTTCAAACGCTTCTCTTCCCAGTTCGTTGTAGAGGCGATCAGGCAGGCATAGTCCTCTGACAATGTATACTGTGAGCAGCCATGATTTCAACGTTCCTTTTGGCGCCGTCGTCAACAGAACAGGCCAGTATGCGAGGACGAAGTTCCGGTATTCGGCCGCCTTCCAAACGGCGGGGTCGAAGTTGCGGGGTTGTCGGTTAAAGTTTGTGAGTCCTTTACACGTCGCTAACAAGCAGTTTAACTGCTCCACGTCGGCGGGCTTGTGCGCAACGGCCATCTTCTGGCCGACGTTGTAGGTACACTTCAGCATCCGCCGCACTACTCCGAGCGCTATGAGGTGCATGGCCTCGGTGGGGACGTCGCGGACGAGGTCGAGGCCGGGGACGTCCTTCAGCGGGCTGTAACCTTTCACTCCACATGCGTCTTCCTCCATTTCGCCACCAGCCTCAAGCGCCTCGGCAACGCGCCGCAATTCGCCATCTGTCCGAAGGCGAGCACCAAAGGTTGAACTCGGAAACTTGCCGCTCACTTTAGACGCCTTACAGTAATGGCAGCCGAAGGTGGCTGCATGGCTCTTAAGCCCCTGCAAAACGGCCCGTTTGGGGGCGTCTGCTATCACTCTTTTCACCCTCACGCCGGACTTCTGTAAGTCTGCCAGTAAGGGCCTCAGTAGGATCTCGTCCTTGCCTTTCAAGCCTTTCTTGGCCGGGTGCATTATGCCGACGCTGTATATGTTATCGCACCCGTGAAAGCGAATCGACAACACGTCGATTGACAGCCCCGAACTCTTGCTCTCGGGAATACCATCCAAGGACATGTCCACAGTCACCGTGTTCACCTCGTTCCTGTGCGAGTTCCGGTGTAATTCTACAATCTGCTCTAGTGCCACATAGTAATGGGTGTAAATCACTTTCAAACCCCTCTTTTCGATGTCTTTACGGGGAAAGCTAACAATCCCTTGGTAGTCGACACTCAGTCCTTCGTTGGTCTCGGCCTTCACATCCATGATCACTTTCGGGGCGTTTTTGACAACCTTGTACCTCATGGAACGATACGTGGGGAAACTGCCCGTTTGCAACAGGTCTGAGACGGAGCTGGCATTGTTCTGCAAGTACTGGACAATATCCCGGAGCACAGCGTGAGGAACCTCTCTACGTGCCTGCAGTCCGACGAAGAAGTTTGCAGCTTCTTCGACAGCCTGTTCCCTGGAAACCGACGGCTTTCCGACAGGTTCAACTTGCCCGTCCTCTTCGACATCCAGCCCAATGTCTTCCTCTACGAGCACGCGGAGCAGGTGTTCTTGTTGCACGGCGCGAAACTGCAGATTTTCCGCTTCTCTTACAGCTGCCAGCTCTTCAGTATCATAGTTATCTCCTTCAATCCAAACTGGCTCCTCCTCGTCCTCCGCATCTACCCTTTCCACGGACTCATCGGCAAGGGCAACAGGTGCCTGATCGCTCACTCCCTCGACTGGTTCCTGACCGAGTTCTTCCACGTCGTCCTGCTCCTGTGTCCTCATGAACTTGTCGCGGAGCCGCTTCTTCCGGGCCTGTCTCAGTGCCTTCTTCCGCTTATTGTTGTACTCCCTGTTTTCGAACGGCATCCCGATTACGTTTTACACCGCGTGGCCAAATATTACTGCCCGTCTTAACAATTTGTTTACACTTAACCCTCAGCTTACGCGCTAGGCCTTAACAGCTGCATGAAAATCGGCGGGTTTCCGGCGCTATGGACGACGACAACTACTACGACTACATGCTGATCCTCGACCTCGATCCCAGGCCCAACTACCCCTACGTATGCTGCATAACGATCGAAAACACGGGCATTCGCGACGTCCACCATGGACGACTTAAGCTCTCCAAGACCTTCCGCCTCCGGCCCATCCAACTGCCAATCTACAAGGAGAAGAAACTGTACCACGTCATTGCCAAGACCCACAAGGCCTGCAGCAATGACGACCGCACTCGCGCAACGTCCCTCGTCAACGAGCATGTCCTCAACTGCTTGAAGACGGGCATGACCATGGACTCAGCGGTGGCCTCGACAGTTGAAAATTTTCCCTCTCGCGTACTCAAAGGGAAGAACTTTGGGTCCATGAACGAGCCCACCAGCAGGTACGTGGGGACCTCGGCCCGGCACCAGCCACTTGCTCTGTCCTCGTCCGAAACCGACGCGTTTGCAACTGATACGCTCCCCGCTAAGTCTACGAAAACCGCATTCCCTTCTAAAGGTGAGTTCGACCTAGATGGAGCCTAATTATTCAATTCATATATATTGACTAGCTACGTACCTTTCGTAATGTCACATATATCGTTTACGTTCCAGAGAAAAGGCCACCTAAGGCCCGGGCAGGCGCAGGCCTGGCGCCGCCGCCAACTAAGAAGGCGAAAGTCATCTTGCCCACCTCAAACCCGCCTCTTCCTGATGACTCGTCTTCCCCTTCGAACCCGGCACCCCCGCTTGCATCGACAATTCCGTCTACCCCGGTGTCTAGCCGCCGTGACGACACTAGCGACCACAACGGCTTCGTGATCGACTTCCCAGAGTACAACGCCGACGTACTGCTTCACAGCTACAAGCAAGCCGTTCCCGGCGGGAACGCGACGAAGAAGGCCAAGAGTGCAGAGGATCATTACAACGCGGTCATGGACAAGTTCAATCTCTTCGAGAGGAACATCAACAGGAGGATCGACAGGCTGCAGGGGACCGTCGCGTTTGTGGCGAAGTGCGTGGAAGACTTCAATGACAACTTCTCCTCTCTCATGGACGTCGTTAAGGAAAAGAGAGCGACTGACGTCGCCGATAACCTTTCGTATGAGGTCGCCTTTCCATTCAGGTCTACCGCCGACGTCAACTCCTACCTGGAGCACGATCCCAAAATGGTCAAGCTGGTTGACAGGTATGTGTCGCATAATTTATCTCTACGTACCCGCCTCAAACCAGTTGCTTTCTGCAACTATATACACTTAACTCTTTGATACATTCGATACAATGCAAGTTTTATACATACTTCGATCGTGGCTATATCCCTGGGTGGGATATATATATCTTGACTGTTCAGTGTTACTTCCCTGTGTCGAACCGGACCGTTCGCGACGCGTTCTTCATACACCTGAAATCGGCAAAAACCTTAAGTCTATTGCCTTGCCAATTTTGCCGTTTTCGGTAACTTCGGAAACGCACATCAAACTCTCCGGTTTCCACATACTACGCTATCTACCTTTTGCCACATCCTTGCCCCTAAACGCCTGTCTCCAAAATCATTTTTTTTCTGCCCAGTTATCGCCTGCGGAGCAGTCGCAAAGCAATCGATTTTCGCCTGTCTTATATGCCGTTCCTTAGCAGCCTTTTCATCGTGGATATATATATACACGAACGATCTACTTAACATTTTAGCACTGCAAAGTGCAGTGCTTAATTAAATTCCTTCACTTAGTGAATTCCCTGTCGAACCGGACCGTTTGCGACGCGTTCTTCATACACCAGAAATCGGCAAAAACCTTAAGTCTATTGCCTTGCCAATTTTGCCGTTTTCGGTAACTTCGGAAACGCACATCAAACCCTCCGGTTTCAACATACTTCTCTATCTACCTTTTGCCACCTCCGTGCCCCTAAACACCTTGACTCCAACATCATTTTTTTTCGCCCAGTTATCACCTGCGTAGCAGTCGCAAACCAATTGCTTTTCGCCTTCTGTCTTTGCCGTCTCTTACAGGCTTCTCGAGGTTAGGTTCAAAGACAACGGCCGTTACCCTTTGGACATCCTCTCCGCCATTCTAAGCCCTCGTTTGATCAAGAAGAGGTACACCTACCCGTCCGAGAACAAGAGAAGCGACAAGGGCCCCCTCCCAGCCCCTATCTTCAATGCCATCCTCAAGGTGGCCACGATCAAGCTCCGCAACACGGCCATGACCCTCCCCGAATTCAAAGCGAAACTAAGGCAAAAATTCAGCAGCATCAAATACAAACGCAAGGTAAATACTTCACGTATATGCGCCGTTAACCAATTCCTTTCCTATCCTTCAACTTCCATCACTTACCTAGAAAGGCGCCCCGAAGGAATCGCCGACTGAAACTTCTTCCTCGGGGGGATCACACATCGCAGAAAACGCGCTTCTTCATGACTCATCTCCCAACCCCCATCCCAAGGCTGTTCACGAGGCGACCGACACTACCGACGAGGACCTCGACCGGACCAACTCCAGCAAGAGGTTCAACAGCGCCGCCTCCACATCGACCCCCCGTCAATCCGCTTCAGACCGTCCGCTTTCCGACACCTTTGACACTCCCAACGATCCCCCCGTGGAGCCCGACACTCAACTGCTCGACGACGCCGGCCCATCCGGCATGAGCTTCGTGGTTAAACACGTCGACACCTCGGTACAACTCCCCGCCCCAGCGGAGGCCGTCTCAAACCCGCTGTTCTCCGCCCCGGCCGCCAGGCCGATGTCGCAGAAATCCAAGGAAGACGGCGACCCTGACGACTACGTCCTTTCCTCCTCTGAATCTAGCGAGGACAGCAGCTACTGCAACACTTAATCTCTTTGATAGTTTACCTAACCAACTGCTTTCCTACATTCTATATATACGTACGTACTACTATACTTTAGTTCGTGCAAAGCTACACCTACTTCAGGTACTATTTCATTCATATATATATGTACTCGAAAACCATTCCGTTTGTAACCCATATCCCAGCCTACAAAAAACCGGCATAATAGACGATGTATAGCCTTTCAAAATTCCGCTTTTTTTCCAGGCCCGCGAACGGGCCGCAAACCCGCCGGTCCGCGGGTTGCTCCTGTCTTCCTCCTTTGTGCAACCGGTTCGCAAACGGTCACAAACCGAATACGATACTTTTTTAGTCGAGCATGAGACTAGTAAGTGAACGGTAAACGACGGGTTTGCGGACCCCTCCCAAACCTGCTGCAATACTCCTTTACTCGAGTATGAGACTGGTATGTGACCGGTCAAATGCGGGTTTGCGAGGCCTTCCTTACTCGAGCGATGCGCTCGAATACCGCTCGACTCCTCCCATGACTTGAGCTATTTGCTCGACTAATTCATTAGTAACGCGCTCGAGTATTTTAATAGGGATTGCTCGACTACTTACTCGAGCAATACTCGATTTTGGTTGACTGGG
>JAAUYK010238050.1_pt1 | contig 13326 bp, 15 predicted proteins | sample 7278021 | NCBI WGS metagenome assembly JAAUYK01 (sample SAMN14350223, study PRJNA611818) | marine sediment metagenome | isolation source: surface marine sediment (1.8m) | place: French Polynesia: Moorea | collected 2018-08
CCCCCCCCCCCCCCCTGAGCGCCACTCTGTGTGGGCTCACTGGGCTGCCTGGCGAAGTCCGGTCTGGTCTGGTCTAGTCTGGGCACTCTGCTCGCGAGAAGCAACAAAGAACTCCGATCGAGTTCACGTCAGACGGTCAGAGACAGTCAGACAGAGAGAGAGTCAGCTGATGAGAGATCGACGCTCGCTCGTTCTCGGCAGCCCTCTCGGTCTCGCACTCTCGCTCAGTCGCTCTCCGTCTCGGAGCGGGCAGGCCTGACTCGATCGAGGGGATAAAGAAGCCAACGAAGAGTATAAATAGAATTAGATTGCAGTCAGACGCACTCTGCCTAAAAGTGAACAAAATAATACGCACTTCAATTTACCTCAATATATATAGTGTTTCACTATAGTACTAGCTAAACAAGCTATTTTATGCACATATTTTTGCTGTGTGGACACTTCGCTCTCACGTTTATTGATCCGTCTGTTTCCAGCAGTGACCTAGTGTGTGTGACAGTGTGTGTGTACTATGTGCTCTGGCGATAGAGTTTCTTAAAGCTCAAGAGTGTCGGCGAAATAAGTGGAACAACCTCAATTAATTGCATGAAGTATTGAGGTCTTTCTATCTCGAGGCCGTCTAAGAATCTCGCGTGTAAAAAGCAGACGGCACTCAGTAAAAAGTTGCTTGCTGCGCAGAAAGGAAAAGTTCGCTTGAAAGAACAGCAGACAAAGGACTAAAAGGAAGGAGGCCATTCGCTCGGATTTCCATTTCGGCCTCGTAACCAACCTCATACTCATTTATATATACTTTCTTCCCCATCATGGGCGGGGTGTTCAGCCTGACTGGTTTGGCGTGCTGCGCCGGCACGACTGCGTGCAACGCCGTCTGCTCCGTGTTCCACGCGTGCCAGAACTCGACGCTTTCGAAGCTGATGTACGCGGGCATCCTGCTCTTCACGCTCGTCCTCGCCTGCCTCATGCTCGCACCGGGAGTACAACAGTGGCTGACCAAGGTGCCATTCTGCGAGGAGAGCGAGACCACGCTGGGCAAGGCGCTCAAAGCCATCCCGGGAGCCATCGGCGGGGACGCCGTCAAGATCAAGTAAGTCAATGCCATTGAGCAATGCTTGAGAAAGATCAATATTATAGACCACGGACATTTATCCTCAGGTGCGCCGACGCCATCGGCTACCTGGCCGTCTACCGCCTCTGCTTCGTGGTCACCCTCTTCTTCCTCCTGATGGCGCTCATCATGATCGGCGTGAGGAACTCGAGGGACCCGAGGGCCGGTTGGCAGAACGGATTCTGGGGCGTCAAGTACACCCTGATCGTGGGCGGCTGCATCGGCGCCTTCTTCATCCCGCACGGCTCGTTCGGCCCCACCTGGATGTGGTTCGGCATGCTCGGCGGACTCGCGTTCATCCTCGTCCAGCTAGTGCTGATCGTCGATTTCGCGCACTCCTGGGCGGAGAGCTGGCAGGGAAAGTACGCCGAGACGGGCAACCAAAACTGGTTCTACGCCCTCCTCACCTGCACCTTCCTGCTCTTCTGCGCCGCCATCGGCGTCATCGCCTTCAGCTTCCACTACTACACCGGGCTGAAGGCGGGCGACTGCAGGCTGCACGAGTTCTTCATCTCCTTCAACATGATCCTCTGCGTCATCCTCTCCGTGACGTCCGTCTTGCCAAGAATCCAGGAGCACCAGCCCAACTCGGGCCTCCTGCAGGGCTCCTTCGTCTCGCTCTACATCATGTATCTCACTTGGTCCGCCCTCACCAACCAGCCGGACAAGAGCTGCAAGAACGACCTGACCGCCATCATCACGGGCAACGCGGGCGCCACCGTCGAGAATAGCACCGCGCCCACCAAGCCGGGTCTGGACGCCGACCGGGAGGAGTACCCCTCCATGGACACCGCGGGCATCTTTGGACTGATCATCCTCTTCTGTTGCGTCCTCTACTCCTCCATCAGATCTTCGAGCAACGACCAGGCGGCCAGGCTGACCATGACCGACAGGGTGAACCTGACCGAGGCCGAGGCCGAGGCCGACACCGAGGCCCAAGGGTCCGGCAACGGCGACGAGGCCGGGGGCGTCAAGTACAACTGGTCTCTCTTCCACCTCATGTTCGCTTTCTCCACCCTGTACGTCATGATGACGCTGACCAACTGGTACTCCCCCGGCAACAACGTCTCCATCGAATCCATCTCGGCCAACATGGGGGCCGTCTGGATCAAGATCATCTCCTCGTGGCTCTGCTTTGCCATCTACATGTGGACCCTGGTGGCGCCAATGTTGCTTCCTGATAGGGACTTCTCGGTCTAATTATGTATAGCCTGTAAATCGTTTGCGAAAACCAAAGCACGCGTACGGTCAAATTCATTCTTTAGTTGTGCGATCGGCATTATCGTACTGCGTTTGCCCTTTTAAACAGGAAACTTTAATCCAGTCCCACGTACACCCTATACACACTCGATACTAACGAATACTAGTATACTGTATGTGCGGATGTGAGACTTGTAGATATGTGTATGGAAACCTACTTGTATGCTGGTCAATTGTAAACCTTACAGAATGTACACCTACCAATGTCAGAAAATCAAAACTACGTAGTAAAGAGTATTGCGCGACAGGGAACGTAGTGTACGCACGCCAAGGAGAACAGTCAGTTTGATCAATTATCCATGTTGCCACTCAGGACATCTCAACTCAGGAATAAACGTTTTCTCTAAAAATTAGCCTTAGCTTTATTGCGCACTGTATGTACAGCATCTGAAGCTCATGCATAGCATGCGTAGCATAATGAACGGTAGTGAATTTTATGTATTTCATGCCTGTACGTCTGTCTGTCTGTCTGTCTTTCCATCTTGTTATCCCGACGCTCCCGAGCCGTAGATCTCCTCGACGTACCTGGACTCAGCCTGCATCCTCTCCAAGTATGCCGGCGCCGAGTTGGCGTCGAAGGAGCTCAGGTGCTTGGCGCAGATGCCCATGAACACCTTCTTCACCCCGTCAGCCATGCCGACCTAGCATACAGAACGCACGTAGTACTTCACGTGTAACGGCCGGGGAAATTACAATGACCAAATACCGCTCCGCAGACGAAGATGCTTCCTCCCCTCTTGTTGACAATGTCCCAGACGAGCTCTCCTTTATCCTTCAGAACGTCCTGCACGTAGAGCTTGGGGGCTCCGCGGCGGCGAGAGTAGGCCACGTAGCGCTCCACCACGCCCTCCGTCTCGTCCTCAAAGTGATTGTCGGCGCTAGAGGGCAAAATTAAATGACTTGGTGTTGAATGCTGCGAACATAGATAAGCATACGCACGCACATGTTTCTGCATCCGAAGAACAGGTAGAGGTCGCCGAAGCTGCTCTTGTCCCTCTTCTTCGTCTGCCAGATGGGTCTGAAGGGCGCGATTCCGGACCCGCTTCCGATCATGATGAGCGGCTTGTCGCTGTTCTCCATGATGTGCCGCAGGGTGGGCACCGACCTGTGGAGGCAGCTCAGCGGGCTGCTGAAGTCGACGGCGCTCAGGTAGTTGGAACAGAGCCCCTTCCTCAGCGCGCCGTCCTTGTTCATGTAGACGACGGGCGAGACGACGAGGTCGACCACGACGCGGCCCTTCGCGTCCTTCCGCGGCAGCGAGGCGAGGCTGTACCAGCGCGGCTTGATCGTGTCCAGCATCACGATCAGGTCGTTGACGTCGATCGCCAGGCTGGGGAACTCGTCCAGAGCCTCGATCAGGCCGCCGACGTTCTTCTTCCAGGCGTCGTACTGGCTGACCGGGCCCGTCGTCAGGATGGTCATCTTGAGGGCGTCGTTGCTGCTGTGCACGCGCTTGGACTGAAAAGGAAAATGTTAATTTACGCCTTGAAAAAAACATACGTAGAAAAATTGCTAACCAGTCTGACGAGCATAGCTCGCGAAGGAACTGTGCTGATGTCGTAGAACGTTTGGAGCATGGCGTGGATGCTCGACGCCGCCCCGGGAAGCACTGGAAAAGGAATAAACGATACGTATAATATATGTAATGTGCGCCCACTTATTGTAAAATACTGTACGTGGCATACTTTGACTCATTCGCCGCAGTTGCTCGTCGAGGACTTGGGAGTTGTTGAGCTTGTCCACCAGTTTGACCACGGAGCTGAGCTCGTTTCGCGGGTAGATCCCCACGTGATCGCCAATCTGGAACTTCTCCCCGTCCAGCTCTGTGACGTCCACGGTCAAGAGAAGATTCCTGGACCCGAGGTCCTCCCTGGCGACGAGCATCGCTTTCGCCGCAGTGTTCTGTGACTTCTGTCCGATGACGGCCAAATTCTGCTTCGACGCTGTAAGTAACAAGAGACATCCATATTAGAACAGCTAGGTTATGCGAAATGGTGCAGCCTAACTTACATCTGAAGAACTCATTCTGGTTCCTGGACATCTTCCTGAACAGCTGCTTCTTCCTCTCCACCTTCTTGTTCTCCACGTTCTCCAGGAGCTTGACCCTGCTCTGGTGGTTGGACGTGGCCTGGCCGATTCCGAGGGTGAATGCGAGGTCCTGCAGCCACGCCTTGAACGTCTCCTGCGGCTGGGACATCTCGTCCACGAGGCACACTTTAGTCTCCTTGACGGCGCCGAGCTTCTCCAGGGTGGTGTCCAGGAACTTGCCGAAGGCGCAGAAGTTCGGGTAGGACTTGGATCCCAGAGCGAGGACCATGTACTTGAGGCTCTTCAGCACGCCGCCGCCTCCGCCATTCAGGATATCGTTCAGCTCTAGCTTGAGCTTTTTGGCGTCGGTGGGCGCGTCGCCGTTGCCGAAGGTGGACACGACGAAAATGACAAGCACGCCATCCTTGGCCGCTGCAACGAGAAAACTTAAGTTGCAATCGGCAGGCCGTGTATAACCTGCGGTTGCGCGGACGTTCGTTCTATATCTTTACCGTTCTTTAACTCGGGCACATTGCAATCCTTGACGTTTTTGACCCGCACGCTGTGGCTGGAGGACAAAAAGTCAGAGATGCTCTCCGCGTTTCTCTTCGAGTTGCCCGTCTCCGTGCCGTAGTAGATGACGGCCTAAGAACCAAACAGGTAAAGCATATTAATTAGGAGCTGGAATTAGCTTACGCACCTTGGGCCGCTTCTTCATCTGCTTCTGAAGGAGAAGGCCGCTGAAGAGCAGCGCCAACGCGGCAGCCTTGAAAGTGACGTTGGATCTGTCCTCTGGGAATCGGTATGAGCGGGCCATCTCCTCCTGCTGCAGGTAGGCCGGGTACAGCTGGTAGTTGAGCATCTCCTGGTGGAATACGCCGGTCAGCGAGCCGGACTCGGGAGGCACCACCCAGACCCAGTCGGACGGGCAGCCGCCGCGGAGCTCGTGCTCGCGCTTAAAGTGGTCCAAAAATTGCTCTGACTGCAAATTAAGTAAAGTTATTGCGGTTACAACCACATTCGCTACTTAATTCTCATACGGTACCTGGGTGTGGTGATCGACCATGGCGACTTGCGCCTTTCCGTAACTGTAGAGCACGGCGACGTTCGTCTCCACGTTGACCCGGTCCTGCCAGAGGTTCAGCTTGTCGCCCGTATCCAGATTCAACACCTTGGCTATGGCCTCCGACATGTCGTAGCGCTGCTTGTCCAGGAAGTCCCTGGTGGCCACCTCAGGGAGAGAGTACCAGCCGGAGAAGGGCGCAGCCGGAAACTGCACGCCGCCGGCGTCGAAGAGAAAGCCGGAGACAGCGGGCAGCGCGAACCACTCGAGGCCGAGCTTCGCGAACTCTGGATACCTAGATGGATAGATCAGGGTTTAGTTCACCGCACTAAATGTAGATAGATTGTCTGTACTGTAGTTAGCTTACTGTGGGTGTTCGATTTTGACCACCTTGATAATTTTTTCGGGTAGCTCGAAGAACTTTGGAACCCCGTCCTGAGCGGACACGACTATGGGGAGGACGTCGAACCGGCCTCCCTTGCCTTTCCACCCGAGGCGCTGGCAGAACTTAAATTGATAGAATAGGGAATAAGTAACAATGTACGTAAGCCAATGTAAAGCTTTCTCACCTTAGTGAAGAAAGTGTACGCGGGGTCTCCGATGACGGAGCCGTCCTCCTGCTCGTAGCCGGCGTACGAGATAAGCTGCTTGTTCCACAGTCTGAACTTGTCCGGCCTGCCGGGCAGCCTCGGCGGGAAGACGGAGATCGCGGGCCGGATGTTGCCGTCGTTTGTCGAGTAGTCGATGTGTGTGCACACCGCGCGGAACATCTCCTCAAGCGTGGTTATTTTTCTGAAGCATTTGTATAACTATAAGTAATGAGGTACTAGGTGCTACGTATATACGAATGACACATACCTGCAGTCGAAGAGCTTCAGGTTCTTCCACTGAATCCTTCCCGGACACCTGGGCGAGTTTCTCCACGCGAGCTGTCCGGCGTACTCGAGCTCCTCGCTGGTGATCTCGTAGTACCCGTCGGCGTTCAGGTCGGCCTCCACTTTGGCCCACCTCGCATCCAGCTCGCCCTTCCGGTCGTTCTCGGTGTAAAACTGCTGGATGAACTGCTTCGCCCTGTACAGCTGCTGCTCCTTGGCCACGCTCTTCTCCGCGTACTGGTACATGGTCATCGAGCTGCCGGAGCAGACCTCGCCGGAGCAGGTGATGAGCTATGAACGCAATTATAGTAATAAACCGATTAAATTGAGTCATTAAATACACTTAAAAAGGTACCTTGCATGGCGCCTTGTTGTGCAGCGAGTCGTAGAGGGCCTCTCCAGTGACCAGGTTGTTGATCACCTTCGTCGCCGACATCTTCAGTCCGTTCACTTCGGATGTCGAAAGGAAAGTGAGACCCGCGGCGTGGCCGACGCACGAGTTAAATACTAGCTGCGACATGCGCCGCCGCGCCCCCGTCGCTCAAATAGCGGCGGCGCGGCGGCGGCACGACGATGGTGACGGCGACAGGCCTCTCTGAATATATACGACATTCTTAGTACACGCACACATGCCTCAACGTCTTAAAGTAGGGAGAGACCAAGAGTGAAATGCGATTCAAATTGATAATAACTGCTGTACTGGGCAGTTGCCCCCATTGTTTGAGAGCTCATAGCCGAAGGCGAACGCAATGCCCGAATGTCGCGCGCACAAAGTTTATATTTACTGTCCGGTCGGTCGGTCCTTTCGGCAAATTACAAAAGGGCGGTAGAATCTTTTCATCTCGTGTCAAAATAGGGGGCATCATGCATCTCAAGGAGGGCATAAGTGTATAGTGCCATGTACATACTATGAGTGCCTTAAAACTGTATGTAAGAGGATTGGCAAGGGGAGATTGTCCCGTCGGCCTCAGCTTCAAAGGAAATATCCCTCCCCCTATAACGCAGATAGAGAAGATCGCTCACCCACTTAATCACCCTGCATATGTTGTTCATTAGTCACCACGTACGCTTACACAAGGCAAAACAATAAAAAAAGCGAGAAAAGCACTTTTTTTAAAGAAAAGTTTCCTCCTCCTCCTCCTCCTCGTAGTCGCAATAATTTATTTCGTTGGGTTGGATAATTTTGAGCAATTAGAACTGTCCATGCAAGACCACGCCGAGCAAGGAGGAAGTTTCCGCAACAGCCCTGCTGAGACGGTTTACTTCGCGAACATTTTTCAGACGGGGTCATTAGTTTAGTGGGCAAAAATAGCGCCCAGAAGTTATGCACGTACTACTAGCAGCGTGTATTTCTTTTTCCTCGCGAGACAAATGCCTTCTGTTCTGGGAAGTAATACGCGCATCAATAGCATACGTACATTGCGTACCCCGATCTTAAAGCCGGCGATCGATAAATTCTTCTACGGTACAAACATGCAGTGTCTGTCCTTTGAGACGTCTTCTGACTGCTGCTGCTTTATCAATAGGTACAAGATATCTCTGTACTATGGAAAAATATACATGTATACAAGTATGTATTTATAGTTCGCGTTTCCTTTCATCTCGTCGTCGGCGCCCTTGAGGCTGGCTGCATGCGGGCGTCCGCGACCGATCGATCGACGCGCACCGCGTCACTGATCACTCGCTCGTTATCACAGAGCGAGGCCGCATGCAGATTATAGCTACATATGTACGTACGTAGTTCCTTTGGCCAGGAGGTCTCAGGTAAGTTTCTTGGGAGAGAGAGATCGATAGAGCAAACAAATGCGTTCGGTCTCTCGTCTGATTTAGCAGCACTGTCTGCTGGCCGGCTCGCCTTCGAGGAGCCGTACCGAGCCAGTTCCGCCCCCGCCGACACCGTTCCCCACTCCGCCTCCTCTCGCCGCCGTCGACGTTCGCCTTCGGTCCCCCGGCGCCGTCCCGCCGCCCCTCCTCGCGAGGCCAAAGTACCCCTTCTTGATGCCGTCCCAGCCGTCCTCCAACTTGTACTCGCCGGTCTGGATCTTGTCGTAGATCTGCTGAGTCATCATGCGAAACGACTCCTCTACGTTCTGGCCAGTCTTGGCTGAAGTCTCGGCGAAACCGATCTGAAAGGACGGACGGACGGGCGAAGGTTAGGCAAAGGCAAATACGCGTACGCTGGCTAGAGCCGGCATGCAATTTTTTCCGCGGAACTTGAAGGAGTCACATTCTCACCTGGTGGTACTCTGCGAACTCCCTGGCCTCCTCGGTGGTGACCTCCCTGTTTCCCATGTCCTCGTCCGCGGCCAGGTCGAGCTTGCATCCGACCAATATGAAGACGGCCTTGTGAGGCTCGATGTGCCGCTTCGCCTCCATCATCCACACGGGGATGTGCTTGTAGCTGTCGCGGTTGCAGATGTCGTAGACGAGAAGCGCCCCCACTGAGTTACGGTAGTAGGACTTGGTGATCGACCTGAACCGCTCCTGGCCGGCGGTGTCCCACAGCTGGAGCTTGATGTTGGTGCCATCGTTGACCTGCAGCAGACGGGCGAAGAAGTCGACGCCGACCGTGGGGTCCGACACCTCAGCGAAGGTGCCGTCGGTGAAATATCGGAGGAGGGAGCTCTTGCCCACCGTGCTGTCGCCGATCAGGATCACCCGGAACTGGTAGTCGAAGATGGGGTCCACCATGGTGGAGGGACGGTGCGCGTAGAAGGGAAGAACCTGCGCAGCCGGGAGCTCCTTCTTCTTCAGCCGCGATGTCGTACCCTCCAAGTTTCGTAGCTCTGGCGGTGGCAAGAAGTGCGGGTCGGGCGGGGACCGCGACACAGCCGCCTTGGCCTTGGCCTTGGCCTTTTCCGCGCTACCGCCGCCTGCGAGGGCCGCCGCCGCCGCCGCCGCCGCCGCGGTCGTCGTGTTCCGGATCCAATTGATCGACGGCGTCGAGGACGAAGAGGAGGCGGTTCGGGTGTTGGGTGCAGCAGCAGGTCGGTCTCCCAGGGACATGGCACTGATGGCAGACGGGGAAACAGCTGACGGCGCTGGCGGGGAGGCCGTCCTGGTGTCTGAGCATCCCACGGTACTATTAACACCCTCCCACCCACGGGCCACGGGCCACGGCACGGACGCGGACGGACGCGGACGGACGCGGACGGACGCGGACGGGGCTCGCCGCTCGTTCAGGACCAGACCAGAGGAGGCCGGCAGGGCCCTGAGGGAAACGCCCACTCCATGAGCACAGCTCGAGCAGTCCACGGAACAAAGAAATGTGCTATATATATACCTGTTGGTCCCAAGGACTTTCCAAAGGTTGATCTACTCGTAGGCAAGTGCGGTGCGGGGCTGGTCCAGGCAAGTCGAGATGACCTCAAGGCCTCTGATCTGAGGATGTGGTAGCTTGATCTTTATGGCACTTTTACGCTGCGTAATGTTACTTATAGTTATAGTGCTGTAGTATGATATAATTCTCTGCCTCGGGCCCTCGGCTCAGTGCTCACCTATCGCCTATCGCCTCCTTTGCTTGTCAGTTCAGTTGGTAACGTAACGAAAAGTAAGGAAAGAAGGACGTCAGCGCCGCGCAGGCTGCGCGCGCAGCCCTCGCTCGCTCTGCGTCGGACAGTCAGTCTCAAGTCTCACTCGAGCGAGCCAGGAAGGACAGAAATTGTAATGCGCAGCTAGGTGCGTCACACAAAACTACTAAAGTAAAACGCAGGAATCGGGAATCGACTCAAAATTCAACCCGACGAAAGCAACATTTCGACGCATTTTTACGGTCATCCGTATGTAAACTAGCCGAGGCATTAAGTCATACATGGTATGTGGTATCAAGTGCCTAATAGTAATATATTAGTTCGCACTCTTCCCGCCACCTCGATCACCTATATACTACAGTACAGTAGCTAGAACTTACGTAATGCTCAAGCTCAAATTGCCATTGTAATATCCATAATTTTCTCGAATTAACTTTCACACGTGGCGCGGCCGCGGGGTCACTCACTCGTCGTAGTCGTAGCCCCTCTGATCAGCATCGGCCGATGGACAATTGATCTGATTTTTGCTCATATCCTGCTGTTGTCGGGTTGTCGCTGTCGCCACTGCCCTGTGCTGTGCTCATGCAGTTAGGCAACATGTAAAGCAGCTACAACACATGTTCGCATTGCCACTTCAATCAATACTGGAGAGAGAGGGAGAGAAATCGTATCCTCTCCGATATTCAAAGACCAAGAGCTCGAAGGTGGAGCTCCTCGTGAGGACCTTACTCCTCCGCGTTCGCGTCTCTCCTCTCCTCTCCCCGCCGCATCGGCATCGGCATCGGCATCGCGGACATCCATCCACCTGCTGCATCGCCTCAATCCGCCGCCGGCACAGATCGCACTCATCGGCTTCGGCGCTGACATCGCCGCCAGTCCGTCCGCCTTCGTTTCGCACGATGCCGGCTTCGGATCCTTTGACCCGTCTTCCGACGCCGCACAAGTCGGAGACGGACAAGAAGGAGTATCGCGTGGTCAAACTGGACAACGGCCTCACCGCCATGCTCATCTCGGACCTCTCCTACCCACTGGAGAAGCTCGACCAAGAGGAGGAGGCCGTCGCGGCGGCGGCAGCCGACGGCAATGAGGACATGGAGGAGGACGACGGAGACGACGATAGTGACATGAGCGAGGATGGCGACGAGAGCAGCGGCTCCGACATGGAGGACGACGACGGCGGGGAGGAAGAGGAGGACGAATCATCCCTAAAGAAGAAGAAGCTCGTGTCCACCAGCTCCGGCCTGAAGAAGTCCGCTGCCGGCCTCTGCGTCGGCGTGGGCAGCTTCAGCGACCCCGAGGACCTTCCCGGCCTGGCGCACTTCCTCGAGCACATGGTCTTCATGGGGAGCGACAAGTACCCCGACGAGAACTCGTTCGACGACTTCATCCAGCTGCACGGCGGCAGCGACAACGCGTCCACCGACTGCGAGACGACCGTGTTCTACTTCGACGCTCAGAGGAAGTTCTTCCGCGAGGCGCTCGACCGGTTTGCGCAGTTCTTCGTCAGCCCGCTGATGAAGCGTCAGACGATGCAGCGCGAGCGGGAGGCCGTCGACAGCGAGTTCGAGATGGCGCTGCCGTCCGACTACAACCGGCGGCAGCAGATCTTCGGCGCGCTCGCCTCCGACGGACACCCGATGGCCAAGTTCATGTGGGGCAACACGGCGTCGCTCACCGACGACGGCAAGATGTCCGATGAGGCGGTCAACAAGCGGCTGCACGAGTTCAAGGACCGACACTACTCGGCGGGCTCGATGACGCTCACAGTGCAGTCGCAGGAGGAGTTGGACACCCTGGAGCAGTGGGTGAAGGAGTCCTTCTCAAAAGTAAGCGAATCCAATGATTTTTTTTTAGCCTCCATGACCTTGGTTATCGCAGGTGCCAAACAAAGGCAAAGCTCGGGAGTCCTTCGACCACATGACCGATCCCTTCAAGACGGACGGCTTCTCCCACCTGTACAAGCTGGCCCCGATTCGGGACACTTACCAGATCGACATGAACTGGGCGATGCCGCCGATGCAGGGCAAGTACCGCAATAAGCCGCTCCACTACCTCAGCTGGATCATCGGCCACGAGGGCAAGGGCAGCCTGATCGCCTACCTCAGGAAGAAGGTCTGGGCTCTCAGCCTGACGGCCGGAAACGCCGGAGACGGCTTCGAGCAGAACTCCACCTACTCGATCTTCACCATCACCGTAGTGCTGACCAAGGCCGGCTACGAGAACGTGGACAAGGTGTTCGAGACGGTGTTTAGCTACCTGAAGATGATGGAGCGCGAGGGGCCGCAGGAGAGGATCTTCAACGAGATCAAGGCCATTGAGGAGCTGAACTTCCGCTTCGGAGAGGAGCGCCAGCCGGCGTCCAACGTGGAGACCCTGTGCGAGAACATGCAGTTCTACCCGCCCGAGCTCTACCTCACGGCAGACGAGCTGCTGTTCGAGTTCGACGCCAAGCTGATCGCCGACTGTCAGTCGAGGTTGGACGCCGCCTCCGTGAACGTGTTCATGATGGCCAGGGAGTTCAAGGAGGACTGCAAGGTGGTCGAGCCGTGGTTCAAGACGTGCTACGCCAAGGAGCAGATCCCGGCCGAATGGCGCAGGCGGTGGGCCGACCCTCACCGGCTGGACGGCGAGCTGCACCTCCCGGCGCCGAATCTCTTCATTGCCGAGGACACCACGCTGAAGCCGGTGCCGGAGGACAATCCCAAGTACCCGAGGCTCGTGGCCAGGGAGGCCTACGGAGAGCTGTTCCATCGCATGGACGACATCTTTAAGCAGCCTCGGGCGCACATCCTCTTCTATCTGGTGTCGCCGACGGTGCTTCGCTCGGTCAAGGACGCCGTCTGCCTCGACGTGCTCGTCAACTGCGTAAGCCAGCTCATGGTGGAGGAGACCTACGCGGCGGACCTAGCCCAGCTCTCTTTCTCCTTCTACTCCACGGAGAGGGGAATCATCATGAAGGTAAGGATTACTTAATTCATGGGGCCTGCGGATCATAGCTTACTAGCTGCCTTTCCATCAGGTGTCTGGCTTGAACGACAAGCTGGGACTCCTGCTGGACAAGATGGCCGACGTGTTCTGCTCGTACGAGACCTCTATCACGCCGGCGACGTTCCGCGCGGTGTGCGAGCAGACCAAGAAGAACTACTACAACCACTTCATCAAGCCGATGAAGCTTGCGCGCGAGGCGAGAATCACCCTGCTGCAGGAGCCGTTCCGACAGAGTTGCAAGAAGCACGCTATCATCCTCGACACGACTTTGAAGGACGTCTCCGACTTCCTCGCCGACTTCAAAAGCCAAATGTTCCTGCAGTGCCTTGCCCAGGGCAACGTGACCGAGGGCGACGCGCTCGCCTACTTTGAGCGGCTGCGTGCCAAGTTGGCGTACTCCGCGTCGCCCGCGGACGCCGTCACGGACATGAGGTGTCGGGAGATGCCGGTAGGCAGCTTCTCCGTGACGGCCGACAC
>JAAUYK010088031.1_pt1 | contig 13323 bp, 10 predicted proteins | sample 7278021 | NCBI WGS metagenome assembly JAAUYK01 (sample SAMN14350223, study PRJNA611818) | marine sediment metagenome | isolation source: surface marine sediment (1.8m) | place: French Polynesia: Moorea | collected 2018-08
AAAAAAAAACCATACCGCGAATGTATTGAGATGCAGGCTGGAAAATCTTGTTAACGGGGAAATAAGAGGGTACGTAGATTGCCAATTGTGGCCCACCCTTTTGACTCGACTGATAATGAAGGAACAGACCTGAGCCGGAGATCTGCAAAAATTCCGTATTGAAGAGAAATATTTGGAAGCGATTGGTGGCCTCGAAACCGTTTTCACGCCTTCTCCGGGACTTAGAAACGGGGACAGAAGTGAAGGAGAAAAAACCTAGTTGGGTCCACCGGACCCGAACCTTTAAAGCGAGCGAGCGAGAAGGGGGTGGAAGACGCGTTGTCACGATCTCTGGCCCTCCTCCCGTCCTCTGTCCCCTTTGGCCAATGAGTGACAGTGACGCTCACATCAGAGCATCTTTTGTCGGACTAGCTCCTGAGGCGTCAGTTTTTTAATCGTTCCAAGAAAAAACCCTACCGAGGTCTTGTTGAGTTAACCCTTATATGGACTTGTGCCGGCGGGCAAACTTTTCTATACCACCTAGCTTACGGCGTCACCCATTCAACCGCTCCCCTAATTAATCGACTTTCTCCCCCAATCCATTCATTACGCCTCAGCCTCGCCTCGGCAAAGAAGCAGCCCTGCATGAATGCAGAACTCGCTCGCTTGTTGCATTTACTGCAGGGCCCCAACCGAAATGAATGAATCATATCCCCGTTTGGCAATGGAACGACCTCACAGTCTCCATCTAGTATTCTCACCTTGCTCGCGGCATGCCTCATCCTCCCTCCATGTTTGGCGCCCAAGGCGAGAATTAGCCAGACTCCCACCAGCATGACCTCTTCACTCGCACCGATCTAGCTGCTTGCTAAATACGTACGTGTTTCCTTTGTTTCCAGGCTAGCGCCATGGCGACGCCCCCGTCGGCGCAGGAGATGAAGCAGACCTTTCTGGAGAAGGTGCGGCAGTCTAACGCGGCGTGCCAGGCGGGCGACTTCGCCACCGCCGTCCGCCTCTACTCGGAGGCGATCGAGCTCGACCCGCGCAACCACATCCTCTACAGCAACCGGTCGGCGGCGCTCATCAAGCTGGGGCAGTTCGGCCGGGCGCTGCAGGACGCCGCAAAGGCGAAGCAGCTCAACGGGGCGTGGCCGAAGGTGGGAGAGAAGAGAGAAAGGATTATTTAAGGAGAAAGGATTATACCGTGTCAATGAAACGCAATTAGCACAATAGCCGATCTAACGAACCCGATTCTTTTACGCAACCGCTTTTCGGTCCAGTTTGCTCGCCGGTACGTAACTAACCACGCCTTCAAGGCTGAATTCGTCACAATTATGCAGATTCGGACCGACAAGCGTGCGTGCTAGGAGAGAGCGAGAGATGAGATGCATTTGCATTCCGCCTATTTACGAGGCATGTTTTGGTAATTCGAAATGCGCCAAAGAAGCCCTAGTAGAGCTCTGATTGTCGTGCCCTGAATAGCGCAGATTTTTTTGCCCGACGCGACCGACGGGCGAGTCGTGCATGCATTCAGGCAAGAAGGCAGCGCCTTTGGCGCCAAAGAGACGGCCAAACCCGTTGTCCAACGGACGAATAAATACGTAGTATAGTCAGTGTGCAATATCACCTCACTTGAAATCAAAGCAAAAGCGAAGGCACAAGAATTATGCCATAAGAATTTTATATTCCTTTATCAATCTCGGCCAGACAAAACCCCCATTTTATCCAATTAGTTGGATCGCCCGCCCCCTATGCAGGAGAATCGTTATCATCTTCCCGTTCGTCCGTTCATATTTGCAGGCCTACTACCGCCAGGGTGTCGCCCTCCAGTGTCTGGGCCGGCACGCGGAAGCGCTGGGCGCGTTCGCCACCGGACTCGCGCAGGACCCCAAGTCGATGCAACTGCTCGCCGGACTGGTCGAGGCGGCGATGAAGTCCCCGCTCAGAGGTGAGTTCACGACATGCAGGGAACGAACGGGCTTACGTGGGCGCCCGCTAGCTAGACGTGCGTGCGTGCATGCGTGCGTGTGTGCGTGCGGCGCGCGGACGGGAGGACGGACGGACGCCCGTATTGGAAGTGGCGAGACGAGCTTACGCTCAAAGCAGGCACGGCCAGACTAATTAATGAGATAACTTATTGGCTTAACGAGGAGCTATCGCACCAAGCGGCAGGATAGTTTGTTGGCTTGGTTGGGCTTAGAATTGAGCGGTCGACTACCATATGGGATTGGCCATAAGATTTATATAGCAAGGTAAGCTTGAAGCAAAGGAATGCTCTGGGCTAACCGTCTGTGTAACTGAGTAAACTCAAATGGCTAAATTTAATTACTTATCCCAAGTATGGTTCATTAAATGTAATGTACTCACTATTTCAGCCTCGCTAGAGCCGACGTACCGCCAGCTGCAGATGATGAAGCTGGACAAGTCCCCGTTCGTCATCATCTCTGTAATCGGCCAAGAGCTGCTCGCCCAGGGGCGATATCAGAACGCCGTCGAGGTGCTCGAGAGCGCGCTCAAAATCGGGACCTGCAGCCTCAAGCTCAGGGGGTCCGTCTTCTCCGCGTTGTCGTCGGCGTACTGGGCGCTCAACATGCTCGACAAGGTAAGGATTCACTTCGCGCTCCATTTAACAGTTTAAAGTGGTTCGTAATTGGTGTTCCTCACGCAATGCGTCAACTTTCGCTTTCTCCAAAACCGACTCTAAACTAAGGCAGCTCGCTCGCTCGCTTGCTCCTTATAGCTCAACCTGTTTGCCAAATTTGGGCTAAGTGGATGGATCTGTCACGGTCGTCACGTTTGGAAAATTTCTCCCCCGGTCTTTTTGCTCCAACCAGTTGAGAGTTGAATCGATCTTGGACACGCCATGTCCTAAGCGGTGCTTTATTTCGCTTCCGACCTAACACTTTCCCTGTCTGTTCTTTCCGCAGGCCATCAACTACATGCAGCAGGACCTGGTGGTGGCCAAGCAGTTATCTGACCTGCCTGGTGAGTGCCGGGCGCACGGCAACCTCGGCTCTGCGCACTTCAGCAAGGGCAACTACAAGGAGGCTCTGACCTCGCACCGCTACCAGCTCGTGCTCGCGATGAAGTGCAAGGACTCTGTGGCGGCCGCCTCCGCCCTCACCAGCCTCGGCCACGTGTACACCGCGACCGGCGACTACCCGAACGCGCTCGCTTCACACAAGCAGTGCGTGGAGCTCGTTCAGCAGCAGATCGGCGACCGCGTGCTGGAGGCCCGCGAGGTGGGCAACGTGGGCGCCGTCTACCTAGCCATGGGAGACTTTGACCGGGCAGTCGAGTGCCACCTGGAGCACCTGCAGATCGCCGCCGTCATGGGCAACAGGGTGGAGGAGGCGAGAGCATATAGCAACCTCGGCTCTTCATACCACTACAGGCGGAGCTTCGACCAGGCCAACGTCTACCACAACCGAGTGCTCGCGCTCGCTCAAGAACTGGGCGACAAGTCGATCGAGGCGAGGGCCTATGCCGGTCTCGGCCACGCCGCCAGGTGCATGGGAAACAACCTGCAGGCCAAAGTATGGCACGAGAAGCAGCTGGACATGGCGCTGGCCACCAAGGACAAGGTGGCGGAGGGCCGGGCCTGCTCCAACCTCGGCATCGTCTACCAGTTATTCGGCGACCACGACGCCGCACTAAAGCTTCACCAGGCGCACCTGAACATTGCCCGCACTCTGCACGACCGGGCGGGAATGGGACGCGCGTTCGGCAACATCGGCAACGCCTACTCGGCCAGCGGCTTCTACGAGCAGGCGATCAAGTACCACAAGCAGGAGCTGAACATATCGAAGGAGGTGAACGACCGCAGCTCGGAGGCGTCTACGCACGGCAACTTGGCCGTTGCGTATCAGGCGCTCGGCATGCACGAGATGGCGCTCGTCCACTACCACGGCCACCTGAACATCGCCCGCGAGCTGAAGGACTCAGCGTGCGAGGCGCTCGCCCTCTGCAACCTGGGCTCCTGCCACGCGTCGAGGAGCGAGTTCGCGCAGGCGGTGCCCTTCTACGAGAACTACCTGATGCTGAGCCAGGAGATCGGCGACGTCGAGGCCGAGGCGAAGGCGTGCCACTTCCTCGGCTACGCGCACTACTGCCTCGGCAACCACAAGGAGGCCGTCCGGTACTATGACCAAGACTTGGCGTTGGCCAGGGACCAGCAAGACCGGATGAGCATGGGGCGGGCCTACTGCAACCTCGGTCTGGCGCACATGGCCATCGGGAACTACGAGAGCGCGCTCGAGTGCCAAAAGTATTTCCTGGGTGAGTCAGTCAGTCAAGTCAGTTCAACGGACGAGCGGGCGGACGCGGACGCGTCAACGTTTTGTCAGGTTGACAAATTGTTTGAATTGAGCAGCTCGGAGGGAGCGTCTGTGTATCCGCCCTCAAATACGTCGCCGCCGCCGCTCACAACTTCTGGGTTTGCTTTCAGTTCTTAACCCCTCATCTAATGACTTCATATTAGTGCCATCTTAAGTAAACGTGTACATACGTACCTAGAAACTACGACAGATGCGTCGCTTTTTTCAACCTGAGAATATTGCCCCTCTGAACAAATTTTCGTACCCGGATTTATCAATGGAAATCTCGGCTGGAATTTCTGTCCACGTACCTCTTGTTGTGCGTACCCATGAAAGCGCATAGCCGAGCCGGCTACCGTGCGTCCACTTCGGCAGCATTATGCTGTCGTCGTCCGACCGGCGGACTGGCGAGCCGTGGAATGGAGCCGGATCACATCATTAATCAAATTCTTTCAAACCCCCCTCCCTCCTCGGTCCCCTCTTTCTTTACTCGCTCTCCCGGCGGCGATGGCTGCTTAGCCAGAAACCGGAGCCATGACACGAATTGCACTCTGAAAGAAATTTCCTCCCGCCTCCCTCCTTCCTTTTCATTTCGGTTGGCTGACGAAATTGCAGGGCGGCAGGGCTAGCGAGCGAATTACTCGTGCGGAAGAAGAAGGTCGGACGTAAATTTGAAGGCGCTCTGCATGTATGTGAACTTTCCAAATGCATTTCAGGCATCGCCCAGATGATGAAGCACAGCCAGGCCAAGTTCCGCGCGCTCGGCAACATGGGCGACGTGCTCATCAAGATGGACAACCTGACGGAGGCCATCGGCGTCTACCAGAAGCAGCTCGGCCTGGCCAAGCAGATCCGCGACCGGGGCTTCGAGGCGTGCGCGTTCGGCTCGCTCGGCGTCTGCCACAGGCAGGCGAAGCAGTTCGACAAGGCGCTCGGATACCACACTCAGGTAACTATATGTAAAGCTAATACTATAAACGGTAGGGAAAGGGACGTTTTCGACTCCATTCATTGGCCAAAGACGAGAGCCAGATCTCGTAACTCTCGTCGCCTGAATCGACGCGAGAAACTTGATGGGGCTGTAAAGAAGAAAAATTTCACCCTTCATCACGGCAGCTCAATGGATAATGGCCCCCTCGCCTCGCCTCGCCTCGGCCGCATCCAGTACCTCTCCCTCCCTCTCTCTCTCTCATTGTGGCCCTTGCGGTAGCCTGCCCGCAATCCTGGTGCGGTAACAAAGCCAGCCAGGCTCGACCTAGTCGAGGTCATTGCGACGGATTGTAGATGATATTTAGGGGGTTTAGGTGCTCTATATGCAATCAGCAAAATCTATGGAGTGAGCGGATTCAACACTAAGGAAAATTGAGAGACCAAAGTCGGGCAATAAAGTATTGCTGGCCATGCGGCGTTCACCTTTTGTTGGTCCCAATCCTTGCTCGCAGTGCTCGCGCTCGCTACTGGTACTCGAAGCCGCCCTTCCTCCTACCTGTGCTGTGCTGTGCTGTCCCGTCCGCTCAGGGACGGCAATAAAAAAGGATTTATTTCGTAAGCAGACGTCAGTCACCTTGGGCAGGTAGGGTAAGGTAGGTAGGGGAGTGACAAAACAAGATGTAGCGACTGACTGATTCCACGGCGAGACCAGAACACCAGACTGTCCGGCGGAGAATTCGCTCCGTAGCGTTAAGCGTTAAAAGCTCCGTCGGGATTGTCTGGTCGGAGGTAGAAGGATTCAAAGGATTTCCGAATTGTCGAAAGTTAATCTGTTTTGCACCTCTTGTTTTACTGCCCTCCCCGACACGTACGCTACGACCATCAAGTCCTTCTCACGGTCCGTAAGTGCATTGGACGTGGGTCGGACTTTTTCCGGGAATACGCGGTCTATCTGACGGCGCGTAGGCGTCGCACCTCAAAGGTTCAGGTTCACGACCTGTTACTTATTCACGTAGTTTTTGTATGCTATTTCATGCGCCATGGAAAATGGCCGTTATTACGAGATTAAGGAGAATAAGCCCGGGGCGAAGACACTACTCCGCACTGGTCACGTTGACGTCTTATGCCCGAGGGTGTGTAAGCCCTGACAGGTGGTCGATAGCATTTTTGGGCAAAAAAAATCCTATAGTCCCTCAATTTCGAAGCAATATGATAACCCGTTTAAACTCCTCGCAGGAACTGTCCATCCTGCAAGACATCGGCGACACGCGGGGTGAGTGCAAGGCGCACGGCAACTTGGGCAACGTGCACCTCAGCCTCGGGCAGCACAGCCTGGCCAGCAAGTGCTACCAGGAGCAGCTCGAGTCGGCGAGAGAGATGCGGGACTCTCAGATGGAGGCACAGGCACTCGGAAACCTCGGCATCACCCGGATGAACCTCGGGCGGCACGAGGAGGCCGTCGGGTGCTTCGAGCAGCAGCTCGCAGCTCTCGACCAGGTCGTCGCCGCCGCCTCGGACGGCCCCCAGTTGGAAAAGGGGCGGGCGTTCGGCAATCTGGGGAATTGTCACGACGGCCTCGGAGACTACGAGGAGTCGGTCAGGTGCCACGAGAAGTACCTGGCCATCAGTCTCAAATGCAAGTCCGTCAAGGACCAGGACAGGGCCTACAGAGAACTGGGACTGGCGCACAAGAAGGTCGGGAACTTGCAACAGGCTTTGGTAAGTTCGGACACGGAACTTAAATTTAGACATATGATTGAACGTTCTTCATCCTTTTAGGTCTGTTATGAGAAGCGGTTAGTTTCCGCTCACGAGCTGTCAGCCTCTGCCGGAAGGACTAGCGTCACCAGCGGCGGCAGCTCCTCAGCGGCGGCTAAGGGTTCGGCATACGGCGAACTCGGAGAGATCCACTGCGCGTTGGGAAACTTCGAGCAGGCTCTGTCCTGCATGGAGCACCAGCTCACGGCCGCGAGGGATCTCGGAGATTCGGCCGCCGAGGCCAAGGCATCCTCCGACCTCGGAGCAGTCTACCAAAAGATGGGAGACTTTGACGCCGCCATTGGTCGCCACGAAAGAGATCTTGCAATTAGTTCGGAACGGAGCCAACAGGAGGACGATGCGGCGAGGCTGGCCGACGTTGCTCGCGCCCTCTGCAACCTCGGATCCGTCAACGAGGCCGCCGGGCGCCTGGACGAGGCAGCCAAGTTCTACGAGAGGCACCTGGGCATCGCCAACCAGGTTGACGATCCGGGGGCGAAGACCCAGGCCTACGAAAATCTTGGACGCATGCAACACCGGCGGGGAAATCTGTCAGGCGCCATCTCCTACCTCGAGGCCGGCCTCGTCATCGCGGAGCAGACGGCCAAGCGCGAGGACGAGGCCAGACTTAAGCACCGACTGGGCATGGCCATGTGGCAGCGCGCGGCCGGCGACGAGAAGACGCTGGCCGCCGCCCAGGCGCACCTGGAGCGCGCGGCCTCGCTCTTCGAGTCGATCCGGCGGGAGGCGGCGAAGGGCGCGCCCGACTACAAGCTGAGACTGTTCGACCTGCAGACAGAGTGCTACCAGGTGCTGCAGAGGCTGCTCGTCCTTCTGGGCAGGCACGGCGAGGCGCTGGTCGTGGCCGAGAGGGCGCGCACCAGGGCGTTCGTAGACCTGCTTCAGGAGAGGAGTTCGGCCGCGGCAAGGAGAAAGTTGGACGACAGCATACCGACCACGGTCGCGGAGGTCGTCAGCCTCGTCAACAGGCAGAAGGCGTCCGTCCTGTACTACAGCATCGCAGTCGGCTACCTCCACGTTTGGCTGGTCGTGCCCACCAAGGGAATCGTCAAGTTTCACCAAGTTCGCGTCAGCGACGAAAGCGAAGCTGGTAATTCAGTACTACAGTTTTATAGAATTATACTTGCGTACTGTAATGAATGCTAATTACTTTAGACGATTACACACCGATTCGCCTGGAGGAGAACATCCAAAGCATCCGCGAGGCCCTCGGCGTCGCTACCGCCCCTGCTGCCGGCACCGACGCCAACGATGCCGGAGATGACGATGACGGCGGCGCCGTGTCCAGCCACCTCGACGCTCTCGGCGACAAACTGAACTCCGAAGGAGACAAGACCGGCTTCCTCCGCATGGTCAATCGCAGCTCGCGCCTTAACGCCAGCTCCTACTCGCTGAGCTCACTGTTCAGCGTTGGCAGCGTGGGCGCCAACAGCGTGGTGACGGCGGCCAGCTCCAGACACGGCGGCAGCACGAGGTCCCGACGCCACCACTGGCAGGGCCCCTCGTGCCTCAAGAAGTTGTACCAGCTGCTGCTGGAGCCCATGGAAGACGACCTGCCCGAGGGGTACCCCCTGGAGCTGATGCTGGTCCTCGAGGGAGACCTCTACCTCGTCCCATTCGCGATGCTGAAGGCCCCGACGGCGCAGGAGACCCTCTGCGAGCGGTACGGATTGCTGATCGCGCCCTCGCTCGCCTCCATCAGGATGTCTCGGCACCACAAGCCTAGCAAGTCTTCCGATGAGGACCGCTCGACCGCCCTGGTGGTCGGCAATCCCCGCCTTCCGAGCGCCGTATCCGAGCAGTGGGGCTGGAACGACATCGCCTACGCCGGACAGGAGGCCAGCCTGATCTCAGAGATTATGCAGTCTAGCTCCATGACAGGAGACGAAGCCACCAAGGAGGCTGTCATGACCAAGGTGAAACCAATTTAGATGACTAAGGAGCCTTGGCCTCAATTTGATTTCTATGTTTCAGATGGCTGAAGCCGAAGTGATCCACTTCGCCTGTCACATATCATGGAAGCTGTCTGCACTGGTCCTATCCCCGGGTAGTCAGGGAGAGTTCGGCGATTCGAAGTCGTCGTCCGGCTCGAACGGTGGCAACAAGCGCTACTCCATCAACTCGGACACCATACACGAGGCTGAAGAGGACGCGAGGAGCGAGGACACGATCGACATGCCCGCCCTGTCGGAATTCTTGCTCACCGCCGCCGACATACTGAACCTTAAACTCAACGCTAAACTCGTCGTGGTATCAAGGTAATTAAGTTAAACGCGCTTTCTTTCTTCGCCTCAAACTAACATCGACATATTTATTTATTTCAGTTGCCACACTCGAGACGAACAGCACGGCGCCGTGACGTCCGACGGCATGATCGCCCTCACCCGCGCCCTCCTCGCCGCCGGTGCGCAGTGCGTCCTCGTCGCGCTGTGGCCCGTCCCCAACACGGCGGTCAAAGTGCTGATGAAGTCGCTCTACTCCTCCCTGCTGCAAGGATCCCGCGCCAGCCGCGCCCTTTCCGAGGCGATGACCACCGTGCAGAGCACCAAGCAGCTGCAGCACCCCGCCAACTGGGCCGGCTTCGTTCTGGTCGGCGCCGATGTCAAGCTCAGCAACAAGGTGGCGCTGATGGGCCAGGCACTCAGAGACATTCTCGCCACGCCGGATTCGTGTCGCGACGCCCTGAGAGTGACCCTCCACCTGGTGGAGAAGTCGCTGCAGAGGATCCACCGCGGCTACAAGAACGCCATGTACACCTCGCAGAAGTCGATCGAGACCAAGATCGGCAGGGAGGTGGCCGGCTGGAAAGACCTCCTCATCTCCGTCGGCTTCCGCTTCGAGCCGGCCGCCCACGGCATCCCGCCCTCCGTGTTCTTCCCGCAGAGCGACCCCGGCGAGAGGCTGACCCAGTGCAGCGCCAGCCTGCAGGCCATCCTCGGCCTCAGCCCCGTCTCGTGGTCGGCGCTGTCCAAGCTGCTGGCCAGCCCGAACGAGGACGCCGACGAGATCATCGCCATGTTCCGCCAGGTGGTCACCAACCAGCAGCAGTCCGAGCCGGAGTGCATGGTGCCGGTGAACGTGAGGCTCTGGCGGATCCCCGGCTGTCACGAGCTGCTCGCCTCTCTCGGATTCGACCTGGCAGAAGTCGGCTCCGAGGACGTCATACTGAGGACGGGCAAGGCGGCCAACAGGAGGCAGATCCAGTTCGCCCTGCAGGCGCTTCTCGCGCTCTTCGACACGCAGGACGCGCCCAGATGCATAGAGCTAGACAACGATGACGCCGCCGAGCTCGAAAGCACCGAGTCTTCGGACGGAACCCCGGGCGACTCCCTTTTCCCTGCTCCGAGGAACTCCACCGCCATCTTCGACTCTGGCCACCCGAGCGCGTTCACGAGCTATGTGAGGAATCGCGGCGAGCCTGACGGTCGGCAGGCGCACGACAGCCCGCCGCTCTCTGGCAGCAACGGCTCCTCGTCCTTTCCGCAGACCTCAATCCCGCCGCCTCCCCAAATCATGGCGATGCCCATCTACCAGAACAACACCGTGGCCGGTGCCGGTAAGGTGACCAGCGGACATGCCAAGAGCGGCCACGAAAGCGACTACAACTTCACGCCGAGCCCAGTGATCGACCCGTCTGCCGCCGCTGCTTACAGGCGACAGCAACACCAGCATCCCAGCCCGTTCTTCAGTCCGACTATCCACAGCCACTCGGGTCCCTACGCGTACGGCATGAGCAGGAAATCGGACAGCTCTGCCAGCAGCCTTGACAGCCTGCAAAAGTCGTACGTGCCCCTGTACGAGAACAGCGAGATGACCTACAGCACTCGGCAGCCGGCCGGCCGACCAGTCATGCCCATCCGCAGCGTCTTCACCGACGTTGGTTACCAGTCGACGCAGAAGATCACGGACAAGTCCGACCCGAACGACAAGTTCAGCGTGAGGGCGGAGACCGGCAAGACGCTCAACACGTTGAAGCTGTCCCAAAAATACCAGCCGCAAACTTCGCAACAACAGGATGTCCCCGACACGAGGCTCAACCCCGGGGTCACTCGAAGGATTCCGCCAACTGGAGAGTCTGGCAGCCCGGAAAGTACTCTGCTTCCTCCAAGCAACAAGAGGTCATCCTTCGCGGCTGCCGAGACGGCGTCCATCGCGACCACGTCCAGCGCTAACACGTTCATCGTCAAGTCCGACGACGGCATCAGTGCGATGGGTGCCGCTGGGACCAGCGGAGTCAGCAACGCAGTCGACCTTATCGAGGAGAGTCTCCGCGGCGCCTCCAGGAGGCAGGAAGGTGGCAGCGGCGGCGGCGCCAGAATCTCCGAGGTGTACCACGAGAGCCGCAGCGTCGGCCTCGGCCTCGCGCCCCCGCTCTCCTCCCTCATCATGTCGTCCAACATCAAGGTGGTGCAGGTGGACCACCACTCCGACTCGGAGGGATCCAACTCGAAGACGTCGTCCATGCAGCGGAGCTCCCTCCCAGCGACGTCGCCAGTCTCGGCCTCGTCGTCTACGCACGGCGGCGCGGAGGAGAGCTTCAACAACATCGACAACCTGTCCGTCATCGAGAAGGCGCACGACAGGGCGGCCGTCTCTTCAGCGGCGGCGACACCCCTGTCTCCGCCGCCCACCCTAAAACAGCCTCCCCCGGCCAAGCGCCGTCCGCCCGTGCCTCCGAAGCCGTCCGACTCGTGGCCCCACCCCCCGCCGCACCCGCACGCCTCCCTCGTTCCCCGCACCCGCGACGAGGGCGACGGTCGCTCCATGACCGATTCCCAGTACAGCGGCTACTCTCCGAACGGTCAGCCGCCGCTGCACCAGCATCACCACCACCACCACGGCGTCGGTGGTATGGCCGGCGGCGGCCAGGACCTGACCGCTAAGATGAGCTTCCTGAAACTGAACAATGACGTTCCACTGCCAGAGGAGGCCGATGACGAGTCCGGCCCTCCCGACATTGTCTCCGTTACACCCTCTCAACTGAAACCCAAGGACATTGCGGACTACATCAACAAGGAGTTCAGGATGCCGAAGAACGCGTCGAGCAAGGTCGCAGCGGGTGCGTCGAGCGGCTCGAGGTCGTCTGCTTTGCCGGCCAACACCCGGCACCCTCACCAGATCTGGAGCAGGGACAAGAACGGCGGATTGCAATACACGGGGATGCTCTCCTCAGATTGCTGATCATACCACTCATTCAAATAATTGAATCCAACTGTGATATGCCCAATGATATGCCAAGTATATCAAGTCTCAATAAATGATGCGCAGAATAGAAACCTTTTTGCTGTGGTGACTTATTCGTCTTAAGATAATGCGATAGAGGTTGATAATCGCGCATTATCCTGAACTTTACGGAAACTCTTATCTTGCGCCGCTGCACTTATTGGGATTAGCGAAAAATGCTGAACTGATTAAACATCGTAATCGACGCTTATGCGCTCAATCATTCTTTTACAATAGCCAAAATAGAGTACGTATATCCTCTCTAAGTACGTGTATATGTATTCGACAAGTATACTAATACGTTAAAAAAGCACAGCTATTCAGCAAGCCTAAATGTCTCTCTCATCCTTGTCCTCCGGATCTTTAAAGGTGTTTGTGCGTACAATTGGCTGGTGATAGAACTCGGTCTCGTCCTCCTCTATCGTCTCTGGCGGTTGCCGCATCTATAAAAATGCGAATCAAATCGATCTGCATTTTATTGGTTACTACATACTATCCCCACCTGTCTCTGACTCTCTCTCCGCTTCACGGCCGTGTGCCTGTTCTTCAGCGCGTGCAGCGTCTCCTTCCGCGAGAGGAGCGCGTTCGTGGCCGACGAGGTACCCTTCAGGTGCGTCCCGCTGCTCAGACGCCGCATCGTGTCGGCGTCGCCCTGGACGATGGTGTTCAGCGTGCGGTCCACCACGTCCACGAATCTGATCGGCTCGCCCTGGTCCCTGTAATCCTCCGCGGCGGCCTCGTCGTAGGCGAGCTTCTGCCATCGTCTCACCATGGCGGCAGCGTGCTCGTCGATGATGGCGTCGCCGTCGAAAGCTTTTTCGTCCTTCTTGCCGCAGCACTTGAGCAGCGACGTGCTGATGCTTGTCGAGCTGACAATGTGGCCCAGAGTCATGATCCTGTGGGTGATCATGCCGACGAGTTGGATGAATAGGACGATGGCGAAGAAGAAGACGAAGAGTAGGCCGATCGGCTCCAGCTTCAGGTATTCCTTTTCTATCTGCATGAAGTCCTCGTTCTCCTGCGAGTACGTGATCTTTGGACCCGTGTAGCCGATGGGCCATGTGATGTACAGGAGGTCCTTGTTATCCTGCAGCAG
>JAAUYK010147663.1_pt1 | contig 13323 bp, 12 predicted proteins | sample 7278021 | NCBI WGS metagenome assembly JAAUYK01 (sample SAMN14350223, study PRJNA611818) | marine sediment metagenome | isolation source: surface marine sediment (1.8m) | place: French Polynesia: Moorea | collected 2018-08
CCACTCACCGCCTTTTTCGGAAGGATCGCGGTTGGACGTTCGCTCACCTCCATGCCACTCTAGCCACACGTATACTCCATCATCACGTTTTCGCAGCGATTTCCGACGAACGCGATTTCGATAGACGGTGAAGGCTATGACAACGGCAGCTAGAATCGGAACGAAAAGACCGAATTCCCATCCATCTTCCGAATTCAAACTCAGCAATGTAAGATCCTTTGCCACTGTCTGTCACGATTACTAGCAAATCTTTGGTCACCGTGTGGCATTTGTCAAAAATGGGCTCGCAGCGGACTTCCAGCGCTGCGGCACGCTGCTCGATGACAGCAATGCGGACTTTGCTGCCATAGGCATTCATCTTTAAGAGCCAAACCACACGTTATTCTTTCCTCGCCAGATTATCGGAGGGATTTCATAGAAGAAGAGATTAAATAAAGGGTCGTTTTCGTCTGTTGCGCTCAGCGGCCAGCGAGACCTGAGATAGCTTAGGATATGCTCGGTAGTGGCATGCCAATGAGTGGACGTGTCTTGTATCGTTTTGGGAGGCGGAGGACGGTCTTTTACAAACATGACGTTGCTAACCTCGTCAGGATCGATGAAGCGGATAACTCCATCCTCAAGCAACTTTCTGATCAAACAAAAGTACGCATCTTTGAGGTTATCAAATCCACTCAAAGAGCGCGGACTTCCCCACAAGCTGTTAGACCATAAACCAAAACAAGCTTCCAAAATCTGTTTGTATTCCTCGTCTATAGCGTCAAGGATTTCCGCTCTTGTGTTACGTGGCATAAGCTTATTTCAGAAAATTTGACGAAGGCTCAAATTAGGCTGAGCTGCGGTTCAAAACAAGCGGAGAGTATTGGGCCTGGTTTTGTCATTTTCGACGAAAGTACAGCGGTACTAAGGGCTCAAAGCTGTCGATCGCTGCAGAGACTTCCACACAATGCAACAGGCAGACTGATCAAAAATCCAAATTCTCCACGCTCAGCGCGTTCTGCTGGATGAATTCGCGGCGTGGCTCTACCACATCGCCCATCAGCTTGGTGAAGAGGTCATCGGCTTCCGCCATGTCCTCGACCCGCACTTGCAGAAGCGTGCGCGCGTCGGGGTCCAGCGTGGTTTCCCACAGCTGGTCTGGGTTCATCTCTCCCAACCCTTTGTAGCGTTGCAGCGACAGGCCCTTTTCGCCCTCTTCCAGGATCGCGGCCAAAAGGCCCAGGGGGCCATAGATGATCTGGCTGCGGTCTTTGCGGTGCAGGGAGGCGGCGGTGCCGTAGACCTCTTTGAGGCTGTCGGTGAAGCTGCCCGTCTTACGCGCCTCGCCGGAGCGGAGCATGGGGCCGTCTAGCGTGCGCAGCTCTTCTACACCGCGCAGGATACGCGACAGGCGGATGCCTTTGTCTTGGGTGATGCGGCCTTGCCAACCGCGTTCATATTCCTCGGCGATCAGATCAAGCCGGGCGGCGACTTTGTCAGCCACGCCTTGCAGGTCTGCATCCACCGCACCGGGAACAAATCCACCGGCGATGGCGGTTTGCTCCAGGATGTGGCGGGGGTAATGCGTTGGGAACGCATCGAGCACGCGTTTCAACTGGCGGGCCTCTTCCACCACGCGCACCAGATCCTGGCCGATAATCTCTTCGCCAGAGCCAAGACGCAGCACAGCGCCATCGACGCCCTGCCCGATCAGGTAATCATCCAGCGCGGCCTGGTCTTTCAGATAGACCTCAGATTTGCCGCGCGCGACTTTGTAGAGCGGCGGTTGGGCGATGTAGAGGTAACCGCCCTCGATCAGTTCCGGCATCTGCCGGTAGAAGAACGTCAAAAGCAGCGTCCGGATATGCGCGCCATCCACATCCGCGTCCGTCATGATGACGATCTTGTGGTAACGCAGTTTCGAGATATCGAATTCATCCCGCCCGATCCCCGTACCCAAGGCCATAACCAGATTGCCGATCTCCTGGCTAGAGAGCATCCGGTCAAACCGCGCCCGTTCAACGTTCAGGATTTTCCCGCGCAGAGGCAGGATCGCTTGGGTCCTACGATCGCGGCCCGTTTGGGCGGAGCCGCCAGCGCTGTCGCCCTCCACCAGGAAGACCTCGGATTTGGCGGGATCCTTCTCGGCACAGTCTTTCAGCTTCCCGGCGAGATAGTTCACATCCATCGCCGTCTTGCGCCGCGTGAGCTCTCGCGCCTTCCGCGCCGCCTCGCGCGCCAGGGCGGCTTCGATGATTTTGCCTACGATCTGGCGGGCCTCATTCGGGTTTTCCTCAAACCATTCAGCCAGCTTTTCGCCCAATAAGCCTTCAACCGCAGGGCGCACTTCAGAGGACACCAGCTTGTCTTTGGTCTGAGAGCTGAATTTCGGATCAGGCACCTTGACCGAAAGCACGCAGGTCAGCCCCTCGCGCGCGTCATCGCCGGTGAAATTCACCTTTTCCTTTTTCGCGATCCCGCTGTCTTGGGCATATTTCTGGATCGTCCGCGTCAGTGCGCCCCGGAACCCCGCCAAATGCGTGCCGCCATCGCGCTGCGGGATGTTGTTGGTAAAGGGCAGAACGGTCTCGTGATAGCTGTCATTCCACCACAACGCCGCTTCGATCCCGATATCGTCGCGGTCACCGGTGACAAAGATCGGCTCGGGCATGACAGAGGATTTGTGCCGGTCGAGATATTTGACGAATTCCTTCACGCCACCTTCGTAGTACAGTTCGGTCTTCAAGGGCTCTGCCGGACGCTCGTCTTCCAGAATGATCCGCACGCCGGAATTCAGGAAGGCCAGCTCGCGCAAACGCCGCTCAAGCGTCTCAAAGCTATACTCCAGGTTCGAGAACGTGTCGGTCGACGCCAGAAACCGCACCTCGGTCCCGGTTTTGCCACCGGCATCCCCCACAACCTCAAGGTGTTTGGTGGTTTCCCCATGTTCAAACCGGGCGATATGTTCTTTGCCGTCACGCCAAATGCGCAGCTCAAGCCACACAGACAGCGCGTTGACCACCGACACACCCACGCCATGCAAACCACCCGAGACCTTATAGGAGTTTGAGTCAAACTTCCCGCCCGCATGCAGCTGGGTCATGATCACTTCGGCTGCCGAGACACCTTCTTCCTCGTGGATCCCCACAGGGATCCCGCGCCCGTTATCGCTGACCGATACGCTGGAATCCGCGTGAATTTTGACACGCACATGGTCGGCATGACCGGCCAACGCCTCGTCAATGCCGTTATCGACAACCTCATAGACCATGTGGTGCAGACCCGACCCGTCATCGGTGTCCCCGATATACATTCCAGGACGTTTTCTGACTGCTTCTAAGCCTTTGAGAACTTTGATAGAATCAGCGCCATATTCTTCTGGCGTCTGTGCCGCGTCTGACATGCGCGAAATCCTTTATTCTTTTGCCATAATATACGAATTCTGGGGGGGATTGTCACGCATTTGCCCCAGATTTTGTGTCAGGTCAGCGGGATGATTAGCCCAACGAGGATCAGCGCCCAACCGGCCGTGAGATTTGTGCGGCGCAGGGCTGTGGGAGAGTTCACCAATCGGCGCATACGGTCGATAAAGAGCGCAAATCCGAGGTTACCTATCAGGGGAACGATTACCGAAAGCGCGACGATCAGAGCGATGTCCGGACCGCCAACCGCAGTCAGGTCGAAGAACCCCGGCAGCACGCCCATATAGAACAGGATCGCTTTGGGATTGCCCAGAATGGCCACGACACCCGCGATGAACCCCGCCCACATGCCCGGACGGGTGAGGCGGCTGTCACTACTGATCGCCTTGTCCGCGGTGCGGATCACCTGCCACCCCATGAGCAGAAAGACACCCCAGGCCACCCATTTGAGAAAGGTCATGAAGCCGTCCACCTCGGCCACGATCCAGCTCAACCCCAAGATTGCGAGCAGCGGCCAGACGATATCCCCGATAGACACGCCCAAGGCCAAGGGCCACGCTGCCTGGAACCCACCCGAGACGGACCGCGCCATCAGTGCCAGCCAAACCGGGCCCGGTGTGAGGAACAGGATCAGCAGCGCGCCGCTATAGAGGAGCAAATCGAACCAGCCAACGGTCATGCGCAGGCTCTCGCCGACGGGTGGATCTGGGTCATTCCCGCTGCTCCACCGCGCTGATCCCTTCGGTCTCCGTCACCTCCAGATACTGCGCTCGCTCTCCCAATTCTTCGAACAACTCCGGGCCTGTCCCCGTCATCCAAGCCTGCGCACCCAAGGCACAAATCTCATCATATAACGCAGCGCGGCGACCGGCATCCAGATGCGCGGCCACCTCATCCAACAACAAAAGCGGCGGCGCGCCAAATTCCTGGGCCAACGCCCGCGCATTCGCGAGGATCAGAGAGACCAATAGTGCCTTTTGCTCTCCGGTCGAACAATCGCGGGCCGGCACACCTTTGGCGGCATACACGCCGTAAAGGTCCGTCCGATGTGGCCCCACCAGCGTGCGGCCGGCGGCCAGATCGCGCACACGGCTCTCTGCAAAGGCGAGGCTCAGATCATCCTCGCTGTCCGGCATGACCCCTTCGCTTTGCCGCAACTCCAGCTCGGCGGTTGGAAACGCGGTCTCAGCATCCCTCTGCGCCACGGTCAGCTGCGCCAGGGCCGTCATCCGCGCGCTGTTTATCCGATGCCCGGCCTCCGCCATCTGACGCTCAAGCGCGGCATACCAATGGGCATCCCTCACCTGATCTTTCAACAGGCGGTTGCGTTCGCGCATCGCCTTTTCGTAGGTGAGCGAGGCCTCCGCATGTTCCGGAAAAAAGCTGAGCGTCATGCGATCCAGGAACCGCCGGCGCCCCTCTGCCCCCTCAATCCACAACCGGTCCATCGCAGGGATCAGCCACAGCACCCGCGCAATCCGGCCCAACGCAACCTGGGAGGCCGCCTTCGCATCAATCCGCACCTGTCGTGCGGCCCCGCCTTCGGACCAGGTTTCCACCTCATGCACCTGACCCAGAGAGGTTAGCTCACCCTTCAGTTTCCACCCCAACGCCTCGGGCCTGCGCGTCATATCCTCGGCACTCGCCCGACGCAGACCACGGCCTGGCGAAAACAAGGACACGGCTTCAAGTATATTGGTCTTCCCCGCGCCGTTCGGCCCATAGATCGCCACAGGACGGGCATCCACGGACAGCCGGGCCAGTTTATGGGATCGAAAATGCGACGCGGTAAGCGCCGTCAGGGCCAACACCGCGCCATCCCCTGCTTCTTTGGGTTTATAAATATTCCCCGCCGGAGGCTCCGACAGGCGTTACACGCGCATCGGCATGACGACATAGACCGCGCTGGTGTCATTGCCTTCCCGCATCAAGGTCGGATCACCGGCGGAATTGAACAGAAACACCGCGTTCTCACGATCCACCTGGCTTGCAATTTCCAGGAGGTATTTGGCGTTAAAGCCGATGTCGAGTGTCTCATCTCCATACGCTACGGCCAACTCTTCTTCGGCGGCACCACTGTCCGGCGCGTTCACCGATAGAACCAACCGATCTTCGGCCAGTTGCAGCTTCACCGCGCGCGACCGTTCCGAGCTCACCGTGGCGACGCGATCTACAGCTTGGGCAAACTCGGCTGCATCCACTTCCAGGCGGCGCGTGTTGTTTTGTGGGATGACACGTGTGTAATCCGGGAAGGTCCCGTCAATCACTTTCGAGGTCAGGGTGATATCGGGCGTCGCAAAGCGCACCTTGGTCTCAGAGACAGAGACCGCGATCTTCGTCTCATCGTCGTCCAAAAGCTTGCGCAGCTCGCCCACGGTTTTCCGAGGCACGATGACGCCCGGCATATCCGTGGCCCCATCCGGCAGGTCGGCATCAATGCGCGCCAGGCGGTGACCATCTGTTGCCACGCAACGCAAAACCTTCCCACCATCCGCGTCCGAGATATGCATGTAGACGCCATTCAAGTAATACCGCGTCTCTTCCGTCGAAATCGCGAATTTCGATTTGTCGAAAAGTCGCCGCAGCATCGGAGCGGGCGCTGAGAAATTCGAATGATATTCCGAGGACGCCATGACCGGGAAGTCCTCTTTCGGCAAGGTCGCGAGAGAGAAGTTCGACCGCCCGGCATCTACCGTTAAACGCCCCGCTGCAGTGTCAGCTGTCAGCGTGACCAGAGCGCCATCAGGCAGCTTACGCACGATTTCGTGCAACGTTGTGGCGGCGACAGTCGTGGCCCCCGCGCGCTCTACCTGAGCGGGTGCTTTGTCGACCACTTCAATGTCCAGATCAGTGGCCCGGAACTGAACGGTGTCGCCCTCGGCCTCGATCAGCACATTGGCCAAAATCGGGATCGTATTGCGCCGCTCTACGACGGATTGAGCCTGAGACACTGCTTTGAGCAGCGCTGCGCGTTCAATACTGAGTTTCATCTGCCATCCCCATTATCCATGCGCCGGGACGGGCAAGGTACTGTTTTGCCACCGCAGCACAAGCTTTTTTCACGTTGTCCGGGATGTTTGTCCGATGGAAACGCGCGAGGGTCAAGCGCCAGCCATTCATGCAAACGCCGTAGGGCGGGACTTGTCCCGCCAAACGTGCAGTTTTCAGGTGGGCTGGCGGGACAAGTCCCGCCCTACGCCTCAAGCACGCGGCGCAGCATTTCCACGTCTTCGGCGATCTGCCCGTCGGTGGATTTCAGCTCTTCAATCCGGCGCACCCCGTGCATGACCGTCGTGTGGTCACGGCCGCCAAACCGCCGTCCAATCTCGGGCAGGGACCGCGAAGTCAGCTGCTTGGCCAGATACATCGCCACCTGCCGCGGGCGCGCATACGTGCGCAGACGCTTGGGGCCGATAATATCGCTCATCCGAATGTTGTAGTAATCCGCAACCTGGCGCTGAATCTCTTCCACGGTGATTTTGCGTTCAGACGCCCGAAGGACGTCCGACAGACAATCCTGCGTCAGTTCCATATCAATCGTGCGTCCCACCAGCGAGGCAAAGGCAAAGAGACGCGTCAGTGCCCCCTCCAGAACCCGCACATTGGTCGAGATACGCTGCGCAAGGAATTCCAGCACGCCATCGGCGATTTCGAGCCCGGGATAGGTGCTGCGGTATTGGACAACCTTGGACTGCAGAACACCCAGGCGCAACTCATAGTCGGTGGGGTGCAAATCCACCACCAAACCGCATTGCAGACGCGACCGCACGCGGTCTTCCATCTGCTTGATCTCACCCGGCGCGCGATCAGCCGAGATGATGATCTGTTTGTTCTGGTCCACCAGTGCGTTGAACGTGTGGAAGAACTCTTCCTGCGTGCTGTCTTTTCCCGCGATGAACTGCACGTCATCCACCATCAAGACATCGACCGAGCGGAAGAGATGTTTGAAATCCATCATCTTGCGTTCGCGCAACGCCTGAACAAATCGGTACATGAATTGCTCAGCCGAAAGATAGAGCACGTTCAGCTCAGGTTGCCGGGCTCGCAACTCCCACGCTATGGCGTGCATGAGGTGCGTTTTGCCCAAGCCAACACCGCCATAGAGAAAGAGCGGGTTAAACGTGACGGGCCCACCTTCGGACACGCGGCGCGCAGCAGCATGTGCCAGTTCGTTGGGCTTGCCAACCACGAAGGTATCAAAGGTAAATCGGTTATCCAGAGGCGCGGCCTGGAACGTCTCGGATGGCTTAGGATCGGTAGCGACGCGGGCCGTGGTTGGTGCCAGTTCCGCGACAGGATCATCGCTTGCGCGTGCCACGGGCGGTTGCGTGACCATGTTGGCTGCAACTTGAAAGTCCAGGCGTTTGACGATTTGCCCTGAGTTGTTCAGCTCATACAAAATCAGGTCGGAAAAGTTTCGGCTGACGTAATTACCTAGAAAGCTGGTGGGCACGTTGAAGACGGCAACGTCACCTTCCAATGCTGAAAACTCCAACGGCTCGATCCAGGATTTATAGTTATTCTGCCCGACTGTTTTGAGCAGTTTCTGTCTGAGTTTACCCCATTTTTCTTGTGTCATTCGTGCCTCGTGCATCCCTTTCCCACGGTTTCGTGGACCCCATTATTGCGCTCCGGCCCGTACAGGCCGGATGATCCCAGGTCGCAATATATCTCCGCCCTCGTCCCAAAAAGACGAAGCGCAGCCCTCATCAGGCCACCTTCCCCGCATAGACCTGACGTCCCCTCAGACCGGCCCCGCGCGTCGCGCAGATATGTCATGACAGGGCCACAATTCGGTGTAACACCAAACCGGGCAATTGGTTGAAGCTGGCACAAGAAGCACCTTATTCAACGTACGCGTACCTGAAACCGGTCTTAGTCTTTTGGCTCCTGGGACGCGGCCTGTCCCCCCAGCGAATGTGAATCAATCGCATGACATAGCTAGCAAGAGCGCGCGGCACGCAGCAACGAAACTCTGCGCTTGACTCACCGATTTTTACAAAAGAATCTCTCGGGTCGCGCGGTACCCAAAAGGTGACAAAGGCGCTGCGGAAAGCAGCGCCTTTGATTTAAAACGGAAACTTCGTGATGTGGGTGATTTTAGCCCAGCGCCTTCACCCGTGCACTCAAACGCGACATTTTTCTGGAAGCGGTGTTCTTGTGAAACACTCCCTTCGTCACACCGCGCATCAGCTCGGGTTGAGCGGCGCGCAATGCCGCAGTTGCGGCATCTTTGTCACCCGACGCGATGGCTTCTTCCACTTTGCGAAGTTGAGTACGGATGCGCGAACGGCGGGCTTTGTTGACGGCAAAGCGCTTTTCGTTCTGACGTGCGCGCTTTTTGGCCTGAGGCGAATTTGCCATGATTGTGGTCCCTTTCTCTGGGGTCGTCTGAATTCCTGGTGCATGCAGCACACGGACCAGACCCAGGGGATCCCCTCACCGATTCTAGCCAAGCGGGCTGCACGCGCATGTATGATGGGGCGGTATAGCCAAGATCGTGCGCAGTGCAAGTGTTTTCCGGCGCGACGCAGAACGTCACAGGTTTGGCGTGTTCTCATGGACCTCAAGCAGAACCGCCAGCAGCGGCAACTCCGGATCGTCAGAGACCGCTGCTCCACCGCTACGCCACGCGAGAGACAAGGCTGCCTTTGCCACAGCCCAGCCCATCAGGTGTTTTGGCGGTACATGGAATGACGTGCTCCAGACATCGCGCAAGTGGCGCACGCGATCGGGGTTGAGCACGACCTCGGGGAGGTTCTTGGGGTGACGGAACGCATTGGCCAAGTCATAGGTACGATCGCCCACCACGCCTTTGGCATCAAACGCCACATATCCGCGATCCGTTTTGCGGATGTTGTCGTGATGCAGGTCACCGTGCAGCGGCCCCATCGGACCGCGCTCTCTGAGGCACTGCCTGGCCACATTCTGTGCCTGCGCAATGCATCGACGCGCATCCGGGCTGCAATCTGCCACACAATGCAGCGTAAAGATCGGCTGGCACCATTGATCCAGATGCGGCCAGTCTGACGTGTCAGGCGCGACGGCGCTGTGCAACCCGTTCGCAACAGCCACCAATGTCTTTGCGGCCTCGGCATCTTTTCCGGTTCGACTAAGGTCACCCAGAGACGGACCCGGCAGCCATTCCATCACAGCCGCATTTTGTGATGTTGCATATACATGCGCAGCGCAGGTGCCATTGGCGGCGGTCAGGTAGTCAAACCCAAAACGCTCATTGCCCATGTGACCATGGGGACAGTATTTCAGCGCTGCCACCTGCCCGTTAGCACGGCGCACCTGCCAAATCTGGGCGATCTCTGTTTGAACAACAAAGCGCGGTCGCGTCAGGTGAAAGCGTTTCAGAAGATCATGGGGTGGGGTCACCGCTGCGGTCATGATCAGGACGCTCGCATGCACGAGAGGTCAGCTGCAACCCGTTCCACTCCTGAGCCTTGCGCCCGCACGGCCCGATCTCCGGGCTCGGGATGGAACACTCTCCCTTACCGCTTCCTGTCTGATACGTGCTAGGCTTTCTCAGCAACCAATATGTGAGACCGTGCAGATGCTGCATCACAAGATCATTGGTGAGGGAGTGCCCCTTCTTATCCTGCACGGCGTCACACAGGATCACCGCTATATGATGGATGCGCTGGAACCGGTGTTTGAGGAGAACGATGGCTGGCAGCGGATTTACATTGATCTGCCGGGTCATGGAAAAAGCCCGGCGCGGGACAGCATCCAATCCATGGATGATCTGTTGAATGCCGTCCTAGAGTTTGTTGATGACCATATGCCGGAAGGTCGCTTCAGCGTGCTGGGCCTGTCCCGTGGCAGCTACCTGGCCAGGGGCATCGCGTTTCAACGATCTCATCGGGTATCAGGGCTTGCTCTAATTGTTCCGGGTGGGAATCCTTCAGCCGACCCGGCTCGCCTGCCAGAGCACCAAGTGCTTCGACCCGATCACGCCCTGCGAGCGTCCCTGGATGATGATGAGCTTTGGGGTTTCGACAATGTTTCCGTCCTGCAAACCCAAGACAGCGTCGAGCGGCGGCGCAGGCTTCTTTTGCCCGCGCGTGCGTTATTCGATCCAGATCAGGAGGCGCGTGTTTTTGCGGCTTTCGATTTCAGTTTTCACGAAAGCGAGGCGTCTCACGTCGTCACAGTGCCCAGCCTCGTCGTGACAGGTCGGCAGGATGCGATCAGCGGGTTTCTGGATGGCATCGATATCTCTGCCCGCTTTCCCAGAGCGACGCTGGCCGTCCTGGACAGTGCAGGCCACGCCCTTGTCTGGGAGCGGCCCGCTCTTTTTGAAGAATTGGTGCGTGACTGGCTGGAACGCGTCGCCCATGACCTGCGCGACGGCGCCGACCCGTGCTGATCACTTGTCGCGGAATTGCGCAGTGCGCTTTTCCATGAAGGCGTTCATGCCCTCTTTCTGATCTTCCGTCGCAAAGAGCGCGTGGAAAACCTTGCGTTCGTAATTCAGCCCTTCACTCAGCGGCAGCTCAAACGTGCGGTTCACAGCGTCTTTGACCGTGAGCGAGGCGATTAGCGATTTCTCGGCGATCTTCTGGGCCGCGCCCATCGCTTCTTCCATCAGCTTTTTGGCTGGCACGATCCGGCTGACCAGGCCTGCGCGCTCGGCCTCTTCAGCAGGCATGAAACGACCGGTCAGGTTCATGTCCATCGCTTTGGCTTTGCCCACAGCCAGCGTCAGACGTTGTGATCCGCCCATCCCAGGGATCACCCCCAAATTGATCTCGGGCTGGCCGAACTTCGCGGTGTCAGAAGCGATGATAAAATCGCACGCCATCGCCAATTCGCATCCACCGCCCAGCGCATAGCCAGACACAGCCGCGATGATCGGCTTTCGGATATTCATCAAGCGTTGAGACGGTCCGGCAAAGAGGTTGCGGTTGAACACCTCGACATAGGACATCTCGGACATCTCTTTGATGTCGGCGCCCGCCGCAAAGGCTTTTTCGTTTCCGGTGATGACAACGCAGCGCACTTTGTCATTGCTGTCGGCCTCTTCCAACGCCGAACACAGCTCACCCAGCAGATGCTGGTTCAGGGCGTTCAGAGCGTCGGGGCGGTTCAGTTTAATGAGGCAAACGTGGTCTTCTACTTCGACGATGATCGTCTCAAAGGCCATGAGTGGTTCTTTCGTTTGTTCCGTACGAACCTTGGTCATTACGCCCGGGCTGCGCGCGGTTCAAGCTATCTTTGGCATTGCGCACAGAAGAAGGATGAGCGTCCGGATTGGACGATTCGACTTACCGTACCGGGGCAGCCGGCGGTGCGGCAGGGTTCACCCTCGCGGCCATAAACGTCGAAGGAATGCTGAAAATATCCAAGCTCTCCATCGGCTTGGCGGAAATCGCGAAGCGACGACCCCCCTGCCTCAATCGCATCTTGAAGGACTTGCCGGATGATCGGGACCAGGGCCGCAACACGCGGTTGGGCGATGCGCCCGGCCTTGCGCCTGGGCGAGATGCCGGCGCGGAACAGGGCTTCGCAGACATAGATATTGCCCAACCCTGCGACGATCTTTTGATCCAGCAAGGCGGATTTCACTGGCGTCATCTTGCCTTTGAACGCCGCGATGAGGTGAGATTCGTGGAAATCATTCCCCAGAGGCTCCGGCCCCAGGACCGAGATAAGCTTGTGGTGATCGGTCGTCGCCGTCTCCATCAGATCCATCGCACCAAAGCGGCGGGGGTCATTGAACGTGATGCGCGCGCCGTTCTCCATGTGAAAGACCACATGGTCATGTTTTTCCGGCGCGGGATGGTCGTGGACAAACACACCCAGCGGATCGCCTGAGATCAACATCCGCCCTGACATGCCAAGATGAATAAGGAGCGTTTCACCCGAACTCAGATCCGCCAGAATGTACTTCGACCGCCTGCGCAATTGCTCAATCCGCTGACCCGTCAGCCGATCTGCCATGCGCTCTGGAAATGGCCAGCGCAGATCAGGGCGGTTCACATCCGCCTGCGCGATGACCTGACCTTCCATCACAGGGGCCAATCCACGGCGAACCGTTTCAACCTCGGGCAGTTCGGGCATGTGACATCCTTTTCCACTAGGGTGCATTGTGCCAGACGGGCAGCGTCCTATAACAAGGGCGAAACCAGAGGCTTGCAAGACCCCATGACAGACGACAGCTCAAAAACCACTCATTTCGGCTTTGAAACCGTGCCCGAGGGCGAAAAGGCCGGGCGTGTGCAGGGCGTCTTTAACTCGGTCGCCAGCAAATACGACATCATGAATGATGTGATGAGCGTGGGCATCCACCGCGTATGGAAAGATGCGATGATGGATTGGCTGGCACCACGGCCGGGTCAAAAGCTGCTCGATGTAGCAGGTGGTACCGGAGATATCTCGTTCCGCTTCCTGAAACGAGCAGGCCATGGCCATGCAACCGTGCTGGATCTGACGGAACCGATGCTGATCGAAGGCCGCAAGCGGGCTGAGGCCGAACACATGGCCGACAGTCTGGATTGGATCGTGGGCGACGCGATGGCACTGCCATTCGCGGACAATACGTTCGACGTCTACACAATCAGTTTCGGCATCCGGAACGTGACCCGACCGCAGGATGCGTTGGCGGAAGCGTTTCGCGTTCTCAAACCCGGCGGGCGCTTGATGGTGCTGGAATTCAGCCAGTTGCCGAATGACGGGCTGCAAAAGCTCTATGATCTTTATAGTTTCAACGTGATCCCCCGCATGGGCCAGATCATTGCCGGGGATCGCGACAGCTATCAGTATCTCGTGGAATCCATCCGCAAATTCCCCGATCAAGATACCTTCCTCCGCATGATCCAGGAGGCGGGCTTTGAAAACGCCAAATATCGCAATCTATCCATGGGCATCGCGGCGCTCCATTCGGGATGGAAAATTTGACTCTGATCCACCCTTC
>JAAUYK010013882.1_pt1 | contig 13318 bp, 10 predicted proteins | sample 7278021 | NCBI WGS metagenome assembly JAAUYK01 (sample SAMN14350223, study PRJNA611818) | marine sediment metagenome | isolation source: surface marine sediment (1.8m) | place: French Polynesia: Moorea | collected 2018-08
TAAGAGAATCTCATGTGACTGTGGCGCCATCTGTTGAGCCAGGGCAGGTGAGAGGGTCCAATGAGTACATAAATTCTAGCCAAGAAAACCAAAGTGACTATTTTAGTCCTAAGAGAATCTCATGTGACTGTGGTGCCATCTGTTGAGCCAGGGCAGGTGAGAGGGTCCAATGAGTACATAAATTCTAGCCAAGAAAACCAAAGTGACTATTTTAGTCCTAAGAGAATCTCATGTGACTGTGGCGCCATCTGTTGAGCCAGGGCAGGTGAGAGGGGCCAATGAGTATACCAATTCTAACCAAGAAAACCCAAGTGACTATTTTAGTCCTAAGAGAATCCCATGTGACTGTGGCGCCATCTGTTGAGCCAGGGCAGGTGAGAGGGGCCAATGAGTATATAAATTCTGGCAAAGAAAACCAAATAGACAATCAATGAGTATTAAATACTTAGTGAGAAAACCAAAGTGACTATTTTAGTCCAAAGATAATATCCCATGTGAATGTCGTTTCATCTGTTGAGTTGAGCAACGTCTTTGAGGCAGGTAAAAACTGCGGTAAACGATCATCTCAACTTTTTGTCAGCACGTTTGTACTCTAGAAGTAAGCCGCGACCTTTCCTGACTCGACAATTTTCCGTCTTTTTCTCGCGTCGCATAGCTAGGTAGCTGCGTTTAATTGCAAAGCCCAGGCCGAGTTCGTGACCTCAGCTTAGCTTAGCATATTCTCATACCTTTTCTTCTCGCCCTGCCGGTCGCCCTGAGCGACTCCTGGTGGAGGATGACGTTCTTGTGGAAGTAGCTTCCGGCCTCCGCGCAGTGCACGCGCTTCTCGTGGTCGCAGACGAGCGTCCTCTGGTTGAAGCGCGTCCCCTCCGGACAGAAGAAGGCCCTCCGACCGCCGCGGTCAGTGCACATGTGGTACACCTGTATGACGATGTAAGGGGGATTAGTCAACAAACAGTTTTGTCGCCGGCATGGCAGTCGCTACGTAGGTCATACGCGCACGCACGTTTTTTTGGCGACAGCCAGTTTACGACCACTAGTTTGACGACGACAAATTCTGGTCGCCCGCCTGACAGGCTTGCAGGCCTTGAAGGAAGGGGGCGGGCGCGGGCGGGCGGGCGGGCTTATGCGGGCGGGCTTATGCAACAGCATCAAATCCTCTTCTTCTTTGTGGGCTTTGCTTTTGGACGGATTTTACGGCCCGAGCACGTATCACGCACGATCTCGCGCTCGCGTAGGGCAAGAAGTGCAACCAGTCTAAATCCTCAAATCCATCCGCGCTCGATCCTACGTGCATGCCTCTTCCTTTTTTCAGCGCTAGTCATTTCCTGTGGCAATTAGGAAAATTTTCCAAATCCGATCGTGGTGTCGCGCGTGCGTCGAATCGAATAGGGGCAACGCCCAGTTCCAGTATAAGTACGTAGTTGCCAGGATTGCGACTACCACACAATGTGAAGTAGTATTACATTCGCGCCCGGTTCATGGTGCGCACAACATTTCAAGCCCGACCGAAGTGACGTCTCCGCGAGATAATGTTCACTATATTCCCGCAAATGAGAAGGCGCCATAGCGTCACGCGTCGACAAACTCGGCGCCGGTCTTGCGATCGTGTCATCAATCGTAACGTTTTGGGCGCGCGGCCGGCCGGCATGCAGAGGGTTACAGCAATGTACGATTCATATTTTCGTCTTCGCTCAAAAGAGCATACGGCCAAGATCGAGGTGTAGTAGCGGGATTCGGTCATGCACGCCAATAGCGCATATTACCGAATCTGTCGGTCGCTTTGATCGAAAGGCTTCTGTCTTGGCACCCGAATGCATTAAGTAAGTAAGGAATTGCGCCGATTACGTACCTTGCACTCGGCCTCCATGTCGGCGTAGTATCCCGGCGCCCGCCGCTTGCACTCGAAAGACGTCCTGGGGATCTTGAAGAAGGGCGAGGAGAGGTCCTTGCTCTTCCGCAAACCCTTATTGCCCTTGTTCTTCTTGGCCTTCTTATTCTTCTTATTCTTTCCCTTCCTGTTGCCGCCCCGCGGGGACTGCGCAGGCGGCGGCGGCGGCGGCGGAAGGAGGCTCAGGTGGAAGATTTTGGATTCTTTGAGCATCGACTTCCCCTTGCGAGCGGGCATCTCGTCCTCGCTGTCGGCGTCGGCCATCCCACCATGCATATGCTTATGGTGGTGGTGATGGTGATGGTGATGGTGGCCCTCGTCGCCGGGAAGAAGATTGCCGCAGGCAGGAGAAACGTTGAGCATTAGCTGAAAGAGTGAGCACGTGTTTATTATTGGCGATCGCCGCATTAATAATACGAAGAGCGTACATCAGTCTCCCTCTTGAGCGGAGAATTAAGCGGCAACAGATAGACGAATGAGTGCCAATTATTAATCTGCCTCTTGGAGCCAGACTCTGTTTTGTGAGTTCGGCGCGGCAAAAAGCAAGCCAGAACCGATCAGTCAGTCAAGCGATCAACGTTCGTAATACGCAACAAACACACATGTAGCCTTAGGCGGAGACAGAAAAACAGACAGACAGACAGACAGACAGACACTGTGTTGTACAGGCAGTCGCCCTATTGTGCATAGTATATATGTACGTATAAGACCACCCGCATGACATATTGCAGGCATTATAGCCGCGTCTAGCGTCGTGACTTATTACCAACCCATTACTCTCGCCTCGCGCCTCACCAGCTTTCTCTCGTTCAGGTCAACCAACTCGATCGGCCGATCCGGTCACATGTGCTGGTTACCAAAGTGCACCCAGAAGCTAAATTACTGTTATGGGGCGGCGGTGAAATCGCCGCCCGCCCGTTTGCGGAACTTGAAAGAACGATCTCTAGTATAGACCGACCAAAGCTTTTCTGTTGCTGTAGGTAGGTCGCGTAAATTTGCCAGTCCGCTGTAGATCGCCAACGGAGAGACAAGGAGTTGTTGCGGTTGTCCGTCGCCGATTTTATCCCCTCGGCAGTTCCGTTGAAGACGACTAGCTGAAGGCCTAGCTAGCTAATCTGGCTGCGGCATCGCTCAATAGTCAAACCCGAAGCCAGACCGCCCACAAAGAGTGTTGTCTTGTTTATGGAGAGCACCTGACCGAGACGGGATTATGCGTACCGGGCTGATGGATTGATAATAGGAGCAGTTTTTTCTATGCTTCAGGTACCGTTGCTGATTGCTAAATACAAATGACTAATGTCAGTGCGGGCCGGTCGGACAATTTTGCCCAATGACAGGACGGACGCGTGCATGTCGTTCGTTCGTTTTACGTGGGCGTCTCAGTGTCTGCATGTGCTGCAACAGCTAGCGCTAACCTCCCTTCGCATAGTCACGACCTGCTCGTCCGTACGTCTGATTGTGTCCATGGAGCAAATTATCCCTTTCGACCTTTATTGACTTGCATCAATGCTTACACATACGTATAATGGAGCTCATATGCGGATCCACAAAATAAATGATGGCGAAAGTTTGTTGATCGCATGTGTTCAAATATGAGGACCAGTCAGTCACGCCCAAGCAGCCCTCAACGCGCACGAAAAATCCCTGTACGTGCTGTACTGGGGTCAGCGGTAGGCGGCCGCAAGTTTGTATCCTGCTCTGCTTGTCACACGCGATCGAGCTAAGCTCCGGAAAACTTTCCCGAATCTGTCCGTCCGACCGACCACCCGCTTGAGGTTGGTTGAAAAATACAACCTGCCAAGTGACGCGGATATATTATGCGCGTAGGCGATCTCGAAGCCTTTCGCTTTCATTTTCCGTTCCATGTAGTATGTGTTCAAAAACGCGTTATAGTAGGAATTGGTTTCGGTTATTTCAATTCTTACTGCGCGTGCTTCTGCGGCGTGACACGAGGGGGCGGCGCGGCACCCGAGCGGGCGGGCGAACGGGCAGCGGGCGGGGCCTTCGACCGATGAGTCGACATCATTGTCGGTAGGACCGTTTATTATTCGTTCGCTAAATTCGGGCCCGGGCGCGCGGGCGGGCTACCACCATAGCGGCTCCCGACTCCCGGCAAGCCAAGACTAACAGACAGACAGACAGACAGACAGACAGACCGTGGGTCGGTCGGACAGCTAACCAACCGCCTCCCGTCATGAAATTAAGTCACAATGGCCTGCGATTTTTTAACCGGAATTGTTCCTACGTGTACGTAGCAAAACAAACGTCTACATGAACGTCCACTTATCCTTAACCTCAATAATAAATAAAGAGTTTGCTTGCCACTGTGTTGCAGACAATAGGCATTTCTCCCTCACGCTCGCTCGTGCCGATTCAATCGATCAATCAATTCATTTCAAGGCGCTGTCTGTACTCCGTTCGTTCCACCCTTCGATCGACGAACGAGGCCGCCCAGACAGGCAGGCAGACAGATAGGGGTCCGGAGAAGACGACCCGCAGAGTGCAAACTCTAAATGTATCAGCACGACTCGACGTCCCTACATCCTCTGAAAAATTGCACCAACACCTGCCGGCATGGTGGGTGGGAGATTCATGGCGTCCACAGCAAACGCGTACGTACGCGTTTAATGAAGTTTAAATTAAAACGATATATATGTAAGCCCGGTCGGCTTAATTAGACTACGTGGACGACAAACAATAAGGAAGAGACCGTGGAAGAAAGCAAGCATAAAATCCTCATTGGAACACGTGAGCAAGCGGCTTGATTCTTTATTGCCAATCTATCGCTGGTATGGCCCCCTCCTTCTCGGCACGCACGCACGCACTCACGCAAGCGAGCGTCATCTTCAAGTGGCTCGCTCGTTGCTACCGGGCTACTCCTCGATGGATGGATGGATGGATGGATATACGACGTTATCGCGGATCGATTTATATAGGCCGCACAGCGGAGCAAGCACGTGGATGGCCTTGATCGAGGACGGTCGGCCGGTCGGTCGCCATTTCGAGGCAGAAACAATCCGAGATAAACATCGCTGCCTCATTCGTTCGTTCGCGGTCGGGCGATCTGTATCATCTAGCTCGTGTTGCCTAGCTGGCTCCCATTCTGTCGCGTGCTTAGGACAAATCGCAGTGTCGTGCAAAGGGCAGCTGGACGGACGGACGGACGGACCTGCTTAATATGCAGCATTCTTGGCTGGCCACTGTCGCTGGCCGGCCGGCCGACCGACCGTTGCCCTCTTGCCCAAACCACGTTCGTTCAGCTCTAGCTGCTTCCGACTCCCCAAGCCAAGATCGAGACCGACTGCATGGGGAAAATATAGGAGGAAAGGAAGTCTCCTCTTCTTCGGTCGTGCATATCATTTCAAGCCAAACGTACAAGTACTAGGTATAATTACGCGAGGCGAGCGTACATCTCAGGCAGTCAGTCTTTCTCGTCTTGAGGCGAGGAGTCGCAGTCGTCGTCGTGTGGCACAATGGCGTCGAAACGAGCGGGCACGCGTCCTATTCCCGCCATGATATGACACTATACCGCAACATGCAGCTATAGCGCGAACTAGCAGTGATTCACACTTTTTTGCAGCAAAGGAAGAAGCGAGTACGTATACGTACTATACACACACAATTCACCAGGAAATTTAGGTTGATCAACATAACTGTCGACGTACTTACGTCAATTTGTCATAAGCGTACTTGCAAGGCACACGAAACTGAAGTTTACTCCATCCCGGAAATAGCTATAGCGCCAGCCTGTGCCTGTCTGTCTAGCTCAGTTCAGTCTCTTCTTCCCTCTCGTTGAGCGCGAAATCGCTAATGACCTGTCACGTAGTAGCTAGAGAAGCTGGGGTATGTATAGGTAGCTGGCAGACGGCCTGCAGTGCAAATTGATGCGAAACGCTCGCAGACCGCATCCATCACAAAACCAACTTGCATGGACTAGCTACCTTGGTTTAGTATATAGTCCGTAGCTATCTACGCAGATCGGCGCGCACAGTCGCAAAAAGCCTTCTCCTGTACGACCGATTGAGTGAGGCGTAATTGCTCGCCCAGTCAATTGGGCAAGTTCGAGCAGCTCTGAGCATCTACATATAGGACCCTGTTACGTGATGGTCGCCGCCGCGCCGAGGACTAGCTTTGCATGATTTCATTATCCACGATCAAATAACTATTCTTCGTCTTCACGACCGATCTGTACCCGGCTATAAGCAAAGGAAGGTCGTGTCGAACAGACTCTTTAATTGGCTGCTCGCTCCAGGCAGTCCATATCGCCCATTATAATGTGATGAGTCAGACTCCGCTTCTCTATGTGGTCGACATGAATTCTGATATTCTTGCTTAAAACCCGATCGATTCGGAGGCTATATTTTTTCATAAATTCGCTGAATTCCAGTAGTTGAGACGTCAACACTGAGATAAATGATTCTGGTACTCTTTGACCCCGGCAATGGAGCCTCGCTCTCTCTCTCGGATCGAGTGTCTGCACAAAAAGAGAATTCGACTGTTACGTCAGACCCGCTGTAGGTAGTTCGCTAGTTGGCTGCGGAGATAGACAGTACGTAAATTATCCTAGTGAGCCAGCCAGAGAAAGGCGCCTTTGTGGAAATCTTTCTTATTTCCCAAGCTGCTAGCTGGCAAACTAACGATCGATCGATTGGCGGCCTGATGCCGGCTGCTCAGAAGTCCGATCGTTTGCTTCTTCAAAGCAGTTATAAAATGTTCCCGCAAAGGATAAAGAAGCTACTGATCGTCCCATGTAAAGGCGGATGTACGTACACAAATGGAAAAAAATGTACCCGTTGAATTATACGTAGTAAAAAGAATCTATGCACTAGAGTTTGGAGGAACGATTTTTCGGCATAGTCCGTACTTCTTTTTCACCGTCATCGATGACATAAGAGATGAAGAACAAACGCGCCGCTCTCGCGCACGAGAAACGAAAATTGACCCTTGTCACTCGCCGCCGCCACGATCGACTCGACCCGTCCGAAAAAGCGGTCGGGACCGACGTTTACTTTCAGAATGACAGAAGCGAGGAAAAATTCGTGAATCTATTGAGTGCCGGAGCAGTTCTTGTACCAGTAGGAAGCAGCCGCTATACTACGTACATATTAATCCTTAGTGGGTAGAACGGTTAATGCCGGATTGATGGCCAACCGAACCGAGCGGAAGATGATCCCGGAGCGATCGCGATCGATGCATTCAGCAATTAATTTGCGATCGACCGTCCACGTACAGCGCATCCCTAATGAGGAGGAGGAGGCGATATATCGACATTGATACGCTGCCGCTGCCGCGTCCTTCCATCTGACCACACGCCGCGCCGCGCCGCGCCGCGCCGTGCACTTAACATCGAATTAAGCGCAGCTAGGATGCCAGGTATAGTAGCTCCACAAAAAGCGGAATTCGGCAAGGCCGGCAGTCTAAATAAGAGAGCGAGTTGAGACGCGACGCCAACAATGCGAATTCCCAACAATAAAGTAAGTCACGTACGAACGAACGATCTCTCTGCTCTGACTTCCGGAAGTTCTCTTTCGTCCGTGAAACTTTTTGGGGCGTTCGCTCTTTCGTTCGTTCGTTCGTTCGCTCGCTCGATTGCATTGAGACTGTTTGACTTCCTCCTTTTCCTCTCATGCCGGCCTCCCGCTCGCTCGTGTTTGCCGCCCGTCCGCCATTGTTGAAATTTGCAAGTAACGTGACCGTTGCGACCGAAACGAACGAACGAACGAACGAGTGAACGTGTTGCCGGCCGCGGCCTGTTAACCCACCGACTCCCAACCTAACCCAAAGCAACGCAGCGCCTACGCACACGTAAACGTGCCGCTAGCTGTCATGCAGGCCACGATTGAATGAATGCACCACTAATAAATTCGTTTGCACGACCTAAATAATTTGCATTGGAGACCAGCCAGTAGTATTGAGCTAGCCAATCGAAGGCGGAAGACACGACCCGGCCGAAAAGGGCCTTTACCTCACTTTCCGAAGAGCCTCTCAATTGCAATGACTAGCTGTTCGTCCTTTCATTTAAAGGAACCCAGTCAATAAACTTGAGCATATATATATTACGTAGTCGCACGTACCGGTACGCGAATAACCAGGCTATGTAAACAGCTGATAATGTGTTACGCTGTTGGGAATTAAAAGCTCTTTTGGTCGTCAATGCACAGTAGCTGGGGATTCCGACAAAAGATCGATCATGACCGTACGTCTTCGATCGGCCCAAAAAACAGTTTAGGCTGATTGGAGTAATTGGGCTCAAATTGGCATCGGCGAGCCGCGCCGCGCCGCGCCGGGCCGGAGCTAAGGTACGTGCCTAGCTGCCATCCCATGCAATACGTCGGCGCAGCTAGTGGCAGGAGCTGGGACCAATTTTGAATAATTAGGCAACGGTGGCGGAGGCGGAGGCGGAGGCGGCAACGAACGGCCTCTAGCCAGCTCGAATTCGCTCGCTCGCTCGATCACCGCAGGTGGCCGACTATTAATGCGGTCGGTCGGCCTGCATGCCCATGCTAGCTCCATTGATTGGAGGGATCGAGGGAGGTCACCAGCCGGACATACGGACATACGACTACAGCTAGTAGAGCCTAGCTCCTAGCTTCGATCTCCCCGGGGCAGTGCATTAATGCCCGCCCGCCCGTTCTGACCTCGGGGCAACAACTACGGAAAATTACTACGGGGGATGCTCGGATTGCGCACCGTTAGCTCTACGTCCAGTCGTGCGTATATGCGCACCAAGGAAGAAAGGAACATTTGCATCTACGTAGACAATAAGATATGAGAATGGGCGCGCCAGCTCAGCTCTCTGTCAATCCGCCGGCCGGTGATGTGACGTACGTCTAGCTGCCTTAAACAATCTAGCTGTCGATCCTTCGCATCCTGTCTGGCCGGAGCTAGGTCGGTCGGCCGGACGGCCAAGGTCAAATCAGGGTCGCTATGTGTACTATATACGTATTAAAACGTGTATTTTCCAAAGCTGCGAAACCTGCCAAGTAGGCTCGCATTCTTCATTATGTTTACTCCTTTATGCTGTAAGGAAAGGGCGCGTTGCCTAGCTGCCTGCTTCTAATAACGTGTGAACGAACGAGCGAGCGAGCGAACGAAGAAGATGGTCATCATTAGCGCACGAAATGCGAAACGAACGAACGAACGAACGAACGGTCCACGCGGCTCGCCGGTGGATACATGAGTTGTTGACGCGCGCATTCACACTTTTGTCAGTGCTAGTTTGCACCCCTAGTAATTGCCATTCAACCCTCTGCTTTGTCTTGTCATGAGTGAATGCGCGGTCGCGGCCGCGGCGGCCGGGTGCAGATCAAAGGCCCCCAAATTGAAATGTCAGATGAGAAAAAGGGCATTGAGCTAGCGACTGAGCGACTGAGCGGGGTCGAGGTCGGTCAACAATTGCGTCGATCCGCGCAGGTTATGTAGCCAAGAAGCGAATCACGACGATTATCGTTTTGTTTTTGCCAACAACGTACGTATTCCTGGGATAGAGCTAGTGGCGAGATCATTCATTCAATGCAGACGGACGTACGGCGAGAGCTGATTGCCATAATGGGCCTCCTGTCTGACTCATGCTCAAAGATTCTCCCCAGTGTTTCTGGAAATTAGGTCTTGCTTGAAACTATTAACATCAACTAACAAAAGTCCATTCGAGAGAGACCGGAAACAAATTAGGTGCACATTCGCTTGGCAACGTACGCGTACGTCGGCCGCGCAGTCTGTCTATTCGACCTCGTCTAGCTGTTGGGCATAAACAGTAATCAACCAACTACTACTGCCGCTGGAGGCCGGGGGAGGCGAGGAGTGCGCGTATACTATAACCAACACTCGCGGCGATGGATGGATGGATGGATGGATGCACAAACTACGCACGACATCGACACGCGCGCGCACGTTTGTCGAGCGGGATTGCTTTTAGTCTTAATTCTTGGCAGCCGTCTTTCTTTCCGGGAATGGCTAACGGCGGACGGGCGAAATAATCATGCGTTCCCTTTATTTTCTCCGGCATATTTTCGGGGAAACAAAGGGCGAGCGAGGGGCGCTTGGGTGGGCGTCTTCCCCCTCTCTCTCTATCATGCAAAGTGACGCAATGAAAGGGACGGATAAGGATGAAGAAAGAAAGTTTGCCGGCCAGGGCTAGCTCGATTCGCGCTCTATCTGCCCGCGGCATGGACGCGTTAAGAGTTGATAACTCAGCTGTAAAGAACTGCATGTTGCATATCAAGCATACGGTGTTGGACTGCATTCTAACTGCGCTCGATCAAGTACATACAAAAGACGCATTTAATTGCCTTCGGAAGAACCGTTTCTCATGGAACGTATCGTTCCTGGTGGCAGCCAGGCCCAGCCCAGCTAGCTGTCTAGCTGCCGATCTATCGACGGAGAGGTAGGAAGAAAAAGTGGAAACGAACGAACGAACGAACGAACGAACGTGCATCGTCGTGCGCATTCGATTTCACGCGTGACGGGCGGACGGACGGACGGACGGACAAGAAGGAGGAAGGGAAGGAGGGAAGGAAGGAAGGAAGGAAGGAAGGAAGGGAGGGAGGAAGAAGTTACGCTACGGAGAAAGGAGAGAGATCGAATTCCATGGAAGGCGCGAAATTCCACTGCCATATTCATCTGAGTTGTGCTAGATCGAGTGTCGCTGGCTCGATCAAAGCAAACTTTCTTAAATGAAATTCGGGATCGGTCTCAGCTTGAGTCGTATATACTAGTATCGAGCAGTGGAGGAGAGTTCCGGGCGTTGTTGCATTGGAATCGAAAACGAAATATCATTACAAGAGAAAGGGAGTAGTACGTACTACAGACAAGGGGGGGAATCGCCGCTTTTGGTATTCCTAAAATAGAGCCGGGGAGAGCGAGAGCGAGAGCGAGAGAGAGAGAGCGCAATGCTACACCCACCACAACTCATGCACCTACCTATCTACAACCTCCAGCAGCGAAAGAAGAGAGCGGTTTACGAAGGGCCGGAGCGGGGCGGGATTGAAAATGCTCAAGCAATCACAACGAGCTCTCTAGCGGGAGGGACCGCAGGGAATTCCATAATTCACTGCAAGCTTCTTCCATTTTCGCCGAGTCATCTTTGTAGCAGCGGCAGCAGCATCGTTTTCCAAATTTTACCGCCTCGCGCATTCGTATTACTACGTACTAGGTTTTCTATTTTTTACGACTGCATAAGCGAATGCGTTTTCTCCGCATGTCGTCGGGCCTGCTCCTAAATCGCACGACCTCAAAACGGTTTACGCGCTGTCGGCGGTTAGGTAGCTATAGCTGCTGTTGCAACTTCCGTCACGGAGCCCCCGCCCGCGCCCGCCCGCCCCGGGACGCCGTTGGTTCGATTTTCCCATAAAAATCAGGCCGAGTTTCCCTTTCTACTGACGGGCCGACGCGACGCGACGCTCACGTACGTCGATTCTCATTTCATCCGACTATTAGTCATGTTGTACGTACAACGCAACGTGCGTCTGTCGATTTTCCTGGAGCCATAGAGAGCGAGAGAGAGAGAACGGTTTAATCCCACCTGCACGCTTCGATCGCCTCCTAGCTCGGCCAATGCACCCGGATGGATTGAGATAGAGTCCGTTTCGTATGCACCGGCCGACCGACCGACCGACCGACCGACCGGACGCATGAAGAAGTAAGCCATCGTGGGAATTAAGGCGAGACAAATTTGTCAGACTGTAGTTAACGTTGGTCACGCGCAGTAACTGGGTTGAAAGGCGTATCTTGATTTCACTACTCCTTTAGGGCGCAAATTTAGAGGCAATAAATTACCGAGCTTGAGCGTCTGTCGATCGTTCCGAGGGAGCCGTTTGTTTAAGGCCCCATTGAGGAGGGACTGCCTGACTGGCCTCAATTCCAATTTGCCAAGATGCCGAACGCAGATAAATTGGACAGAGAGACACACAGACAGACAGCGATTCTAAATTTATCCGGAAAGTGCATCTTGATAGGGCAATAAAACCGACGAGCTAGAGCGAGAATTGAGTTTCACCTTCCTCTAAAAGCGAAACCGACGTCATTCAACGGAGAGACTAGCTATTCTAGGAAGGAAGAAGGAGAGACGTAGCTGAAGGAAGATTTCGCGAGAAGAATCGGTGTAGCTGTGATATAAACTCGTCGAATTTTAATCTATTTTGGCCAATTCAGGAAATTAATTTTTGAGCTAACGCTAAAGTAAGAGAATACAGTTGACAACACTACAATTGCATTTACCACAGGTGATCGCATAAAGAGTCTCGATAAATTGCACCCAATTTTGGTTGGCTGCTTGAATATACAAGCTTCCTCTCATACTCCAGTTGGCGGCAGATTTCGCGAATAAACTCGGAGCCAGGTAGTCTGTCTAACTAGGGAGTCATCCGGGCCAAAGATTCTTCAGATTAGGCCTAGCTACGGCTACGACAATAGAGGCGGCGCGGCGGCAACAGAGCAATAGCAGCAGATCGTAAAGACAGGAGCATGAGATAGCTAGCTTGAGTCGACCACCCCGGCAGGCAGGCAAAAGGAAGAATTACCACTACGTACGGTGGTTCTTCCTCTCAAAGATTTTCTCATTCTGTCGGCACTTCCTACACCTAGCGACGTAGCGTACGGGCAAATAATGAAGTCACAAGCTGTGTCGTCGGCGAAAATGATTTGACTGAAAGAAAAACGTGCCAAAAAACGACGTCAAAATTGCAAGAAGGCGAAAAACAGCTTTCACGTTTCGCGACGGTAACGAGCTGAGAATCCCATTTGAATGCAGTGCCCGAAGGATCACTAAGACAACCCTAAGTCCAAAAAGAAAGCGAGGGCAGTTGTGAGGAGACAATGAGTACATAAATTCTTAAGAACAACAGCATATATTTTACATATATTTTATACAGAACCTGACCGAGATCATCGCTATACCATTAGACTTGGCTAGCTAGCCTTTTCAGTCAAAAAAGAATATCCCAAATGAATGTGATTTTTTGAGCAAGGTCAGTTGTAAAGAATCAAGTATTATATAAATTCTAGCAAAGAAAACCAAAGTGACTATTTTAGTTCAAAGAGAAACACATGGGATTGTGGCGCCATCTGTTGAGGCTGTTGAGCCAGGGCAGGTGAGAGGCGCCAATGAGTAGATCAATTCCAGCCAAGAAAACCAAAGTGACTATTTTAGTCCAAAGAGAATCCCATGTGACTGTGGCGCCATCTGTTGAGTCAGGGCAGGTGAAAGGCGCCAATAAGTCTATCAATTCTAGCCAAGAAAACCAAAGTGACTATTTTAGACCTAAGAGCATCTCATGTGACTGTGGCGCCATCTGTTGAGCCAGGGCAGGTGAGAGGGGCCAATGAGTATATAAATTCTAGCCAAGAAAACCAAAGTGACTATTTTAGTCCTAAGAGAATCTCATGTGACTGTGGTGCCATCTGTTGAGCCAGGGCAGGTGAGAGGGTCCA
>JAAUYK010103168.1_pt1 | contig 13316 bp, 9 predicted proteins | sample 7278021 | NCBI WGS metagenome assembly JAAUYK01 (sample SAMN14350223, study PRJNA611818) | marine sediment metagenome | isolation source: surface marine sediment (1.8m) | place: French Polynesia: Moorea | collected 2018-08
CTTGGCGGCAGCTGTGGAGCGGGCCGATCTGACGGTCATGGAAAAACTGCTGGGGGTTCTGTCCCAACCCTTCCAGGACCCACCGGAAGAGGCCGGCTATCACCTGCCGCCGCCTCCTTCCGCCGAGCCCTACCGAACCTTTTGCGGAACATGAACCTATCGAATGCAGTTTTATCCCTTTTTTATGGCTTAAATGCATCCGCTATCTTGTAAATTTCCATGAGGCAACCGGCAAAATCTCTCTGATATTGACATTTTCCCCCTAAGCCATCAAAATCTCATGGCATCAATCAACTATCTGGAAGGGAGCGGAAGCAGCGTGACGCCCATCGCCGAAATCGCATTGCTGGAAAGCATCGGACATATCACCGGACTATTGAAAGGCAGCACGCCGTTGGGGGGTCGTAAAATCGAAAACGGCCCCCGTGAGACCCAGAATATCATCGCCGATTTTTTCCAAACCGTTCTTGAACAAAAAGAGGCCCGTTCTTCCAATCCCCTGCTGCCGGTATTCGATGACATCCGACAAGCGTTTCGTGACACCTACGCCGGCAAAAACGAGGCCTTTTTGAAAAAACGCCTGTCGATCTTGCGCACGGCCACAGATCCGAATGTCCGGGCCCGGGCAGTGGCTGAAATCTGGACCCCGGAAATCGCCCTGCCGGATGAAGCCATCCTCGCCAAATGGCAGTTATCCCACGTTACCGCCAATTCGCAGCCGTATCAAACGCATGAAGTCGTACTGCAGCTAAACGCCCTCTATACCCTGCCCCAGGCGGTTCCTGCAAATCTGCCCGATGCTGTCCAGCGCAAATGGCATCAAATCGAGGGCGGGGATGATGAAACCGTTTTCGACTACGACCACCCGGTACCGCTTTTCTGTGACGGTGAAGCCCATGAGCTGATGGTCTGCCTGCGGGAGCTGAACAACGACATCGCTTTTGAGAAAAGCAAGAAAGTATTCAAGCATAATTACCGGTTGCCGGTCATCATTTCGGTGTCCGTGACCCATTTGCGCATAGCGACGGTCTGCGACCGGTGGCTGCGCCATGTCCTGGCCCAAGAAGCATTTGACCATTTAGAACTGTATATGCTCACCGAGGAAAGTGCAGAAAATATCAAAAAGACTGTTGGATTTTTCCCAGCCGAACCGGCGGTTTTCAGTGTACGGGGCAGTTACGCCAATCATTTTAACGCCTTGAAGTATTTTCAGCTGGTTCTTGCGAAAACCCACGGCATTCGGGCGGGATTTAAAATCGATTCGGATGAGGGCCTCCGTTCCCGGGAGCTTTTCGAAGCTACCGGCAAAACCTGGTTTCAAACCCTGTGCCACAAATACTGGGGCGGCACGGCATTGGATGCGCGGCAAGAACCGGTCTATCTGGGTATCAACGCCGGAGAGTACATCAATGAAAAAGACATCCGCGCACACGGTTACGCCAACTGCCTGCGCAGGCCGGATGTTACCTTTGACGGCAATTACATCGGGCCGGATATCTTTTTCAAAAAAGGTGTGGCGCACGCCCGGGCCACTGACCTGTATAACCGCGCAGGCAAACGCTTGGAGGATTTTCTTTCCCATCCAGTGGTCAAGGGCGGTGGCTATGGCATCGACAACGCCGCCCTGCGACAATATGTGCCCTTTACCTATTCACGGGTGGGCCGGGCCGAAGACCAGCAATTTTACATGGCCGCCATGGCCAAAGGCAATCGCGGCATCTTTACGCCGGATCTCCGAATAGCGCACTATAAGCAACGAGTGGCGGCATCGGAAGGCGCCACCGAGGCCACCCGTTTTCTGGGCGATATGTTTCGCCTGGTAATTTTCAACGACATTGTCGATTATCTGGGCGTGAAACGGCAAGTGGATCCCATGCCGGGTGTGTTTGCCGGATCCCTGGCCCGCATCCAGGCGTTTTGCAGCATTGTGTATAAAAGCTACGCCTACCTGGCGGAAGGCAAGGTGGAGATGGGCGAACTGATTTATAAGCGCGGCCTGGCCGAACTGCAGCAATTATCCGCAGAGATTGATGCCGGCAAGATCCGCTCCGGATGGCAATCAGAGCAGACTGACTGGGAAGGCTTCGTCCACGCTGTTGACAGCGCAAGCCGTTCGCAACTTTCCGGTGCGGTTCGGAGTATGGCGGCAAACTGATCCAAACAGGAGGAGACGACATGCAAAAAGATTTTCATTATTACGCTGTATATCAATTAGCCAAGCTTGCGGGATTCAGTATAAGCGATTCAGAGACGATTGCCTTTGCGTCGCAGTATGTCGACGACTCCACCGAGAGTGAACCGATTATGCCGTTTCCAGATCAACATTTTGATACGGTAAGAACGGCGCACTACAATTTAGGCGCATTTGATTGGGATGTTCAAAAAAAGATTTACATGCCCTTTCATTTTCTTCCAACAGCCATTCGATGGCAAGCGCCCGCTAACTTTTCGTATTGCACCGCACCGGCCCGGGAAGACGATCATACGCAACTCTCACATATGCTTTTCGATGCGGCCGTCAAAGAAACCAATAAACGATTCAGATTGATTCGAATAGGTGTGGCCATTCACACCATTGCGGATACATTTTCACACTTCGGTTTTTCGGGTCGGCATCATGACGAAAATAACGTCGGTAAAATCTGGCATGCTAAAAAAGACGGCGGTTGGGATTTGCAATTTTTTGAAAGTGTCGTTGTCGATATGTTTGTGCCAAGAATCGGGCATGTTGAAGCATCATCAAATCCAGATTATCCCTACCTTAAATGGCGCTATACGAATGGTAATGGCCGTCGCAAAACCCGCGACAACCTGAAATATAGCTTAAATGCGGTTAACTATATTTATAAGCGACTTAAATCCGCTAAAACCCCAGCCCTCCCGCTGACGGAACTAGATCAGGATCACCCCAATGATTACAGACAAATAAAATCGCTTTTGGGAAAAAACGGCAGCCTTGACAGACGCATAAAGCGCTGGAAGAGGTACACCAATGCCACTGAATACAAAAAAGTAGCATGGCGCCAAGCCGCTCTCAAAGGCGATGTTAAATGGGATGATATGTCACCGTCGGAGCGAAAAATTCATACGCGGCGGCTGGAGGGTAAAGTCAATTTTGATAATTCCAAATGGGCCTATTTTCATAGAGCCGCTTTAAAGCAAAGAGGCCTTGTGCGTGGATGGATAAATTAGGTTACGGGGAGACGTCTTTGACCAAAACAAATAACCAGGGGGATCATCCGGTCTATGATTGACCTCGGTTGCATACCTCGACCTACAGAACAGAGCACTTGTAGGTTTTATAGTCCGTTTTCGCATGACCTTATAAACCATCAGCAACGTGTGAGCGTCGGTGAAATCTGCTGCAAGATGAAAACATCAGAATTATGTCAGTTTGCAGGTCTCGAAAAGAGGGGGTCGATATTTACATAAGCTGATTGAAGTGTGACGGCCGCCAAGGTTTGGTCATCGTGATAAATAAATCATTTATTGCCTTGCTATTGTCCAGAATCGGGATTAATATAGCAGTTATCAATCAAGGTCCGCCTCATATATCCTACCGTATATAGTCGGAACAGTTACTCTCTGAAGGTTAAAATCCATTATTCTAGTGGCATCCTCCAGTTTGGAACGTTGAAATCTGTTTGAAAGGAGAATGCTATTATGACGAATGGAACTGTCAAGTGGTTCAACGACCGCAAGGGTTTCGGGTTCATTGAGCAGGAAGACGGTCCGGATGTGTTTGTGCACCATTCAGCCATCAACGCGACCGGTTTCAAATCGCTCAATGAGGGCGATCGGGTGTCTTTTGATATCGAGCAGGGACCGAAAGGTCCTTCGGCGGCAAATGTCACCGTAGCCTAACGTTTTTGATCATGTGCAAGGGCATTTCTCCACCGCGGGAAATGCCTTTTTATTTGCATTGCATTAACCGCTGACCGGACTGCGAGGTGACATCATGGGAAAACCCCGGGAAACGATGAAAAAGCGCGAGAAAGAAATGAAAAGAAGAGAAAAGCGGGAAAAGAAACGGCAGCGTCGATTGGCTAAAAAAGCGCTGGTCCAGGAAGACGCCGGGGACCAAATGCCGGACGATTTGCCCGGTGAGCCCGAGGAACAAGCTTAAGATTGTGAAACAGAGGATGCGGGGACGCCCCAGTTGCCAGGCCATTCTTCGAAACGTGAATCGTCGATCCTTGCGCCTATCTCACATGGAACAAACGCATGAAAACTGCTATACCCAATTTTCCAGGATTCCAGCCGGAATAATGCACCCGTAACACCGTCAGCGAGGAATTTTTGACCGCCGCCCCTCTACGCTATTTTGTCGGATTGGCATCGTTTGAAATGCTGGCCATGTTTCGCCGCGGCCTCTTTTATGCCTACCTTTCGATTTACCTGCGCCACCATCTCGGATTAAGCGTCACGGAAACAACGCTGTTTGCCACTTTGCCGATGATCGTCAATGTAATGGCCCAGACCTTCGTCTGGGGCCAGGTGTCTGATCGCCTCCAGCTGCGCCGCACGTTAATCATCGTGGGGGAAGTGCTGGCGGCGTTCAGCACGGTTCTCATCTGGTATATCCATCGTCAATTTGTCGATCCGGCGCTTGCCGGCTACACCATCATCGTGGGCCTTACGGCGGTTGAGATTTTCTGGTCCATGTCCAACATCAGCTGGAGCGCGCTGATATCGGATATCTATGATGAACAGCAGCGCAGCCGTATTCAGGGACGACTTACCAGCATGGGCGGGATGGGGCGCATTGCCGGAATCTGGATCGGAGGATTGCTTTACGACGGCATGGGGCTGCGGATGGCGGGCTGGGGATTTTTTGAAGGTCCGCTTTTCTTCGTGGCGGCCGGGGTAATGTTGGCCTCCACACTGCCGCTCTTATTTCTGCCGGAAGGCGGCATCGGATCAAATCCCCCACGATTGCAGAGCGATACCCACCAACCAAGCGGGTCCAACTCCGCAAAGCTTTACCTTGTCTTTCTGGCCGGGATGACCCTCATCAATTTCGGTCGCAATTCCATTGCCGTAATTTTCAGCCAGTATCTCACGCTGGATTCGGGATTGGCCCTCAACAGCCTGACCATTTCCTACATCTTCAACACGCAGTCTGCGGCCATTGTCGTCTTTGGATGGATCGCCGGATGGATCTGCCTGCGGTTGGGCAACTCGATCGCACTGATAGTGGGTACGGCCGCCGCCATCGCCGGCCTGACCCTTTTAGCGGTTAGCACCGCGTTGCCCTTGATCTATTTGGGCTGTTTTATGCGCGGCGTCGGCGATGCCGTTATCATGGCCGCTGCCTATACCTATGCTTCCATTTTAATCCCGCCACAGAAGCGCGCCCGGCTGTTCGCCTGGTTCAACGGCACCTATTTTCTCAGCTTCGGGCTGGCCGCCACCTTGATTTCAGGCCCCATCGTCGATGGATTGATCACCGCCGGTCAACCCGAAACGCTCGCCTACCAGGCATCTTTTGCGGCCGCCGCCGCTTTGACCACCATTGGTCTGTTGATTCAGGCCGCGCTGCTCTACTTTCTGCGAAAACGGTAGATACCTATTTCATTGGCATCCGCCGCGACCTGAGTGATCTTACCAATCCATCTCATAGGTATCTTGCAGGGCAGCCACATATTGATCAAACACCCGTCTGAATTTTGCATGATCCAGGACCGGTTTTTTAATCATTTGCAGACACAGGGCCATTTGGGCCTCGGAGCTGCTGGGCTTAGAATAAAGCTGCAGGGCATAGTCTGAAAAATCGCGAACCAACACATCAAAGATCTGATCCACAAGATCATCCTCGATGCCGGTTAATTTGGCATTTTCCAGCAGCAGCTGCCCGTAGGCAACCAGGGTAAACAATTCGCCCAGGGTGAGCAGGAAGTCGATGTCCTGGCGTTGGGCGTCGTCCGGGGTAGCCTCTATCAGAAATTTTTGCAGCACCTCGATTTGGGATTTGAAGATATTGACGTTGGGCAGATCCACCGCATCATAGGCCAGGTGATAATCATGAAACTGAATACCGCCGAGTTTACGCGTGAGGCCCTGGTTGAAAAGAAAATCATCGTTGGCCGCGTCTTGGCGCTTGGGGATGTCAGGGAATTTGCCTGGATTGAAAAAATAATTGGCCATGAATTTGACGATCAACGCCATGTTGACATGCACCGTCCCCTCGAGCTTGGGAAGGGCCCGGATATCACGCGCGGCCATTTCAAAATAGGTGTCTTTTTCAAACCCCTTGGCGGCAATGACGTCCCATAACAGATTGATCACCCTTTCCCCTTCAGTGGTCACCTTCATCTTCACCATGGGATTGTACAGCAGATAGCGCCGGTCATCGGCGGATGCGCAGCGCATGTAATCGATGGCCCGGTTGGCAAAAATCTTCATGGCCGCCAGCCGGCAGAAGGCATCGGTGAACAGTTGGCGGATATGGGGAAAATCGGTCACAAAGGTACTATACAGGTTGCGGTGCGCAGCATGGTTGATGGCCTCGTAAAACGCATGGGTGCAAATGCCGATGGAGGCCCAGCCCAGGTTGAATTTACCCACATTGATGGTGTTCAGGGCCGAATCCCAGGCATCCTGGCCCACGCTGAGAATATCGTCATCGGTGACCGGATAGGCGCTTAGCCCAAACTCGGCCACGTAATTCTGGGAATTGGTGACATTTTTAATCAGATCATAATTGGCGTGGGTGGGATCGGCTGTGAAAAACACATATTCCCCGGTTTCGGAATTCTTGCCAAAGGTGGACACCAGAGCCGCCTGGTTGGCATTGCCGATGTAATACTTGCCGCCGTCGGCCACGTATTGACCGTCGCCCAGGGGCGTGAGCATCATTTCGGTGGCATACAGATCGGCACCGTGGGCTTTTTCAGAAAGGCCGAAGGCAAAAATGCCGCCCTGGTCCAGCAACTTGGCGGTTTTTCGCTTGACGGCTTCATTGGCGCCCATCCAGATGGGACCCAGCCCGAGAATACTCACCTGCCAGGTGTACCAGTAGCACAAGCCGTAAAACCCCAAGATCTCGTTAAATTCACAATTGCGCAACGTGTCCCAGCGGCAATTATCCCCGCCGTATGCCGATGGGGTCAGCAGGCTGGCAAATATCTTCTCCTGTTTGACAAACGCCAGAAAATCAGCATACCAGTTGCGTTCATGATCGTCCTCTTTGAGTTTTTGCTTGCCTCTGGTTTCAAAAAAATCGATGGTCTTAAGCATCATCTGCCTGGAGTTGGCATCCAGGTGGTCATAGTTGGGTTGCTTCGGGTTCAAAAGCATCATGGCGCGCTCCCTTTATCCAATTATCGGTCCCATTGCCTTGGGGGTAATAATAGCACACGGTTATAAAATGCCACTGATGGGACGCATTACACCGCGTGTTATCTTTGCAAATGCTATGAATGTCAATGGGATAATGGCGTGAAGAGTGCGATGCGTTAATTTTTTGTAAAAGATTGCAGCACCAACTGCTGCCAGGCTTCACTATAGCCGTCGGCATCAGCAATGCCGTTTTTTCGCATGGTGTGGGAAAAATTGATCCGCACGAAATCCCGGAAGCGCTTGGTGACCTTTGCGCGAAGCGGCCGTGAGAGCTGATTGAACATGACATCGTCCACATCGCTGAAGTCGAAAAAAACCGCCAGGTGGTTGATGATGCTGTTCAGGGTATTCTCGGACACATCCTGGGCCTGAACCGTAGACAGCAGCTGGTTGGCCACGTCTACCATGCCAAGACGGATGACGCGTTTAATGTTGCGCAGCTGATCGGGTGTCCAGAATATGCGGTTGCGGTCCATGCTCAATTCGCATTTGTCCTGTCCCTGCAGATTGATTCGGCCCACGATATTCTGCCGGGCACCTTCGGGCAGTAAAGCGGTGGTCTGGGTGACGAAGATCCCGTCCTGAAAAACGGAAACCCCGCCAACCGCGCCATCCAGGGCTCGGATGTGTGTGTCGTGTTGCTTGGCGCCCAGCCGCACATACCCCTCTGATTCCGGAAAATTCAGGGGTGCCACAAATACCGTACCGGCGCTTTTATCCGTATCATAGGCCAGTTTTTCCTGACCGATGGTCATCGTGTTGCCGTTATTGTCTTTGAGGCCCACCGGTACCTTTAAAAAACGGATGTTGGTCTTCAAGTAACCGGTAAATTCCACACTGCGGCAATAATTCATTTTTGATGCTTTAAGATTCAGGGTCACTTCGGTGCCAACCGGGCAGTCTTCTTCCAAGATTTTGACATCAAAATAGTCGCGCAGATCGCTGATGGTGATCATCAGGCCCGCAAAGCCTGCTTTGCGGGTTTGGATGATGATCTTTTCGGCCACCTGAAAACTGGATAGAAACCCGATGCCAAATTGGCTGATGAAACCAAAGTCAATGCGCGGGTTGCGGTAGACATCCCGGATCTCGTTTGATTGGTAAAATGATATGCCGATGGCCAAAAAATACTTTTCAATCCACTGGCGCGTCATGCCGATGCCGTTGTCACGCACCGTAATCGTGCTGACATCGTTATTGAACTCGATGGCAATGGCCGGTGAATAATGGTTGTCTACCAGCTTACGGTAGTTGCAGGCATCCACCGCGTTTTGAATCAGCTCGCGCAAAAACACACGCTTGTCGGCGTACAAGCGGTTGCCCATGAACAACTGCAGACCGGCCGACGAATCGACGGCAAACTTCAGATCGATGGGTGTGTAGCCCGCCGGTTCGATTTCATAGAGCACATCCGAATACAGAAACCGCGGGCGCACACGCTGGTTCAGTTTTTCAAGCAGTTGCTGCACGGCGCGTTCGTGATGTTTTAAGGCTCTGTGGACTTCGGGATGGCTGCAGTGGATTTTCAGGCGAATGGTGCCGTTTAGATACGGGTGCGCCCCGGCATCGACCACATGGAAATAGGCGGCCAATTTGTCCGGCGAGATGCCGCTGTCTTTGGGCAGGTGGGAGATGATCTGCAGAACCGTCACCGGGGATCTTAGATCAAGCGCACGGGCAAGTTGAAGAGATGCTGCCAGCAGTGGTAGATTTGCGGTGGCATCATCCAGGTCTTTTGTTGCGGATACGACAGAATCGACATTATCGCCATCAGGACCTCCCGCCGGCAGAATTGCACGGGCGATGCTACCGGCCAGGAGTTCATCCGGGACGCCCAGGTCCTGCCACCTGTCACAAATCATCTGAAATGATCGTGTCGTTAGTGACGGATTGACAAATGGGTGGGCGCGATGGTCATTATACGCCTCGGCGATCGGCGGCATCCCCTGGCCGTCGGCCAGACCGATGTCGCACAAATACGATGCTGCAGAGAGGATGAACTTATCCCGCGGCTGCCCATTTAACATCTGCTGCTGCTCGTCATCCAGCAGCCAATTATCATAGCAGCGCAGCATGCGATCGCCTTGCGCGACCAAATCGAGCCGACTTGCGGCATCCCAGGGCAACCGCACACCGGGCAGCTTGCCCACCGCCGACCGGATGGCTGCCAAATCCCGCTCCACCAAACTTGGATTTACCTGGTTATCGATGATATCTATCTTGCGATTCATGTGAAATGCGCCTGCCGCCGCTGGTATTCATTCAAAGAAGCCGCACCTAATGCATCCATCAAGGGTCAAAGGCAATTACTTACCCTTTATGGTTAGCACGATATAAAAAGATGCAAGAAGGGCCTGATGGCCGGAAGGATGAGAAGGGCGGTTAGAAACATTCAGCGGTATTTGGGGGGGGTAGCTAAAGAAAAACACTTAGGTGCGCCGGCTTGCGCTAGGCGTTAAGATGAAGGGCCGCCTTCAATTTCGAGGCGTTAGGATTTGCTCCAATTCACCCATGTCAAGATAATTCGAATCGATGGCCTCCTCTAACCCGATAAGATACAGATCGTATAAGCTCTCGGATAGCCGGCGGTTGAAATGATCCAATTCGCCAAATGCTGAGGAGCCTAAAGGAATGTCAGATTGCTGAGCCAGGCTATCAGCGTAGGCCATTAGTTTTTGGCCGAAAAGGGTGTAAAAATTATAGTTGTAATGTTGGGCGACCGTTGGTTCAAGTGTATCCCGTGGCTGCGCGTAGAGTTGCTCAATGGGATTTGTGAACTCATCACCAACCCGATCCAGAACTTCAACCGCTTCCTGCTCATAGATTCCCGCACTCAACGCACTCATGGCCTGCTGCAATGCGTCCACCAAAGCCGATTCCCGGGCAAATGGGGCCAGCTTAAATTTTAAATCATATAGCTCATACGGCAGGTGTGCATTCAGTTGTGTTTTTTGAAATTTGATTTCATCGTGAAAAAGGCGGATATCCCGGATCAACCGCTTGTGCAGTTTTAAAGCCCGTTCCAATTCAAGAAAATATTCCCGATTTTCCTCACGTTCCAATTCCAGATCCTGACTCACAATCACCAACGGTTCCAGGGTACCTTCCAAAATGCTTTGGTATTGTTCCTGCTGGTACTGATCCCACCGATGCTTTTCAAGGCGTATTTGACGATACAATTGACGGATTTCAATTCTTTCGTGGGCTATTGGGGTGGGAAGATCGATGGGAAGCAGGGGTTGGATCTGGTTGCCGCTGGCGGCACCATTATTGAGTGCGATAAAGTTATGCTCGTAGGCAGCTAAAAGCGTCTTTAAACGCTGATTTTGTCTTTTCAGGTCTTCAATTTGGCGCGTTAAATCAGCATGGCCTTTTTTTAGCGTGGCATTTTCCAAAAACAGTTCCGGTTGAATGAACTGCCAGGCCATATGCCTTGTTCCGCCAAGGTTGAAAAGCAACAAAAATAGCGAAATTAGCACGACGGCGAAGCTGATGGTGCCCCAAAATTTTTGATTTGGTGTCATGGCCCCATTGCCTTGTACCCATTAATACGGTTTGCACCAGGGATTAAGAGCAACAGACATCAATTTCCAGGAAACCGCAGGCTATCGATGATGACTTGATTCGAACTGTCAAAAGAATAGGTCGTCAGCTGGACTTTAAGCAAACGATCTGTGAGCGTGAGATTGAGCTCCGGTTGAGCACAGCGTGCTTTTTTATATAGCACAGGACGCTGTTAATTGTAAAATAAGTCCTATTCCCGGGTGAATCAATCCAAACCAATCCGATCTGTAAAACGAATTACCGATCCGGTCGTATGCGCCTGGGCAGGATCTTGGTAGCCGCTGCGGTCGTGCCGAACCGCTTTTTCGTTTGACAGACCTATTCATTTTTTCTATTTTTCCAAAATTGTGAATCAAATTTTTCCCCTGCCCCATAAACCTTGACGATTATATTGCCGTGCAATCGAGGATCGCAGGCAGCTGAGTTTCAATGACAACCGTATGCCATTTCGTCATCACCAAAAAGGAGGAAATATGAAAAAGCTAATCATTTTATTTTGCATGGTTGCACTGGTATGTGCCGCCGGAACTGTTCAGGCCAAAGATTGGAAAAAGGTGCGCATCGGCGTGGAAGGGGCCTACCCGCCCTTCAGTTCAACCACCGCGGATGGCAAGCTGGTGGGATTTGACATTGACATCGCCCTGGCCCTGTGTGAGGCCATGGGCGCTGAGTGCAAGCTGGTGGCCCAGGACTGGGATGGGATCATACCGGCATTGCTGGCGCGCAAATACGATGCCATCATTGCCTCCATGTCCATTACCGAAGAGCGCAAGAAAAAAGTCGCTTTCACCAAAAAATATTACCAGACCCCGGCCAAGTTTGTGGCCAAAAAAGGCACTGTGAAAGACTTTGATCGTGCAGGTGTGGCGGCGGCCACCGCCGGCAAGAAAATTGGTGTCCAACGTGCCACCATCCATGACAATTTTATCACCGACAATGGCGGCAAAGGTGTCGTTATCAAACGCTATGCCACCCAGGATGAGGCTTATATGGACCTGAGGGCCGGGCGCGTCGATATGCTGTTGGCCGACAGTGTGGCGACTAACGAGGGTTTTCTCAAAAAGCCCGAGGGTAAGGACTATGAGTACGTCGGGCCCAACCTTGACGAACCGAAATATTTTGGCAACGGTGCTGGGATTGCCATCCGCAAGAAAGATACGGATCTGGTGGCAAAGTTCAATCAAGCCATCGATAAGATTCGAGCCGACGGCACCTATAAAAAAATCCAGGATAAATACTTTGATTTTGACGTGTACGGCAAATAAGCCGTTACGCCAATTCGATATTTATTTGTAATGGGGGAGTGTTGCTCCCCCATTACTTTTTTACTGGAATCGCTGTCATTGACGACAAAGGCGACGTTGCCTTAATTTACGAGCAAAATTCAGGTAAGAAAACAAACACAGTACGAAAGTAACGGCGTCATGGGCACAAAGACCATTAAACAGATCAACTTGCCGGCAAGCAGTCTGGGAAATGCACGTACATTAAAGGTGATCCTTTACGGTGATCCGAAGGCTGACTGCAAAGCTTATATCCAGGCTGGACTGCACGCCGATGAAGCGCCCGGTTTTGTTGTGATGCATCATCTGATCAATCTGTTCGATCAGGCCGATACTGAAAACAAGATTGACGGGCACATTGTGCTGGTTCCGGTGGCCAATCCCATCGGGGTTAGCCAATGGCGCGATGAAACCCTGCATGGCCGCTTCGATTTTTTCAATAACATTAATTTCAATCGCCAATATGCGGACATCAGCGCGCAGGTCGCGGAGCAGATCAAAGACCGTCTGGGAAGTGCACCGGAGGATAATGTGGCCCTGATCCGCCAAGCCGCAGGCGAGATACTGGGTAGCATTGCCCCGCCGGATGAAGCCGCGGCTCTGAAACATCAGCTGCTGCTGCTGTCATTTGATGCCGACATTGTGCTGGATCTGCATTGCGACTGCGAATCCCTCATGCATGTTTACCTGGGCACCCCGTTGTGGCCCGCCGCCAAGGACCTGTCTGCCCAAATGGGTGCCGAAGTGACGCTGCTGGCTGAAGATTCGGGGGTCACGGCCTATGACGAAGCCTGCAGTCGATTCTGGTGGCAACTGGCGGAAAGGTTTCCGAATCATCCCATACCGCCGGCCTGTCTGGCCGCCACTGTGGAGCTGCGCGGCATGACCGATGCCACTCATGCCCACGCACAGCAGGATGCGCAAAATATCTTCTGGTTTTTGCAAAGAAGAGGTTTTATTAAAGACGCGGCACCGGATATCCCGCCATTGATAAATGATGCCACACCATTGCGGGGTGTGGCGCACTTGAAAGCCCCGGCGCCGGGTGTGGTGGTTTTTTTGAAATCGCCGGGCGACCGCATCGCAAAGCATGAGGTGATTGCTGAAATCGTTAATCCCCTGGCAGAA
>JAAUYK010006373.1_pt1 | contig 13310 bp, 13 predicted proteins | sample 7278021 | NCBI WGS metagenome assembly JAAUYK01 (sample SAMN14350223, study PRJNA611818) | marine sediment metagenome | isolation source: surface marine sediment (1.8m) | place: French Polynesia: Moorea | collected 2018-08
CTAGGTTGAATCTCGATTCGACCTGAAAGATGATGAGGACCGAGAGGGGTACGGGACAAAGAACCGGGGTTTCCAACGCTAGGGAGAGAGAGAACGATGTTCACCAGACCGATTGTCTGCCTGTTGGCGGGTTTCGCCGTGGCGGCCTGCTCGGGCACCGAGCTCGAGAAGGCCGAGAACGCTGAACCCACGGCGGGCGAACACGGTGTCGCGCTCTACGAGGGCTACCTCGGCCTGTCGAAGGCCGAGTACAACGAGGGGGACTACCGGGATTCCGATTTCTTCGCCACACAGGCGATGCTTGCCGGCGCGGGCAACAAGGTCGAGCCTCAGATGATCAGCGCGCGCGATTTACCGGTCGAACGGTTGAACGAGATGGCGGTGGCCCGGCGCCAGGTGATCACGGTTCTCTTCCGCGGTGCTGCCGAAAAGATGCCCAAGGAGGCCGCCGTTGCCCAAACCAACTTCGACTGCTGGATGCAGGAGCAGGAAGAGAATTTTCAGGAAGACGACATCGCGGCCTGCCGTGAGAGGCTCGGGATCGCGATCGCACGTCTCAATGCCGGCTTAGCGCCCGCAGCTGCGCGGAATGTCTCAGACGATCGCCTGGTCTACGAGGTCTTCTTCGACTTCGACAGCGACGCCTTGAGCCCCATGGCGAAGGAACACCTCAAGGCGATCGCTAAGGTTACCGAGATCTACGAGGATCCGGTCGTGGCGGTCATCGGTAATGCCGATCAGGTCGGCGCCACCGACTACAACGTGGATCTCTCGCAGCGCCGGGCCGACGTCGTTGCCAAGGAGCTGGAGGGGGCGGGCGTCAAGCTGATGGGCGTCTTCGCTAGCGGCGACCAGGCGCCTGCGGTGGCCAATCCGGAGCGCAGGCCGGAGCAAAGGAACCGCCGGGCGCTGATCGTGGTGCGGGAAGCCCAGAAGAACTAGAGCGGTTCTTGCCCGGCTACCGTTACGTTTCGGGGCCGGCCGGACAACTGGAACTGTTCCGGTATTTTTGATCTGGCGTAGACTGACCGGGTTCTTGGGGCGCTGATGGCGGCCCCAAGCAACCCGGCATGTCCCCTCCAGTACTGCGGATCGTAAGCAATTCGGCGGGTCAAGGCGAAGAGAACGGCGGTCGAGCCATGGACACCCTCGTAGCGGTGGCCGCCGGCGGCGCCCTCGGCGCGGTCGGACGTTACCTGATGATGGCGCGGGTCGCGGCCTGGCTCGGCGACGGTTTTCCCTATGCGACCCTAACAGTCAACGTGCTTGGGTCTTTCGCGCTGGGCCTCATCGCCGGCCCGGCGGCGACCGTCTGGGCGCTCGACCCCTTCTGGCAGACCCTGATCGTCATCGGCTTTCTCGGCACCTTCACCACTTTCTCCACCTTCTCACTCGATGTCTCGCTGCAGCTCGGCCGCAAGGAGCGGCTCGCGCCCCTGATCTATGTCCTGGCCTCGGTCGCCCTCACGGTGGCCGTCTTTCTCCTCGGCCTCGTGTCGGTCGGGAGCCTCGCCCGATGAGCGGGGTCGAAAACATCGAGGTCAGCGACGCCGAGGCCGGCCTCCGCCTGGACCGCTGGTTCAAGGGCCGCTTCCCGGGCTTGAGCCACGGCCACCTGGCCAAGCTCCTGCGCACCGGGCAGGTGCGGGTCGACGGCCGCCGCGCGAAGGCCAACCTGCGGGTCGCCAGCGGCCAGGTGGTCCGGGTCCCGCCGCTCCAACCGGCGGTCCGCCCCGCCGCGGCCCCGCCGCCGCCTCAAATTCGCGACGCCGACCGGGAAGATCTCGAGCGGGCCGTGCTGTTCCGCGACCCCTGGATCCTGGCGATCGACAAGCCGGCCGGTCTGGCGGTCCAGGGCGGCACCGGGCAGCGGCGCCATCTCGACTCCATGCTCGAGGCCCTGCGCTCCGACTGCGACGAACGGCCCCGCCTCGTGCATCGTCTCGACAAGGATACCAGCGGCGTCCTCCTGCTGGCGCGCACCGCCGAAGCGGCCCGCTTTTTGGCCGCCGCGTTTCGCGGCAAGGAGGTGCACAAGATCTATTGGGCGGCCGTGGCCGGCGTCCCACCGCGCAAGCAGGGAACCATCACCCTCGCGCTGGCGAAGGAGCGGGGGTCCAGGATCGAGAAAGTCGAGACAGAGGGGGCGGGAGCCAAGCCCGCGGCGACCGCATACCAGCTGGCTGAGCGGCGCGGCCGAAGGGCCTCGTGGCTGGTGCTCTGCCCACTGACCGGGCGAACCCACCAGCTGCGCGCTCATTGCGCCGCCCTGGGCACACCGATCCTAGGCGATGGGAAGTACGGCGGTCGGGCCGCCTTCCTGCGCGACTTCGAGGGCGAGGCCCAGTTTCCCAGACAGCTGCAGCTGCACGCGCGCGAGATCGCCTTTCCCCACCCGTCGGACGGCACGACGGTGCGGGTGACGGCGCCGCTGCCGCCTCACATGAGGCGCAGTTGGGAGGCGTTCGGCTTCGAGGAGGAGGCGGGCGAGAAGGCGGCTCTCCTGCTGGAGGAGTGGCTGCCCTCGGCCCGGGGCATGCTGTCGTGATCGGGACCTAGAGCAGGTCGGGGTTTGAGCGGATTCACATGTTTAGAGGGCTACCACGAAGTGGTTCCACCTAAACATGATCCGCTCTAGCGACGCGGGGTCAGCCGTCGGTCGCGCTCTCCTTCGGGCGCGATTCCCGGCGGGTCTCCAGGCTGTCGTTCTTCTTCATGAGGTCTTCGATGAAGTCCCGCTGCTCCCTGGCCAGGGTGTCGATGGTGGCGCCGCCGTCATAGGGCCGGTAGAGGTTCACGCTGATCGGGACGTCCTTCACCAGGGTCATGGCGAAAACGCCGGCCATGACGACCTCGGTTTGGCCAAGACCCATCTTCTGGGCGATCGCCGCGTAGAGCGCCAGATCGTCCACGTCCAGCACACCCAGGCTCTCGGTCTGGCCCGCCTCCAGCTCGGGCAGCACGGTTTCCATGCGCGCCCGGCCTGCTTCCACGCCGACGGGGATTGCCCGGTCCATGGCCATTTCCAGTTGCTCCAGGAAGACCGTGCGCGGCATGCCGCGGTAGGCCACTTCCTCGATCGGCGTGAGCACCTGTCCGTAGCGCTGCAGCAGGGAGACCCGGCCGCTGCGCCAGAGCCCGAGCTCGTCGCAGTCGACGAAGACCAGCAGGACGCGGTTGAGCCCAGCGTTGATCTGCTCGATGAATTCGACCAGGTCGTTCTCCTCCGCGATGCCGCGGTCGACCGCGCAGTAGGAGGGCGGCGGCTCGATCGCCAGGGAGCGGTCCGCGATCCGGAAGTTGGCCGCCTGCGCCGGGCCGGCGAGCGACCAGAAGGCGGCTCCCGCCAAGGCGGCGGTCATCATCGCGTGGCGCGCTCGGTGCAACATCGCTGTGTCCTGGAGGTTTTCCCGCGGTGAAGATCTTGTTGCATCTCCCGATTAAGAAAGACTTCACGGCGGTGGCCATGGGGATTAATTCATTTCGAAATATAAAATTAGAACAGTAATTTATGTAATATTTTGAGCATTTGAAATTAATCCCCGATCGCCCAGGTTGCACACAATTTTAACAAATCTTAAAGGCCCCGGGACTAGGCTCATCACAGGACCTTTAACGGGTTGAGCGGAGGCAATCGGGCCATGAAATCAGGAGAAATCTGGTATCTCTGCGCTTCCGATTATGACGGGCCGGTCGAGATCATCGATGCCGAGCCGGTCAGCTGTGGAGACCTGGAACTAATCGTCGCGCAGCTCGAGAATGGCGTCGTAGCCGCCGTCCGGCTCGATCGCCTTGTCGAGACGCGCTACTGCCAGGCCGGCTGGGGCCACGCCTGAGACGGCCTGCCCGGCCCCGAGAACTCTACTAAGTCGTGCCCGGACTTGATCCGGCGCCCAGAAATCCGGCCATCCAGAACCGGATCAGGTCAGGTCATTAGAAGAGCGCAGGCGCGCCAGCGAGCGTTCAGGCCCGCAGGGCTTGGCGCCGTTAACCTCCTTTTTAATGCTTTACTTCACCAGCCCGGTCACGGACAAGGACGGCGCGTTGAATGGCCTCGGATGGCGCCGCCATGGCTCTGAAACTGATCATGTTTGACTTCGACGGAACCCTGGTCGACAGCCAGAGGGTGATCGTCTCTGCCATGACCGAGGCCTTCGCGGCCTTCGACCGGCCGTCGCCGCCGCTGGAGGCGGTGCGCCGGGTGGTCGGTCTGCACCTGGAGCAGGCGGTTGCCGGTCTCGCCCCGGACGCAGCCGCCGATGAGGTCGCCGGCCTGGCGGCGCGCTACCGCGAGGCCTTCCATGCCCTGCGTGGGCGGGACGATTTCGACGAGCCGCTGTTTCCGGGCATGCGCGGGCTGATCGAGGCTCTGGAGCACCCCGAGATCCTGCTCGGCATCGCAACCGGCAAGAACCGGCGAGGCCTCTTGCACAGCCTGGAGCGCCACGGCCTGCGCCGCCACTTCGCGACGCTCAAGACGGCCGACGACGGTCCAGGCAAGCCGCACCCGGAGATCCTCGACCGCGCCATGGCGGAGATGGGGGTGACTCCGGGGGAGACCGTGATGGTCGGCGATACCGTGTTCGACATGCAGCTCGCCGTGAACGCCGGCGTTCGCCCGATCGGCGTGTCCTGGGGCTACCACGGCCCAGAGGAGCTCTGGGAGGCCGGGGCGGGCGACGTCGTGGACGACCCGGCCGGGCTTCGCGCGGCCCTCGAGCGCGACCGCACCGCCGCGCCGGCCGGCCCCTAGCGGGAGGCCGCGCCATGTACACGCCCCCGATGAACAAGAGGGTCTACGAGGCGGTCAAGGTAACCGTTGCTGACAAGGGGCACGGGGTGGCGCTGGACGGCCGCCCCCTCAAGACTCCCGCGCGCAGCAAGTTCCGCGTCCCGACCGAGGCCCTGGCCTCCGCGGTGGCGGCCGAGTGGTCGGCCCAGGAGGAGCGGATCGACCCCAGGTCCATGCCGATGACGGCCCTGGCCTGCACGGCCCTCGACCTGATCGTCCCGAGGCGCGGCGAGGTGGTGGCGGAGCTGGCCGGCTACGGCGCTTCCGACGCGCTCTGCTACCAGGTGGATCGTCCCGATGCCCTGGTCGAGCGGCAGGAGGCGGTCTGGCGGCCTCTGCTCGACTGGGCCGCGGCCGAGCTCGGCGCGCCCCTGCGGGTCACCACCAGCATGATGGCCGCGGACCAGCCCGGCGAGGCGCTGGCGGCGCTGCGCCGGTCGGTCGAGGATCACGACGACTTCACGCTCTGCGCCCTGTCGACGGCGGTCAAGGCCTCGGGCTCCCTGGTGGTCGGCCTGGCGCTCAGCCGTGGCCGGCTGGACGCCGAGGGCGCGTTCGGGGCAGGCGAGCTCCACGAGACCTACCAGATCGAGCTATGGGGCGAGGACCCCGAGGCGACCCGACGACGCGACTCGGTGCGCGCCGACCTGGCGGCGGCCGAGCGCTTCCTGGCAATTCTGCGGGACGGTTAGACGTTGGCCCGTCTTCCCTCGATCGGGTCGCTTCCGGTTCGATTCAGGGACCCGCCATTACCCATGTCATGAAATTGATCGCCAATCTGTGATTGGTTAGCGTGTCCTGTCCACGCTGGTCCGTTGGGACGTGCGACGGGGGAGGGCAGGGACAGGTTTTGCTCGAGCGACACATGCACATGAAAGGCGGGGACCATGAGTATTGAGCAGATCGGCGTGATCGGCGCCGGTACGATGGGCGGCGGCATCGCGCAGACTTTTGCGATGGCGGGTTATCCCGTGATCCTGCAGGACATCAGCAATCAGTCTCTCGAACATGGTCTCGGCACCATCAAGGGGAGCCTTGATCGACTGGTCAAGCGGGAGCGCATGACAGCCGAGGCGGCGGCCGAGGCCGTCGCGCGCATTTCGACGACCACGACGATGTCGGATTTCGGCGATAGCGACCTGGTCGTCGAAGCGATCGTGGAAAACATCGAGATCAAGTCTAAGGTGCTGGCCCAGCTCGACGAGATCTGCCGGGACGATGCGATCTTTGCCTCGAACACCTCGTCGATCTCGCTGACCAAGCTCGCCGCTGCGTCCAGCAAGCCCGAGCGTGTCATCGGCATGCACTTCTTCAATCCCGTGCCAATAATGCAGCTGGTCGAGATCATTCGCGCCCTGCAGACCAGCGGAGAGGTCTGCGACACGATCACCAACGTCACAAAGGCGATCGGCAAGACCCCCCGCGTATCCAAGGACAGCTATGGCTTCGTGGTCAACCGGGTGCTGGTGCCGATGATCAACGAGGCGATCAACTGTCTGTACGAGGGCCTGGCGTCTCCCGAAGACGTGGATTCCATGCTCAAGCTCGGGGCCAACCATCCGATGGGCCCCCTGGCGCTCGGCGACCTGATCGGCCTCGACATCGTCCTGGACATTATGGAAACGCTCTACGGCGGTTTCGACGACCCGAAGTACCGGCCGAGTCCGCTGCTCAAGCAGATGGTCGATGCCGGCTATCTCGGCCGCAAGACCGGCCGCGGCTTCTTCACCTATGGCTGAGCCGCAACGCGCCGGCGGGAGAGGGACATGTTCGTAAGCGTGCGCCGCTACCGGGACGTGCCGTCGCTGACGGCGCTCTGCAGCGACATAGAGCTTGAGTTCGTTCCGCTGCTCAAGAAATCACCCGGCTTCATCGCCTACTACGCAGTCGACGGGGGAGACGGCTCGCTGACGACGATCAGCGTCTTTTCGACGGCCGCCATGGCCGAGGAGTCCAACAGCGAGGCTGCGGCCTGGATGCAAGCGCGCAATCCGGAAGCGCCACTGGTCCCGGTCGAGGTGGTCTCCGGCCGGCTCACCGTTGCCGTGCCGCCGATCCACGGCTGAGCGGCATTCTCGGCTTCCGATTCGCTCGTGGAGAGATCGAGAGGTTTCGAGAGTCCTACCTTCTTTTGATTTCCAGGGAATCGTCGTGGCGGGCCGGCTTCTCGTCCTTCACCACGTAAGTGAAGAAGGTCTTGCGGCCGTCTACGATTTCCTGGAAGACGCCCTGGACCTCGTAGGCGAAGCCTGGAAAGCGGTTGAAGGCCTCTTCGAAGGTTAGGAAGTAGTCGATCATGGGCTGAGCCCTGTCGTCCCAACGCTCGCCTGGAACGACCACGCCAATGCCCGGTGGGTAGATCAGCGCAAGCATCACGCCGATGCGGCCCTTGATGTCCCGCAGCTTCACGTACTCGACGTTATTCGCCACCATTTGTTGCACCGCGTCCTGCGGGGACATGGCCTGCTCGGGGAAATGCTCCGCGCGGAAGACGTCGCGTTGCAGCGTCTTGATATCGGCCTGACGGTAGTAATCGTGCATCTCCTTGCAGACCTGTCGGATCGTATAGCCGGCGTAGCGCTTAGCATTGGCGGCGGCGATGCTTGGCAACATTTTCTCCATGGGCGCATCACTGTCCCAGAGCTCCTTGAAGCGGACCAGCTTGGCGATCAGCGAATTAAGCTTGCTCTGGTCCTCTGCCGGGGTCATCAGGAAGAGGATGCTGTTCAGGTCGCACTTCTCAGCGATCACGCGCTGCTCGCGCAGGTAGTTGGCAACCACAGTGGCCGGCACGCCGAATTCCAGGTAATTACCCGTGTTGCGGTCGATGCCCGGCGTCAGCAGGGAGAGCTTGTTGGGATCGACCATGCAATAGCCTTCGACGTAGCCGTCGTAGCCGTGCCATTTGCGCTCCGGGCTCATGGCCCAGCATTGCTGCTCGCGTTTTATGACCTCGGTGGGCACGTCTTCCCAGCGCACGTCGCTCAGGTCTTCCGTGTGCTCGGAATCGTTGATCGTCACCTTGTCGGGGACGAAGGGATCGAAGAACCACTTCTCCTGCTCCGTCGCGCCTGTCTCATTGTAGTGATGGCCGATCTCGCGGAACTTCTTTCGCGTCTCGATGGCGAGCTCGATGCACTGGTCCCACATCATCTCGCCGCTCTTGCCCTCGTGGAGCTTCGCGTTGACGTCGAGAGACGCGAACAGCGGGTAGAAGGGCGAGGTCGATGCGTGGAGCATGAAAGCATCGTTGAAACGCTTGTGCTCGACGTAGCGGTGCTGACCGCGAATGTGCGCATCGCGCTTGTGGATCTGCGAGGCCTGAGAGAAACCCGCAAGCTGCTTGTGGACAGACTGTGTGGAGAACAGGCCCGGCATGTCGGGGCCAAGGTTCTCCAGACGCATCGGGCTGTGACCCTTAAACAGAGGGTGGAAGGCATTGTAGCCGATCCAGGCCTCGTCCCACAGCATGTAGTCGCAAAGGTGACCGATTTTCTCCATCACCTTGCCGGCGTTGTAGACGGTGCCGTCGTAGGTGGCTAGTTGAATGACCGCGAGGCGGAAAGGACGCTCCGCCTTGTGGCGGTCCGGATCGGTAACCAGAGGATTGATCCTGATCTGCTCGCGCAGATAGTTCTCGTCAAAGCAATCCCAGTCCATAGCGCCGACCATGCCGAAGGCGTTTCGCGCGGTGGAGAGGTAAATGGGGATTCCACCGCTCTGCACCAGCGATCCGTGATGGTTCGACTTGTGGTTGTTGCGGTCGAAGAGAACAAGATCGCCACGGGTCACCACAGCGTTCTGGACGATCTTGTTCGAGGTGCTGGTGCCGTTCAGCACGAAATAGGTCTTGTCGGCGCCGAAGATACGGGCGGCATTCCTCTGCGCGTCCACCGCTGCGCCCTCGTGAATGAGGAGGTCACCGAGGTCCACGTCCGCGTTGCACAGGTCATTGCGAAAGATGCTTTCTCCCATGTGCTTAAAGAAGATTTGGCCAGTTGGCGACTTTCGGTAGAACTGACCTCCCTGGTGGCCCGGACAGTCGAAAGCAATGTTGGCCTCGTAGTCGTACGCCAGCATGCCCCCGAAGAAGGGCGGCAGCAGGCTCTTTCCGTATTCCTTCAAGCTGTTGATGACTTGCTTCGCGTAGTAAGCCGGTGTTTGTTGGCCGATGTAGATGAAACCGGTGACCTCGCCGATGAGACTGAAGTCGTCGATGTCAGACGTGCGGAATCTCTCGGCAAGTGCCCAGATGGGCATTTGATTGCCGGTCGCGCGAACCCGGCGGAGGAAATCGCGAGCCGGTTCGTGAAGTTCTCCATCACAAGCAACGACGTAAGCACCGACATCAGCGTCCAGGATAATGTCGCGGTCGTAACGGTCGGTAACCTCGATTTCGAAGCCTTCAGCTGCGATTGCGTTGCGCAGCTGCTCGTTGCTCGGGCCGCTTGCCTTGTAAACCGCAACGATCTTGAACAGCTTCTCGAATGGAATGCCTGCCATGTTCATTGTCGCCATTTCCCTCATCCCATATCCCATGCTATCCAGACTGACGCAGCGCATCAGATCAGTTGCCACCCATTTCCCTCTACCTGCGGCAGCCAGAGCCGATCAAAGTAGCTCCATTGCGCTTCTGGTCGGCCTCGGACATTACAGCCTCACGTCTCACTGTTCAGCTGTTTGCCAAGACCGCTTCTCCCTGCGTTGGTAGCGCAGTACGGTTCCCGCGAGCCTAGAGCAGAACCGAATTTGACGGAATCGCCAGAGGCGACTCGTCATGTCCGGTGAATCTGCTCTAACAAGTTGACATCAAGAGGATTCACATGTTTTGCCGGGACAACGAAGCGTTTCCGTCGAAACATGATCCGCTCCAGGCAATCTTGAGTGGGGTGGTTAGGAAAAACCGCCGCTGCCTTCTGACCGCACTTGGCTTTGCATGACAAGCATCGGGGGAACGCAATCATGACCGACACGAAACCGGAGCCTCTCGTGTCCGCCCTGGTGACGGTGTCTTTGCTGATCGGCCTCCTGGGGCTCGCCGTGTTCCTCTTCGGTGACGAAGCGACGGCCGGGCCCAACCAGTTCGCCATCTCGGTCTGCGCCGCAGTCGCCTTCGTTCTCGGGCGCCTTCACGGCTACAGCTGGGACGAACTCAGGGAGGCCATCGTGGAGGGCGTGAAGGTCGCCGTCCCCGCTCTTTTCATCCTGCTGGCCGTCGGCGCGTTGATCGGCACCTGGGCGATGTCGGGCACCATCGTCGCCATGATGCACTATGGCCTGGAGGTCCTGAACCTCGACTACTTCTATGTCTCCGCCTGCGCCATCTCGACGATCGTCGCGGTGTCCATCGGGAGCTCGTGGACCGTCGCCGGAACCCTGGGCGTGGGCCTGATCGGCATGGCCGAAGGCGTCGGCCTCTCCCCGGCGATCACCGCCGGCGCGGTGATCAGCGGCGCCTATTTCGGGGACAGGATCTCGCCGCTGTCCGATGCGACCAACCTGGCCGCCGCCGTCGCCGAGACACCGGTGTTGCGGCACATCCGCTACAGCCTCTGGACCTCTGTCCCAGCGCTTGTCGTGGCCTTCCTCGGCTTTCTGGCCTTGGACATGAGCGAGACCAAGAGGGTCTCCGAGGTCGAAGTTGTGAAGATTCAGGCCACGCTGGGCGGAATCTTCGATGTGTCGTTCTGGGGCCTGACGCCGCTGCTTCTCGTCCTCGCCCTGGTGATCGCCCGTTTGCCGCCGTTCATCGCGATCATCTCGGGCGCCTTGTTCGGCGGCCTCCTCGCCCTGATAACCCAACCCGGGCTGGTTCTGGGCTTCGCGGAAGATCCGAAACTGCCGACAACGCTGACCATGGTCGCGGCGGTCTGGCAAGCGCTCAGCACCGGCTTCGTGATCGAAACCGGCATCCAGGAGATGGACACCCTGCTCTCACGCGGCGGCATGGCGAGCATGCTTGGCACGGTCTGGCTGATCCTGACGGCGCTCGCTTTCGGCGCGATCCTCGAACATACCCGGATGATCAATGCCCTGCTGCAACCGATGATCAGCTTCGCCAGGACGACGGGCCGGCTGTTCTTCTCCGTCGCTACGACGTGCTTCGGGGTGAACGTGTTGGCTGCCGACCAATACATTGCCATTGCCCTGCCTGGCCGAGTTTTCGGGCCGGAGTTCCGTAACCGCGGCCTGGCGACAGAAAATCTGTCGCGTCTCGTCAGCGACAGTGCCACGGTCACGTCGGCGCTGGTGCCGTGGAACACCTGCGGGGCCTACATGGCGGTCACGCTCGGCGTCGGCACGCTCCACTACCTGCCATTCTGCTTCTTCAACATCGCCAGTCCGCTGATCTCCATCATGGTCGGCGTGATTGGCTTCGGCATCGCGCGGCAGGAGCGGTGCAGGGCCGGCTCCCCGGCTGAAACCGGACATCCTCCACACAAGACCTAGGAGCGGATCGCGATTAATCGGATCCGCCGGAGGCGATCCGTTAATCGCGTGAAGTAGTTCCAGAAGGCCAAGGATATCGTAGAGCCGTCATTCCGCGATCGGCTCAACTTGGATCTATGGCGCGCGGCCTAGTTGGGACCAGTTGGCCCGCTCGGATCAAGTCGGGAGACGAGCCAAGCTGATGTCGCCCTGGGGACAAAGCGACCGTCCCTCGTCTCTCATCGGGTGGGCACCCGCTGCATGGCGAAGGCGTGCATGAAGCCTGCAAGGAACAGAAGGATGACGCCGTTGCTCGAGCGGAGTGGACAGCCGTCAGCCTGAATTTGTTCAAGAAAACGGCGCAGCCTGCCGGTGGGAAGCCCGCGCTTGACTGAGCTCGACCCTAGGTCCAATGGAAACGGCGTGTCATGGAGGATATGGGCCTGCCTCGGATAGATTCCCTCTGTCACCCGCTGCCGTAAGGCATCTCCCGAAAACCAGAGCGGACGTCTCGAACTGGGAAGTCCGGAGTTGGGACACTTCCAGGAACACAGTTACCTCGGTGATGCTGCGCTGTTTCGGTTCACATTCGAACGTTCATTGATCCTGGTCATAATTCGGACCCACAATTTGTGGTTGGTAGCTGTCGCACCTTCACGCTAGTCTGGTGTTGCACGGCTAGGCCGGGGGGGCTGCAGTCTCTGTGTGAGGGGGAGTGCTGGGCCGATGAAACTCGCGAATGCCCTGACCGGTCACGGTCGTGTCTCGCGTCGACGGGCGATCCGGGTCATAGCAGCTGCGTCGGGCCTCGGCCTCGCCGGGGCGATCGGCGCGAATTTCACCCGCTCTTCGAATTCTGAAGCGCCGCTGCACCGCTGGCGGGGCACGGCGCTCGGCGCCGATGCGAGTCTGCTGATCGGCCTTCCCGATGCCGCGCGGGCAGGACGGCTGATCGCGCTGGCGCTGGCCGAGATCGATCGTCTGGAGAAACTCTTCAGCCTCTATCGCCCGGACTCGGCCCTGGTCAGACTGAACGCGGAAGGGCAGCTTCGCAACCCGCCCGCGGAGTTGGCGACACTGCTGGATCGGGCCCGGCAGTGGAGTGTGTTGAGTGGCGGCGCCTTCGACGTCACGGTTCAGCCCCTGTGGCGACTCTACAGGGAACACTTCTCGAAGCCCGGCGCCGACCCCCTCGGTCCGCCCGAGAGCGCGGTCGCGGCGGCGCGTGGGCTGGTCGATTTCCAGGCGCTCGAGATCTCGGCGAAGCGCATCGCCTTCGGCCGGCCGGGCATGGCGGTGACCCTCAATGGCATCGCCCAGGGCGAGATTACCGACCGGGTCGCGGATCTGCTTCGCGCGGAAGGCCTTCGCCACGCGCTGATCGACCTGGGCGAGTTCCGGGCGCTGTCGTCCCATCCCTCGGGACGCCCCTGGAACGTGGGTATCAAGGACCCGCAGCGCGCGCAATCTCTCTTGACCAAGAGGGCGCTGACCGACCGCGCGCTCGCCACATCCGCGACGACCGGCACAGGCTTCGACCCCCAGGGACGGCATCATCATCTTTTCGATGCGACGGCGGGCCGCCCGAGTCGCGGGCTGGTTTCCGCCACGGTGATCGCCTCTCGGGCCCGGGACGCGGACGCCTGCTCCACGGCGCTGCTGGCCTCGCCCGAACCCGTGAAGCCGGAGTCCGTCGCCCACATGGGTGTCGAGCGGACCCTTACCGTCGATTCCCAAGGCAAGCTTCGAGAATGGCGGGGTCGGGCATGAAGAAGAAGCATGTTTCAACGTCAACCTGGCTGCGGCGCCGAGCGTCCTTCGCGCCGTCTTTGGAATGGATGTCTGGAGAGGAGGTCACTTCATGAGTACCGATACCCCGGAGACAAACGAGCCCGAAGGTCCCAAGAGCGGCACGTCAACCAAAGCCTCAGCGGCTTTCTCTGACGATTTCTCACGACGCACGTTCTTCAGGCGCGCTGCCATCGGCGGCGGCGCGACGCTGCTGGCGGGCGGTGCCACCTACGGGGCGACGCGGGTCGCGCTGGATGGGTCCGTCGACGAGGAGGCGTTCGTCACCGACGAGACCTTC
>JAAUYK010013379.1_pt1 | contig 13304 bp, 16 predicted proteins | sample 7278021 | NCBI WGS metagenome assembly JAAUYK01 (sample SAMN14350223, study PRJNA611818) | marine sediment metagenome | isolation source: surface marine sediment (1.8m) | place: French Polynesia: Moorea | collected 2018-08
CCAGCAGTTGTGAGGGAATCTTATGATCCAGCTGTCGAAGGAATCACTTTTGAAATTTATTGTGAAGCTTTAGATTTCATAGGATACCACTACTATCTCTTAGAAGATGAATTCATGGCAAACCTCAAAATGAGACACAAACGTATAAGTGGGGAGTGGGTGTCCATTTTTAGCAAATTAAAGGGAAGTCTAATCAGGATATCGAGGGATTTCAGTATTGGTGTTAGAGAACTGATCACAGCAATAAAAAGACGATCAATATTCACAGCATTAAAAGCATTCGGTTTCAACCTTACACTGATGTTCAAAGCTGTTGCAGAAGGCGCGAAAGCCCTTAGAGGCGTTCTGGCATCTGTATTTAAAGAGTTATATGAAACAAAGCAGGTTCAGAAAATTCGCAAGGGAGCCCAAAGGATCGATCAGCTTCTAAAGAGATATCCCAAATTGAAAATGATTGGTGGGGTGGCCATCGCTGGAATACTTTTATGGATGTGGGTGAATATGACGTTTATCGGAAATCTAGATTACGATTTCAATTTCACAAATACAATTGAAGCCCTGAAGGGAAATTTTTCTATAGCTGATTTATTTGTCAGCGCTGACGGTCTTATGTTAATGGCACTGTTTGGAACTGGTGTCGGTTTTGGAATATCTGTACCTTGGTTAGGAGCTACAGCATACAACCTTGTTCTGGCTCTCGTCTATACAGGATATTACAGATATGTCAAACCAAATGAAAGAAAATACAATGACAGCCTTAAGAAACTGAGGTCGAAAATAGGAACTGGTAAATGATAAAACTGAATATTAAAGAGAGGGGTCATTTGATAGAAATCCCTGGAATACCATCGTTTCGTACTCCAGCGACTATCGACATATCGAAGGGCGACATTCGAAGCATAGTGGGATATTTAAAAGTTTGTGATATTCGGGATTATGAAATCATAGCTTCCAATGATAGCGGAAAGGAAGTTTATAGCTCCAAAGATTTCAGTACAACCGAAACCAGGGTTGTTGAGAAGCGTAAAAAACCTCAGAAGAAAAATAAAGCCTTGGAAAAACGGATGGATAAGTTAGAAAAAATGATCCAGAGTTTACATGATAAATCTGATGGTGACTCTGGAAAAAATGAAGAACAAACAACAAATCAGATGGAGCAATTCCAAAAGAATGTTTTGGATGCAATTAAAGGAATTAGTACTGGAGGTCAGAATGTTACAGAAACTGAGAGGAAAAGCAAACACAACATAATCGATGATGAAGAACCTGCTCCATTCATTCCAGATATCGATACTGAAGGAATGAAGCTTAAAAGTCAAGGAGATCACAAAACTATCAAAAAGGAAGAGGGGTCTGACGATACAGCAGACGCCTTATCGAAATTATTAAATAAAGAGTGAGGATATAAAAATGTTAACTTTACAACAGTTAAATTTGACAGAAGCCGAATTGGGACAATTTTTGAATTCTATCTACGAGATGGAAGATCATCCCGAGAAAGAGTATTACGCCAAGTTTATCGATGAGGCAACGCTGGATGAGAAACTAGGTCTGGCAACCTTGGAAGCCACGAAGATGATGCTCAACGAAAAAGATCCAACCAAGGTTGGTCATCTAAAGAAAGGTGCCATGAGTGCATTAGGTCAGGTCGCTGGCCTCGGTGTTTTCTGGATGGCTTATCGTGGAATTCGAGCAGCCTTTGATAAGTGTTCTCGTAAGTGTAAGATTGGTGGAACGAACACATTTATCCGCCAAAAATGTATGGCTGGTTGTAATGCAGCTATGGCTGATCAGGCTGTAGCAGCTGCAAAGAAAGTTAATTGTGCTCCAGGCGATTCTGCATGTGAAGGTAAAAAGAAAGATCTGATTCAAAAGAAACAGCAGGAAGCCGCTGAAAAACGCAATAAGTATCAAGCTTACAAAGAGAAGCACAAGAAACTGCGTTACACCGTCTAAAATTCAAAGGAAGGGTGAATTAATATGAGTGACGAAAAAACATTAGCAGTCGGTTTGGATGTTGGAACCATGCATTTGGTTGCAAGTCGAAGCGACTCAAAAGACGTGAAGATCACGAGAAACGTATTTTTGAGGGTTGATAAAGATGATATCCTCAACCAGTTGAGTAAGATCAATTACGTTGAAGGACCAGATGGAGACACATACATCATTGGTTCTGACGCATTTGATTTTGCCAACATGTTCGGAAAGAAAGTATCTCGTCCTATGGAAAAGGGTCTTATCTCAGCTGATGAAATTGATGCAGCTGATGTTTTGACACTGATGATTCAGGATTTGATCGGACCTGTTAAAGACAAAGAGGTCTTTTGTTCATACTCAATTCCTGCCGAGGCTATCGATGGTGATCGTTCTGTGACGTTTCATGAGAATGTGTTCGCCAGAATTTTACATAGCATCGGAATCAACCACAAAGCAATCAACGAAGCAATGGCCATTATCTATTCCGAATGCCAGAAGGAAATGTTCAGTGGTATCGGAATCAGCTTTGGTGCTGGAATGAGCAACATTGCTGTGAGCTATAAAGGGATCGAGGCGCTGACGTTCTCTACGGCTCGTGGTGGGGACTGGATCGACAACTATGTCGCTAAAGATCTTGGAATGGTCCCCAATCGAGTCACGAACCTTAAAGAGCGTTATATGCAGTTGGACGGAACCGTAAATCTTGGTAAAAACAAGAAAAAGAATAAACGAGTTCTGGAAGCGCTTTTCTATTACCACAAGGCTCTCATCGAGTATACAATCAAAAAGATCATCGCGGAGTTTGATGAGAAAGTTGATATTGAAATCGATGATGAAATTCCAATCGTTGTTTCTGGTGGAACGAGTATGCCAAAAGGATTCGTTCAATTGTTTTCAGAGATGCTCAATCAGTATGAACTCCCATTTGAGATTTCGGAAGTTCGTCGAGCAACAAATCCTCTTACAGCAGTTTCAAACGGTCTCTTAGTTAGGACGATGGCAGATATAAAAAATAAATAAGAGGTACACTATGACAAAAACTGAAAGGGATAAGTTTATATCATCGTTGCCCAAGCGCTTAGGCAGAGGTATCGATGTTGGAACCCAAAAGGTTATGGTCGATAGATGTAAAGGTTATAAGGATTCAATCAAAAAGCATGAGTGTTACGTAAAAGGTTACACCGCGATGATCAACGTTTATCGAAAAGCTTCAAATAAAATTATTCGAACAGTGTGTGACCGATTTAAGGACGTGGAAAGAAGCTCTGTTTGTAGAAAACATATAGAAACATCTATAAGGAATAGGATAAGCGACCTTTATAAAAACTTGGAGCACCACAAAAAAAGGCTCAAACAATTGAAAGAGGACAAAGAAATTCTTTCATCTGACAAGCATTTAAACGAGTTGAAATTAAATTATCATATATCTATTCGCAATATTCGAGGCGAAAAAGATGATGGCGTTGCAGCATGTTACGGACAGAACTGCAAAAACATTCCTGATGCCAAGAAACGCAAACTGTGTAAGGAATCGTGTCATCAATCCATCTTAAACGATGCCATATCAAAATTGGGTAGTGTATTGGGAAAATGTCAATATTCCGACCACCCTTCATCGTGTCGCCAAGCTGTTGCGAGAATGGTTAAGGTATATAGAAATCGTCTCGACACTTCCAAGGGAAGGGAAAAAGACGTGAAAGCCGAAATCATAGCTGCAAAGGCTATTAAACGGAGGGATTAAACATGCAATCAATTAGAACTATCTTGTTGTTTGAGGTCATGTATCGTCATAGAGTTTTAGGCATACCTCTCGACGAGGTTGAAAATCAGTTAAAAAATTATCCTACCCAGGATGCACAAGATCTCTTGAAGAGATTGAGAATGGATATCGCCGTTGATACGTTGAACCGTCCGCCTGAGAACGAAGATGATGTCTCTGTAACAGAAGCCAAGCATCAAGAACAGGGAGGTCGAGAGGAATATCGAGCTCACTTCAATAAGATGCTACAAAAATATGGTGCATCGAACATCAGCGATCTTAACAAAGATCAACGCAAAGAATTCTTCAACAAGATCGATAAGCATTGGAAAGCCAAAGATGAAATGAAAGAAGGTGATGAGATTCTTATTGATGAAATGTTGGACGACTTTGCCGAGTTCTTCATGGAGTTTGCCGATATTTTTGCATTGATTAAAAAGGAAATGGACAGAGAGGTTCTTGAGGAAGCTTCTAAAACCAAAAGAACAACTCAGACTCGAATAACACGCCAGACAAAAATTGATAGAGCTGTCGGTGCTTTATCAGTTCAGTACGCCAAGGCCGTGAACGATCCAATGTACAAAAAGTTCAAGAAATTCAAGGACAAATGGATGAAGTATAAGGAAAGAATCCAAGCCAAGTACAAGGCTCGTGTTCGAACGGCTGCACGTCAGGGTGGCGGAATCGCTCACCTTCTGAAAGGTAAACAGAAGTCTGGATCAGAAACAGGCAAGACCAAGAAAAAGAAGAAATAGAGAATAATTTTTAAACTTTCTTAACAAAAAGTAAATTAGTCTCGAAAGGATAATTGCGAATGTACTTGAATACTATGAATTCAAATGTGAATAGCGGTTTTTGGGAGCCAGACCAAATACCGAACCAGATGAAGAAACTTACCCGATACGATCTGCATCAATTGGGTCTTAAAGAGGACAATGTTCAAAAGGTCGACAATTTGGAGGAGCTTCGAAATAACCCTCCAAATATCGTTATTGCCAGAGCACTCCAAACTGTCGAGTTTGTCCAAAACTATTTCAAAAAACAATCCCTAAAGAAAAAGAATCGTTACGTGATGGGTTTGGGAGTTTATCAACAACTGAAGCTCGATCCAAGCGGAAAGAAAAAACTCTTGAAACCATCTCCACCAAAATTTCAAAATGCCTACAGACCTTATACTGGCCAAGACCTCGATGGTGAAAATCTCTTGGTCTTTAGAACGGGAGGTATTGGAGACCTTCTATTCATCCAACCAAATCTAATATATCTAAAAGAAAAATACCCTGATTGCACTATTTCGTTTGCATGTGGTCCGCAATATCAGCCAATGGTAGAGAACTGGGATTGTGTCGACGAAGTTTTAGATCTTCCCTTTACATTGAACACCTTATCAAAAGCAACATATCACGTTCTATTTGAGGGAGTTATTGAAAGGTGTCGACAGGCAGAATTTGATAACGCATACAATCTATTTAGTAAATGGATGGGCCTTGACCTTCCTGATGAAATGCTTGTCCCCAAACAGACTCCAAAACCAGAACTGGTTGAGAAGTGTCAGAATATCCTAAAAGATTGGGGTGTCGAAGAGAAAAAATTTATTGTCATGCAGCTACGTGCTAGCTCACCGATTCGTTGTCCGCGCCCCGAAGTTTGGCGAGATTTAATTAATAAATTAACCGATAACGGACATCATATTCTACTGACCGACAATCCACGACAGGCAGAGAAGGTGGATGATTTTATTAAAACAATATATAAAAAAGAAATGGTACACAACTTTTGCAGGGAGTCAGAAGACATAGCTCATTCAATCGCGATTATTTCATTGGCTGAAGGAGTTATTGCAACAGACTCAGCTATGAATCATATTGCGGCTTCTGTTGATGTTCCGATGTTTGGTGTCATGGGACCATTTCCAGGATACATTCGTTTTAAAACTTACCCAAAAGCTGATTGGGTTGATTCTAAAAGACATTGTGCACATTGTTTTTTGCACGGACAGCATCCATGTAAAGAAGCGGCATCTAATGGTTTTTCACCATGTTACGATGAATTCAATCTTGACGAAATTGTCAGTCGATATGAGGGGATGCTAGAGAGGTTAAAATAAAATGCCATTTGCAGAAAAAGCCGAAATTTGTTCAAAGTGTGGAGAAGCCTTTAAAGTTGGAGATTGTGTTGAATTACCTCCACTTTGTTGGAAATGTAAAAGGGCTGATGCTGATGCTGATTGGTACGATGAGGGTCCAGGTTCAGAAAAATTTAAACGAGAGATTCGTCAAGGTAATCTGGAATTTATGAAGAAGAGTACATTTTTTCCTTGGAGTCCTGGCCAAAAGAGAATCAAAACAAAAAAGAATGGAAAGAATCTCGGGGAAATGATAGAGGCTATATCAGCAGAACTAGATGCTAATGTTAAGCTGAGTCCATCTATTTTAATCAATAAAGGCCTATTGGAAGAGGCTGTAAAAGCAGGTCGTCGTTTACTAAGATATGTCGAGGAACTAGAGAAATGATAAAAATATTTTTGACTGTCAGAAATCGTTTAGCGATAACCAAAAAATGTATAGAGGCTATTGAAAAACATACTGAATTGCCATATCAGCTATACGTATACAACAATCAGACTAACTACAAGATTGAAGAACACTTTAAATATTTCAGGAAGTTATACGAACAGAAGCGAGTATCACAGGTCACATTTAATACGAATGAAAGTACCTTCAATGCATTCAGTAAAGCTTCTGCATGGAATATGTTTGGAATGCAGCACGAGATGGACCCCAATAGAGAGAAATGTGATTTTCTTATGTGCATTGATAATGATGTGTTGGTTCTTAAGAAATGGGATCTAAGATTAAAGGCGACATGGAAGCATATCGAAAAACACAATCTGAAAAATATCAAAATTATAGGATCGCTTCCAGGCGGAATTAAACATACAGTTAAAACTATAACGGTGGTACCCGATAAGCTTTGGGGCCGTCTTGGAAGTTTGGGAGGATCTGGATTTTGGTCAGTTAGACCAAATTATTTTAGCGATGTTGGATTCTTACCAATCAAACAGTTGGTAGGTCATAATAAGAAACATGATCAGCTGACTTGGCAAATGTGTAGTCGAGCTAATAACGGAAAACCATATATCCTTGGAATGAAACCAAAGCTGGCGATCCACGTAGGAAGATTCTGTGGATCGGTCTGCAACAGTCTAACCAAAAATAGAATTGCACCAGAACCTAAAAAGTTAGATGCAATTAAATTTGAGGAAAATGAATCAAGGATTGATTCGGTTTCATTTGATGAATTTTATGAATCTTGTATGAATAATGAAGGTTTACTTAGAGAGTGGTAAATATGAAAAAAGCCATTTTGATGGGGCCTGTTGTTGGTGAGTTCTTTTGGGAATTTTTTAGGTTCGCGCCAATGATCCCACATTTTAGGAAAAAGCAGTATCGCGGAAAAGATATAACTTATATTGTCTTAACACGTGAAGAAAGATTTGATGTCTATGGTAGGATGGCAAACATATTGGTCCCTCTTCAAATACCAAATGATTACAAAAAGATGTGGCCAAATTGTTACACTCTTATGGGATTGTCAATGCCTAAGTACCATGAGATAGCCAAGATATTTAGACAAAAGTATGCAAAAAAATATAATATAATTAACCACTTGTATCCGAATATAGGGGAAAAGTATTTTTGCGGAAAGAACCAATATCCCCCATCAAAAATGATTTATGAGTGGCACCCTAGGAAAAGAAACCTAGAGTTGGTTGATTCCTATTTACCTACGGATAAACCTCTCGTTGTCATATCACCGAGGTATCGTGGAGACTTGAAGAGGAACTGGCCACATTGGAATACATTTTTTGATATGGTAGCCGAAGATAATTATTTAATGGACCATTTTAATTTTATCCTATGCGGAAAGGCAGGTGAATATATACCAGATAAGCAGAAAAGATTTTTAGATCTTAATGATATCCAGACAGACGAAAACTCGTCTCTAGCTGGATTGTTAATGGCTACCATGTCAAAAGCTTTTTTTACTTTTGGTTCTCAATCTGCAATACCAAATATATCATTGCTTTATGGTGTCGAAGCATTAGAGTTTGGTAATCAGAAGAGCCTACATACGGTCACATACAATGTGAAAAAGACGCCAGTAACTTTTGTGGTGGACCATGGTTTTAAGGTTTCACCAAAAATAATATTTCAAAAATTTAAATCTTTACTAAAAAAGAAGGAGGCAAAAAAATGCCAAACGAAGAAAAAACACACGTAACAATTCACGGTGGAGATACATGGTTAGGCCAAAACCTTCCTCAATTCGAAGCGCTTCAGGCCAAGCTTGAGGAACTGGAAACTCGAAATGACGCACTACCAGCAGATTTCAATCCAAGAGTTTTCTTGCAATTCATGCGAGGATCTATTGGTGAAATAAAAAGGTTAACTGCATTTAACCATGCTTTGATTGAAGCCTTGAAGGAACACAACAAAGAAGTTGAGGACTCCGAAAAGACGATAACTTTCGAAGAGGGAAAGATTGTCGGGGCATAATCTCTATGAAAATCATATTTGATTTAAGAAATGTTGGCCTTGGTCCTAATGGTGGTTCGCTGACCTTAATCAAATCTGGAAATGCACTTCATGATATGGGCCATGAAGTGCATTTTATAGATTCGGGGAGAAACCAAAATACATGGGAGAAGCTCAAACCACCGCATATCAGAGTCAACAAACCTAACCAGATACCTGATGCTGATATGATAATTGCAACTGGTTACAAATCAGTCGGTCCAACTGTTGCTGCTCCAGAGAGATGTGGTATCAAAGCCCACTGGATCAGAGCTTGGGAAACTTGGCAAATGCAACCGAATCAGATCATTGAGAGGGTATTGAATGCACCCACTTTGAAAATGGTAAATGGCATTTGTCTACAGAATGAACTGAAAAGATATGGTTTTGGAAGCTATCTAGTTAGACCAGGATACGACCTCGAACACTTATATCCAAGATCGATTAGACAATTTAATCCTGTTCCGATTATTGGTGGATTATACCGAGAGGGTGTACACGGTCAGAGAAAGCGGACTCAATGGTTATTCGAAACGGTTAAGACCCTTGCAATCCAAGGTGTAGAGTTCAAGTTTTGGTTGATGGGCTCTGAGAAAGAACCACAAGGAAGAGGTGTTGACAGATACCTTCGTCAGCCCACAATGGAGGAGAAGAACGATTTTTATAATTATGTGGACTTGTGGTTAGCACCAACAATGTCTGAGGGGCTACATCTCCCACCAGCTGAGGCTGGTCTTACTGGATGTCCTTGTGTGGCAACTGATGCACCGCTGTCGGGGACACAGGATTATGTTATCCATCAAAAAACTGGATATGTTTCTAAAAACAACTTGAAATCTTTTATAGATGCGGTTGATATAATGATACATAATCCAGGGCCACGAAGAAAGTATGGTCAGCAAATGATCTATCGATTGCATGAAATTGGTGACAGAAAAAAGAATATGCAAAAGATTATTGATATAATTGAGGAGTCTAAATAGTTAGAACAAAAAGTAAATTGTGGGGTGGGAACGAATGAAATTGTATGAGCATGAAAGCTATGATGCATATGTGAAAGCACAAGTTAAAAAGAATAAGTTGAAGATTAATAATGTTTGGGTGAGACCCGCAGAACTGCGAATGATTGCAAACAAGGTGAGAGCTTCTATTCCAGGAGCAAAGTTTGGAATCTGTCATGGTGTGAGAAATGGACATGAAGTAAAGGTTCTAAGGAAAATCTTAAAAATCAATGTAATTGGAACCGAAATATCCCCAACCGCAACCAACTATCCAAATGTCATTCAATGGGACTTTCACAATATTAAAGATAAGTGGATAAATAAAGTCGATTTTATCTACAGCAATTCATTTGACCATTCATATAAACCCGCCAAATGTTTAGACCAATGGATGAGATGTATCCGACAAGATAAAGGAATTTGTTTTATACATTGGATGTCTACGAATGCAAAAAAAGTTGATGCAGCAGACTGCTTTGCTGGAAGTCTGCCTGAATACAGAAAATTAATAACAGAGAAATATCAAATAGTTGAGGAACTTGGTGATAGACATCGAAGGATGTTTCTTATCAAACATGGAGGATAGTGAAATGCAAGAGCATAATGTGATTTTCGAACCAGATTTCATGGAGTTGATGGCAGGTAAAAAATTCATAATTGGATACTTCAATGTCATCTACTCTGGTATTGAAGTTGGTGAGGACGTAGCGATAGGAAATAGCAATACAATTGCAGCCAATGTTAAAATTGGTAATGGGTCGAGGATAGGCCATAATTGTATTGTCGAGCAGGGTGTCCAGATAGGAAACAACGTAATCCTCCAAGGAGATATCAAGATCGCTGCTGGAACGATTGTCAAAGATAATTGTACGCTGAAGCATGGAACGATATTGACCAACAATGCTATCCTTGAGGAAAACGTCTTCATGGGTCCGAACACAATTACTTTGGGCGGAACTCACAAACGAGAAACGATACATGGCACAGTAATTGGTCAGAATTGTTACATTGGAGCTGGCACGAAAATAGCTGCCAACATACAAATATGCCATGAAGTGACAACTGGCGCAAATGCTTTTGTTAATAGAAATCTAACAGTTCCAGGTATTTATGTCGGGATACCAGCGAAATTTTTGAAGTGAAAAATTTGGAGAAGAGATGAAAATACTTCTATTAAATCCTAATCAAATTCATCGATACAATTGGGGACACCAGTTGTACAAGAATGAAGTGGGTAAACAGCATAAAGTTGTTTACTATGGTAAGGGCTGGCCAAATTTTAACCCGAAGTTAAATGTTAAACAAATTGTTCATAACTTTTGTCCAGACGCTGATTTGATTATGACATACTGTTGGAAGTACTCGAAAAACTTTAAGGGTCTGGACCAAATTACAAATATTCCCAAGGTGCACTTCGCATTAGATTATACGGAAAACAATTTTTATCAGGAGCAAAATACGGCCTACAAACAGACCAAATATGATATCATTTTTGCTTTCAGTCAAAGAGCATGTAAACTGTTAAAAAAGAACAACGCATCAGAAAATATAGTTTATCATCCATTTTCTGTTGATACAAATATTTATAGGGAGTACCCAAATATTGATAAAAGGAATAATATCCTGGCAGCATATACGACGAAACCCACTCTGTACCCCAATAGAATAAAGATCATAAAGATGCTCAAACGAAATTTTATCGTTATATCAAATCGAGTTGTCCAAAAGAAATTGGTCGAGTGGATAAACCGAGCAAAGATAACCATAACCAGTAACAATATTTACAATTCTTTGAGCATGAGATACACTGAGACTCTTGCATGTGGGGGCTTCCTTCTGGCAGATCGACCAGACGATTTGGATTTAATTGGTCTTGAAGACGGAAAACATTTGGTTCTTTATAAGGATTTAAAAGATCTAAGAGGCAAATGTAAATATTATATGAAAAATGATAAAGTGAGGAACAGGATAAGGATAGCGGGAATGAACCACGTGAGAAAAAATCACAGCTGCAAAGTTAGGGTAAAGCAAATGACAAATGCCATAAATGAAAGATTGGGGATAAAATAATGGAATTAGGAAGTGAACATTATACTGGAAAAGGATATCTTCAAAAAGATATTTTTAGACGCTATTATCCAATGTATCAAAAAGTGCTTTCATTTCTTCCAAGGCCAGATGTGTGTCCTCCGATTTTAGACTTGGGATGTGGAGTTGGTTATTTTGCAAAGGTGCTGGCAGACAGAGGATATAAAGATTACGTTGGAGTAGATTTTTCGAAAGCTATGCTAGAGTATTGCGTCAAAATGAAAACCCCATATAGATTTGTTTTGGGAGATCTAAATACAGAGCAAACGAGAAAGCTATTTGCACATTTTTCTTTGTTCGTAACCTTACAAACCCTTGAGCATATTAAAGGTGATCTTGAGATAATTGAAAGAATACCGCGTAAATCCCAAATAATTTGCTCACTTCCAAGCTACAAATCAAAGGGTCATGTAAGAATTTTTAAAACTAAAGCCAGCATAATTCATAGGTATTCGAGATTTATTAAAATCCAGAATATAGTTGCATTAAAGCTACGGCGAAAGATAATTTTTGTTTTTAATGGATATAGGAGAAATAAAAAATGATTGAGCTAACAGTGTGCCTTCCCTTTTTTCGCGCCCAGCATATTGGGTGGCTCGTGTTAGAAAGCCTTTGTCGTCAAAGGGGTATAGACTTTGAATGGGAACTGATAATTGCACAGGAAAGCTTTTCAGAAGTCTTCGCAAAAGATAAAATTTTGAAATATGCTAAAAGGTTAGATGCCGTAGGTTGCAAGAGAATAAAGTATCTAGGGTTCAGCAACTGGGTTCCTTTATCGTATAAATTGGTTTGTATGCTAAAACAAGCCTCAAAAACCTCACAAATATATTCTGGTGCAGCAGCCGATGTCTATTCTCCTCCAGAGCGCCTGAAATATCAATATGACCTTTTAATGAATGCAAAGGCAGTTGATTGGTGTGCTATTGGGAGGTCTATTGTATATGATATAGCTAGTGAAAAAACATATCTCAACGATTCGAGATTAACAGATAATCTAACTGATGCTGTTGGCAGATCAATTCGAATGGATATCATAAAGCATTTTAATGTGGTTCACAAAAAGAAAGGTGTGGATGCAGCTGTCTTTAAATTTGTTCAAAAATATGTTGAAGAACGCGGAAAGAAGTTTTTGCCATTTGTGGATAACGAAACCGATAATTGGAAATATGGTATAAATGTCAATGGGTTAAATAATATAACCATGGCCAAGCGAAGACAATATTTCAGAGGTATAAATCGCCCGAAAAATATAGTGAAATGTCCAGTGGATATCAATAAAACAATACCGCCCGATATTATGGATAGGTTAAGAAGATGTAAAAAAATCCTATCTCAGCATAACGAAACTGGGATACGACAAATGAAAATTCCTAGAAAATTAAAATTGAAGAGGATAGAACATGACGAAGATAGAGAGTACCGCAATAATTGAAGAAGGAGCATTTATTGGTGAAAACTGTTACATCGGACACTTTGCCATCATTAGACCAGGAGTGGTGATATCTGACTATGCTCAGATAAGAGCACACACTTTTATTGCAGCGAAGGCTCATATTGGCCGAGGAAGCAATGTATATCAGTTCAGTAGCGTCTGTCGGGATTCTCAAATTGGAGATTCCGTTTTTGTTGGTCCAGGTGTAATCATGACAAACACAAAAAAGATTGCGTTTAAAAGAGACTACGATGATATAAGTCAAGCACCAATCATAGGAAACGGTGCCATGATCGGTGGTGGAGTCAGAATATGTCCAAACGTAAAGATAGGAGAGAATGCTATGATCGGGGTAGGCTCAGTTCTCACCAAAGATGCAGAACCTCGATGGGTATATTTCGGCAATCCAGCACAAAAAATTAGACCAGTTACAGAGGAGCAAATTTTAAAATTTAATGAGGAACACAACA
>JAAUYK010130715.1_pt1 | contig 13303 bp, 9 predicted proteins | sample 7278021 | NCBI WGS metagenome assembly JAAUYK01 (sample SAMN14350223, study PRJNA611818) | marine sediment metagenome | isolation source: surface marine sediment (1.8m) | place: French Polynesia: Moorea | collected 2018-08
AAAAAAGCGTGCATTTTCCCGCTCTGGCTGCTTAAGACATCCAACTCTGTGATGAGAGCGAGCCCGTAAAATATCTGTCTGTCTGTCTGTCTGCACGTCGACCGACCGTCCGCGGCCGCGCGACCGCCTCCTGAGATCTGATCTTATCGCCTAATTTCGGACGGCTGTTTCTCGCAAATTTAAGTGTCACTGCTCCCTGTCTTATCTGACTGGATGGCTGCATGTCCGCTCTCATTTCATTAGGGCCAGACTAGATCCTTTTCCCACTGGCTCTGACCCATTTTCTCCGCACGATCTGGCTAGAAGGCCGACCGACCGACCGACTCCACCTGTTGATTGTTAAAAGCTCTCACTCTCTCTCTCTCTCTTCCCCAACCGACTTCTTTTGGTCTCTCACGCCGTCGCTGCTGCAGCAGCCAGTGTTTTCCGTCGCCGTCGCCGCCGCCGATGGCATCTTCGGATAACGTCAGCCGAAGCTTTGTTTTTTAAATAGCTGCTCAACAAAAAGCTGACTGCATGGCTACTGCGCGGCCGGCGAATAGAAGGAGGGAAGGGACTGCCTGGAAAGAAGCTATAGTTCTCTCGCTGTAGAAGGAGCGACAGTTAAGCAAAAAGCATTCGGATGTCCGATCGACGCAACGCCCTATTAAAAATCCCGTAGGTATATAGGCGAGGGTGGGACTCGCGAACGAGCAACGGTATGGGCATTACGGACGGAGCGTGCGTGCTCTTACATTCTACGAGTAGCTTCAGCCACTCCACCCGGCTACTACTTGTTCGCCCGCTCGCCCAGACCTGTAGAAATGAGATAGCGATCTATGCGTGCGGCGAGAGAACGAACGAACGAACGATTGAGCCGAGGCAGGCAATGCTAGAGAGCAGAGCGAGTACGTTTAATGCATCTTGACACGGGTTACTATACGAATAGCTCAAGACGCATATACATATAAACTTACACAGTCTTTTAACGTAGCTGCATTAATTTCCAACTTCCTTTTTGTACGTAATTACCCTGGGCGTTTCAAGAAGACTATGTCCGACTGACTGGGAGGGCGGCCGCGGCACGCGTGCGAGGGCCGAGTGCGTCCGACTAGCTCGTCGTCGGCAAAGTTAAAAGGGATCCTTTGCTGGCGTCATCAAAACGACTATAAAAAGACTCTTCTTTGCACATTTCCCTCCCTCTTGCTGCCCCTTTTCCCGCCATTGTGTCCGCTCGCTCGCTCGCTCGACCAGTGCAGATGAGAGACCGTCCGTCCGCGTCCGTCCGTCGGTTGGATAAACGCGCAAGTGCTTTTTAGTCTCCCTCTCAGAATAATCGTACATCATCTCGCTCGACGGACGGACGGACTGAGAGAGGGAATTTATGCCGTTATGTATCACGGTTAATTACTCCCGTTGCGAAGAAGGATTGGAATTAATTACGGACTTTCTTTCTTCTATGTATGGCGCGTTGAGCAGGCCGCGGGCTCGAACGTGGCAATGAGTAGCCACCTGGCCAACTAAGAGCAATGAGTAGCCACCTGGCCAACTAAGAGGACAGAACAGAAGATCAAATTGGCTCAAAGTTTATGTTATGTGCGGAACGAAACGTGAAACTGTTGCTGCTTTATAGTAGTAAGACCAAATTTAATTAGAAGCTTTGATGAGGTGAATATAGTGCGAGCACCCTCGACTCGCCGCTTGGGTGGCAACGTGGTCGGCTTCTGGAGAAGAGTGATGGCGCCATTTCGGGAAATTTATCAACAACCGGAGATTCGGCCAGGTGGGAGGGAGGGAGGGAGGGACCTCGCTCGAATTGAACTGGCATGGCATCCGACGGCCGATTTAGCTGCTCGGCTACTGCGGCTGGGCGGAAAGATCGAGGGAAGGAAGGCAATGAGAGGAATTAAAAGCGCTCTTCGATCCTCTGTCTCTCGTCCATCTCCCTCACCCGCGCCGGAATCTGGAAATTGGAAGTTACGATATAGAAGCGGGTGGGGCCCCGCCGTAGTAATTTCCCGAGACAAATCCGAAATTTATGAGATGGCTGCCGCCCGCCCGCGCCCGCCCGACCCGTCTGTCCTTCGAAATGGGCTGGACATGCAGTCGGGTCGGACGGAGATACGATTTAAGACGTGCTCACTCCTAGCTACAGGTGTTGTCTTAACGGTTGTCAAAAATCTGACAGAGCTGGCTCGAGGAAGGAAATAAGTAGACGCGGCTGTAACAAGAATGCCGACGACGTCTTGACCCACCGGGCTTACAACAGCTACGTAAGCAAGTGCCAGACAGCAGAGAACGGTCGGTCGGGCGGACGTGTTACCGCTCAAGATTTATGACTTAATTTCGAGAGCTGAGCTGGCGGCACCCAGACCATTGTCCGTTTTCTATTTTAAGCCGAAATCTTCCTTTTTCTTCGCCGTACGTCGGAGCAACTGGGCGTACATATGGCGCGTACCTATAGCAGCTAGCTCAAAGTATAGATCGCCCACAGCTGGAAACGAAACTCACACTGAGGCTGCAAACTGCCCTTTTCTTTTCCTTGTAATGTGTCTCTGCTAGCTTCGGGTCTGGACCGGCCGTTGTGACTGACCGTCCATTTCTCAAAACGCCAGCTTGGCCGGCCAGTCGGTCACTCCAGCTAGAGCGGAGGTTTCAACGGTCGGACGTAGCGCGTCTTTGCTAGTAAGACCAGAAGCCGAATGCCGCACGTACAAAGGTGCTAATCCATTGTGCTCGATAAGTAGAGCTTGCCTACTTGAGAGAGAGCTTCGCTTACTATGACTCAACTAGCACGTAAGAGCCGAGAAGGAAAGCCAATATAGTCCGGCCTGCAGTTCAATTGTTTCTTGTCAATCACTCTGCTGCCTGCCCGTCTGCCCCGCCCAGACCTTTTCTCTTCACTGACGGCGAAATCACCACTCTGCCGACCAGACAGACAGCTAGTGTAGCGCCGCTACTGGACATAGCAGCCTCTGCCGGACGGGTCTAAAGAGATGAGGATAAAAAGGTCTTTGTTCGACCGCCTTGCAAGTACGTAGCAGCAGCGAAAGCTCTCTCTCTCCCCGTGATGTTCCGCTACCTACGCGCGGCAAACACAGCAGCGTCTTTATAAGCCGGATTAGGCACGCATCGGCGGTTCCTCACAATTCGCCGCTGCTACATGCATATAGCTAGCGGAATGCGCGTTGTTGGCTGTTCGCGTTTTTGTCGAATCGGCCGACCGGCAACGCTCATAAAGGGTGTGATGCAATAACTGATAACAAGAGTTGTTCGGCGTAGTAAGTGCGCAAGTTTTGAAATAAGTTATCTCTCATGTTGGACAGACGGGCGAAGCTCGATGGCTGGCTGGCAGAGACCGGTATGACCGGCCACTCCGTGCCATGACTGGTAGTTGTAAAGTATACAACCGTGCGCTCGCTCGCTCCGAGCTGAAACAGATAGCAGCTAGGAGACACTGAATTGGCGTCTATCTATCCTGCAGAGACTGGAGCTGACCGTAGCTATACTCTGGTCTGGTAACTCCGGGAGTGTCCCTCCCTCTTACAATACTTATATGGCGTCCGACCGTCTTCGGTTGGCTGGCTAGCTGCTTAAGTATTCGTCTGTTGCATCGGTAAATAGCGTCGTCCGTGGAGGACCCCGTTCCCGTTCCCGTTCTCCGTTATAGGAAAAAGGAGAAGAAAGGAAAGAGAGCAACAAAGGCGGAGAGGACGTACGTACATTTTCTTTCGGGTGGTCTCAACAAGGGGGTAAAAAACGCCGCTAAAAAGCCCCACATACTCGTACGTCAGTTGGCCGACCGGCCGGACAATGGGCCAGCTAGGAAGCCGGGCGCGGCGTGACAAATTTGCCTAATTATTATCACGGCGGCCGGGCATGTCTACATGCACGCATGCCGCGCTGACTGCCTGCCTACCTGCCTCCGGCTTGCTTTAATCACGAACTGAAAGGGCCATTTAAGGCCGGCCGAGGAGAAAGAAGCTGCCTGGCTAGCTGCCTGGCGAACGAATCAATAAACATGAGCGTGATTCGCACATTTCTAGGCCAGGACGACGAACAAGGGTTGCCGGATTTAAGTTATTAAATCCTCATTGCCCAAAGTGTGTAGTACGGTAGTATTCTGACCTTTTGCCGTTCGCCCAGAATATTTCCATGACCTCATGATCGACGCTGATGAAATCCTGTCGCCTTTCAGATGACTCTGCTCAAGCTCGTCTCTTGCTTGCTTTTTATATCCTTTAGCGAGCACTAAACAGGACCCGCCGCCGCCGCCGCACATGACTCGCGATTATTCAGACAGACATTCTCTTAGATCGGTGCCGCCATCGTTGCGTTGGGAAACCCGCAGCGATGCTATCACCGACTGGGCATCAAATTTCGCCGCTCCTCCAAAAAATTCAGTTGCGCGATGCATTGAGGAGTCGAGTCCCATCTCGGAGCAGGAGAGAGTCAAGCTATGCATTCCAGTTTTGGTCAAATCGCCTCCTCTCCTTCCTTCCTTCCTTTCTTCTCCATAATCGTGGCCATGCAGTGCTTAGCTACCGACGCCATTACCGTACGTAGCTAGCTAGCTAGCTAAGAGTGACTGCGCGCTTTTCACAAAATACCCACTTACTTTCCCATTTCCACGCACTACACCAACCGTACGCCCAGCTAGCAAAAGAGAGAGAATAAGAAAAGTGAAAACACGCAAACTCGAGGATCCCCGTGCATTCAGCCTCCGGCCAGTGAATAGAACGGACTACCCCACGAATCAAATTTCGGAGGAACGTACGCACGAAAATCGTCTTGTTAGCAAAAGGATACCGATTGCAGTGCCAAATTTCGTCGATGTTATCTGTTTTGTCTATTGGCTGTCCTAACCTTAAGAGGTTCTGTAAAAGACTACGAAAATGCTATAAGCGTGTAAAGGCAATTTATATGTCCGCGGTGAGTTTGCCGTTCCAAGACTTGCCTAGACATACTTGGATGACAACCGTAGGTTGTAAATTGGTGTACTTCACGTCTGCTATTCAATTAGTTAAACTTAACTTACCATGTTATGAACGACGTGCATCATTCATCGCTGTGCTTTACTCATATTGTCAGTAGCGTGGAAAGGTACTCGGTGTGCTTTCGGGATTACAACTGTAATGTGCTGTTTAACATATGAGCGTTAGTCTCATTTAGAGATTCCTTCGCTGAATCTTTTGCAAAGTGGCCGGGACATCAACAGGCGACGATGCACGATCATGGCCGTTAGTCAGTCTTTTAGTATCGATTGCAATTGCCGATCAAGGCCTCAACAGGCGACGTTGCACGATCATGGCCGTTAGTCAGTCTTTTAGTATCGATTCCGATTGACGATCAAGGCCTCAACAGGCGACGACACACGATCATGGCCTTTAGTCATCCTTCTAGTATCGATTCCAATTGACGATCAAGGCCTCAGCAGGCGACGGTGCACGATCAAGGCCTTTCGTCAGTCTTTTAGTATCGATTCCAATTGACGATAAAGGCCTCAGCAGGCGACGATGCTCGAAGTTGTCATTACGAGAGGCCTATTGTGGCATTACACGTGTGGCATGGAAAAGATTACCTTAGGTCATAAAGTTGTTACGGGTTTATGTCATTAGTTACTATTATTGTCCCTCCTGAGGCTTCAAATCTTCAAAACATTTGGACCGTTCATCAGTTTCGATCGTTGGACTTGACAAATTACCAAGGTTCCATGGGCCTGTACGATTGTGACCGTTGTGGCTTGAGGACCAAGATCGGGCTCCTCCACAGCCGTTCCTGCTATCATATACTGTGCAGGGACTGCTTGAATCTTTTCGTGTGGTCCGAGACCACGCACTTTTTCTGCAATGGCGAGAACTGCGAGCCCTACTGTCCCTTGTGTAAGGCTAGTCACCCGCCACGCCCTCCGTGCATCCATTGGCCTGAGCAGGACTTTCGGCGTTCATACTTCAACAGCATCCAGTTCAAGGAGGCCGTCGCCGGCTACAACATGAGGAAGCGGAAGCAAGAGCTCAAGCAACAGAGGAGAGAGGAGCGTGTACAGGCCGAATTGAGGGCGGCCACATGAAAGCGTTCCAGAGGAAGGAGGATCTTGTATGTAGTACTTAATAAAACCCAGTCATTTCTTCATGATTTATGTAGCGAACTATAGGAATTGATGTGTGTGATAGCGTGTTATATCCTGTCATTCCTGTAAAGGTCAATAATATCATTTCGTTATCGTATACTTAGGATTTCGGATCTGGCCTTAAGAGGTCACGTGCTCTCATTGTGAGCATTTGATTTCCTTAAAAAACAGGTGGCCATTAACTGTGGAATGCTCACAGTAGCAATAGTTCCCGAGTAATTTGCACTGAAATTCCTGCGAATTGTGCATGAACTCGCAGATAGCGATCTTGACGGCGTTGGTATTTCCACAGCGGTTTCTTCTATAAGTCTTCAGCTCAAAGTTGGGGGATCCTAAGAGGACGGTGTTCTTCATGGTGTTGTGGCCACGGATGAGGCGTGTGAACGTCGCGGCTTCCTCTAGGGTGTTGCAGTAGGGACAGATGTGGTGGGTGATGAATCGCTCGTGGGGGCAAGATGTGCACCTCTCCAGGTTCGCAAGGTCGTCAGCCAAGTCCTCCCAGTTGTCGACCGTGGAGTCAAACGACTCCAAGTTCACAATGATCACTAACGCGATGGCAATGGCGTAAATTAGGAGGCGCTTCATTTTGAGGACCGTTTGGTGCAATGAAAACTCTACAAGTGAAATAATTTGTGGTCCTAGCTTTATTCTTACTTTTCGGTTTTCCGTTTTTGTCACTTTCGGAACATTAATTTTGGGTATGAGTAATAGACACCTGTTGAGGTGTATATATACCCCAATACCTTGTAACTTGGACTGTATATCACGCACTATCTTATCTTTCTTTACATATTAATTCGCTTCACAATTCCATCAGCGGTAGGATCGCGCGCCGCGGGCATCACGATCCGCCGTTTAATTTCTGTCGATGGCGATCACCTCTGGAGGTGACCACGTCTCCAGGATCGCGGAGGTGGCCCTCTTGTAGCAAATAGGACAGTAGGCAGTGTGGCAGCACTGACAGCAGATGAAGAAGGTGCTTGTCGTATCTCCGGTTTTCCATAGGAATTTCATGGTGCACTCGGAGCAGAGGGTATGTGCGCAGCCGCCCTCAAAGCGGAGCTGGTAGATGCAGACCATCTGGCAGTTGGAGCACGTGAACATCTTGATGTAGAGAGGGACTACGGGGACTTGCGTTAGTTGGCGGCGTTGAAGTCGGTGACGAAAGGCCTGTAGAGGGCGACGTAGGAGGCGTACAGCCTCAGGAAGGTGAAGGAGCCCCAGAGTGATTTTGTTTACAGTTCGCCTTTTCAGCTGTCGTGCCATTGAAAATCATTCTGTTTCTTTCATAGACTCTGGAGAAGTTTACATTCAGCAGTTCCATTTATGCTTGCGCAGGTTATAATAGGTGTCTATGTCCTCTTCCATGATTCGCAAAGTCAAAGCACAGGGGGAAAAAAGAAGGAAAGAAAGATAGAAAGAAAGAATTAATTCAAGCCTGCCCAAGCCGGCGTGCCTGCCCGGCATTTCCTGTTTTCCCCCTTTTCTCTTTCTCTCTTTTTTTTCTCTAAATCTTTCTTTCTGTCTTTCATTCTTTCTTTCGTCAGTTACGAAATTAAAACGGAGAAAGAAAGTGAGATCGCTCCATTCTAATTTTCGATCGAACGTCAATCTCCACGACATTCAGGCTTCATAAGGCGTGTTCTCGAACAGGATGGAGCCCGATCCTACCAAGGGTCCTGCCAAGGCCTCGGGCCACCCCGACATGGTGTTGAAGTACCTCACACAAATCAACGCCTCAGTCGCCAATCTACAGACGGAAGTGGAGAACATTAAGAAGACCGTCAGGGAGGAGATGGAGAGCCTGAGGAGGGACAGGAACGAGGACGTGCGCGCCATAACCTCTCGTGTTGCCACCATTGGCACTCACGTCTCCTATCTGCGCCAGGGCGTGTGCCAGGCAGTGAATCGTAACGTAAGTGGAAAACCTTAAATTAAAAGTAACTTGGTAATAAAACGATTGTCTCTTTAGAGGAGGGATGTCCTGGACGGCCTGAAAGATGTCAAGGACTTCATCGAGAAGAGCTCCACGGCGGAGATCGCCTTCATCCGCGATGTCATGGGCAATGCTAACCCTGACCTGTTCAGGTCGACCGAGGGCTTCAAAATGCGTCCGGCCAGCGAGCACCCTAAGAAGCCTGAAGAGGCCAGGCAGTCCACGGATGCAACTTCGACCAGTCTTCCTCCGCCGGCTGTTCTACAAGCAGACAACGTTGCCCTCGTGGAGGTGCCGGAGGAAGAGGTCATCAGGTTGATCAAGTTCAGGACGCCCTTCAGCGAGGATCTCGAGGTGTGGGACACCTTCAAGATGGCGAAAGGGTCGGAATACCTGAAGAGCTATGTCGATGCGAACCTCCCGGCCGGCACCGTCAGGAACACGGAGGATGGCAAGTTCGTGAAGGCCCTCCTTCAGACCCTCTTCAACAACGGCTATGTCTCGTCTCACACCATCCCCGCACCTGAGGAGGTCACACTGATGTCATCCTTCCCTGCTGTTCCGAAGGCAATGCTGATCTTCCTGCATGAGATCGCCGTCGAGGCCCACAAGAAAGACGAAAAGTTCGACATCGAGGCCTACTGGCGCTACATGCGTGAGAACTTCGCGCCTTCCCACTTCTCGGCGCCCATCGGAGGGAAACCAATGGCGGCATCAATCTTTCAAGCGGCGAGCGGCGTAGTCGCCGATGAAAATCAGTACTCACTGATGATGCACGGCCTCCCCAAGTCATCGATGCAGGACTTCGTCAAGGAGAGGCAAACTCTTCGTGGCTCTCCAGGCAAGGCGGAGGAGGTCGTCGTTTCCGAGGCCGCCGAAGATGACCCTAACATCACGAAAGATGAGACATTCATAGCCTTGCGTAGCCACCAGGTCGTGGCGACCAAGAAGACGGACGACTCCTTCAACACGGAAGGGGTACTCACTCGTCGTCGCACGTTTCAGCAGTTGAAGACCGATGACCAAGTTGAATCCAGTCCCGCTAAGAAGGCTAAGCAGTGAACAAAATTAGAAAAGTTACTCTAAAGAATAGGTTCTTTAAATAGTATGCAGTATACTACAAGTTTGCAAGTTTGGCGCCGTAAATTTCCAGTGTATGTATAGTACTTCTTACCTTAACAGGTTCACTTTCATTTCGTATATGCTTGCTATCGAAATCTACGAAACATGATGCCATGAAAAAGTATTAAAGGGTCGATGAGACAGGAAAGAAATACGATGTAGGAGAAATAAATCCGTATACAAGAGGTGAGTGACGTTCCATTAAGTATCTTTATTTCGTTCTTTTTTTAACTGGGCCTTGTCAGGTAAAGGATAACATCTACCAGACTAACGTTGTATTCATCGGAGTTCTTTGCACATGGCCTTTACAGGCTACATCGACGACATGAGACATGAGTTATCATAAAGGGATGTTGACGAGTCTTACACTTCTTCACTTTGATCTATTAAGGCTATTTCCTCCTCCTTTGCAGTTTAATTCGGTTTCTTGAAACAGTCTTTTTTCTCCCAGTCTCGAGTAGTCAGGTATTCAGGAATGTTCTCAACCTGGGTGAGAAACAGCTCGCTAGACTGAGGATCGTTGGAAGGTAATTCCGATTGGATTTTCTTCGCCTGGTTGGTGGCCTTTTCAGGGGAAGAGTGTGGCCTCTTGGGGCTAATTTTCTTGGGTGTCTGGCTCGGAGCGGGCAGTTGGGGGCTACTACCGGCATCTTTCTTAGACCCAGTTTCGGCGCTCTCGTTCTGTTCGATGGCCTCATCAGGCAAATCCTCTTCCGGTTCCATGCTTAGCGTCCTGAAGTTAACTCCAGACTTCGGGCTGTACGTAAGAACGCAAGCGTTTTCGGGGAGCTTAGAGACATCAAGGTCGACCCCACTGTTGTTGACTTCAAGAAGGTGTTCATAGGCGATTTGTCCAGGAGATTTTTCCTTCTTCGACCCTTCTTTCTCTTTCTTCGGGTCAGGCGTAGCTGCCTCGTCTGCGGTTTGCTCATCAGATGAGTCCTCTTCTGAACTTTCATCATCTTCGGACGGCTCCTCGTCGGCCTCCTCCTCGTCGTCGTCCTCGTCATCGTTCTCCTCCTCGTCGTCGTCCTCCTCATCGTTCTCCTCCTCGTCGTCGTCCTCCTCATCGTCGTCCTTTGACGTTTTCTCCTTTTCAGGTGAGTTTGGCTTAACCTCGTCCTTCTGTGTCTCTGTGTACTTCATTGTAGCGACGTCAGCGAAAGCGGTGGCGCCATGCATCCAGTTTGTGGTTTTGTCGTTCCTGACCTGTGTGTAGTAGCGAGGTTCGAGAGCTGTTGTGGGACCAATCATCTCGCTGTCCAGGTCAGCCGTTTCCTGAATGAGGAATTTCTCGGGTTTATTTTTGGGAGTAGCCTCTACAGCCTTTACAGGCTTCTTCTGTACCGAGTTCTCGCTGCCGGTGATCGACGCTTCGTGGAGAAAGCTGGACTGAGGTGTCTTCGTAGATGTAGGAGAGGTCGCCGAACTGTCCAGGGCACTGTCCTTTGCCGCCATGTCCTTCAGTATTTTGTCGTTCTTCACACACTCGCATGTGGAATTGCAAGAGGAGTCCGTGAGGGCAATGGAGGATGAAGACTCCCAATTAAGCTTGGGGCATAGGTGAAACTTTTTGTTTCTCTTGTTGTCCGCGTGTTCCTTCCTTCGTTCAGCGTCCTGACGATCGATCTCTGCTAGGATATTACGCCTGTCCTTGCGTAGTCGCACAACCCTATCTTCTTTCGTCTCTTTGACAGGGGCAGCTCTGTAGTGTACTCCCTCAAAGATGTCGAAGTTCTTTCCACCCCTGGGAGTTGTCTTCTCAGCATCAGCCTCTCGTCCTTGACCTGTAGTGGCGTTTTCAGGCACTTTGGGGGATACCTTGGACTTCTCCTTCTCACCTGTTAGAAATGGATACTATAAAGTTCTTACTTATTCTAATGACCTACACCAGCTACATTCACCTTTGCTTGTTTCCTCAAACAGAGAGCGCCTTGAGCAGGAGTTTTGCGTGGATGTCCGAATCGGTGAATCAACCGAGGACGACCTAACTTGGGTTGCTTCTTTGGGTCGACATAGATGCTCTGGGGTCGTCGGCGTCAAGGACCTCTGCCTTTGGTACATGCCTGTACGCTTCTTCCTGATTTCGCCTCTGGAGGGCGTGTTCACGCCGCGCGGGTTTTCCTTTTGGAAGCAAGGCAGGCAGAAGTTAATCAGAGGTTGACGGTCGGTCTGCGTTGAGGCGTTCGATGTGTACTTGGGCGCCATGATGTCGGTGTCGGTCGTGTTGGGGAATTTTACTCCGGCCGCCCTCATCTTGGCCTTCTTCCTGAACCTCTTCACGCCAAGATTGTAGAGGATCTCATAGCTTCGGCACCTATGAGATGGTGAAACGTATTATACTTTGACCTGTACAGGTTAATTATGGTTACTTACATGAAGCAGTCGTTCAGTCGTACACGCCCGACTCTCGCATCGTCATCTTCTTGATCCGTTCTGAAACCTGGCCAGATGCACCTGGGGTTATGCAGGCGCGCGTCGACACCAAGATGGTGGACTCCGACTTCGTGGTACTTTGGACCGATACCATCCCAATCTGGGACGTTGAAGGTTGGCGCATGGAAGAACTGGAAACAAGGTTTAACAATAGTTATAAACATACCTCTACAGGCTTCAGTTTGCAGGAAATGAAACACGCCAAACCTCTCCAAGTTAATTCCGCCAATTTTAAAACTGTACAAGTAGAAAGCTTTAACTACTACAAAAAACAACAAAGGCTCCACTTCAAGAGAGTTGAGCAACGGAATCGAACGATTTTAAGCAACGGAAGAGAACGGGCACCAAATTCGACATGAGTGATATTCCTCCTACGGTCCACATGGACATCAACCTGGAGAGCAAGAAGTTCGACAACTACCTCAGGGCGAGCTGTATCAGGTGCGGCTACTACCTCAGGACGGAACTGTTGCAGTCCATGAACAATACCACTTGTGGACACAACCTGTGTCCCATCTGTGTCGACCTCCTTGTCTGGATGAACAAGAGTCACTTCTTCTGTGACTGTGGAAGCTACTGCCCGATATGCCACACCGGTGAGAACAAACCCTGCAAGGCCAGGTGGCCGAAGACAGCCCTCTGGGATGACGACAAAGTGAATGTCGAGTCGGCGACGGAGACGAAGAGCAAGAACATGGACCACAAGCTGGCGCTGAAGGTTGGAAACCTGAAGTTGGCAACCATCGCTGAGGAAGAAGAACATATTGAGGAATCCTCAACAGGTCATGCCGGCTACTCTCCAAACTCGGGCCAAGGATCGAAGCCGCCGAATCGCTTCTTCTCGAAGAAGCAGGGGACCGTCAACGAAACCTTAACAGGTCACGCCGGCTGCTCTCCGAACACGTGCCGCGGAGCGAAGCCGCCGAATCGGTTCTTCTCGAAGAAGCAGGGGACCGTCAATGAAACCTCAACAGGTCATGCCGGCTACTCTCCGAACTCGTGCCGCGGAGCGAAGCCGCCGAATCGGTTCTTCTCGAAGAAGCAGGGGACCGTCAATGAAACCTCAACAGGTCATGCCGGCTACTCTCCGAACTCGGGCCACGGATCGAAGGCGCCGAATCGGTTCTTTTGGAACAAGAGGAGGATGACGAAGATAAATGGGGGAGTGAACTTTGCCCAAACTTCTAACACGGAGAGGAAGAGCGACTACAACGAGAAGAACTGGCCAAGCCTCCCTGCTTCTGGAGACACCTCAAGAGGCCATTCCCCCCCTACCAAGGAGTGGTCGACCGAACAACAGTCGGGCGGCAAGACCCGCAAGAAGTTTTCGACGTCGTCGCAAACGTTGCACAACAAGAACAAGAAGCCGGAGACCTACTACTACTGTTATTAACTTAGGAGCTGTATAGCGGTATAGATGTGTGTTTCTATCGACCTGTAGAGGTCAAATTGTGAACACAAGAAAGAAGGAAAGGTAGGAAGAATAAATTCTGAATTCTAAAGGTCTACATGATTTGACTAACCCTGAACTTCCTGTTGGCACAGTTGTAGCCTGGATACTCCAAGTAGGGATCGTTGCCGTTCATCTTCTGAGTGCAGTGGAGCGGTTTTTCGTTGCGATGGAAACCATTTCTGATCGATCCTCGAACGATCTCCTCTGGGAGGAAGTAGTACGGCCTAGAGGGGCCAAGACCGAGCAC
>JAAUYK010084537.1_pt1 | contig 13300 bp, 6 predicted proteins | sample 7278021 | NCBI WGS metagenome assembly JAAUYK01 (sample SAMN14350223, study PRJNA611818) | marine sediment metagenome | isolation source: surface marine sediment (1.8m) | place: French Polynesia: Moorea | collected 2018-08
GTTCGCCGAGCTGTTGCGCAGACACTGCACCGAGAACCTGGGCGTGAAGCACATCGAGGCGAACGTGTCGCAGATCAATGCAGCCGACAACGGCGACATCCGGTCGGTCACCACCGATCGCGCCGGGGAAATCGAGGGAGACCTGTTTATCGACTGTACGGGCACGAATTGCCTGCTGCTGGGCGAGCACTTCAAGGTCCCGTTTCAGTCACAGCAGACATACCTGTTCAACGACACGGCGCTTGCGGTTCAGGTGCCGTACACGGAGGCAGACCAACCCATCCAGTCCTGCACGCACTCGACGGCGCAGACGTCGGGATGGATCTGGGATATCGGTTTGCCAACCCGCCGTGGCACCGGCCACGTCTACTCCAGCGCTCATATCTCGGACGACGAGGCCAGCGATCAGCTGCTGGCCTATATCCGGGAGATTGCCGGCGAAGAAGCCGCGGCCAACGCGACGCCGCGCAAGATCCGCTTCGAGCCCGGCCACCGGCAAGAATTCTGGCACCGGAACTGCGTGGCGATCGGCATGTCGTCGGGCTTCATCGAACCGCTCGAGGCCTCTGCTCTCGTGATGATCGAGCTCGCGGCAGGGATGATTGCGGATCAGCTACCAGCGACACGGGAAGTGATGGACATCGTCGCCCGTCGTTACAACCGGAAATTCCTGCGCCACTGGAGCCAGATCATCGAGTTCCTCAAGCTGCACTATGTCCTGAGCGCTCGCGATGACTCTCCCTACTGGAAGGAGAATCATGCCACTGCGTCCATCCCGGACAAGCTCCGCGACCAACTGTCAATGTGGCGCTACCGGAGTCCCTGGCACCAGGATGCGGAGGCGGTCGATGACCTGTTTCCCGTGCCGAGCTACCAGTACATTCTGTACGGCATGGGATTCGAGACAGCGGCGCGCACCACCCGCAGCCACCAGCAGGATCAGCGCCAGGCAGCCGAGCTGTTCGGCAAGAATGCGGCACGGGCCGCACAGTTGCAGCAAGCCTTGCCAAGCAACAGGGAATTGCTGAACAAGGTCAGGGAATTCGGATTTCAGAAGCTTTGAGCGGCAAGTACCGCGACTATTTGTGTAGAGTAGCCCCATGAGCCAGTACGAGACCCTGAATACGGAGAATCACGGCCACCTGCGCATCAGGACCGGCTACGGCGCGGCGCTCGGTGACGCGGTCATGTACGTCATGACCTATCCCATGGAATTCAGGGACATCCAGAGTTGCTATCCCATCCTCTTTACCAAGGATCCGAACACGGGCGGTTTTTATGCAGCCGCCCTGCTGGGTTTCGAGCCAGACCAGAACCTGTTTCTGCAGGACGACGGTTGGGATGCGAACTACGTGCCGGCCCTTGTGCAACGCCAGCCGTTCCTGATCGGCACCGGCGGGGAAAGCGACGACAGACCGCCCGTGGTATCGCTCGATCTCGATCATCCGCGCGTCAGCAAGGATGAAGGCGAAGCACTGTTCAACGATGACGGCGAACCGTCGGAGTTCCTGAACCAGAAGATCGCGCTGCTGGACCAGCTGCATCGCGGGCTGCAGCACAGCGCCGGCTTCATTGAGGCCCTGCTGCAACACGAGCTGCTGGAGCAGATCACGCTGGATCTTGCGTTCAATGATGGCAGCAAGCAGACCCTGCAGGGTTTGTACTGCATCGCAGAGGAAAAGCTCTACCAGCTCAAGGGTGACGTGCTCGAGTCGCTGAACCAGGCTGGCTACCTGCAACCGACCTTCATGGCGGTCGCCTCACTGTCCCGGACGCGCGACCTGATCGCACGCCGCAACCGGCTACGACCGTAACGCTTTCCCCGGGTACCAGCATGACCGGACAGCATGTCCTGAACGAAATAGACCAGTCGATCGCCGAAAGAGACGACGTCACGGTTGCCGATCTCAGCGATGAGCTGTTGGCCTCCGATCAGCCGCTGGTGTTGCGCGGGCTGGCATCAGGCTGGCCCGCAGTCCGGCACGGCCTCGAGTCGGCCGACGCTATCATCGACTACCTGCAGGGATTTGACTCGGACAATGTGGTCACGACCCTCTACGCGCCGCCAGAGGCTGCCGGCCGGATTTTCTATAACGAGGACATGACGGACTTCAATTTCGAGTACCGGCGGATGGCACTGAAAGACGCCGTGCAGCAGGTCCGGTCTCATGTCGATCAGCCGAATCCGCCGTCACTCTATATCGGTTCGACCAATGTCGATCACTGGTTGCCGGGTTTTCGGGCAGAGAACGACTTCCCGATTCAGCACCTCGGCCCGCTCGTCAGCATCTGGATTGGTAACCAGAGCCGCGTATCGGCGCACTATGACTTTCCGTCCAACATTGCCTGCGTAGTCGCCGGCCAGCGACGAGTCATCCTTTTTCCACCGGAGCAGTTGTCGAATCTGTATGTCGGACCGCTGGAATTTACGCCGGCCGGCCAGCCGATCAGCCTCGTGGACTTTCATGCGCCCGATTACGAGCGCTTCCCGAAGTTTCGGGAAGCCATCGGCACCGCGCAGATGGCAGTCCTGGAACCCGGAGATGCCATCATCGTTCCCAGCATGTGGTGGCATCACATGGAAGCGCTTGATGAATTCAATGTGCTGGTGAATTACTGGTGGCGCAACACGCCCTCCTACATGGGGCCACCGCTCAGCGTGTTGCAGCACGCGCTGCTGGGCCTTCGCGACCTGCCCGAGGAGCAGCGCAAACAGTGGCAGGAGCTGTTTGACTACTATGTATTTAATCCTGACCCGGAAAATTTCGAGCACATTCCGGAAGCTGCTCGCGGCGTGCTGAACCCGATTGACGAGCCGACGGCTCGCCAGATTCGCAAGATGTTACGAGACAAACTGTTGTAGGCCGGACGTCCAATGTCATCAACCAAAGTACAAAATGTCGTCGTCGTAGGGGGCGGTACCGCCGGGTGGACCGCGGCGGCTTCCATCGCCAGGCTGATCGGGGCCAACCTCAACGTGGTGCTGGTGGAGTCCGACGCCATCGGCACGGTAGGTGTGGGCGAGGCGACGATACCGCCTTTCAGGACGATGCATCGCTTGCTGAAGATCGACGAGGCCGAGTTTCTGTCAAAGGTGCAAGGCACCTTCAAGCTGGCCATCCAGTTCGAGAACTGGCGGGATGTTGGCCATGACTACATCCACTCCTTCGGCTTCACCGGTCAAAGCTGCTGGGCGGCGGGCTTCCAGGCTTTCTGGCTCAAGGCGCAGACTCTCGGCTTTGCCAAAGACTATGGCAACTACGCACCTGAACTCATGGCTGCGAAAGCCGGTCGCTTCGGCCTGTTACAGCAGGATGCGCTCAGTTACGCGTACCACATTGATGCAACAGCCTATGCCGGGCTGCTGCGCGAGCAGGCCGAGCAGGATGGTGTAACCCGGGTCGAAGGCAAGATTGTCGACGTTCACCAGAGCGAATCGGGTGACATCTCCGAGGTGGTGCTGGAGTCAGGACAGGTTGTGCAAGGCGACCTGTTTATCGACTGCAGCGGCTTCGTCAGCCTGCTGCTGGACAAGGCCCTGGGGACCGAGTTCGAGGACTGGACCCACTGGCTCCCCTGCGATCGCGCCATCGCGGTGCAGACCGAATCGGTTGGCGAGCCCATCCCCTATACGCGATCGATCGCCAGGGAAAGCGGCTGGCAGTGGCGCATTCCACTGCAGACCCGGGTCGGCAACGGTTTGGTCTATTGCAGCGACTACCTGAGCGACGATGAGGCCCGCGACACGCTGCTGGCCAACCTCGACGGTGAGGTCATTACGGAACCCAGGGTGCTGCGCTTTCGCACCGGGCAGCGGGTCAAACAGTGGAATCGCAACTGTATCGGCCTGGGCCTGGCAGCAGGCTTCCTCGAGCCGCTGGAATCGACCAGTATTCACCTGATCCAGCGAGGTGTGCTGCGGCTATTGCAGATGTTCCCCTACAGCGGCATTACCGAGTCCGACCGCGAAGAATTCAATCGCCAGATGGACGCCGAGTTCCGCTATGTCCGCGATTTCATCATCCTTCACTACCACGTCACCGAGCGCACGGACTCCGAATTCTGGCGCCGCTGTCGCGAGATGGATATTCCAGACAGCCTGCAGCATCGTCTCGAGCTGTTCCGGGATACCGGCCTGGTATTCGAGGCCGAAAAAGACATCTTTCGCGAGAACAGCTGGGTCCAGGTGATGCTGGGGCAAGGCATTCAGCCGCAGAGTTATCACCCCATCGTGGACATGATGGATGAGCAGGAACTTCGTCAGTTCATGCATCTCCAGGAACGGAAGGTTGACCATATCGTCAACCAGCTGCCGACCCACAAGGAATTCATCGACCGTTACTGTCGCACCGCGCCTGCCTGACGTCCTCTTTGCGGCGCAGCGATCAGCCTCGACCCTGCCCGAGCAGCAGTTTCAGGCGCTCCGCGACAAAGGCGAGAACCTCGTCCCTGTCCGATAAAGACAGGTTGCCCACCACGTCTCTCAAATCGGCCGGCAAATGGGCCGCGGGATCGCCCTCTGTCCGAAACGCGAAGACATTGAAGAACTCGTGCCACACCTCACGCTGGTCGGCGGGCAGATCGGACATCAGCGCCACGGTGTGAATCAAGGCCAGGATCGGTTTGTGGTACGCCGGAACGACGTCGTTCCACCAGTAGTTGACGAGGATGTTTAGCGGTTCGAGCGATTCCACGCCGTGCCACCACAGGATGGGAATGTAGATAGCATCTCCGGGCTCGAGAACAGCCTCCTCAGCCGACTCGAGCGCCTCGCGAAACTTCGGGAATTTCTCGTAATCGGGGTCACGCAGGTCCACGATGCTGATCGGCGTGCCGCCCGGCGTCTTCAGAAGTGGCCCCAGGTAGAGGTTGGTGAGCTGTTCGGGCGGAAAAACCGTGAATCGCCTGCGGCCACTGACAACGCCCGCGATATTGAAATTGTTATCGAAGTGCGTAGCAATGATCGATCGATTGCTGACCCACATTCGTGGCGCGATGTGGCTGTCCAGCAACGGGTTCGCGTTGTCCTCGAGAAACGCCGGCAGGATGTCCGGGACGTTCAACGCCTGCAATGCGATACCCGGCGGCTGCGGATCGCCTGCAAGCGACAGGAAGGAATCCAGCGCCGCGCTGACCGAGACGCTTTTGGAGCCGAAATTGAATCCGTGGAAATCGTCGGTATAGAAAAAGCGACCATTGGCCTCGGGCGGACTGACCGCCGCGGTGACCGCGGCCCCCGAGTCGAACGGCTTCAGGTAATCGACGACACTGCTCGCCGACTGACTGCCCGCCTGAACGGCAGGCCAGTCTTTGAGCAGACCCCTTAAAACGGCAGGCCGATTCGCGGGAAAAATCTCCTTCTCGAAGACCTCTCGATCGACTCCCTGCCATTCCCTGATCTGTTGCAACACTGTCCCCTTATTGTGCCGGCGCACCGGTATACCCGGGACAGTTTACACGCCTCGTGTCGCGGTTCGCGGACTACCGGGTACCGCTCAACTACGCTATGTTTAGGGCCGCTATTTTTCCCCTGCCCTGAGGTCAGAACCCCCGTGCCCGACGTCAAGAAAATCGCCTTCTCGTTCATTACGGTCGTTATCGTACCGCTGCTGTTCTTCGGCCTGCTCGAGATTGGCCTCAGGGTTGCTGGTGTCGGGACGTCGTTCGACTATTTCCATGAGATCGACATCGATGGCGAGTCTTACTACCAGGAGAACCCGGACTTCGCCGACCAGTTTTATCCGCCGTCGCTGAATATCGGCCCCGTCGAGAATACGTTCGCCGTGGAACGCAGTCCCGATCGGGTCAGGGTCTTCGTGCTGGGAGGCTCCGCGGCGCTGGGCTTTCCTCACAAGAACCACGGGCTCGACCGGCTGCTGGAGGCCCAGCTCAGGGCGGCGCTGCCTGCGCGAAGCGTCGAAGTCATCAACCTCGCCATGACCTCGGTCAATTCGCACGTGGTCTACGCCGTGGCGAAATCGCTGCCGGCAGACTCAGCGGACTTCGCCGTTATTCTCATGGGTAACAACGAGGTCGTTGGCCCATACGGCCCGGGCACCTTCAACCAGAATTTCCTCGCGAACACGACCACGATCCGGGGGCTGCAGGCACTGAAGCGAACGAGAATCTGGCAGACCCTGGACGGGCTCATTCAGCAACTCAGGCCGACAGACGCGATGCAGGACCTCGAGTGGGAAGGCATGCAGATGTTCACCAACAACGGCGTGCCGCACGATGACCCGCGCATGGCAGGTGTTTATCGCCACTATGAAAACAACCTCGCCGACACGATCGACGCGCTGCACCGCAAAGGTATGCATGTATTGGTGTCATCAGTACCGGTTAACCTCCGGCACTCCGCACCGTTCCTGTCGATACGCAGCCCGGACTTGTCGCAGGAACAACTCGACCGGTGGCGGCAACGAACGCGCCAGGGCGCCGAGAGCGCCGATGAGGCAAACTGGGATGACGCGGTCACACATTTCCAGGCGGCTCTCGAAATCGACCCCGAGTATGCCGACACGCACTTCCGGCTCGCCACGGCCCTGGAGAACCTGGGGCGCGCCCAGGAAGCAAAAACTCACTATCAGCGCGCCCTCGACCTGGACGCATTGCGCTTTCGGGCCGACACCCGGATCAACCAGATCGTTGCCGAGGTCGCATCTTCGATAGAGAGCGACGCGTTCAGCTTCGTTGACAATGCCGCCGCCTTCGAGGCCGCCAGCCAACCGTACCAACCCGGTTGGAACCTGCTCCTGGAGCACGTGCATTTCGATTTCGCGGGGAACCACATCCTCGCGGCAGAGATCGCTCGCTCCATCGTCAGCGCATGGGACGGGCCTGCCAACTTCGTGCCCTTGCCGGCTGCTGAGGTCGCAAGGCGCGTCGGCTTCCCCAATCACGACACGATTGCAGAAATCGAGAACCTGCAGGGCATGATCCAGCATCCGCCCTTCCCGGGGCAAAGCAACTACGCCGATCTGCAGGCATTTCTGAGCGCCAAGCGAGAGCGATTCAACAGCGCGGTCGGGTCCTCGGCGGATGTCATTCAGCGACGCCAGGATGTTGTCAGGTCGGGGCTTGTCGACTGGAAGGTTTATTTCGAACTGGCCGTGCTTAACGAACGGCAGCAGAATTCAGCGGCGGTGTACTACCACCTCAACCGCATTCTCGAGCTGTACCCACACAACCGCGAAAGTTACATGAAGCTTGCCGAGGCGATGAGCAGGGACGGCAAATGGAACGAGGTCATTCCGCTCCTCGAGCAGTCTCTTTATTACACCAGGGGTGACGAAACCAAGATTGCGGAAACGCTGGGCTGGCTCGGCACGGCCCATCTCAGGGCCGGAAACGATGAGAAGGCAACAGACCTGCTGCTGGAAGTCACCAAGAAGTACCCCGATCAGATCGGTACGAATCTGCGGGCCTACGGCAACCTGATTCGGCATGCGCGCGAGCGTGGCCAGGACAAGGACCTCGATCGCTACGTCACGGACCTGCAGCGCTACGGCAGGTCATTGCAACGCAGCGGTAAGGACAAGGAATACCCGTTGTTGTACCAGAGGATGGCGCAGCTCCTGACGATGGCTGGCGAAGATGAAGCCGCCAGGGAATGGGCCGCGGCGCAGTCCGAATAGCTTCGATCAAACCTTCGCCCAAAAAAATACCCGCAGCAAGCTGCGGGTATTTTTTCGATCAGGCGTAGACCTGGTTACTCTCTAGCGAGTTTATAGGTCCACCACGTGCCGCCACCGACGTCGATCGTCAGCGTCATCGTGCCGAGATCGAACGCGAGCACGTCATAGGTCACCGAGTCCGGCACGGCCACGTTGGGCAACTCCCCGCCGTTTACGGTCCTGGGCAGGCCGATGTGCAAGCCTGTGCCTGCAAGCGTGAGCGTGCCCGCAACGTCATCATTGCGCCACGTACCCGCCGTGGTGCCATCATGCGGCGCTAACGGCGCACCGCACTGCTCGGAACCAGCCTGCCAGTCTTCGAGCCAGGTCTCACCATCCAGGAAGTTCTGGAAGTTTCCACCCCCACCGAAGTGGTAGACGTCATCGAACCAGCAGGCGCGTGCCGCGACCACACCGTCGACGTCCGTGCTCCACCAGGAAATGTCGCCTGCAGCGGGACCAACGCCGGCGCCGCCATTGACGTCCAGTTTCCAGTTACCTACCCACGGCGAGTTGGAGACGCGAACGTAGCTGTAAGTCCACCAGGTGCCGGCCACCGTCTCGAGCGTAACCGTAATGTTGTCACCATCGAGGGTGAGCACGTCGTAGGTCACCGAATCGGGCGCGGGGATGTTGGGCAACTCGTCGCCGTTCACGGTCCTCGGCAGGCCGAGAACCGCTCCCTGGCCGATGACGGTCAGCGTACCCGCCGCGTCATCGTACTCGAAGATGGCCCTGGCCGTGCCGTCGTGCGGGGCCAGCGGCGCGCCGCACTGCTCTGCGCCGGCCTGCCAGTCTTCGAGCCAGGTCTCGTCACCCAGGATATTGGCGAACGAACCGTCGGCGCCGAACTCGACCACATCGTCGAACCAGCACGCCCGCGTGTCCACGACACCCGGAACGTCGGTACTCCACCAGGAGATGTCCCCGGAAGCCGGGCCAACGCCCGCTCCGCCCGTGGTATTCAACCTCCACTTGCCGGCCAGGGCAGCCGTATCGGTGACGCGCGCTAGCGTGTAAGTCCACCAGGTGCCGCCACCGACGTCGATCGTGACCCGGAGGGAGTCACCGTCCTGCGACAATACGTCGTAGGTCACCGAATCCGGTACTGGGACGTTGGGCAACTCGCCGCCGTTCACGGTCCTCGGCAAGCCGATGTGCAAGCCTGCGCCGTTGAGCGTAAGCGTGCCGCCATCCTCATCGTAATCCCAGGTGCCAGCGGTGCTGCCATCGTGCGGGGCTAACGGCGCGCCGCACTGCTCGGCGCCCGCCTGCCAGTCTTCGAGCCAGGTCTCGTCACCGAGGTAATTCTGGAACGAGCCGTCACCGCCAAAGTGATAGATATCGTCGAACCAGCAGGCGCGTGTTTCGACAACGCCATCAACATCGGTGCTCCACCAGGAGATATCGCCGGCAGCCGGGCCAACGCCCGCTCCGCCCGTGGTATCCAGCCTCCACTTGCCGACGACCGGCGAGTTGGAGACGCGCTCGATTCGATATTGCCACCAGGTACCGCCACCGACGTCGATCGTCAACGTCATGTCGTCACCGTCGAACGTGAGCACGTTATAGGTCACGGATTCCGGTACGGGGACGTTGGGAAGCTCGCCGCCATTCACGGTCCTGGGCAAGCCTATGTGGGCGCCAATGCCCGTCACCTTAAGCGTGCCGGCTTCCTCATCGTACTGGTAGATGGCGCCATTGCTGCCATCATGCGGGGCTAAAGGCGCGCCGCACTGCTCTGCGCCGGCCTGCCAGTCTTCAAGCCAGGTCTCGTCGCCAAGGATGTTACGGAACGAACCGTCGGTGCCGAATTCGTAAACATCGTCGAACCAGCAGGCCCGCGTATCGACGACACCGGCAACGTCGGTGCTCCACCAGGAAACGTCGCCTTCAGCCGGGCCGACACCGGCCCCGGTTTCCTTGTTGAGTCGCCACTTGCCGGCCAGCGGAGATACCGGCTGCCTTGCCAGCTTGTAGGTCCACCAGGTGCCGCCACCGACGTCGATCGTGATCGTCAGGGAATCACCGTCCAGCGACAGAACGTCGTAGACGACGGAATCGGGTACCGGAACGTTGGGCAGCTCGCCACCGTTCACAGTGCGCGGCAGGCCGATGTGCAGGCCTACGCCGTTGACCGTGAGCGTGCCTGCGCCTTCATCGTAGACCCAGGTACCCGTCGTCGTGCCGTCGTGCGGAGCCAGCGGCGGGCCGCACTGCTCCGAGCCGGCCTGCCAGTCTTCGAGCCAGGTCTCGTCGCCCAGGATGTTGGCGAACGAGCCGTCAGCGCCAAGGCGATAGACGTCGTCGAACCAGCAAGCGCGTGTTTCGACAACACCGGGGACGTCGGTGCTCCACCAGGAAATGTCTCCCGCGGCCGGACCGACACCGGCTCCACCGACAGGATCGAGGCGCCAGTCACCGGCCAGGTCAACGGGTTCCGGACAATCGTCAGTGCAGACAATGAGTGTACTGCCATCAGTAGTTGCGACTACCTGGGTACCCACTTCGCCGCTGATGTCCTGGAAGTCAATCGTGAACACGACCTCGCCGAGGGGGTCCGTGTCGGTGATCTCACGGGTCGCGAACCAACCAGTCACCTTGCCGGTTACGTCGGCCGGCTCGCCGTTGATCGTGATGACGGGCGCCATCAACGCTTCGCTGGCCGTGAGATCGATACGAGCGAACTTGCCCGGCTCGACTGTACCCGTCGGCTTCGCCGACTTGGTGCTCTCCCTGATGGAGACAGCAGTCAGCGTCGGCGGCACTCCGTCCATGCCCGGCGGTTCATCCGGTGCGTTCTGCGTGACATCCTTGCCGCTGCTGCATGCGGAAAGCACGAGCAGGCCTGCCATGGCCAGGACAACGCTCAAGCGACTGGCAGCGGTGCCAGTCAGCCAGCGGTCTGAGTTGAGAATTTGCCGTTGCATTACGTCCCCCAAAGAGTTTTTTCTATCGCGCCTGACTACCGTTGATCCAAACATCAGTAGTCGAAGTTCCAGCGGAATCCAATGTCCCATCGCTCACCGGTCTGAATAGCCCGCACCACCTGCCTCTTGTTCAGGCTGTAGACGTGCCGCGTCTCGTTCAAGACATTCAGGCCGTTGAAGTAGAGCGTGAGGTTGTCGTTGTAGTAGTAGGTAACACTCAGGTCCAACTGCCCGTATTCTTCGACGAACTGAGGATTGGTCCTCGTGCCCTGGTCCTGGCCGATGCCGCCGAGGAAGTCGTCGCGCCAGTTGTACGCCAGGCGGACCTGCAGGTCCTCGCCGTCGTAGAAGCCGATGAAGTTCGCCGAATCGCTCAGACCGGGCAGTACGAACTGGGTCTCCAGGGACCGGGTCTTGTCATACGTCAGGTCACCATCAACCAGCGTTGCGTTGACAATGAACCCGAAGCCGGTGTCACCGAAGTTGTGCTGGAGGTTGATCTCCCAACCGTCCAGCTTCGACGTCCTCTGGTTTACGGGTTGGCTCAGGTCAAAGACGATGGAAGGATCGCCCGGTGAGCTGACGATGGTCTCACCATCCACGAGCGGGCTGTCCTGGTAGTTGTCCAGGATATAGCGGCCGACCGCCGTGTAGTTGTTGGGATCGATGCCACTTTCCGCGACGGCCTGGTTCCAGAGATCGCCGCCGATGATATTGGGAATCTCGAAGACCGTGCCTGACCCTCGACCGTCGCCGATGAAGTTCTCCACGTCCTTTTCGAAATACCCGACGGAGAAGTAGCTGCCACCGGAGTAATACCACTCGAACGACAGGTCGAGGTTCTGCGACTGGATAGGCACAAGACCCGGGTTGCCCGCGGATGCCTGCGGCCTCACGTTCGGGAAGAACTGGGTACCGTTGGGCGTCAGGCCGCCCTTGATCTGTTCGTAGTTCGGGCGCGTGATCGTTTCGCTGAATGAAGCTCTGAGGACGATGTCTTCCCAGGGCTCGATATCGAAGTCGATGTTGGGCAGCGTAACGTCGTAGTCACCCTCGACGTCCGTGAAGCTCTTGATGTCGTTACCGTCGGCATCTTGCGCCGCGACGATGTTGAGCTCGTTACCTGCACCGACCCATGAGGAGCTGTCGTAGGTCGTATTCAGCGCGGCAGACCTGACGTCCGTCTCTTCGTAGCGAACGCCAAGGTGGAAGCTGGCCGGCACATTGAACAAATCGCCGCCCCAGTTGAACTGGAGGTAAACGGCCGTGGATTCCTCGGTCGTCCGAAGGTCGTTCTCCCAGTCGGTCGATGCACAATAGCCGGTGCCGCAGTTGCCGACCTCGGCATATTCGGTGCCGGTGGCGGCGTAATACGCCTCACCCGCGGCCTGCAGATCACTCAGCTTGGCCGTGAAGAACTCCCTCTGCAGATCAGGATGATTGCTGCCGGAAAGCTCGTCGAACTGGTTCTTGATCGTGGAACGGGTCACGATATTGGCGAGATCGCCGGGATTGCCAATGCCACCCCAGTTGTCGAGCTGCACCGATACGTTCGCGCTTTGGTTGTCGACGTCCGTCGTCTGCACGCCAAAGTCGATACTGGCCTCGTCAGAGAACTCAAACGAGCCGGCAACCTTGATCTGTTCGATGTCCATCTTGGCGATTTCGTTCGTGAAAACGCTGCCCGTGAGGATCATGTCATCGGCGTACAGCGGACGATTCGCTTCCCCTCCGGAGTTCAGGTCGTTCGAAAAGATCGGCAATTCGTAACCCGAGATGAAGCTCTGACCGACCTTGTTGAAGCTGGCCATGGTGATCAGCGAGCTCGTGCCATTCGGGCCGTTCGCCCCTCTTTCAGCCGAGGAGTCGTGGTAGTCGAGTTCCAGCATAAACCGATCGGAAACCCACCACTCGAGATTGAAACCAATGGACTCATTCTCGTTCTTCGATCCATCGGATCCGGTACCCATGGCAAAGTCATTATTGTCATTGGTCTCGGTGTAGATGATCGGGGTGGAAATAGGCCGGTCGTCCCATTCACTGGCCTGCGAAAGCGCCGCCGTGTTGGAGAACCAGGCTGAGAGGTCGCTGTACGTACGGTCCAGCTCGAACTCCGAGTGGATGTAATCGACCGTTGCCGTCACGTCTTCGGTCACGGCCCACTGCAGCACGACCTGGGCATTGGTCCTGGTGGTCTCGAATTCAGCAATGTTGTAGGCAATCGCCTGCGGAATCGAATAGCTCTCGTCAGCCGTCTGCGGCCGGTTGATCTGGTTCGCGTCATTGACAACCCTGGGGTCCACCGAACCATCCGGCAGCACATCGTCACCCGGCCGGGTGAACCAGCCGTTGACGACAGCCTCGTTCACGCCGTTGTTCCTTTCCTGGTGACTTGCCGTAATGGCGATGCCGACCCTGTCGTCCGCGAAACGGCCCAGGTAAATGCCGGAGAACTCCGGTGTAACGCTGTCGCCCGTGCGGGTCGACGTATCCATCACCGCTTTGCCCGCAAGACTCAGTGTGGGTTCACCTTCGAGCGGGCTGGGCGTCTGGATGTCGATCGTGGAACCGATACCGCCTGACGGCACGTCAGCGCGGCCCGTCTTGTAAACATTGACACCCGCTACGCCTTCAGAGGCCAGGTCGGCGAAGTCAAACGAGCGGTTGACGCCGTTGTGAGTCGGCATCTGGCGA
>JAAUYK010011508.1_pt1 | contig 13297 bp, 11 predicted proteins | sample 7278021 | NCBI WGS metagenome assembly JAAUYK01 (sample SAMN14350223, study PRJNA611818) | marine sediment metagenome | isolation source: surface marine sediment (1.8m) | place: French Polynesia: Moorea | collected 2018-08
GACGCCGCCGCCGAGGCCATGATGGAGGCCCTGACGGAAGCCGAGGCCCGCTTCGAGAACGATCTCCTGGAGCCGCGCGAGGGCGCGCGCCGGGCCATGGCGGCAACGCGCGGCCGGGGCCCGGTGGTGCTCGCCGACGCGCAGGACAACCCCGGGGCCGGCGCCAGCTCCGACACGGTCGGCATGATCGAGGCGCTCATCGCCGAGAAGGCGCGGGGCGCCGTGGTCGGGGTCGTCGACGATCCGGAGGTCGCCGCCCAGGCCCACGCCGCCGGCGAGGGCGCGCGGATCGAGGCCGCGCTCGGCGGCAAGTCCGGCCAGGCCGGGCAGGCCCCGCTGGAGGCCACCTTCGACGTCGAGAAACTGACCGACGGCCGTTTCGAGTGCACCGGCGAGATGTATCGCGGCGCCCACGCCGCGCTCGGCCCCATGGCGCTGCTGCGGGTCGTCGAGGAGGGCTGCGACATCCGCATCCTGGTCGGCAGCGAGCGGTTCCAGTGCCTCGATCAGGCCGTCTTCCGTCATCTCGGCGTGGAACCGCAGGATCAGGCCCTGCTGGTGGTCAAGAGCTCGGTTCACTTCCGGGCCGACTTCGAGCCGATCGCCAGCAAGGTCCTGGTGGTCGAGGCGCCCGGCGCCCATCCCTGCCGCCTCGAGAGCCTGGACTACCGGCGGCTGCGCCCCGGCGTCCGCCTCGGGCCCTGCGGACCGGAGTTCCAGCCCTAGAGCGGATCATGTTCTATCGGAAACGCTTCGCGGTTCCGACAAAGACATGTGAATCCGCTCGATATCAGGTTGCTAGAGCGGATCCGGGTTCCGGCGCTCAGGAGTCGCCGGCCAGAGCCAGAAGCTCCCGGTGCAGCGCCGCCGGCAAGGCGAGCCCGTCGCGTTCCGCCTGGGCCCGGGCCTCGAGGCGGCGGTCGCCGGGCAGGCGGACGCCATCCTGGGCGAGCATGGCGCCGAGCAGGGTCTCCAGACGCTCGGCGAAACCGTTGCCGGAGAAGGCCGCGGGATCGAAGGCCAGCAGGAACTGGCCGACCCCGGGCGGCGGTCCCTCGGCGGAGAAGAAGGACGAGGCCTCGAAGCCCAGTCTGGCGCCGGTCAGCGCCGCGGCCAGCACCTCGACCATCAGGGCCAGCGCCGCGCCCTTGGCCTCGCCGAGCGGCACCATGGTGCCCGCCATGGCCGCCTCGGCATCGGTCGTCGGCCGGCCCTCGGCATCGAGCGCCCAGCCCTCGGGGATCGCCTTCCCTTCCTTGGCCGCCACCATGATCTTGCCGCGCGCGACCTTGCTCATGCTGAGATCGATCACCAGCGGCGCGGCGCCGGCCCGCGGCGCGGCGAAGGCGATGGGATTGGTGCCGAAGATGCCGTCCCGGCCGCCCCAGGGCGCGATGGCCTTGGGCGAATTGCCGAAAACGAGCCCGACCAGGCCCTCCTCGGCCAGCGCCTCGACGTGATAGCCGGCCTGGCCGAAATGATGCGAGCGGGTGACCGCCGCCGCGGCGACCGCCGATTGCGGGGCGAGCGCGCACAGCTCCTCGACCGCTAGCGCGAGCGCGGGATAGGCAAAGCCGTGCCCGGCGTCGATCCGCAGGCCCGCTGCACCGACGCGCGCGGAGGTCGGCACGGCTCGGCCGTCGACCTTGCCCGAGGCCGCCTGGGCGGCATAGGAGGGCAGACGCGAGGCGCCGTGGCCCTGCTTGCCGTCGACTTCGGCGGCGACCAGGGCTTTGGTCACGGCCTCGGCATTGGTCGCCGAGACGCCGTGGCGGGTCAGGATCCGGACGCCCAAGTCGCCGAGAGCGTCGACCGAGAGCCGGACCTCCGTCACGCCTTCGCCTCCAGGACCGCCCGGACCTTGTCGGCGACCAGCCGCGCGACCCGCGCATTCGACTCTTCCGTCAGTCCGGCGATATGGGGGGTGAGCAGCAGGTTGGGCGCCTTTGCGAAGCGGCCGCCGCTCTCGGCATCGAGCGGCTCGGCCTCGAAGACGTCGAGGGCCGCGCCCGCGAGCCGTCCGGCCCGGAGCGCCGCGATCAGCGCCGCTTCGTCGACGATGCCGCCGCGCGCCGTATTGATCAGCACGGCGGAGGGCTTCATCCGCTCGATCTGGGCGGCCCCGACCAGGCCGCGGGTCGTCTCGGTCAACGGCACATGCAGCGAGACCGCGTCGCTGCGCGCGAGCAGCGTCTCGAAGCTCGCGGCCTCAGCCAGAGACCAGGCGGGGTCACCGGGCGGCAGCTGCGGATCGCAGGCGAGCACGGTCATGCCCAGGGCGCGGGCGCGCGGCGCGACCTCCCGCCCGATCGCGCCGAAGCCGACCAAGCCAAGGGTCTTGCCGGCCGCCTCGCGCCCGACCGAGGCTTCCCGCGGCCACGCGCCGGCGACCACCGCCGGCGTTGCCGCGAAAGCGCCGCGCAGGAGCGCCAGGGCGGCTCCGATCACGTACTCTGCGACGGCCACGGCGTTCGCCCCGGTCGCCGGGCAGACCGCGATGCCGCGGGCGGCGCAGGCATCCACATCGATGTTGTCGAGGCCGACGCCGAGGCGGCCGACCGCCTCCAGCCGCGGCGCGGCGGACAGGAGCGCGGCGTCGACCTGGGTCCGGTTGCGCACGATCAGTGCCCGGGCCGCGCCGGTCGCCTCCTTCAGCGCCGCCGGCCGCGTGACCAGATCCGGGTCATAGAGCAGCGAGAAGTCCCGGGCCAGGCCATCGACGGCGTCCCGGGCCATGAACTCGGTGATCACGATCTCGGGCACCGCGCGCCCCGCACGGCTGGGCCGGTGCCTATCTTCACGATTCCTTGCCTTGAACTTTTTCGGGAAGTTTGCACGTCTGACAGGCGTTCGTTGTCGTAAGAGCGGAACGAGAAGGAGTACGCGAGATGACAACAGCAATTCGCCTCTTGGCGACGGTCCTGGTCACCTTAGGCCTATCGGCTCCATTGGCACTGGCGGCGGGCGGCGGCAACAGCGGCTATTCCGCCCCCAGCAAGAGCCAAGACTATCTCGACGCGGCGAAGCTGGTCAAAAGCGAAAAGTTCGCCGAGGCTATCCCGCTGCTCAAGAAGGCGGTCGAGGCGAACCCCAAGGACGCGGACGCCTACAACCTGCTCGGCTTCAGCCACCGCAAACTGGGCGATTTCGACAGCGCGCTGGTCCACTACCAGACCGCCCTGAAGCTCGACCCCAATCACGTGGGTGCCAACGAGTACCTGGGCGAGCTCTATCTGCAAATGGGCGACGTCAAGAAGGCCGAAGAGCGCCTCAGCACGCTCAACTGGGCCTGCCTCTTCGGCTGCGAGGAGTACACAGACCTGAAGCAGGCGATCGCGGAGTACAAGGCCCAGAACTGCCAGTGACCGCGGCGCGGGCGCTGGGGACCGGCGCCCGCCGCACTATCGAGAACCCGCCACTGCGAGACGGAATTCGACAAGCCCATCGGCCGTGAACGCGCCAAGCTCAGCGCCTTCCCGCGGCCCGTTCGGCGGCCGCGGCCCGTCCGGGAGTGGCCCATGGACCTGAGTTTCAGCCCCGAAGCCGAGGCCTTCCGGCAGGAAGTCCGTCAGTTTCTTCAGGACAACCTCCCGGACTCGATACGCCGGCAGGTCGCCGAGGAGCGCATGGACCTCTCGGCCGAGGACCAGCGGCTCTGGCACAGCAAGCTCTACGAGCGCGGCTGGGCCTGCCCGTCCTGGCCAGTTGAGCACGGCGGCACCGGCTGGACCGACCAGCAGCAATACATCTTCGAGCGTGAGATCGCCCTGGCCGACGCGCCGCGTTTCCTGATCTACGGCGTCCAGATGCTCGGCCCGACCATCATCGAATTCGGCAGCCAGGCCCAGAAGGAACGGTTCCTGCCCGGCATCGTCAGCGGCGACGTCATGTGGTGCCAGGGCTTCTCCGAGCCCAACGCCGGCTCGGACCTGGCGGCGCTGCAGTGCCGCGCGGTGCGCGACGGCGACGACTACGTCCTCAACGGCAGCAAGATCTGGACCAGCGAGGCCCACATCTCCGACTGGATGTTCGGCGTGTTCCGCACGGATTCCTCGGGCAGGAAGCAGCACGGCATCACCTTCCTGATGCTCGACATGAAGTCACCGGGCCTGACGGTGCAGCCGATCCTAACCTTCGACGGCGGCCACGAGGTCAACCAGGTCTTCTTCGACGACGTCCGAGTACCCGCCGACAACCGCCTGGGCGAGGAGGACCAGGGCTGGGCGATCGCCAAGTACCTACTCGGCTTGGAGCGCTTCGGCACCGCCGAGATCTCGCGCTCGCTCAAGAGCCTCGAGCGCCTGAAGCGGCTCGCCGCGGAGACCCCGGACGGTGCGGGCACCCTGGCCGAGGACACGGCCTTCATGGATGCGGTGGCCGAGGCCGAGATCGACCTGCGCGCGCTCGAGATCACCGAGCAGCGCTTTCTCTTCGGCCCGGGCGGGCCCGACGCGCTGGGTCCCGAGGCCTCCATGCTCAAGGTGAGGGGCACCGAGATCCAGCAGCGCATCCTCGAGCTCAGCCTCGAGGCGCTCGGTCCCTATGGCCAGCTTCTGATCAAGGAGGAGGCGGAGGAAGGGCGCAACGCGCCCGGGCCTGTGCCGGAAGCGGTCCGCCACGCAGCCCGCGCCTATTTCAACTACCGCAAGACCTCGATCTACTCCGGTTCCAACGAGATCCAGAAGAACATCATCGCCAAGGCGGTCCTGGGGCTCTAGCCGAAGGGTCTTAGCGAAGGAAAGTCGGGCCATGGATTTCACCTTGAGCGAAGAGCAGGAGATCTTCCGCGAGAGCATCGCGCGCTTTCTCGCCGACTCCTATGCCTTCGACCAGCGCCAGAAGATCGTCGCGGCCGACCCGGGCTTCCGGGAGGAACACTGGCAGAGCTTTGCGGAGCTGGGCTGGCTGATGGCGGCGCTGCCCGAGGAGTACGGCGGCCTCGGCGGCACGGCGCTTGAGACCATGGTGGTCATGGAGCAGTTCGGCCGCGGCCTCTTGATGACCCCCTACTTCGCGACCGTCGTGCTCGGCGCTTCCCTGCTGGTGAAAGGCGGCAGCGAAATCCAGAAGAAAAGAATGCTGCCGGCCGTCGCCGAGGGAAGGCTTAAGCTCGCCTTCGGCCATAGTGAACCCGGTGGCCGCTTCGCCCTGAACGATGTCGCGACGACGGCGAAGAAGGACGGCGACATCTATCGCCTCAACGGCCAGAAGTCTGTCGTGCACTACGGCTCCGCCGCGCACATGTTGATCGTCTCCGCCCGCACCGGGGGCGAGCGGCGGGATGCCGAGGGCATCTCCCTCTTCCTGATCCCCAGGGATGCGCCCGGACTGACCGTGACCGACTTCCAGACGCAGGATGGCGGCCGCGCCTCGGAACTGCTGCTGGAAGACGTCGGGGTCGCGGCGGAAGACCTGATCGGCGACGAGGGCGCGGCCCTGCCCTTTGTCGAAGAGGTGTCCGACGTCGGGATCGCCGCGCTCATGGCCGAGGCCTCGGGCATCATGTGGACGGTCTACGAGCAGACCCTGGGCTACACCAAGACCCGGCAGCAATTCGGCCAGGCGCTCGGCTCCTTCCAGGCGCTGCAGCACCGCATGGTCGACGTCTTCATGGCCTGCCAGCTCGCCCAGTCGCTGGTCTACGAGGCCACGGCCGCGCTCGAGGCGAACGACCCGGCGGCCCGCGCCAGGGCGGCCTCGGCAGCCAAGTACCGCCTCGGCCTCCACGCCCGCGACGTCGCCCAGGAGGGCATCCAGATCCACGGCGGCATCGGCATGACCATGGACCTGCCGATCGGCCATTACCTGAAGCGCATCACCGCGATCAACGCCACCCTGGGCGACCCGGCCCACCACCTGAAGCGCTTCCGTCGGCTGAGCCGATGACCGCGCCGGCCGCCGAAGCCAAGACGGCGCCCCACGCCCTGGAGCCGCTCTTCGCGCCGCGCTCGGTCGCCGTGATCGGCGCCAGCGGGCGCAAGGCGCGGCCCGGCAACCAGGCGCTCAACGCGCTCAAGACCCTGAACTTCCCCGGCCCGGTCTACCCGGTGACCCCGACCTACGAGACCATCGGCGAACTGACCTGCTATCCCGGCGTGACGGATCTGCCGGAGCCGGTCGATCTGGCGATCGTGGCCGGCGCGACACAGCGGGTCGAGGAGCAGCTGACCGCGGCGATCGACAGGGGCGCCCGCGCGGCCGTGGTCTTCGCCGAGGCGCTGATGGAGGGCGACCGGGAGCCCAAGATCCTCCAGCGCATCGCCGCCATCGCCAGGGACGCCGCCCTGCCCCTGCTCGGCCCCAACACCATCGGCTACATCAACTTCATGGCCGGAACGGCCGGCACATGGTTCCCCTCGACCCACAAGGAGACCGGGGCGATCGCCGCGATTTTCCAGTCGGGCGCGGTCTACTGCTACACCCACTCCTTCGATCCGCGCATGCGCTTCGGCCTCACCGTCCACACCGGCCAGGAGGCCACGCTAGACGTCGCCGAGGCCATGGACTACGCCCTGGCGCAGCCGGCGATCCGCGTTTTGGCGGTCTACCTGGAGACCGTGCGCGACCCCGAGCGCTTCCTCGCCGTCCTGGAGAAGGCGGCGGCGCAGGACGTGCCCGTGGTCATCCTGCGCCCCGGGCGGAGCGAGCGGGGCGCCGAGCTGGTGACCAGCCATGCCGGCCGCCTGGCCGGCAGCGACGGCGCCTTCGAGGCGGTCTTCCGCCGCCACGGCGTACTGCGCGCTTACAGCACCGACGAGCTCTTCACCACCGCGATCCTGCTGGCCCAGGAGCGCCGGCCCGGCCCCGGCGGCCTTGCCGCGATCATGGATTCGGGCGGGCAGCGGGCGCTCCTGGTCGACGACGCCGAGGAACTGGGCGTCCGCTGGTCCAGGATCGGCCCCGAGACCGAGGCCAAGCTCAAGCCGCGACTCGCCTACGGCCTGCCGCCGGTCAACCCGCTCGACGCCTGGGCCGGCCAGCCCGACTGGTTCGAGATCTTCCAGGACTGCTTCACCGCCCTGGTCGAGGATCCCGACACCGCCATGGGCGTGGTCTTCACCGAGTTCGGCGCGCCCGACACCGACGGCTTCCGAAGCGGCATGGCCCGGATGTGCGCCGCCGTCGCCGAGTCCACGACCAAGCCGGTGCTGGCCGCCTGCTTCACGACGCGTCATTTCCATCCCGACTCCATCGAGAGCCTGTCCGAAAAGGCCATCCCCGTGCTCGATGGCGGGCGCACGGCCCTGCGCGCGATCGGCCACGCTTTCGCCTACCGGGACTTCCGCGCCCGGACCGGGGCCGCGGCGCCCGCCCCGCCCGAGGCGGCCGCGGTGACGCGCTGGCGCGCCCGCCTGGCCGAAGCCGCGTCGATCGACGAGGCCGAGGGCTTCGCCCTGTTGGCCGATTTCGGCGTTCCCTGCGTCGCTCATGCCGTCGCCACCAGCGAGAGCGACGTCGTCGAGGCGGCCGAGACCATCGGCTACCCCGTAGTGCTCAAGACCGCCGAAGGGCACGAGCACAAGACGGAGGCGCGCGGCGTCCACCTGAATCTGAAGGACGAAGCGGCGGTGAAGCTGGCCTACGCCGACCTGTCCGGCCGTCTGGGCCCGAGGGTTCTAGTCGCCAGGATGGCGCCGGGCGGCGTCGAGGTCGCGCTGGGCATGGTGCGGGACCCGGGCTTCGGGCCGATGGTCATGATCGGCGCCGGCGGCACCCTCGTCGAGTTGCTGGAGGACCGCGCCTTCGTACTGGCACCAGCGACCGCGGCGGAAGCGCGCCGGGTTCTCGAAGGGCTGCGCATCGGCGCCCTTCTGCAGGGCCTGCGCGGTCGGCCGGCCGCCAACATTGACGCCCTTTGCGGGGCAATCGAGCGGCTCTCGGTCCTGGCGACCGCCCTGGGCGAGACCCTGGCCGAGGTGGACATCAACCCGGTGATCGTCGGCGCCGAGGGCTGCCTGGCGGTCGATGCACTGGTCAAGCAGAAGAGAGGACAAGGGGAATGACAGAAGAGCTCGTTCTGACCGAGCGGCGCGGCAGGGTGCTCGAGATCACCATGAACCGGGCGCCGGTCAACGCGATCAACCGGGAGATGAGCCGGGCGATCTATAGTGCGCTCAACACCCTGCAGGAGGACCCGGAACTGACCGTCGGCCTGCTCACCGGCATCGGCGAGCGGGTCTTCTCCGCCGGCTGGGACCTCAAGGAGACCGCCGAGGGTGGCATCGATACCGAAGGCGACTACGACCCCGTCACGGGCTACGGCCCCGGCGGCTTCGCCGGCATCACGGAGTACTGGGACCTGAAGAAGCCGGTCATCGCGGCGGTCAATGGCGCGGCGGTCGGCGGCGGCTTCGAGATCGTCATCCCCTGCGACATCGTGATCATGGCCGACCACGCCTATTTCGCCCTGCCCGAGATGCAGCGCGGCATCCTCGCCGACGGCGGCGCGGTGCAGCGCCTGCCGCGCATGATCCCGCCCAACGTCGCGCGCGAGATGCTGCTGACCGGCCGGCCCATGGATGCCGAGGAAGCCTTGCGCTGGGGCTTGGTGCACAAGGTCGTGCCGCTCGCCGCGCTGATGGAGACGGCGCGGGAGATCGCCCAGGAGATCTCGCTCGGCGCGCCGCTCGCGCTCCAGGCGCTCAAGGAGGTGCTGACCTACTGCGAGACCCTGCCGGTGCGCGAGGCCATGGCGCTGGTCCGCCCCGGCGGCAAGAGCGGCCTGCCGATCTACTCCAGGCTCCACGAGTCCGAGGACGCCATCGAGGGCATCCGCGCCTTCGCCGAGAAGCGCGAGCCCAAATGGAAGGGTCGATAACGGGCGGGGTTACTCCAAGGCGTCGGTCATCGTGGTCTTGAGCACCCGGTCGCGGATCGGCTCCTTCCACTCCTCGCCCTGCCCGTTGCGCCACCAGACCACCTCGGGGCTCTCGGCGGCGAACTCATAGGGCTGGATCCGCTCGTTCTTGTCGGGATGCCATTCGGCGCAGAGGTCCGGATAGCTCTGGGCGAAATTGTTCGTGGCGTTGACCCGGCCGGCGATCTCAACCGGCGCGTCGGCCCGCTGCTCGCCGTGGTACCAGACGTCGATTTTTTCCCAGTAGACGCCGATCAGGTCCTTCAGCGCCGCCATCTCGGGATAGGGGTCCTCGTAGCTCCAGAAGATGTTCTCGACTTCCCGGCCGCCCAGCATCATGGACCAGTAAGCGGCGTCACCTTTGTAGGGGCAGTGGGTCGCGTGGTCGTTGCGCATCGCCAATTCGAGCCGGACGTCCTCCCGCGGGAAGTAGTAGACCGGCGCGTGGCCGAGCTCGAACATGACCTGTGCGTTGCGGCTGTCGACCACCGTCTCGCCGGCCAGGACCGCGCGGACCCGAAAGGGCAGCGGCGCAAGGTCCATGCCGTAGCGCGAGTTCTTGTGCCAGGAAGAAGGCGGGAGTTCTGCGAGGGGGCGCGTCGGCATGGGTCTCCTCTCCAACGGTCTGCTTGCGGGTTGGGACGCGGTGGACAAGGATCGTCTCCGCGTCTTGCTCGTTATTCATGATGTTAGGCCATGAGACCGCTCGAAGGATACAAGGTCCTCGATTTTTCGACACTTCTCCCCGGCCCCCTGGCCACGCTTCTGCTCGCCGAGGCCGGCGCCGAGGTGCTCAAGATCGAGCGGCCGGACGGCGGCGACGACCTGCGCCGCTACCAGCCCCGCTGGGGCCGCGACGGCGTCGGCTTCGCTCTGCTCAACCGCGGCAAGAGGGGGCTGGCCCTGGACCTCAAGGAACCCGGTGCCGTCGCGCGCCTGACTCCGCTGATCGAGGCGGCCGACGTGCTGGTCGAGCAGTTCCGACCCGGCGTGATGGACCGCCTCGGCCTGGGCTACCAGGCAGTCAAGGCGATCAACCCCGGGCTCGTCTACTGCTCGATCACCGGTTACGGACAGCGCGGCCCCAAGAGCGGCAGCGCAGGTCACGATCTCAACTACGTGGGCGACACCGGCCTGCTCGCGCTCGGCTCGGGCGGCGCGGAACGACCGGTGATTCCGCCCGGCCTGATCGCCGACATCGCCGGCGGCTCCTACCCGGCGGTGATGAACATCCTCATGGCGCTGCTGCGCCGTGAGAAGACCGGCGAGGGCGCCCGTCTCGACATCGCCATGTGCGACGGGCTCTTCCCCTTCATGTTCTGGGCCTACGGCGAGGGGCTGGCGACCGGCGACTGGCCGGAGAACGGCGCCGGCCCCTTCACCGGCGGTTCGCCGCGCTACCAGCTCTACCCGACCGCCGACGGCCGCCTGCTCGCCGCCGCGCCGCTGGAGGACCGCTTCTGGCGCATCTTCTGCGCGGTCATCGAGGCGCCCGAAGACATCGACATTGCCGGTGTCCGGGCGATCGTCGTGCGGCACCCGGCCGAGTACTGGCGTGCACGCTTCGAAGGCCGGGACTGCTGCTGCTCCATCGTCGCCAGCCTGGCGGAGGCGCTGCGCGACCCCCAGTTCAGGGACCGCGGCCTGTTCGAGCACCGGCTCGAGAACGAGACGGGCGAGCGGCTGCCCGCGTTACCGCTGCCGCTGGCGCCCGGCTTCAGGGCCGCCCCGGACCAACCGCTGGCCGCGCCAGCCCTGGGAGAGGATGAGGAGGAAAGCCGCCCATGATCACGGCCGAGGACCTGAGGTCCCGCTACGGCGAGCCGAGCGACCTGGTCAAGCGCAAGGCACTGCAGAAGCTCGACCGGCACTGCCGCAACTTCATCGCCGCCTCGCCCTTCCTGGTGATCGCCTCGGCCGACGCCGAGGGCCGGGTCGACGCCTCGCCGCGCGGCGATACCCCAGGTTTCGTCGCCGTGCTCGACGAGCAGACCCTGGCGCTGCCAGACCGGCCCGGCAACAAACGCCTCGACACGCTCCGGAACCTGCTCGCCAACCCGCGGGTCGGCCTGATCTTCTTCCTGCCCGGGATGAACGAGACGCTCAGGGTCAACGGCCGGGCCGAGATCTCGACCGAGCCGGCGCTGCTGGCGCGCTTCGAGGTGGGCGGCAAGGCGCCGCCGAGCGCGATGCTGATCACGGTGGAGGAGGCCTTCCTGCATTGCGCCAAGGCGTTGATCCGCTCCGACCTCTGGAACCCGGAGAGGCGGATCGACCGCAAGACCTTCCCGACCCTGGGCCAGATGGTCGCCGACCAGATCGACGGCGTCGACGCCGAGGCCGCGGACGCCGCGGTCGAGGAATCCTACAGGAAGCGGCTCTACTAGAACTCGGAGCCATGGGCGCCTGGAGCCGGCCACGGCTGCAGGGAATGGCCCGAGCTTTCGGGCGAAACACGATCGGAACAGCTGCACGAGTTGATCGGATTCTTCGAATAGGCGAAGGCAGGTTGGATTCTCCTGGTCGGCCGCCCAGATCGGTTATTCGTCACGCATCGTAATGAGTTCGTGCATCGCAACCGGGGGAACCACGATATGACCCGCCTCACCGTCAACGGCGCACCCGTCGAGATCGACGCGCCGGCCGAAACGCCGCTTCTGATCGCCTTGCGCGAGCACCTGGGCCTGACCGGCTCGAAGTATGGATGCGGGGCGGCTATGTGCGGCTCCTGCACCGTCCACGTGGGCGGCGCCGCGACCTTCGCCTGCATCACCGCGTTGGGCGATGTCGAGGGCGCGGAGATCACGACGATCGAGGGCCTGTCGAAGGACGGTGACCATCCGGTGCAACGCGCCTGGATCGCCGAGCAGGTGCCGCAGTGCGGCTACTGTCAATCGGGTCAGATCATGCGCGCCGCCGCGCTGCTGAAGGAGAACCCGAGCCCGAACCGCGACGAGATCGTCGAGGCGATGAGCAACAACCTCTGCCGTTGCGGCACCTATGTCCGCATTGTCCGCGCCGTCGAGCGCGCGGCGCGGGAAGCGTGAAGGAGGCTCGAATGACCACTGACGCCGCGCTCGCCGTCACCCGGCGGGGCTTCCTGGCCGGCGCCGCCGGCTTCGCCTTCACCGTCGGCACCGAAGGGCTGAGCCGGGTGGCAAAAGCCGCCGATCCGCTCGAAGACGCTGCACATCAGCCGAACATCTGGGTATCCATCGGCATGGACGATTTGATCCGCATCGTCTATCCGGCGACGGACCTGGGGCAGGGCTCATCGACGGCGCTTCCTCTGATCCTGGCCGAGGAGCTCGACGCCGATTGGGATCGGGTCCGGGTCGAGCAGCTCAACGTCGACGATCGCCGTTACGGCAACCCCAAGTTCGGCATGGTGCTCTACACCGCCGGCAGCAGCGCCGTTCAAGGCTACTACATGCCGCTACGCCTGGCGGGCGCCCAGGCCAGGCTGACGCTGATCCGCGCGGCCGCCGCCTATTGGTCGGCGCCGGAAGCGCGGCTGCGGACCGAGCCCAGCGCCGTCGTCGATCCGGAGACCGGACGGCGTCTCAGCTACGGTGAGATCGCGGCTCTTCCCGAGCTGGCCGCGACGCCGATCCCGGAAGCTTCCGAGTCTCTGCTGAAGCCGCGCTCGGAGTTTCGCCTCATCGGCGCCGACCTTCCCCGCCTCGACATCCCCGCGAAGAGCCGCGGCGCCTTCGACTACGGCGTGGACGTTCGCGTGCCGGACATGCTCTACGCCACGGTGGTCCGCGCGCCGGTCGAGGGCGAGACCCCGGTGTCCATCGACGACAGCGACGCCCTGGCCATTCCGCGGGTCTTGCGCACCATAACGCTGCCGGACGGGGTCGCGGTCATCGCGGAGACCCAGGAGGCGGCGCTGTTCGGCAAGTCCGCCTTGTCGATCGAGTGGACCGAGAACGCGCCAGCCCGCGCCTTCAACAGTGACCGGGATCTCGCCGACTACGCAGCGACGGCCGAAGACCTCGGGAAGGACGGGGCCGTGTGGCGCGAGACGGGCGACGTCGCCGCCGCCCTCGGCGCGGCGTCCCGCACGATCGAGCGCACATACCTCTCCGACTACGCGTACCACGCGCAGTTCGAGCCGATGGGCGCGGTCGCCGCGGTGACCGAAGGCGGGCAGCGCGCCGAGGTTTGGATCGCGAGCCAGACCCAGAGCTGGTCCCAGCGCACCGTGACCGAGACGCTGGGGATCCCTGCTGAGCAGGTCACGCTGCACATGATGCCGATGGGCGGCAGTTTCGGCCGCCGCACCGAGCTGATGCAGCCCTATCTGCGCGACGCGCTCTTGGCGTCCAAGGCGGTCGGGCGGCCCGTGAAGGTGCTGTGGACCCGGGAAGACGATGTGAAGTCCGGCGCGTTTCGGCCGGCGGCGGCTCAGAAGATGGTCGCCGGGCTCACCGC